>Ga0070737_10000484_pt1 | contig 82213 bp, 77 predicted proteins | sample Coa_R1_10_FD_66438 | JGI IMG/M metagenome (GOLD analysis project Ga0070737, IMG submission 66438) | Surface soil microbial communities from Centralia Pennsylvania, which are recovering from an underground coalmine fire - Coalmine... | ecosystem: Environmental > Terrestrial > Soil > Unclassified...
GGCGGGCGGGTCCACGAGCGCGGCGCCGTCGACGGGCACCCAGACCGCGTCGGGCAGCCGGCGCTCGACGTCCTCGGCGGCGAGATACGAGAACGGGCACGCGACGTCGAAGAAGAACGCGGGCGCGCCGGCGCCGGGTGGCTCGGAAGCGCGCACGCGGTCGATCGGGAACTGGAGCAGATCGCCCATCTCGGGCACCTGGAACGCGCGGACGCGGAAAAACTCGCGCAAACTCCCGTGCACCGCCTTGTGGTGGGTTATGCTCCGGATCTCCGGGAGGACTCATTCGTCCAGAGGAGAGCCGGACATGTCCCAGGTCCCGCCTGCGAAGCGCCATCCGTACGATCAGTGGTCTCCCGATGCTCGGGCGCTCGACCTCGTCGGCGACAAGTGGACGCTCTTGATCGTCCGCGACCTGATGTCGGGCCCGCGCCGGTTCGTCGAGCTGCAGCGCGTGCTGCCGGGGATCTCCACCGAGCAGCTGCGCTCGCGCCTGAACCGGATGGTCGCCGACGGAATGCTCACCCGCCAGCGTTACCGGGAGGTGCCGCCGCGCGTCGACTACGAACTGACCGAGCGCGCCCGGGAGCTCGCACCGGTGCTGGGGGAGCTCGCGCGCTGGGGCTACGAGTGGGCCTGGGGGCCGCCGCGGCCGAGCGAGCACGTCGACGTCGGCTCGATCTTCCGTCTGCTTCCCGGACTCGTAGCGCCCGGCACGGCAACGCCCGGGACGGTCGCGCTGAGCGCCGACGACGCCCACGCGCTGCTCTCGATCTCGCCCCAGGCGGTGACGATCGCGGAGTCCGACCAACCGTTCACCGGCGACGCGAGCCTGAGCGGCGCGACCGAGGCGTGGGTGCGGGCGCTCGGTCCGCTCGCGGACGCGAGCGGCCTCGAGGCGAGCGGGCGTCGGGACCTGCGGGAGCTCGTGCTCGACCGGCTCACACCCGGCCGCGACGGCGAGCGCGATCTCGCCTCGGCGGTCTCCTGACCGCGGCTGCCGCCTGAGCGGTAACGTCCCGGGCCACGCCCGGGTGGTGGAACTGGTCAGACACGGTCGCCTTAAGAGCGACTGCCTTGCGGCGTGAGGGTTCGAATCCCTCCCCGGGTATGTCGTCCGGCTTGCGCGCAACTTCTCGGCCGCTAACGTGCTTGTGCGGGTGAGGCGCCCTGCGGGCACCGCGCCTCGACTCGTGCCGATGGAAGCCTCTGCGCTCAAATACCACGCCGGGATCGGCCTCCCCTCGCGCAGTCCGCTGCTGCGCCTGCAGTCCGACGAGCGGCTGATCACGCTGCTGCGACGCGGGAACCCGGCCGCGTTCGAGGTGCTCGTGAGCCGCTACGAGTCGCGGCTGCTCGCGTTCTGCCGCCACCTGCTCGGCTCCCGCGAGGACGCCGAGGACGTTCTCCAGGAGGTGATGACGGCCGCGTTCAACGCGATCGTCGCCGACGACCGCCCGATCAACGTGCGCCCGTGGCTGTACCGGATCGCGCGCAACCGCAGCCTCAACCACCTGCGCCGCGCGCAGGCGGTCGGCGTCGACTCGATGGACCACCATCTCGCTGAGAACGGCGCCTCAACCGCCGACAAGGTCCACCAGCGCGAGGAGTTCCGGATGCTCGTCGGCGACATCCAGGGGCTGCCCGAGACCCAGCGCACCGCGCTCGTGCTGCGCGAGATGGACGCGCTCTCCTACGAGCAGATCGCCGAGGCGATGGAAACGACGGTCTCGAGCGTCAAGTCGCTGCTCGTGCGCGCGCGCGTGTCCCTGGCCGAGGCGGCCGAGGCGCGGCTGCTCAGCTGCGAGGAGGTCCGCATGGAGCTCGCGGCGATCGCCGAGGGACTCCAGAAGCGGCCGAGCCCGCTCGTCCGCCGACACCTCAAGGACTGCCGGCGCTGCGCCTCGTTCAAGACCCAGCTGAAGCAGACGAACCGGGCGCTCGCGGCGCTCCTGCCCGTCGGGCCGCTCGTCGTGTTCCGCAAGCTCGCGTTCCTGCACCTCGGCCATTCCGCCGGCTACGGCGCGGGCTCCACGGCCGGCGCGACCGCGGCCGGCTCGACCGCCAGCGCGGGCGCCGGTGCGGCGATCGGCGCCTCGGGTGCGCTCGGCGGCGGCTCGTTCGCGTCCGCCGGCATCGGCGCGGTCGCCACGAAGGCGGCGGCCGGGCTCGCCGCCGCGGTGATCGTCACCGCGGGCGCGGTCGAGGTCGACCAGCAGCACTCCGCCACACCGGCCAAGCCGGCCGCGTCGGCGCCGGTCCACCAGGCAAGCCAGGAGATCGCGCCCGTCCAGTCCTACTCGGAGAGGCCCTCGACGGTCGCGGTCCGCCATCGCCAACCGCCGCGCCGGGCGACCGGTGAGCACCGCGCGGCGGTCGTCCACCACACGACGACCACGACGGCCTCGACGTCCACCCCGACGACGGCGACGACCACGGCGACCGTCGCCTCGACGACGACCGGCACGACCACGCCGCCGACGCCTCCGACGACCGAGCCGGGCACGACCCAGACCCAGACCGATCCGACGACGGTGCCGACGACCACGACGACTCCGGCGCCTCCCCTCTCGAGCCCGACGACGCCGGCCGAGCCGACGACGACCCCCACGACGACGCCGGCCGAGCCGACGACGACCCCCACGACGACGCCGACCGCTCCGACGACGAGCACCCCCACGACGAGCTCGCCGACGACCGGGACGTCGACCACCGTGAGCGCTCCGACCACGACGGCCGGCGCGACCACGACGGCCGGCGCAACCGCGACGACGCCGACCACGACGGGCCCCTCCGCCACGCGGACGACGACCAGCCGGGCGACGCGCCCGAAGCGGCCCTGGCGCCGGCGGCACGGCAGCCGCTGGGCGGGGCTTGCCACGGCCGGGCACGCCATCCGCTGAGCGTCGCTCAGCCGCGGTCGGCGAGCTCCAGTGCCGCCGGCGGTCGCAGCGTCCGGACCCCGGGCTCGCCGGGTGCCGACACCGCTTGCGCGGCCGGCAGGTCGACCACGCGCCGCCGAATCCCGAGCGCGAGGACGGCGCCGAGCAGCGACAGCCCGGCGCAGAGCCCGAGCGCGGGGGCCGTCCCGGCCGTCACCGCGGCCGGTGAGCCGAGCCCGCCGGCGCCCGACAGCACTGCCGTGGCCAGCGCGGTGGCGAACACGGCGCCGAAGCGCTGGATCGTGGTGGCGACGCCGGAGGCGGTGCCGAGCTCCGCGCGCGGGACGGCGCTCAGCACGGCGGTCGGCGCCGTCGGCAGGGCCATGCCGATCCCCGCGCCGGACAGCGCGAGCGCGAGCGCCAACTCCCCATAGGAGAGGCCCGAGCCCATCCGCAGCGCGACCCAGCCGAAGCCCGTGGCCTGCAGCGCGAGGCCCGCCGCGACCAGCTGACGCTGGCCGATCCGATCCGAGACCGCGCCCGCGACCGGGGAGACGAGCATCGGCATGACGAGCCACGGCAGCAGGCGCACCCCGGTCATCACCGGGGAGTAGCCGCGGGCGAGCTGCGCGTACTGGATGATGAGGAAGCCGCCGCCGAAGATGGCGCCGGTCATCAGGAACATCGCCGCGGTCCCGGCGGCGAACGTGCGGCCGGCGAACAGGCGCGGCGGCACCATCGGCGAGCGCGTGAGCGCCTCCCAGCGCACGAAGCCGGCGAGCAGCGCGAGGCCGGCCGCCAGGGTGCAGAGAACCTCCGGCTCCTCCCAGCCGAGCGAGCCGCTGCGCACGAGGCCCCAGACGAGGCTCACCGTGCCGGCGCTCACGAGCGCGACACCGAGCGTGTCGACGCGCCGGCCGGGTCCCCGGGTCTCGGGCAGCAGGCGCGTGGAGAGCGCCGCGGTCACCGTCCCGATCGGCACGTTGATCCAGAAGATCCAGTGCCAATCGATCCCCTCGGTCACCGCGCCGCCGACGAGCGGGCCGCCGGCGACGGCAAGCCCGGCGAGGCCGCCGTAGACGCCGACGACGGTCCCGCGCCGCTCCGGAGGGAAGGCGGCCGTGAGGATCGTGAGGCTGAGCGTCATGAGCGCGGCGCCGCCGAGGCCCTGGATGGCGCGGGCGGCGATCAGCACGGCGCTCGAGCCGGCGAGCCCGCAGACGGCGGAGCCCGCCGTGAACAGGACGAGCCCGGCGACGAACACGCGCCGGCGCCCGAAGCGGTCGCCCAGCGCGGCCGCGGTGATGATGCCGGCCGCCAGTGAGATGCCGTAGGCGTTGACGGTCCATTGCAGCGCCTGCAGCCCGACGTGCAGGCTTGTGCCGATCGAGGGCAGGGCCGTCACCACGACAAGCGCGTCGAGCACCGCCATGAAGTACGCGGCGGACGTCAGTCCCAGCACCGCGCGAAGATTCGTCCGTTCCATCGTGTCACCTCCAGATCGGTTGTCTGGCGGCTCTGACACCGATCCGGCCGGCAAGGGGGCGCGACCCCTTGCGCGCCCCGCCGGTGTCAAAGAATCACAATGACCGCATCCATGAACACCGCCCTGCTGGAGCGCGCCTCACGCGGCGACGAGGCCGCCTTCGCCGAGCTCACCGATCCGCTGCGCGGCGAGCTCGAGTTCCACTGCTACCGGATGCTCGGCTCCCGCCAGGACGCCGAGGACGTGCTGCAGGAGACGCTGCTCGCGGCCTGGAGGAGCTTCTCTGCGTTCGAGCGTCGCGCGAGCCTTCGTACCTGGCTCTACCGGATCGCGACGAACCGCTGCCTGAACGCGATGCGCGATGCCTCGCGGCGCCCGGCGCCGCTCACCGCCCGGTTTCCGATCCCCGAACCGACGCGCCGCGAGGACATCACGTGGCTCGAGCCCTACCCGGACGACCGGCTCGCGTGGCTCGCCGACCACGCCCCGGGCCCGGCCGCGCGCTACGAGGCGCGCGAGACCGTCGAGATCACGTTCATCGGCGCGCTCCAGCGCCTGTCCGGGCGCCAGCGCGCGGTGCTCGTGCTCCGGGACGTGCTCGGCTTCCACGCCGACGAGACCGCGGGGATGCTCGACATCTCCGTCGACGCGGTCAAGAGCGCTCTGAAACGCGCCCGCGCGACGCTCCACACGGAGTTGCCAGAGACGCAGCGCCCGCCGGCGCCGCGGTCGGCCGAGGAGCGCAGGCTCCTGGACCGCTTCGCCGCAGCGTTCGTCGCCGACGACGTCGACGCGGTCGTCGCGCTCGTCACCGAGCACGCCTGGTTCCGGATGCCGCCGGCGGACGTCGAGTACCAGGGACGCGCGCAGATCGCGGCGATGCTGCGCGCGATCACAAAGTTCCGCGCCGGCCAGCGCCACCACCTGCTGGCGACGCGTGCGAACGGGCAGCCCGCGTTCGGCACCTACCGGATCGACCCGGTGAATCGGCGGGTGGAGCCGGGCGGGCTGCTCATCCTCAGTTTGGCCGGAAGCGAGGTCGGCGCGCTCACCTGGTTCATCGGCGCGCAGCAACTCGCCGGCGTCGGCCTGCCGAGCGACCCCTCCGATCCGCGACTGGTGTCGGAGGCCTCGTAACCGCAAGCGTCGGCTCCATGCCGCCTCACATCAGGAGGATCTCGATGCCCACGTACCTGCTCAGCTTCCGCATGCCGAGCGACTACACCCCGACGCCGGACACCCGCGCGCGCTGGCGCGAGTTCTTCGACGCGATCAGCCCGCATCTCGAGGAGCTCGGCAACCCCGTCTTCAGCCGCCGCTCGGTCGGCGAGACGGCCGCCGGCACCGTCCTTGGGGGGTACAGCCTGATCAGCGCCGACAGCCTTGAGCAGGCGGCGGAGCTCGCGGCCGGGTGCCCGCTGATCGCGCGCGGCGGCGGGGTCGACGTCGGCGAGCTCGCGCCGATCCCGGTGGCGTCGGAGGCCTGACCGGCGCGGCAGCCACTAATCTCGCCCCCGCCATGATCGATTTCGACCACTTCCTCGAGGTCGACATGCGGATCGGACGGGTCACGGCCGTCGAGGAGTTCCCGCAGGCGCGGCGGCCGGCGTGGAAGCTGACGATCGACTTCGGGCCGGAGATCGGGATCAAGCGCTCCTCGGCCCAGATCACCCACTACACCCGCGAGGAGCTTCAGGACTCGCTCGTCACCGCGGTCGTCAACTTCCCGCCGCGGCAGATCGGACCGTTCATGTCCGAGGTGCTCGTGCTCGGAGCGCTCGACGAGGAGCGCGGCGTCGTGCTGCTGCGACCGGACCGCGGCGCCGAGCCCGGCGCGCGCATCGGCTGACGCGGTGGCGACGCGCCTCGATCCGCTGCGGGTGGCCGTCCTCCCGCCCGCGCCGGCCGCCTATCGCGAGCCGCTGTTCGAGGCGCTCGCCGCGCGCCCGGACATCGAGCTCTCGGTCATCTACCAGTCACGCGCCCCCGCCGGCTGGGAGGGGGCCCCCGGATTCTTCCCGACCGCGCACCGCTACCCGGCCGTCCACCTGCGCGCCCGCCAGCGCGCCCGGCCCGGACGCAGCCCGATCGTCGTCCCCTCCGGCGTCGAGGCGGCGCTCCGCACGGCGAATCCCGACGTCGTGATCGCGGTCGAATACGGCCCGACGACGCTTCGGGCGCTCGCCTGGAGCCGCCTGCACCGTCGCGGCTTCGTCATCTTCAGCGACTGCACGCCAGAGATCGACCGGCTCCTCTCCCCCGGCCAACTCACGCTGCACCGGCTGCTCGCCCGGCACGCCGACCACATGATCGCGGTGAGCGGGGCCGGGCGGGCGCGCCTTGAGGCGTTCGGGGTCGCGCCGGAGCGGATCGTGCTCGCGCCCCAGCAGGGGGACCTCGAGCCGATCCGGGCGGTGGCGGCGCGGGCGAGCGACCGGCGGGGCGCCGGCGGCTCCCCGGCGGCGCGACGCGGGGAGGGTTTTCGGCCGCCAGGGCCGATAGGGCTCCCCACGGGCTCAGTCGGCCCCGGTGTTCCCGGCCCGTTCGTGGTGGCGAGCGCCGGCCGGCTCGTTCCCGACAAGAACTTCGCGGCGCTGATCGAGGCGGCCGCGCGCGCCGACCCCACTCGGGAGCGGCTGGCGCTGCGGATCGCCGGCACCGGCTTCGAGGAGCCGGAGTTGCGGGCGCTCGCGGCCGAGCGCGGGGTGCCGGTCGAGTTCCTCGGCGCCGTCCCGCCGGCCGCGATGGGCGACCTGTATGCGCGCGCGGACGCGTTCGCGCTGGTGAGCACCTTCGAGCCGTTCGGCGTCGTCGTGCGGGAGGCGGTCGCGGCCGGCCTGCCGATCGTCTGCAGCCGCCGCGCGGGCGCGGCGGGCGACATCGCGGTCGAGGGCCGGAACGCGCTCCTCGTCGATCCCGAGGACGTCGGGCAGATCGCCGCGGCGCTCGGGCGGCTGGCCCGGGATGCCGGGCTGCGCGCGGCGCTCGCGGCCGGCAGCCGGGAGCTCGACGCGGAGAACGCGGGCGCCGACATCGAGGCGTTCGCCGCGGCGGCGCGGGCCGCCGCGGCACGCCGCGGCCGCCAGCGCTGATCGGCCGCTACTGGCCGACCGAGAACAGCGCCTCGAGGTCGTGGCGCGAGTACGCCTCGAACGCGACCATCGTCTGCGTGCGCTTGACCCCGGGCAGCTGCGAGAGGCGCCCGGTGACGACCTGCGCGAGCTGGTCCTGCTCACGCAGGCGCAGGATCGCGACGAAGTCCCACTCGCCGGTCACCGAGTAGGCCTCCGCGACGCCGTCGATGTCGGCGAGCTCACCGCCGAGCGTCCCGAGCGCGGAGGCGTCCGCCTGGACGAGCACGATCGCGTGCGTCATACGGTGTGCGTGGCGCCGGGCTCGAGCACGACGGCCGTCGCGTCGAGCTGGTTGTCGATGTCGGTCGCGAACGCGTTCACGTCGGTCTCGATCGGCGGGAACGTGTCGTAGTGCATCGGGATGATCGTCTTGGCGCCGATGAAGTCGGCGGCGATCACCGCGTCGTGGCGGTCCATCGTGAAGTGGCCGCCGATCGGCACGAGCGCCACGTCGATCGCGCGCCGGCGCCCGACGAGCTGCAGATCGCCGAACAGGCACGTGTCGCCGAGGTGGTACACGACCGCGCCGCCGATCTCGACGACGACGCCCGCCGGGCTGTTGTGGCGGCCCTTCGGTGTGGAGGAGTCATGCCAGGCGGGAACGAACTTCGCGGTCCCCCAGTCGAATGTGTGGCTGCCGCCGTAGTTGGCGTTGATGACCTCGAGCCCCTCCTCCTCGAGCTCGCCGGCCAGCTCCGTCGTCGCCATCACCGGCGCGCCGCTGCGCTTGGCGATCGTCACGGTGTCACCGACATGGTCGCCGTGTCCGTGCGTGAGCAGGATCGTCGTCGGGCTCAGATCATCGGCGCTCACCGCCGCCTTCGGGTTGCCGGTGAGGAACGGATCGATGAGCACGACCGAGTCGCCGTCGGTGAGCGTGAACGCGGCGTGGCCGAGGAAGCGGATGTCCATGGTGGTCCTCCTGTGGTCTCGAATTCAAGGATCCTGCGGTCCCCGCCTACCCTCGAGCGCCTCGGCCAACTCGAAGCCGACCGCGACCCCGACGAGCATTCCGAGCCGGGTCTCCTCGGCCATGAGCGAGCGGATCGCCCGGGCGCGGTCCTCCGGATCGCCCGCGACGACCGCCTCGCGCACCGCCTGGTCGTGCGCGACGCCGAACCAGCCGCCGTCCGACAGCGCCGACGCGAGCACGCGCTGCAGCGAGGGAGCGGCGCGCATCACGAGCTCCTGCCCGGCGCGCAGGCGGCCGGGCTCGACCAGCTGCTCGATCGCGGCGTCGAGCTCCTCGTCGGTGTAGGCGCGCTCCGGCACTGGCTTCGATCATATGCGCCGCCGCCCGCGGCGCGGCGACCGGGCGTCCGCGGCACGCGGTCGATCTCATCGTTGCCGCGCACCCCTCAGATCGACCACGTCGTCCGGTCAGGCCGCCGGTGAGCAGGAGCGCGTGAACGGGTCAACGCGCGGCGAAGCGGGCGAGCGGCAGCCCCATGGCCACGCCGGCGGCGGCGCCGACCGCGTCGGAGATCCAGCTCGCGTGCGCATCGGCGAGCGGCATGAGCGCGACCGCGACCGCGACCACGGCGGCCCCGATCAGGTCGCCGTCGGTGTCGCCGGTGCCGATCAGCTCCAGCACGTCGGGCATCGCCCAGGCGACGGCGAGCGCGAGCCCGGCGCCGCCGGCGCCGAGCACGATCGCCGAACCGTTGAGCGCAACCGTCGCCGCAAGGCCGCCGATGCCGCCGATCAGGAACAGCGCGAGCGGCACGAGCGGGCCGTGCCGGCGCTCGAGCAGCCAGCCGAACAGCGCGATCGCGCCGATCGTGACGAACGCATAGCCGGTGTTGTCGTAGGCGAACGCGGCCGTCGCGAGGCGCCACCAGTGACCCGTCGGGGTGCCGTAGAGGATCAGGTTCGAGCCCTGGCCGCCGAGGTCGGTGCGCCATAGCAGGCAGCCGATGAGCCCCGCGAGCACGAGCGCGAGCGTCGCATAGGGCCGCCGCTCGGCGCGGATCCCGGGGATCTCACCGGGGCGCAGGCGGCTGAGCAGCGGCGAGGGCGGCCGTCGAGAGCGCCGGCGCGGGTCGGTCGGGCGCTGGTCGCGGTCGAGCTTCGGCGCGCGCTTGCGCAGACGGTTGCCGCAGTACGGACACTCGGTGATGTAGGGGCTGACCTCCGAACCGCAGTTCTTGCAGATCACGAAGAGGTCAGGACCACCGGCGCTCACGGCCCGATTGTAGAACCGGGACCCGGCCCTCCCCACCGGTTCGCGGGGCGTCGGACGCGGCTGGCGGGTGTCCGGGCGCGTCGGACGCGGCTGGCGGGTGTCCGGGCGCGTCGGACGCGGCCGGCGCGGGTACGGGCGAGTCAGACGCGCGTGGCGGTGACGATCTCGGCGACGACCTCGCGCAGGTCGTGGTTGGCCTCGTAGACGACGACCTGGCGGGCCGCGCCGTTGCCGCGCGCGAGCAGGTCCTCGACCGCGTCGAGCTCGGACTCCGAGCCGAGGTCCTGGCAGTGCTCGCGCATGCGGTCGATCAGCCGGCGCGCGAGCGCACGGGTCGCGACCCGGTCGGACCCGGGCAGGTCGACGAGCTCGCCCTCCAGCCCGTGGCGCGCGGCGAGCCACTTGTTTTCGTCGAGCATCTCGTGCGGGTACGTCGACAGCTGCTTGCCGGCGTCGAAGTGCTCGGCGAGCTCCTTCACCATCGCCTGCACGAGCGCGGTGAGCCCGAGCGCGTGTTCGATGTGTGTCTGGGAGTCCATCACCCGCACCTCGACCGTCCCGAAGTTCGGGTGCGGGCGCACGTCGTGCCAGAGGTACGTGTAGTCCTGGATGACGCCGGCGCGGATCATGAACTCGATCCGCGAGGAGTAGTCCGCCCAGTCGTCGTACGTCGGCGGGATCCCAACCCGCGGGAAGGCGCGGAAGATCGGCGTGCGCGTCGAGGCAAGACCGGTCGCCTGAGCGCGCCAGAACGGCGAGTTCGCCGACAGCCCGAGCAGCACCGGCAGGTGGATCCGCATGCCGTTGGCGACGTGGATCGCCTTGTCCGGCCCATCGACGCCGACGTGCACGTGCATCCCGAAGATGAGCTCCTGGCGGGCGACGAAGCGCAGCGCCGAGATGAGGTCGCGGTAGCGCGGGCGGGCGACGATCCGCTGGTCCTCCCACATCGCGAACGGGTGGGTCCCGGCGGAGCCGATCGCCATCCCCTTGGCGCCCGCGATCTGGCAGGCCTGCCGGCGGAGCGCGCGCAGCTGGTCGCCGGCCTCGGCCATGTCGGCGCACGGGTCGGTCGAGATCTCAAGCACCGACTCCATCAGCTCCGGCTTGATCTGGCCGCGCGGGGAGGACTCCAGCAGCGCCTCGATCGCATTGACGAGCTCATGCGTTTCCCCGTCGAGGATCATCAGCTCCTCCTCGATGCCCAGCGAGTAGGCGTGTCCCGCGAAGCGGTGCTCCATGGAAGAGCGCAAGCCTACGGGGTGGCGGGGCGGAATCGGAGGCAGCGTCGGGCCGGTCACCGGATCGGGGAGGTCAACCCGGAGGCCCCGGTGCCGGCTCGGGAGGCCCGCATGGGAGGCGAGGACCCGGATCGGTGAGGTCCGGCCGGCGACCGTGCGCCGCTGAACCGTTTCTTGCACCGGTGGTAGCCTGGCGACACCCATGGCGATGAAGATGCGCCAGAGCCTTGCTCAGCTCGAGCAGGAGTTTCTCTACGAGACGCAGCAGGACCGGACTCGGCGCGAGCGGCTGCGTAAGCAGGCCGTGCGGCGCTCGCGGGTGCGCGCGGCGCAGCGGGCGCGCAAGCGGGGCTCGATGCGCTACTGGCTGCTCGTGCTCAGCATGGTGCTCACCGCGCTGATCGTCACCGCGGGGATGTTCGCCTCGCTCTACCTGCTGCTGAGCTGACCCGGACCGGACGCGGCGTGACGGGCGGCCAGATGGGCGTGGTCACCGCCGTCGCCTGCTGAGCTGACCCGGGCCGGACGCGGCGTGGCGGGCGGCCACATGGGCGGTGGTCACCGCCGTCGATGCGCGTGGTCCGCGCCCGCCGGTCAGTGCTCGGTGTCGGAGTCGCCGAGGCTTCTCAGCGCCGCGTCGACCTCGGTCCGCGCGTCCTTGTCCTCGGCAGGCTGCTCGTCCTGGATCTCCAGGTAGACCTCCTTGCGGAAGACCGGGACGTCGCGCGGCGCCTGGATGCCGATCCGGACCTTCTCCCCCATGATCGCGAGCACCGAGACCTCGATGTCGTCCCCGATCATGATGCTCTGATTCGATTTGCGCGTCAAAACCAGCACTTGTTGGGGCCTCCGGCTCGGAATCTGTCGCGGGGACGACGTGCGGGGGCTGCTGCCACTCGCTGAGCGGCACCTTCCCTCTCGGTCCGCTGAGAATAGCGGTGGGCTCTGACGGCCCGCAAGCAGGAGAACGGATTTTGCACGGGTAGCGGGTCGCCCGGAGCCGCAACCGACGCCTGTACTACCCTCCGTCCGCAAATGGCACGACGCTCACTCAGACCCGAACTCAACCGCATCCGCGCGTGGGTCCGTCAGGGCCGGACCGACGCCTGGATCGCGCATCAGCTGGAGGTCACCGTCCAGCAGATCCAGGCGTTCAAGCGCGACCAGCAGCTCGAGACCTCCGACGAGGCCGAGAACGGCGCGGCCGCGGATTACGACGCGGAGGTCGATCTGCGTGCCGAGGACGACGCGCTGATCGCGGCCGAGCTCGACGCCGCCGCCGCCGAGCGCGCCGAGGCCGGGGACGGGGACGAGGACGAGGAGACCGAGAAGCCCGCCCGCCGTCGCCGCGGCCGCCGCGGGGGTCGCGGCCGGAGCCGTCGCCGCGCCGGCGCACCGCTCGAGGCAACGTTCGACCACGGCGAGGAGGGCTACGGCCTGTGGCTCGATCCGGCCGTCCAGGACGACCCGGTATACGCCGAGTACTGGGCGGGCCACCGCCCGGTCGAGGTGACGATCGAGGAGGACCAGATCGTCATCCGGCGCGCCGGCGCCTCCGACGACGGGGACGACGGCGACGAGGACTGAGGGCGCGGGCGCCCGAGGCGCCGGCGGCGAGCGCTGATAGCCGCGGCGCCGAGACTGACCGCGCGGGCGCCCGAGGCGCCGGCGGCGAGCGCTGACAGCCGCGGCGCCGAGACTGACCGCGCGGGCGCCCGAGGCGCCGGCGGCGAGCGCTGACAGCCGGCACCGCCGACCCCCCGGGTCAGATCTCAGGCTCGCCGGCGTCGGTCATCCGCCGGCCGGTCGAGTAGTCGACCGCGCCCCGCGCGTAGCGCGCGAACGCCGCGCCGGCGACCGTCGTGAGATCCCACGCCCCGGGCGTCTGCGGCGCCGTGCGCACCGCGACGTCGAAGCACCAGTCGGTGCCCTGCTCGAGGTAGAGCGCGGCGAGCTCCTGCACGGTGAACGGTCCCCCGAGCCGCCGCGCCAGCTCGGCGACGAGCGCGTCGACGACCCGCTCGGCGGCCGTCCGCTCCCGGCCCTCCATCTCGGCAAGCCGTCGCCCGCCGTCCTCCCAGAGGCCGATCAGGTCCTCGTAGCGGGGCGCACCAGGGCTCATCGGGCGCTCCGGCCGGGCTCGGCCGCGCTCATCGGGCGCTCCGGCCGGGCTCGGCCGCGCTCATCGGGCGTTCCGGCCTGGTGAGCACGACGCCGATCGAGCCGCCGCCCGAGTGTGCGTCGGCGCGCGTGGCACGAGTGTCCCGTTGCCAACGAACCAACCCAAGCGCGACACTAGCGGCTCGGCTGGCCGGCGATCACGTAGGGCTGCTCGCCGGTGCGAGTCATGCCGAGCTGCCGCGCGCGACGGATGATGGTCGTGGAGTCCCTGAGCGCCCGCTCGCGCTGCACGAGCTGCGCGTGGCGGCGCTCCAGCGAGCGCACGGTCGCCTGCTGGCGCGCGTTCTGCGCGCGGGTGGAGAGGTAGGAGGCGGCATGCTCGGCGTACACCGCGACGACCGCGACGAGCACCGCGAGGAGCGCGGTCCGGCCGAGGCGCTCCCAGCGCACCCGGGTCGCCGCCGAGCGCAGCGGGACGTGCCGTGGCCGGACGGGGCCTCCGTTCGCGCGGGCCGCCGCCCGGGCGGCGGCGCGGACGCGCGCGGTGGACCCCGAGCGGGCAGTCGACGGCGAGCGGGCGGCGGACGTGGCGGAGCGGGCGGGCGGCATCCCTGACGCCCTTCGTTCGACGCGCCCGCTGTCCTTCCTGCCGCACGGTCACCTGCATACCCGGACGCTCACCCGGCATACGAGGTTGCGGCATTTTCCACCGCTCCGGCGGAAAATGTCGCAACTTGCACGGGGGTTCGGACCGCGCGCTCGACGGCGTCACGCCCGGAACGCCGCCTCTCGCCCGGAACGCCGCCTCTCGCCCGGAACGCCGCCTCTCGCCCGGAACGCCGCCTCACGCCCGGAACGCCGCCTCACGCCCGGAACGCCGCCTCACGCCCGGAACGCCGCCTCACGCCCGGAACGCGGAGCGCCCCGGGTAGCTCGCCTCGCCCCCGAGCGCCTCCTCGATCCGCAGCAGCTGGTTGTACTTGGCGACCCGGTCCGAGCGCGAGGGCGCGCCGGTCTTGATCTGCCCACAGCCGGTGGCGACCGCGAGGTCGGCGATCGTCACGTCCTCGGTCTCCCCGGAGCGGTGCGACATGACGGCGGTGTAGCCGGCCTCCTTCGCCATCCGGATCGCCGCGAACGTCTCCGTCAAGGTCCCGATCTGGTTGACCTTGATGAGGATCGAGTTGCCGACGCCGGCGTCGATGCCGCGCTTCAGGCGCTGGGTGTTCGTGACGAACAGGTCGTCGCCGACGAGTTGCACGCGCTCCCCGAGGCGCTCGGTGAGCGTCCTCCAGCCGTCCCAGTCCTCCTCGTCCATCCCGTCCTCGATGGAGACGATCGGGTAGCGCTCGCAGAGCTCGCCCCAGTAGTCCGCGAGCTCCTCGGCGGCCAGCGTCCGTCCCTCGTGTCCCAGCACGTAGCCCTCGCCGTCCTTGAACAGCTCCGACACCGCCGGGTCGAGCGCGATCGCCACCTGCTCACCGGGCGTGTAGCCGGCGGCCTCGATCCCGGTCACCAGCAGCTGCAGCGCCTGCTCGTTGGACTCGAGGTCGGGAGCGAATCCCCCCTCGTCGCCGACCGTCGTGCCGTGCCCCTGCTCGTGCAGCGTCTTCTTCAGGGCGTGGAACACCTCTGCGCCCATCCGCAGCGCCCGTGAGAACGAGTCGGCGCCGACCGGCACGATCATGAACTCCTGGAAGTCGACCGCGTTGTCTGCGTGGGCGCCGCCGTTGAGCACGTTCATCATCGGCACGGGCAGCACGTGCGCGGTCTCGCCGCCGAGGTAGCGCCACAGGGGCTGGCGCTCCTCCGCGGCGGAGGCGTGGGCGGCGGCGAGCGACACGGCGAGGATCGCGTTCGCGCCGAGCCGCGACTTGTTCGGCGTGCCGTCGAGCGAGATCAGCGTGCGGTCGAGCGCCGCCTGGGCGGCCGCCTCCATCCCGCGGATGTGCGAGGCGATCTCGCCGTTGACGTTCTCGACCGCGCGGGTGACGCCCTTGCCCATCCACTCCGAGCCGCCGTCGCGCAGCTCGGTCGCCTCGAACTCGCCCGTTGAGGCGCCCGAGGGGACGGCCGCGCGGCCCCAAGCGCCGGACTGCACCGAGAGCTCGACCTCGACCGTCGGGTTGCCGCGGCTGTCGAGGATCTGGCGGGCGTGCACGTGCTCGATCTGGCTCATGGGGCGGGTCGTTCTCCTCGGTCTGTGTCGTGTCGGTCGGGATCGGCGCTGTCGGTGTCGGCCGTGTCGGGACCACGGTGGGTGGGCGCGTGGACGGCGCGAGCGTAGAGCTCGAGCCGGCGCTCGAAGGCGAGATCGTCCCATCTATGGCCCTCGGACGCCGCGAGGCCGGCCGCCGCCCCGACCGCGTCGCGGAAGCGTACGCTCGCGTCGCGGAGCGCGAGCTCCGGATCGATCCGGCGCACGCGGGCGAGGTTGACGGCGGCGAACAGCAGATCGCCGATCTCGCGGTCGCCGGCCTCCGGCGCGCCGGCCGCCTCGACGACCGCGCGCAGCGCTTCCATCGGCTGCCGCGGGTCGCCGGCGGCAGGATCGAAGCCCGAGGAGGCGGCGCGCCGCTGCACCTTGCGGGCGTAGAGCGTCCCGGGGAGGTTCTCCGGCACCTCGCCGAAGATCCCCGGCTCCCGGCCGGCCTCGCCCTGCTTGATCGCGTCCCAGTTGCGCAGCACCTCGGCGGCGCTCTCCGCCCGTGTCTCGCCGAACACGTGCGGGTGGCGGCGGATGAGCTTCTCGGTGCAGTGCTCGGCGACCGCGGCGAGGTCGCCGGCGCCGCGCTCCTCGAGGAGCATCGCCAGGAAGTGGACCTGGAAGAGGACGTCGCCGAGCTCGTCGAGCAGCTTCGCGTCGTCGCCCGCGCGGGCGGCGTCGGCGAGCTCATAGGCCTCCTCGACGGTGTGCGGGACGATCGAGCGCTCGTCCTGCTCGCGATCCCACGGGCACTCGCGCCGGAGGCGACGCGTGATCGCGTCGAGACGCTCGAGCGCCCGCGCGCTCTGAGAGCTCACTTCGAGCTGGAGGACGTCGTCGTCGAGCTCTTCGTCGTCGCGGTGCCCGAGCCCGTCGCGGTGCTCGTCGCCGACGGCGTCGTGGTCGTCGTCGGCTTCGGCTTCCTGTAGCCGTGACAGTTCGAGACGACGTAGTACCGCGCGCAGATCGTGCGGGCACCGTACAGCGCCTTCGTCTTCCTGCCCAGCTCGGTGCTCGCGTTCTGGGACTTCTGCTGGGCCAGGGTCGACTTGATCTGCGGCGTGGCCTTGGCGAGCGACTCGTGCGTCGCCGGCGTGATCTTGATCACCTCGACGACGTAGTAGCCGAACGATCCCTTCACCGGGCCGATCAGCTTGTGCAGCGGCGCGGCGAACGCGGCGCTCGAGAGCGCGGCGTCCTGCTGGCCCTTGGAGACGTCCTGCAACAGGCCGCCGTTGTTCTTCGTCGTCGGGTCGGTCGAGTACCTCTTGGCGACGGTGCTCCAGCTCTGGCCGTGCCTGAGCGCGGCGAGCGCCTGCTCGGCCGAGGACTTCGTCTTCGCCAGCACGATCCGCATATTGCGGGTCTCGGGCGTCCCGAACGTCGAGGCGTGCGACTTGTAGTAGGCGGCGATCTCCGCCTTCGTCACCTTCGTGTCGTAGCGGGCGACGAGCTTCTTGTTGAGCAGCGAGAACATCGTCTGCCAGTTGATGTCCTGGGGCGTATAGCCGTACTGCTTGAGGAACTTCTGCCAGGCGGCGTTCGTCTTGATCCCCTGGTTCTTCTTCTCGGTGGCGAGCTGCTTGGCGATCTGTGCCCGCGTCACCTTGATCCCGAGCTTGTGCGCGTATGCCTGGTACCAGTAGTCCTGGATGAAGAAGTTGAGCACCTCGGTGCTGAGCTGCGTGAAGACGCCCTGGCAGGTCTTGCGCACGGCGGCGTCCGACTCCTTCTTCAGCTGCGGGTAGCCGGCCTTCGCCTCCTTGATGCACGTCTGGAAGCCCGGAGGATCGTTCGGCACGATGATCGGGGAGTTCGGCGACTGCGCCGACTGCGACTTGACCACGACGTACATCCAGTGGTTGAGCGCCCGCTTCGAGATGGGGTTTCCGCCGACGCTCGCCACGGCCCCCGACGGCACGCCGCTCGAGCCGCACCCGGCGACGAACAGGGCGATGGCCACAAAAAAGGCGCCAAGCGCCGAGATCGACCAGCGAGACTTCATCGGCGGCCGATACTAGCGTCCCGTTTCCGCCGGGCGCCGGTCGCGCGCGCGAGACTTCAAAGGCTCTTATCAGCGGCGCGGTCTATGCCGCCGCGACCCGCTCGGCGGGGGCCACGCCGTCCCCGTCGGCCTCGCGCATCACGGCGAGGAGCACGTCGGCGGCACGCACGATCTCGGGGAAGCGCTCGCCGGGCTCCTTGGAGATGCGCACCGACAGCTGCGACTTGCCCGACTCGTACAGCGCGCCCGGGATCTCGGCGCGGATCTTCTTGGCGCGCACCGAATCGAGCTCGATCGGGGTCACCGCCAGCCGGTCGCCGCGCACCGCGACCGCCTGGGCGCCCGCCTGCCCGAGCTTGATCCGCGCCTGCTGCAGGGCGATCAGGTTCGACATCGGCTCGGGCAGCTCGCCGAAGCGATCCTCCAGCTCGTCGCGCAGCTCGATCAATTCGGCGACCTCGCGCGCCCCCGCGATCCGCCGGTGGACATCGACCTTCGCCTGCTCATAGGGGATGTAGTCGGCGGGCACGTAGGCGTCGACGTTGACGTCGAGGCGCACCGGCTCCCAGTCCTCGACGGGGGCGACGCCATCGGCGGCCTCCATCGCCTCGACCGCCTCGTCGAGCATCCGCATGTAGAGCTCGAAGCCGAGCGCCGCCACGTGCCCGGACTGCTCGTCGCCGAGTAGGTTGCCGGCGCCGCGCAGCTCAAGGTCGCGCATCGCGATCTTGAAGCCCGCCCCGAGCTCCGTGTAGTCCGAGAGCGCGCTCAACCGCTGCGCCGCCTCGGGGGTCAGGGCCGCCGCGCTCGGGTACAGCAGGTAGGCGTAGGCGCGCTCGGTCGAGCGCCCGACGCGCCCGCGGATCTGGTAGAGCTGCGACAGGCCGAACGTGTCGGCCCGCTCGACGATCAACGTGTTCGCCTGCGGGATGTCGATCCCCGACTCGACGATGCTCGTGCACACGAGCACGTCGGCGTCGCCGCGCAGGAACGCCATCATCCGCTCCTCGAGCTGGCCGTCCTCCATCTGCCCGTGCGCGACGAGGAACCGCATCCCCGGGCACAGGCCGCGCAGCCGGACCGCCGTCTCCTCGATCGTCTCGACGCGGTTGTGCAGGAAGAACGCCTGGCCGTGCCGCTCCTTCTCACGCAGCAGGGCGCGCCGCACGAGCTCCTCGTCGTACTCGCCGACGAACGTCTTCACCGGACGCCGCCCCTCCGGCGGGGTCTCGATCACGCTGATGTCCCGGACGCCGGCGAGCGACATCTGCAGCGTGCGCGGGATCGGGGTGGCGGACATCGCGATCACGTCGACGCGGAGCTTCAGCTGGCGCAGCAGCTCCTTCTGCTTGACCCCGAAGCGCTGCTCCTCGTCGACGACGAGCAGGCCGAGGTCCTTCGCGCGCACATCGCGCGAGAGCAGCCGGTGGGTGCCGATCAGGATGTCGACCTCGCCGGAGTGAAAGCGCGCGATCGCCTCCCGCTGCTCGGCGGCCGAGCGGAAGCGCGAGACGTGCTCGATCGTCACCGGATAATCCTTGAGCCGCTCGGAGAACGTGCCGAAGTGCTGCTGGGCGAGGATCGTCGTCGGCGCGAGCACCATCACCTGCTTGCCGTCCTGGGCGGCCTTGAACGCGGCGCGAAGCGCGACCTCGGTCTTGCCGTAGCCGACGTCGCCGCAGATCAGCCGGTCCATCGGCCGCGGGGACTCCATGTCGGCCTTGACGAACTCGATCGCGTCGCGCTGGTCGGGCGTTTCGGTGTACGGGAACGCGTTCTCGAACTCGACCTGCCACTCGGTGTCCGGCGGGAACTCATGGCCGGCGCGGCGCCTGCGCTCGGCGTACAGGTTGAGCAGCTCGCCGGCGAGCTCCTGAGCGGCGCGGCGCGCCCGGGACTTGATCGTCTCCCAGCGAGTGCCGCCGAGCTTCGACAGCGGCGGATGCGCGCCGCCGGCCCCGACGTAGCGGGAGATCTTCGCGAGTTGGTCGACGGGCACGAACACCTTGTCCGAGCCCGCGTACTCGAGGTAGAGATAGTCGCGTGTGACGCCGGCGACGGTCTTCGTGTCGAAGCCCGCGAAGCGCGCGATCCCATGGTCCTCATGCACGACGATGTCGCCGGTGCGCAGGTCCGCGAACGACCGCAGCACGCCCCGGCGGCGCGTCCCCGCACCGGTCGAGCGCTCGCCGCGGCGGCGCTGGAAGAGCCGCTGCTCGGGGATGACCGCGAGGTGGAACTGCGGCGCGATGAACCCCTGGGCGAGCCGCGCCTGGACCATCATGAGGCGACCGTCGGACTCGGTCGACGCGGTCGGATCGTCGCCGAGCCAGCGGACCCTGAGCCGCCCCAGGTTGTAGGCGAACCGCTCCCCCACCCCGCGCTGGGCGAACGCGAGCACCGTGCGGTAGCCCGACCGGGTGAGCTTCTCGAGCTCCGGCTCGGCCTCCTTGAGGCCGCGGGCGGCGATGTCCGCGGTCTGGGCGCGGAACGCGAACGCCTGGTCCTGGTCGATGCTCTCAAGGCGGATCCGCACCCGCCGGTCGAGCTCGGAGAGGATCGCATCGGGGTCGACGTACAGGTGGCGGGCGTCCTCGTCGGCGAGCGCGGCGGAGACGTCCTGCCAGTGGTCGGCAAGCGCCGGCGCCAGGTCCTCGCCGCCGGCGATCAGCACCGCCGCCTGCTCACCGATCAGCTCCAGCAGCGGATGGAAGCGGTCGACGGGCAACAGCTCGGCGACGTCCGGGCGCTCCTCGGGCTCCTCGAGCGCGGCGATCTCGGCAAGCTCCCGGTGCTCGGCGGCAAGCTCCGCGGCGGGCGCGACCTCGACGCACTGCGCCTCCCCGAGCGAGCGCTGTGTGAACGTCGAGAACCACCGCAGGGACTCGATCTCATCGCCGAACAGGTCGACGCGGACCGCGCGGTCCTCGGTCGCCGGAAACAGGTCGAGCAGACCGCCGCGGATCGCGAACTGCCCGCGGTCCTCGACCTGGTCGACGCGCTCGTAGCCGGCGGCGACGAGCTCAAGCGCGGTCTCGTCGAGGTCCATGAGCTCGCCGGCGCGCAGCAGGAACGGATGCGGGCGCAGGCCGCGCTCGGGCACCTTCTCCGACAGCGCGACCGCGGAGACGACGATCACGGGAGCGCCCCCGGCGGGATCCGCGCCGGCCGCGCCCGGCTCCAGCAGCGCATCGAGCGCCGCGATCCGCAGGCCGACGAGGTGCGGCGGCGGAGCGAGATGCGACTCGTAGGTGACGCCGCGGCTCGGGTAGTAGCGCACGGGCCGCGGCGCGAGCCACGTCTTCAGCCCGGCGGCGAGGTCACGCGCGGCCCGGTCGTCGCCGGCGACCACGACCGCCGGACGGTCGGGGTCGCGATCGAGCAGCGCGGAGATGAGGTACGGCCGCAGCGACTGCGAGACGAACGCCTCGCCGCCCTCGCGTGACAGCGTGGCGGTCTGCGGGTCGTCGTCGGCGTGGGCGAGAAGCGGGCGGAGCATCGAGAGCGGCTCCTGCGAGTCTAGGAGCGCCCTCGACGCCTCCGCCGCTGCGCCTCAGTGATGCAGCTCGGCCACTCAGCTCACCGAGAAGCCCTTGAACGTGGCGACCCCGGTCACCCCGGAGGAGTGCGAGACCTCGAACATGCCGGCGTCCTGGGTGCTCGCCTGGTCGGGCACGGTCGCCGAGCCGACCGGCTGCCAGGCCGTCCCGTCGGTCGAGTAGGACCCGGTGTAGACATCGCCGTTGCGGACGAGCTTGAGGTACACGGGCACCGTCGACGGGATCGTCCCGTTCGGCGGCGTCACGTTGTCGATCCACTGGCCGCCGTTGTCGTCCCACTCCATCTGCACGCCGCCGGAGGGCGAGTCGAACAGGATGACCCCCTCGGGGGCCGTGCCGGCGCCGGCGATGTCGTTGCGGACCATGATCCCGGCCTTCGCAAAGCCGGTCATGTTCTGCTCGCCGGTCAGCTCGGTCGTGATCGTCGCGCTCGGGCCGACGACGCCGTGCTCGTAGATCGCGCTGTAGTCGTCGGCACCCTGCCAGACGTCCGCGCCCGCGCCCTCGATCCCGAACTGGTCGCCCACCTGCGAGAAGGAGGCGGGCGCGTCGGTCGCCGAGGAGTATGTGAGGTACGGGGCCTGCACGGGTCCGCCGGTGACCGTCACGGTCGTGTCGCTCGTCGAGTGCTGGCGGTGGCCGGCCCAGTTGTCGACCGCGCTCGCGGTGAGCGTGCCCGGCTGGAACGGACGGGAGGCCGCGGGGACCGCGACGCGGAACGCGGCGGTGAACATCTGGCCGGAGGCGACCGTCGCGGTCCTCACCGGCGTCGTCGGCGTCACCGTCCAGCCGGCCGGCGCGCTCAGGCTGAGCCGCACGCGATGGACCGGCTGGACGCCCTCGTCGGTGAACGACACCTTCTCGGTGAGCGTGTCGTCGCCCGCGACCTGCGACGGACCACGGGCCCGGAGGACCGTGAGCGGCGGAACCGACCGCCCGGTGGGGGCCTTCACCCGCAGCAGCGCCACGCCGTGGGACGGCACCTCCTCGCTGATCCGGCCTGCGGTCTCCCGCGTGGTGTGGTTCCACAGGTCGTGGACGAAGTACTCCTGTCCGCCCGGCAGCCCGAGCCTGTGGACGCTCGTGGAGATCACCTGGGCGCCCGAGCCGATGTCGAACAGGCCGACGACCGCATCGCTGGCCGCCTCCTTCTTCGTGAACACCTGGCTCGTCGGCGTGTTCACGATGCGGTGAGCGTCGATCGCGTCCTGGTCGACCGAGATGATGGCGCGGTTCTTCAGATAGGAGAGGTCGAGCGGGTCGAGGCTCGTGAGATCGGTGCCGAGGATGAACGGCGAGGCGCCGAGCGCCCACAGGCTCATCTGCGTCTGGCGCTCGTCGGACGTGAGACCGTCGTTGGCGCCGTTGCCGACCTCGATCGAGTCGTAGTCGTTGAACCCGCCCGGCCCGCCGTACGGTGCCCAGGCGGCGACCGAGTCGAACCGGCTGGCGACGTTCGACCAGTCGGTGAGCGGATAGCTCGAGCTCGAGCAATAGCACTCGATGTCGCCGGTCGTGCGCCACCCGTTGGAGTACTGCCGCCAGATGTGCGCGTCGGCGATGGCAAGGGTGTTCGAGAGCTCGAGGTGGATCCTGCGCCCGGTGCGGCGCAGCGCCTTGGACCACGCCTCGACGTCCGGGATGTCGAAGCTGCCGACGCCGTCGAGCTTGACGTAGTCGACCCCCCAGTGCGCGAACTCATCCGCCCATGAGTCGATGAACGCCTGCGCGCCGGGCTTGGAGTAGTCGATCCCGACCATCCCGCCGCAGTTGTAGTTGTTCTCCGGCGTGGTGGTCGCGATCTGGTCGGCCGTGTAGGGCGTGCCCTTGATCTTGGTGTTCTGGGCGACCGCCTGCTTGGAGATGCCGGGGGTCACGTAGATCCCGAACTTCAGCCCGAGGCTGTGCACGTAGTCGGCGGTCGCCCGGATCCCGTTCCGCGCGCCCTGGGGCGGAAACTTCGTCGTGTCGATCACCCAGCGGCCGTAGCGGTCGACGTTCGGCCCCTGCGACCCGGGGCACACGTACCAGAAGTCGTCGAGGTTGACGTACGTGTAGCCGATGCTCTTCAGGCCGCTCGAGACCATCGCCCGCGCCTGGGCCTCGACCGACGATTCGCTCGGGTGCGAGCGCAGGAAGCTCCAGCTGCTCCAGCCCATCGCCGGCGTGCGGCCGACGCCGTTGGTCTCCGCCCGCGCCGCGGGCGCCGCCCAACCACCGGCGCCGGCGAGCGCCGCCACGGCGCACGCAAGCGCCCGCCACCGTCCGCTCCCGCTCATGTGTCCTCCTCTGGTCCGCTGCCTGGCGTCCGGTCCTGGAAATCCGGACGGGCGGCACGCTATGCCCGCCGCGGCGCGCGTGCAAACGCGCGGCCGAAAATGGAGCGGATCAGCGTCCGGAGCGTGACGATGACGCGCCGGGGGCGAGCATCGGCGCCCCGCCGCCTCCCGACCCGCTGCCGCTGCCGGATCCCGACCCGCCGCCGGACCCGGAGCCGCTGCCGGATCCCGACCCGCTGCCGGACCCGGAGCCGCTGCCGGGCCCCGTGTGGCTGCCGCGCGGCAGCGCGGTCACCCGCAGCAGCATCACGCCATCGCCCGCGACGATCCCGCCGAAGCGTCCGCCCGTCACCTTCGTCCTGCCGGTCCACAGGTTCGTGATCCGGTCTGAGCCGGTGAGCGGCAGCCCCAGCTCGGCCTGGGTGGCGGTGAGCTTGCGCGGCTTCGATGTCGTGTTGAACAGCCCGACGACGCCGACGCTCGGATGCTCGCGCTTGGCGAACAGCTGGGCGGTCGAGGTGTGGATGACGCGCCGGGCGTCGATCCCGTCCTGGTCGACGGAGATGACCGCGCGGTTGAGCAGGTAGGAGCGGTCGAGCGGATCGAGGTGCGTGAGGTCGGCACCGAGGATCAGCGGCGCGGCGGCGAGCGACCACAGACTGAGCTGCGTCTGGCGCTGGGGCGGCGTGAGGCCGTCGTTCGCGCCGTTGCCGACCTCGATCGAGTCGTAGTCGTTGTAGGCGCCCGGGCGCCCGTACGGCGCCCATGCGGCGACCTCGTTGAAGCGCTGAGCGACGTGTGGCCAGCTCGTGAGCGGGAAGCTCGTGCGCGAGCAGTAGCAGTCGATGTCCGGACCCGTGCGCCAGCCGTTGGCGTACTGCTGCCAGGTCGAGACGTTCGTGATCGACAGGCTGTTGGAGAGCTCGAGGCCGATCGCCCGGTGCGTCTGGCGCAGGGCGGTCGACCACGCCTTGACGTCGGCGACGTCCCAGCGTCCGACGCCGTCGAGCTTCACGAAGTCGACGCCCCAGCGCGCGAACTCGTTCGCCCACGAGTCGATGAACGCCTGCGCGCCCGGCTTGGAGTAGTCGATCCCGACCATCCCGTGGCAGTTGTAGTTGCGCTCGATCCTCCGCGTGGCGATCTCGTTGGCCGTGTAGCGCGTGCCCATGATCGGCGTCTTCCGGGCGACCGCCTGGAGCGAGATTCCCGGGGTCACGTAGATGCCGAACTTGAGGCCGAGGTGGTGGACGTAGGCGGCCGTGGCCGCGATCCCGTTCAGCGAGCCCTGGCCGGGGAACTGGGCGGGGTTCGGCACCCAGCGCCCATAGTGGTCGACGGTCGGGCCGGTCGCCCCCGGGCACTCGTACCAGTAGTCATCGAGGTTGACGTAGCGGTAGCCCACCCTCGCGAGGCCGCTCGACACCATCGCCTGAGCCTCGGCCTCGACCGACGCCTCGGTCGGATCGTGGCGCAGGAAGTCCCAGCTGCTCCAGCCCATCACCGGCTTCAGACCGACGCCGTTGGCCTCGGCGCGGGCGCCGGGAGCATGCGCGAGCCAGGCGGCCACGACGACCATCGCCGTCACGACGGCGCACAGGCTCCATCTGCTCATCGTGAACCTCGTCATGCTGATTCGGCACGCTGCCGCCCCCGCCGCGGTGACGATGATGCCATGTCGAGTCGTCGGACCGCGTCGCTTCCGAGCGCGACCGCTCAACCATAGCCGTCCCGCAGCACCCGCTCGACGGCGTCGGCGCCGCGCTCGACGAGCTCCTCCACGTCGGCCTTCGGCTCCGAGAAGCGGCCGAGGACGTAGGCGGCAACCCGGTCGGGATCGGTCGTCGGCGGGCGGTCGACGCCGATCCGCACGCGTCCGAACTCGGTCGAGCGCAGCACGGCGCGGATCGACTTCAGGCCGTTGTGCCCGGCCAGGCCGCCGCCGAGCCGCACCCGGATCTCGCCGAAGCGGATGTCGATCTCGTCGTGGACGACGAGCACGTGTTCGAGCTCAGGGGGGCCGAGCGCGCCCCGGGCGGGGCCGACCGAGCGGCCCGCGTCGTTCATGTACGTCTGCGGCTGGAGCACCGCGACGCGGACGAGGTCGACCCCGGGGGACCCAACCCGGCCCTCGCTGAGCAGGCCGCGGTACTTCGCCTTCGGCTTGGGCAGCTCCCAGCGCTCGATCAACCGGCTCGCGACCATGAACCCGACGTTGTGACGTGTGCGCGCGTACTCGGGCCCGGGGTTCCCGAGCCCGACGATCAACCAGTCGACCCGGGCGCCGGAGCGCTCCACGGGCCGCTACTCGGAATCGCCGGCTTCGGCGTCGGCTGCGGACCCGTCGGAGGAGTCGTCGGTTGCGGCCTCGGCCTCGGCGGGAGCCTCGCCCTCGCCGACGACCTCCGTCTCGGCCTCGATCTCCTCGGCAGCCTCTGCCTGGAGCCGCGGCGGCGTGAGCGTCGCCACGACCGTCTCGGGGTCGTCGAGCAGGGTGACACCGTCCGGGGCGCTCACCTGCGCAAGCGTGATCGTGTCGCCGATCTGCATCTCCGACACGTCGTACGCGATCGACTCGGGGATCGCTCCGGGCAGCGCCTCGATCGCGAGCTCGCGCGTGACGTGCTCCAGCACGCCGCCCTCACGGACGCCCGGAGCCTCCTCGGAGCCGGTGAGCTCGAGGATCGTCGTCGACTGAATCGCGACGTCCATGCGAACGCGCAGCAGGTCGACGTGCATCGTCGCGCCGGTCACCGGATGGCGGGCGAGCTCCTTGACGACGACCGGCCCGCTCGAGCCGCCCTCCACCTGCAGCTGCATCACCGCGCCGCTGTCCTGAAGCGCGTGGCGGAGCGTGCGCTCGTTCACCCGGAAGGGCACCGGGCCCTCGCTGCCGCCGTACACGACGCCGGGGATCTCACCCGAGCGCCGCAGGCGGCGCGTCGCGCGGGAGCCCGCCGCCTCGCGCGGGGTGACCGTCAGCGATGTCGTGTCCTTGCTGGCCATGAGCGGCGTTGGATGGTAGCGCCACGCTCGGGCTTACGTAGATCGCCCCGGGCCGGGGACGGATATCACGACCGGGGAGCGGGTATCGGCTCGACCGTGCGGTTGTCTCTGGCCAGTTCGCTCAGCGAGCGCTAACCTCTCGATATGTCCGATGGAGTGCAGCTTGTGCTCTGGATCGCGGGCGTTCACCTGATCGGATTCGTGTGCGTCGCGGTGCTGATGCTGCCGGCTCTCCGCGAGGACCCCGACCAGTCGGGCGGCTGGGACGAGGGCGATGATGGCTGGGGCCATGGGCCGCAGACGCCGCCCGCTCCGCCCGCGCCTCCACGCGGCGGCGTGCCGCTGCCCGACGCCGTCCCCGCCAGCGTCCGCTTCCGCGAACCCGCGCGCCTCGGCGACCTGCTGCCCCCGCGCGAGCGCCGTCCGGCCCGTGAGCCCGAGCGGCGGCCGGTGCGCGCCCGGGACTGAACTCACCCCACCCGATTGCCGCTGGGGTGGATGGCTCGGCGCGGCCGGCCCGGAGGTCCGGGGGAGCGTATGGACGACGCGACCGAGGGCCGACCCCGCCGGGCGCGACGAGACGCCGCCACCGGGCGGCAATCGATCAGTCGTCGCTGCTGAGCTCGATGAAGCGCTGCACCGACGCCTCCTGATGGGCGAGGCGCTCGGCGAGCTCGTGGGCGTGCTCGGCCGCAAGCTCCAGGAACTCCTCGACGCACCGCTCGGGGTCGTCGGCGAGCGGATAGACGCGCGTGAACTCCTGCTGCGCGCACGCGATCCCCATCGGCGGCCAGCCGTCGGCGAGCGTCCGCGCGTTGCAGACGGGGGTGACGACGATCTGCGAGTCGGAGGCGACGAGCGCCGTGGGAAGCATCCGGTGGGCCGGCAGGCGGACCGACAGCTGCGGCGAGTGGTCGACGCTCACGGGCGAGCCGGCGATGTCCGACAGCGGCTCGCGCCACACGTCGAGCACAGTGTCCGCGCCGACGAGCGCGTCGCGCATCGTCTGCGCCTGCTCGACGTAGAGCTGCTCGGCCTCCTCGCGGTCCTCGGCGTCGGCGAGGTCGAGGTCGCACGGGACCCGGAGCAGTGCGCCCGCCGAGACGGTCGCGCCCGCGCCCAGGCTCCCCCGGGCGACGTAGGTCTGCAGCGTGCCGAGGTCCCGCCGGCCGTGGAAGATGACCGTCAGCGACTCGCTGAGCGGCAGGCGGTCGACGCGCAGCGAGACCGCGACCGCCGTTGAATCGTCGAGCAGCGCCGACTTCAGCAGCTCTTCGGCGTCCTGGCCAGTGTCGTTGTCATCGAGCATCGGCTCGCTCCCTTCGTGTCCGTCTGGTCCTCTGACCTTCCCAATTAACTCACGGGAACCGGTCACATTCCAGCGTCGACCCGGGTGATCGGTTCGGCTACCCGGACCTTGAGGCATCAATCACAACCGCCGCTGCCCGGCCGGCGGGCGCGGCGGAGGCTGAGAGCCCAACGCGGTGGGCGAGACGAAGGGCGCGGCGGGCGGTCAGGACCCCGGCGATCCGGGTAGCCTCAGCGGCGGATGCGCAAGCTGCTCTACTTCCCGTTCGCGCTGCTCGGCTCGATCATCGCCCGCGTCGTCGGCCGCCAGGTGTTCCGCACCGTCTGGCAGCGGATCGACGAGGAGCCCCCGCCCGCGCCCGGCGAGGGCCGCGGCAACACGGCGAAGGTCGTCGGCGGGCACGCCCTGCAGGCGGCGGTGATGGCAGGCTCGGCGGCGGCCGTCGAGCGCGTGCTCGCGCGCTCCTTCCACCATCTGCTCGGCATCTGGCCGAAGAAGCCGAAGGAAGAGGGTTAGGAGAGCTCGGAGCGGGCCGACCGGCAGCCGACCGGGCCATCAACCGAGCCGACGGAGGCATCAGCCGAGGCGGCCGAACAGGCAGCCGAGGCGACCGAGGGTCTCGGGCGCCCATGTGGGACCGGCGTCGTGGCGCCGACCCGCCGGTGATCTCAGCCATCCGCCCCCCCGCCTCGGATGACGAACCCGCGCGCCGCAAGCGCCTCCACCGCGTCCTCGAAGGCCTCGAAGTCGCGCCGGACGAGCGCGTCGATCGGTCGCCCGGCCGGGCCGGCGGCGCGTACCCAGCGGCGAAGCGCCACCGGGCTCGTGCGCTCGGCGGCCTCGTCGAGCAGCGCGAGCAGGATCGAGAGCTCCGGCCGGTGGTCGAGCTGACCGGAGAGCAGCGACAGCGCGTCGACATCGAGGATCGCGCACAGCTCCTCGTCGCTGAGGCCGAGCAGGTCCATGAGCCGCGCCGCCCGCTCGCTCTGGGCGGGGTCGAACATCACCTTGAGCGCACCGGGAGCGCGGACGACCACGCAGCCGGTCAGAACAACTGGTTCTCTGGCGCCCGTGTCGGCCCGTGTTGACGCGGGTTGCGGAGCGCTGGGTTTGCAGGGGAAACGCGCCGGGCGGGCCGACCGTCGTGTCGCTTCATGCGGGTCTGTTCGGCTGCGTTCGTTGACATCCCGTGGACAAGCGTTGGGGGTTTCGTGAGCGTTCGTGACGTTGCGCGGCGTCGCCGGCAAGCGTAGGATTCATACCAACAAGTGGGCCCGCGGTGTTCGCGCACCCGGGCCCGTGGCCCAAGGAGAGATGACTCCATGAGCATCACCAGAGTAGTAGAGCCGGTGCCCGTAAACGACCAGACCGGCGGCGGCAATCCCCGTTGGGGGCTGTGGCACACGTCGTCAGAAGCCGACCCCGGCAAGGGGCTGTGCGGTGCGCGCCTCAACGGCGAGGTGCGTGACGACATCCCCAACGGGGATCCGGATTCGTGCGTCGTCTGTGACGACCTGTACGCCTGCGGTGTGCGATGAGCATGCTCGAGGCGACGATGGAGAGGAGGAGTGAATGAGAAGCAAACACATCGCGACGGTGCTCGCAGCGACGATCCTGACACTCGCCTTTGTACCGGCCGCGTTCGCCCACCACCTGCGGATCGGGCCGCTCAGCTGGCGTCAAGCCCATCGGGCGGCGAAGGCAGCGGCCCGCAAGCTGCCCGACAGGGGCCTGCGCAGCGTGAAGATCGACGGCTGCAACCAATGGTCGGCGTGGCGGATCGACTGCGTGGTGGAGGCCGACGGTGTGATCACGACCAGCACCTACGATCCATGCGCCTCGATCGACGCCTCCGGCAACTGCGTCCCGGGTGAGGACACGACGCCGACCACCACATCGTGCAGCGCCACGATCGACGTGCGCAAGAACAGGCACACCGGGCAGGTCACAGCTCGACGCGAGCGGGATCTGAGCTGCTACGGCGGAGGATGAGCCCTCAGTAGGAGATGATCGTCTGGGTCGCGTTGCCGGACGTGTCGTAGACCGTGGCGCCGCTGGTGTCCCACACCTGCCGGCACAGGCCGTTCGCGTCACACCAGATCTGCCCGTCGATCTGCCGCAGCGACAGCACGATAACCGTGGCGCCGGCCGCGTGCGCGCTGCGCAGCGGGTCCTGCAGCGTGAGCGTGTACGGGCCAGCGCCCGACACCGCGGTGGTCTCGCAGATGTCCTGACCGTTGCCCTGGTCGATGAGGATCCAGCTACCGGCGGCGATCGACGCTGCCGTCTCGATCGTGCTCGCGCCCGCCGCGGCCGCCTGCGCGAGGGTCGTGGTGGTGGCCGTCGTGAGCGCCCACGTCACGCTGCCGAGGCGCATGACCGGCGCGGAGCCCATCCCGGCGGACAGGAGCTCCATCCCCCACCCGTACGTGAAGTTCGTCGGGCTGTCGCTGGCAGGCGGGTACTGGCCGAGAACGCCGGTGTTCAAAGTCACCTGGCCGCCATGGCTCGTCACCTGCTGCTGCTGCTGGGATGCGAGTGCCGTCGCGGTGTTCAGCCCGCTGGCCAGCTTCGCGATCATCGCCTCGCCGACCGGTCCGAGTGTTCGAGTCATCGTGGTCTCCTTATCGTTCGAGGTAGGGCCGCATCCGCCACAGCGACTCCTGCGCAACCTCGAGGGCGCTCGGGGCGTGCTGCATGTGGAAGTGCTGCTGGACGCTCGCGCCGGGCTGGCCGATCGCCTCCCCGCCGTGCACCACCGCCACGGCGGGGGCGCCGGGGGCGCCGCCGACGATTCCGCCGTTCGCGAAGTGCCCGGCGAACGGCAGGAACCCACCGCGGGCGTACCCGCCGGCGCGGTGCTCCTCCGCCAGCGCCCCCGCCGGGGTGCCGTACGTCGCGGCGATGTAGTTCGCCATCGCGGTCAACTGACCCACCATCGTGTTCGGGTCCCCGCCGTACTGGTAGTACTTCTGCTTGTTGGCGGCGATGTCGTTCGGGATCCCGGCATACATTTGCGCGAGGCCGTACGCCTTGCTGTACCCGGGGTTCGTCGCGGTCAGCGACAGGCTTGAGTCTTCGATCTGCTCCACACCCCACCATGCCTGCAGCTGCGCGGCGTTCCACCCGTGACGTTTCGCGATCGCCGAGGCGATCTGCATCCACGTCCCGTGCGGCACCGACCCGCCACCCCCACCGCCGGCGCCGCCTCCTCCTCCGAACAGGCTGCCGAGCTGGCTGGTGACCCAGCTACCGACCGAGCTCACGAGCCCTTTCCCGAGCCCCTGAAGCCAGGACGGCAGCAGCTTCTCCGGGTTCGGGAGCAGGCTGAGGACCGCGCCGGCGCCCTTCGAGAGGAGGCTGCCTGCTAGGCCGGCCGCGCCGGAGATCGCACCGCCGATGGTTGAGCCGATACTGCCGAGCGCTCCGAGGATCCCGCCCTGAGCGAACCCGGGGACACCGAGCATGTGCCCGACCTGCGCCCACAGTCCGAGGTTCCGCTGCCGGTACGCCGGGTTGGTCGCGATCACCGCCTCCGGGTGGCGTGGTGCTTCCTCGCCGACCATCACCATCGGCCGGTGGATCATCCCGCCGGTCGCGTGGTGCCCCATCCCTGGGCCCATCGGCCCGGTCGGGCCTTTCCCACCGCCGGTGCTGCCGCCCGATCCGCCCGTGCTGATCGGCGCGATCTTGCTGATGTGCACGAACGGCAGCTTGTCCAGCACGCTGATGATGTCGTTGATGAACCCGATCACGAGGTTCAGGCCGCCGGTGATCCCGGAGACGACGTCGTTCTTGATCGTGGACGCGAACGTCTTGACGCCGTTGCTGATGGTGTTCCACGCGTTCTTCAGGAACGTCTCTGCGGGGTTGACGACGTTGTTCTTGACGAAGTCGAACGCTGACTGGATCGGGTTGACGATCGCGGTCTTGATCGCCTGCCACGCGGTGGAGGCCACGCTTTGGATCGTGTTCCACGCGGTCTTCAGCCACCCCTCGACGGTGTTGATCTCGCCTTGGATGCCGCTGACGATGCGGTTGACGAGGTCCACGACGACCGACCGGATCGCGTCCCACGCGGTCGTCGCGACCGTCTTGATGCCCTGCCAGGCGGTCTGCAGCCACCCCTGAAGCGTCTGCAGGATGTTCTTGATGGCGGCGACGAGGTCATCGACGACGTTGGAGACGGTGTTCTTGATGTCGTGCCAGACGCTCGACGCGATCGTCTCGATCCCCTGCCAAGTGGTCTGCAGCCACCCCTGCAGGGTTTGCAGCACGTCCTCGATTGCGGCGACGAGGTCGTTGACGATGTTGGAGATCGCGGATTTGATGTCGTGCCACACGCCGGTCGCGACGGTCTCGATCCCCTGCCAGGCGGTCTGCATCCATCCCGCGAACGTGGTGAGCGCCCCTTCGACCGCGCCGACCACGTCACCGGTCACCGACCGGATCGCACCCCACACCGACTTCCACGAGCTTGACAAGAGGCCGACAGCGAGCACAACCCCGGCGACCGGGTTGATCAGCCCGACGATCAAGGGAGCGAGGATCTTCAACAGCGGCGCGACCAGCTTCAACGCCGCGCCAAGCCCGTCCGCGAGGACCGTCGCGATCGCGGTCGCGACCGGCACCAGCGCCTGGATCACCGGGATCAACGGCTTCAACCCGCTGACGAGCAGCTCGGTCAGCATCGGCAGCAGGATCCGCAGGCCATCCGCGAGCAGCTTGATCGCTAGGGACGCGAGCGTGGACACGAGCTTGATCACCGTCGGCAGGATCGGCGCGAGCTGCTCCACCAGCGCGTTGATCAGCTTCGCTAGCAGCGGCGCGATTGCCTCGAGCGCGTCGCCGAGGATCGCGAACGCTCCGCTGTTCTCCAGCGTGTTGAACACCTGGCCGAGGACGCGGCCGAGGATCGAGAACGACGGCGCGAGATCCCTGACGAACGTCGCAACGGCGCGGATCTCCGACGCCAGGCTCGTCAACACGGCGCTTGCGAGATCGGCGAGGATCACGCCGATCGGCTTGAGGACCGGCTCGATCGCCTGCATCGCCATGCTGAGAGCGGTGAACGCCGGCGCGAGCGCCTTGGCGAGGATCGCACCCATCTGTCCGAGGACCGGGAACAGCGCGCCGACCACACCCATCAGCGACTTGAAGATCTGCGCGGACTGCCGGATCGCCGGCGCGAACGCGCTGAACAGCCCGCCGACGTCCTTCCCGAGCGTGCCGAGCACCTGTCCGAACGCGACGATCGCGGGCTTGGCGGACTTCAACAGCGCGGTGATTCCCGGGAGTAGTCCGTTGACGAGCTTCCCAATCCCGCCGATCAGCGGTCCGACGAGCGGCGCGGTCGCGCGAAACATCGCGCCAAGGTCCGGCATCACCGTTTTCGCCAACCCGACAAGGCCGCGCACCAGCGGCTGCAGCAGCGTCGCCGCGCCCGCGAACATGCTCTTGAGCGCGGGCGTGACCTGCTTCATCAGCTGCGGCACTTCGCCGAGCACCTTCGACAGCGGACCTTGCATCGACATGGCGGCGCTGCGAAACGCGGCGGTGAACGCGGTCTTGGCCTGCTGCGCCTGCTGATACAGCGGCCCCTGGGTCGGGGACTGCCCCTTCACGTTCTTCGTGCCGATCAGCTCCCTCGCGCCCAGTGCGAGGACGCCCGCCCCCGCGCCGAGGCTGCTCATTGCCGCGAGCGGGGCAAGCAGCCCGCCGAGCCCGCCGAGCATCGACCCGCCGAGGCCGAGGCCGGTCAACATCTTCGCGCTCATGCCGAGCATGCCGGGGCCGGCGCCCCCGGCGACCCCGGATCCCAGTCCGCCCAGCCCGCGGCCACCGCCGCCACCGAAGCCGTGCAGGCCCAAGGCCTTGCCGGTGCTCGACAGGTCGCGCATCGCTTTATCCGCATCGCGGGCCGCCCGCTCCGTATCGCTCAACGACCGCGCGAGCCGGTCGGTGTCCTCGGCGGTCTTGCGGATGTCGCTGCCGCCGGTCTTCGCGCTCGAGGTGAACCGGCCCATCTCATCGCGCGCCTGCTTCATCTGCGGCGCCGCGCGCTTGAACGCGTCCGCGATCCCGCCCATGTTCCGCTGCGTATCCCGGCCTGCCGCGTCGGTTGACTGGCTGATCCGCGAGGAGTCCTTCTCGATCTCGTCCGCCGCGGCGCGCACATCCGCCTTCGCCTGCCTGGCTCCCGCGTCCTTGAACCGGGTGATGATCTCCACCACGACGGGCGGCAGATACGAGTCGTCAGGCACGGTCAAGCTCCTTCAGTGTCGCGATCGCGGTGCTGTGCTTGAGCTTGCGCATCAGCGGCCGGCGCAGCCGGCGCGGCGCCCGCTCCATCAGCGCCATGATCTTCCGGTTGAGCACCATCAGCTCCTCCGTGGCCGTCTGGCGAGCCACCGCGTCCCGGTCGGCCTCCGCCGCGGCCATCCTCACCCGGACGGCTACCGCCTCGGCCACCAGGTCCGCGATCTGCTTCTCGAACGCCGGCATCTCAGTACCGCCTCGGGCGGCCGCCCTCATGGTGCGCGAGCCTGCTCTGCGCGCGCTCGACGAGCTCACGGGCACCGACCAGGCTCGCAGCCCGCCCAGCGGCCTCCACGGCCGCCTCAACACTGGAGAGGTCCGGCTCGCCGCCCGACAGCTGCACGACCGCCGCCTTAGCGTTCGCCAGGTGCTGCTCGAGCTCGCGGCGGCGCGTCAGCCAGGCGCTCTCGGCGCGGTCGGTGGCCTCCTGGAGGCGCTGGCGCTCCGCCTCCTTCGCGTCCGAGTACTGCCGGTCGCGCTCCGCAATCGCGTCGGCGGCGCGCTGCTCGCGGTCGATGAACATCTGGCGGCGCCGCGCGACAGCGTCCCGAGTCTCCTGCAGGTGCCGCTCACGCTCGTCGGCGGCCGCCTGCTCAGCCGCGCGCTCGTCGACGAGGCGCCGAATGGTCCTGATCGCACCCATGTCAGCGACCCCCGGCGTGCAGGGCCCGCAACCTCGCGAGCGTCAACGCCTCCCCAGCCCGGGCGATCTCCGCCGCGTTGCCCTCCTGCCGCGCCTCCACGAACCCCGCCTCGGCCTTCACCAGATCCGAAGCGGCCTCGCGACTATCCAACTGCTTGATGAACCCCATCCCCGACGTCGGGTTGGTCTGCATCCGCGCAACCGCCTGCGCATCCGCAGTCCCCGCCAGCGACCCGCGCGGCCCGGTTCCCGCCACGATCCCGCGCAGCTGCGCCTCCGCGCCGCTCGCGCCCGACGTGACACGCGTCCCGCCCGCCGAAGCGCCAGGAACAGCGCGCGCCTGCGCGTCCGCGACAGCGAGGTGGATCGCCTGCGCCTGATCCGGAGGGATCGCCTTCGTCAACGGCGCATACGTGCTGCGCAACACCAGGAACGTCCGGAGCTGCTCACAGCGAGCACGCTCCACACTCCCGGCTGGCGCGACCCGCGCTGCCTTCCGCAGGAGCTTGATGCCCTGCTTCGTGCTCATGCTCCTCACCGTCTTCACCTTCGCTTTCTTCGTCATGTGCAGGTGACAACGGCCGCCGAGCGCCGCCACACCCGGCCGCCGACAATGCCCACCCCCAGACGTCTTCGCGTTGCAAAAGCGGCCAGACTCGCCGGTCACGGTCTCCAGGATCTCGTCAGCCTCGCTAGTCGACTTGGCGACCAGGCCCGTGGGACCACCGTGGTGCGACGGCCGGAGGACGAGGAAAACCTCATCGCTCATCGCTACACCCCCGCCTGGTGCCAGCTGCCGGGCGCGCCGCCTGACGTGCAAATCCAGATCTGCCCGTCCTGGGCGACAACAAAATCACCCGGCCGGAACTCACCGCTCGTCGGCGCGCCCGAAACGGTCCCGCCGGCAAACCGCGCAGCACGGTCCGCGCCCGCCATCGGCTCCATCGCCACGCACGGCGGAAACGAGCCGCTCGAGTAGATGTCAAAACCAGCCATCAACTGCTCCTTTCGGATCGGAAGAGAAACGCCCAGGCGCCGCCGCGCGGATCAGGAGCGGCCCGCGCGACGGCCCGCCTGAGCAGCCCAAGGCCAACGCCTCGAGCACTGTCAAACCGCGCACGGACCTACGTGAGCCAGTGGTGTCCGTTCGCCCTGAGGAGGATCGCCCCGGAAGCGGGACGCCCCTGGAACAACACGCGGTTGACAAGGAGAAAAACCTCACGACACAACCTCCGCATCGACGATCTCGCCGTCACGAACGCGCTCCTGCCACGCGCGCAGCGCATCGTCAGTCGTCGCCGGCGCCGGCAGCGCAGGGCGATCCGAACGCTCCGCCACCTCACGCCGGAGCTCCTCACGCAGCTCCCGCTCAACCTCCTGACGGACGCGGTCATGCAGCAGACGCCGCACCTCCGACGCCATCTCCCGCGGCGCAGCGATCTCATCGCCCTGCGCTGCCCGGGTAAGCAGCGCTCTGACGAGCGTCCTTACCGCCGGCGCGGACGCGTCGACGCCATGCGCCTGGAGTAGCTCCTTGATCACGGAGTGGATCCGCTGCGCGTCCCGTTCGACCATCACCATCCGGTCGCGCTCCTGCTCAGCCAACTGCTCCTCGAGCTGCCGAGCCTTGTCGACCATGATGCCGCCGGCAACAGCAATGGCCTGCGGTCCGCGGGCGGTCGGCAGGATCTCGTGGAGCCGCTGGATCGCGAGCCTGGCGGCGCTCTGCGCTTCAGTGATCGTCGTGCGGATCTGGACGACGGACGCGTCAGGATCGGTGGCCGGCATGAGCTCGTCGGCAGGCTCGCCGGTGACTGCAGGCTCGACGGGGTTGCGAGCGACGCCAGCGCGCGACTTCCAGACGCGCACGGTCGATGGGGTGAGCTCGAGGCGGCGAGCGACCTCGGCAGGTGTGACGCCCTCGGCGAGGAGTTGAAGCGCCTGGGCGCGTTTCGGGTGCGCTTCGGTCCGGTGCTTCATCGCCGTTCCCCTGTCTCGAGATGTTCGAGCAGACGCTCCGCGCCGCCCGAGTTCACCCACGCTTCTGTCTCGGTGAACGAGCGGCCGTTGAGCTCCGCGAGGTCGCGGATGATCTCGTCGATCTCGACCTGGATCCTCAGTGTTTCTGAGGACAGATCGGCTGCGCCGGCGAACAGCGCAGCGCCGACGCCGAGCATGTTCCGGGTGCTCACGCCGACCTCTCAGAACGCCCGCCAGCATTGACGATCCGCTGGCATCGACCACACAGGACGCCGCCGTCGCTGCCGCCCGTGAAGACTCGCCGGCAGCCCGGGCACCACCAGCGAGACACCCGCACAGAACGCCCAGTTCTACGCGTGCTCGCAATCCCCCGCCAGCGTTGACGATCTGAACGCTTGTCAACGCGATGTCCACGAGCCGACTCCTCATCGTCCATGGGGTCGGCGATCACAACACGCCGACCATGAGGTCCCAACGCGTCAGACGACGAGTGAGCTTCCTTTTGACGAAGCAGTGAAGAGCGCGAGTGAGGCAGAGCGCGAGTGAGGCTTCTGCTGGGTCATCAGAGGGTGAACTCCGGGTCGTCGCTGAACTTGGCTTGGATGCGCTCCAGGTCGGCGTCTGGGTCGGGGACGCGGTTGGTGTGTTGGTGGTGGTTGTGCTGCACCGTGTCCTGCCGCGTCCCCCTTAAGGGGTGGGGACGCGGGGACGCGGTTGGCTGTGCCGTGTCCGGGACGTGGTTGGGACGTGGTTGGGACGCGGGGACGCGGTAGGGCTTGACGTGGTGGTGGAGCTGCTTCTGGCCGCTTGGTTTGACGCGGATGTAGTCCTCGCGGATGAGGATGCTGCGGGCGGTGTCGACCCAGGCGGCTTTGCCGCGGACGTTGTCGCGGATCTGGTTGAGGCCGGCGCCGGGGTTCTCTTCGACGTAGCGGGAGACGCGCTCCATGAGCTGTGTGGGGCGGAACTCGCCGTCGAGGGAGTCGTCGTCGGTGCTGTCGGGCGGGTCGAGCGTGACGGTGATGCGTGTGCCATTGTCGTGGGGCTTGATGCGGGCGAGGGCGATGACGCCGCCGTGGGCGTGTCCCCGGACGTGGCCGTGGCGGTCTTTCTCGACCCTGAGGCGGATGAGGCCGTCGCTGGTGCGGCTGGGTGAGGTGACGATGTCGGTGCTGTAGGCGGCGGCGACGCCGGCGAGCTTGTGTTGGGCGCCGATGCTGAACCGGCCGCGGCCTTCCTTGGCTTTGACGACGTGGTCGATCTCGAGGACGGCGGCGCCGCCGGCGGCGAGCGGCCGCGGGATCGTTGAGAGGAACGTCGCGGCGTCGGTGTTGCTGTTGACGTCGAGACCGAGCAGGGCGTACGCCTCGCTGAGGCCGTCGATGACGGCGAGCGCGGGCGCGGGCTTGAGGTCGCGGACGAGCTCGTAGAACGCCGGCGCGGCGAATGGGTCCATCGGGCGGACGTAGACGAACCGTTCGATCACCTGCGCGAAGGTCGCGCCGAGCGCGAGCAGCCTGGCGACGATGCTCGCGGGCCCGTCTTCGAAGTCGAGGTAGAGCACCTGACCGCCGCCGCGGATGACCTCGAGGGCCGTGGCGAGGCTGAGCCATCCCTTGCCGCTCTCGGGCTCGCCGGCGAGCGAGTGCACCTCGCCGGGGTACAGGAGCGCGATGCCGTCGCTGCGGAGCATGAGGCTCGGCTGCGGGCCGACGATCTCGCCGCGCTCGATCCCGTCGAGGATCGAGGCGAGGTCAACTCGGATCCAGGAGTTGGCCGCGGCGGGAAACGGGATGATGCTCACGCGGCGACCCGATCGGCATGCCAGCGCACCTCGCGGACCTCGTGGGAGGTGAAGGTGCGGTCGGTCATCGTTCGCCATTCGCCTGCGACGCGCAGGCGGACGTGCGTGAGGTGGAACAGGCCGTCGAGGACGACGACGTTGGCCTGGTACGTGTACCACCGCGTGATCACGGTCGCGGGCCTGGGGGTGCTGTCCGCAGCGCATCTACAATTCGGGGTCATCGTCGGGTACCTCCGGCGGCGTTCGTGACTTCGACCCCGTGGGCGCGGGGTCGTTGTCGTTTTGGAGCCCGAGCAGCTGCTCGAGCGCGAATCGCGAGATCCTGATGCTGCGCCCCACCCGGATCGAAGGGATGTCGCCGGCGCGGACGCTGGCGTATGCCGCGGACCGTCCGATGCGGAGCACCGCGGCGGCCTCCTCGACGGTGAGCACCGCGGGTAGCTCGGCGAGCGCGCTCACGACTTCCCCTCGAGCGCCTCGTCAATCACCTCATGATCGGCGAGGATCTGCAGGAGGGTCGCGTACGCCTCGGCGCGGCTGCCAGTGGAGTGCTGCGTGCCAGCGAGCCACTTGCTGACCGTGACCGGATGCACGTCGAGCGCGGCGGCCACTTCGCGGACGAGGATCCCGCGACGGCGCAGGAGGCTCCTCGCGTCTTCGGGCGTCGGGAGTGATGGGGCTTGGCGCTCGACTAGGTGAAGGATGTTCTCAGCAACGCTCATATTCTCGATATCCAGTCGCTATCCGCTCACTATCTAACCACGTTCGTCGGCGGCAGCGAGCCAAATGCCCGCTCACATAGGGCGTCGGCCATAAATGAGCGGGTACGGTCGATGCCCTTGCGCAGTCGCTACCCGCGCGCTATATTCTCGCTATGCGATTGGCTCTAGGTGACGACGGAGAACACGGACCCCTGATCGACCACATCACGCCCGCGTACTGGGACGCGCTCGCTGCACAGGAGAAGCAGTCCCGCTGGCTTCAGTTCCGCGGCGATGGCGGAGTCGTGTGGGTCCGTCTCGACGTTCGGGATGGGCGGACCGTCCTGACCGGACTACTCGTCGGAACCGAGCAACCCCTCGACGTTGCGACGCTGCGCAATGAGATCCCGCTCGGCCGCCTCCGCGAGCTCGCGGCAGCGCATGCTGACGACGCGATGCGGGCGGCTATCCCGTTTGGTCAGCTCGAGGGCGTCGCGCTGCCCCAGGAGACCCGGAAGCGACCCGGGAGGCGCGGCCATCCGCCAGAGATGCTGGCGCGTGTCGCTGAGACCTGGAGCACCGCGCTACGGGCTCGGCCGCGCGCCCCTATGACGGAGACCGCGCGACAGCTTGGCTACTCGGTCGCTCAGGCCCGGCGCCTCGTGCGTCGGGCCCAGGCCGAGGGATTCATCGACAGCGAATCGGAGGACTGAACGATGAGGGGATCGACGCGCAAGCGCGGCGCCACGTGGACCGCATACTGGGATCTGCCCGCCGACGTCGAGACCGGTAGGCGTCGGCAGGCTTCCAAGGGCGGATTCCGCACCCAGAAGGACGCGCAGCGCCACCTAGCGGCCGTGATCACCCAGATCGGCGACGGAACCTATGTCGAGCCGTCCAAGCAGCCTTTCGCGCGGTACCTGCTCGACGAGTGGCTGCCCGGCATCAGCGCCACCGTGAGGCCGCTCACCGTCGCCAAATACCGCTCGATCGTCGGCCAGTACGTGAAGGGCCGCGACATCGGCGGCGTGCCGCTGCGCAACCTCACCGCCGGACACTTCAACGCCCTCTACGCCGCGATGGAGGCCGAGGGCCTGTCGGTCGCGACCCGGCGGGTCACGCACGCCGTGCTGCGCCGCGCGCTCGCCGACGCCGTCCGCTGGGAGCGGCTGGCGCGCAACCCGGCGGCCGCGGCCGACCCGCCGGCGCTTCCCCGTTCCCGCGCTCAGTCATGGAGCGCACGCGAGCTCCGACGATTCCTCGAGCACGTCTCCGAGGACCGACTGTATCCGCTGTGGCGGCTCGCGGCCACGACTGGGATGCGCCGCGGCGAGCTGCTGGGGCTCACCTGGCAGACGGTCAACCTCGACGGCGCTCGCCTGCGCGTCGAGCAGCAGCTCGTGCCGGTCAAGGGCGGCTGCGCGTTCGGCCCGCCGAAGTCCCGCCGGTCAGAGCGGACCGTCGCCCTCGACCCCGAGACCGTCGACGCCCTGCGCCGCCACCGCGAGCTGCAGCGGCTCGAGCGGGATCTCGCCGGCCCCGGCTACGAGGACCAGGATCTGGTGTTCGCCGACGAGCTCGGCCGGCCGATCTACCCGACCCGGCTCGGCGAGCGGTTCGTGAGGGCGCGGAAGGCTGCCGGCGTCCCGGTCGGCACGCTGCACGTCCTGCGGCACACCTCGGCGACGATCGCGCTCACCGAGGGAATCCCGCTGCACGTCGTCGCGGCCCGGATCGGCGACGACCCGAAGACCGTCCTGGCGACCTACGCGCACTTGCTGCCGCACTCTGACGCTGAGGCCGCGGCCGTGGTCGCCGCGGCGATCGTTGACAAACCGTTGACAGCTACAGAACCGGAGGTGACCGATGTCTCGTAGTTACAGGCGATTCTGGCCGTTTGGGCGCTCTGCGCTCAGAACAACTGGTTCTCGCCGCCGAACACGTCGCTCACCGAGCCGTCGGTGAAGATCTGGCGGATCGAGTTCGTGAGCAGGTCGGCACATGAGAGCACGACGACGTTGTCCGGCGCGCCCGGAGGCAGCGTGATCGTGTCCGTGACGACGATCTGCTCGAAGCCGGCGGTCGCCAGGTTCTCCCAGGCCCGGCCGGAGAAGATCCCGTGCGTGGCCGCGGTGAACAACCGCTTGGCGCCCGCGTCCCGGACCGCCTGGGCGGCGGCGGACAGCGTGCCCGCCGTGTCGATCATGTCGTCGACGAGGAGCGCGGTCTTGTCCCGCACATCGCCGATCACGTAGCTGATCTCCGCGACCTGCTGGGCGGGCCGCTCCTTGTTGAGGATCGCCAGGTCGGCCCCGATCTTCTGGGCGAACTGCTTGTTGAGCTTCACCCGGCCGGCGTCCGGCGCGACGACGACGAGGTCGTCGAGGCCGAGATCGCCGAAGTACTGGGTGAGCATGAACAGCGCGGTCATGTGGTCGCACGGCTTGCGGAAGAACCCCTGGATCTGCCCGGAGTGCAGGTCCATCGTGAGGATCCGGTCGATCCCGACCGCCTCCAGCATTCGCGCGACCATCCGGGCGCTGATCGGCTCGCGCGGGCGGGACTTCTTGTCCTGGCGGGAGTAGGCGTACCACGGGGTCACGGCGATCACGCGGTGCGCGGAGCCGCCGACGGCCGCGTCGACCATCGCCAAGAGCTCCATCAGCGCGTCGTTCGTCGTCAGCCCCTCGTAGGGGTTCGCGCACGTCGGTTGGACGATGAACACGTCGGCCCCGCGCACCGACTCGTCGTAGCGGCAATACACCTCGCCGTTGGCGAACGTCTTCGTGTGGGTCTCGGAGAGCTCGATCCCGAGCTTGTCGGCGATCCTGGCCGCCAGCTCCGGGTTCGCACGCCCGGTCACGAGCATCAGGCGCTTGTCGTAGGCGCGGCGAATGACCGTCCGTCTGCTCTGCGGCTCGACGGCGTCCATCTCGGCCGTGAGTGTACGCCAGTCGCCCGACGCCTCTGTGTGGCTCATCGCCTCTTCTCCGGGTTGGTTGTGGCGTTCGCCGCCGCCCGCGCGGCGCGGCGCTCGGCGTAGCCCTCGATGGTCCGCTGGTGGGTCCGCGCGACGCCCGGGGACCCCGCGAGCGCGCCCGGCGGCACGTCCTGGCCGATCACCGATCCGGCGGCGGTGAACGCGCCGTCGCCGACGCTCACCGGCGCCACGAGAGTCGTATCGACGCTCGTCTTCACGCCCGAGCCGATCGTCGTGCGGTGCTTGGCGTAGCCGTCGTAGTTGGCCGTGATCGTCGCCGCACCGAGGTTCGTGCCCTCCCCCACGGTCGCGTCGCCGATGTAGGACAGGTGCGGGACCTTCGACCCCGCGCCGATGTCCGAGTTCTTGATCTCCACGAATGTCCCGGCCTTGGAGCCCTCGCGCAGGATCGTGCCGGGCCGCAGGTAGCAGAACGGGCCGACCGAGACGCGGTCGCCGATCGTGGCGCCGGTCACGTACGCGTGCAGCACCCGCGCTTCGTCGCCGACGGTCGCGTCGATCAGCGTCGAGCCGGGCCCGATCGTGCTCCCCCGGCCGATCCGGGTCGTCCCGCGGAGCGTCGTGAACGGCTCGATCACCGCGTCCTCGTCGATCTCGACATCGACGTCGATCACGGTCGCAGCGGGGTTGACGATCGTCACGCCGGACAGCATGTGGCGCTCGCTGATCCGTCGCTGGGCGATCGCCGACACCTGCGCCAGCTGCACCCGGTCGTTGATACCCGCAAGCTCGCCGACGTCGCCGATCTCGAAGCTGTCGACGGTGCGCTCATGCTCGCGGAGGATCGGCAGCACGTCCGGCAGGTACAGCTCGCCCTGGGCGTTGTCGGCGCGCACGCGCGTGATCGCCTCCCGCAGCGGTCCGGCGTCGAACGCGAACAGGCCGGTGTTCACCTCGCGGATCCGCAGCTCGAGCTCGCTCGCATCGCCCGGCGCCTTCGTCTCCACGACCCGCTCGACCGTCCCGTCGGGGGCCCGCACGACCCGCCCGTAGCCGCTCGGGTCCTCGAGCGTCACCGTCGCGATCGTCGCCGCCGACCCGGAGCGGCCGTGCGCCGCCGCGAGCGCGCACAGCGTCTCGCCGCTCACCAGGGGCGCGTCCCCGTTCATGACGAGCACCGTCTGCTCGTCTCCGAGCGCGCCCTCCGCCGCGAGCTGCTCGACCGCCGCCCGCAGCGCGCCTGCCGTGCCGTTCATCTCCGGCTGGATCGCGATCTCGACCTCGTTGCCGGCGAACTGCTCGAGCCGCCCCTCGGGTGAGTCCACGACCACGATCCGCTCCGCGCCGGCCGCCCGCGCCGCGGCGATCGGCCACGCGATGATCGGTCGCCCGCACAGCGGATGCCGCAGCTTCTGGACCGCCGAGCGCATGCGTGTGCCCTGGCCTGCGGCGAGGATGACGACGACCGGACCGGCCACGCTCCGATCGTAGGAGATCCCCCGGGTGCCGCGCCGACCGACGGCTTGGATTTGTCGCGGATGCCGCGCTCAGCGCGGTGTTTGCGACAAATCCCACCCGTGGGCGGTTCATTGGGGAGCCCGGATTCGGACCGGGATCGCAACGCTCCAAAGGCGTGCATGTTGCCGTTACACCACTCCCCAGTGCATTGGCACGGCCGACGACCTGAGGCTACCGGAGCAGGACCCGCAGCTCCGGATCGGTGAGCGGGTCGGCAAGGAGCGCCCGCACGTCGCGCTCCCGCCGCAGGCCGCGCTCGGAGCGCAGCAGCCCGACGTGCCGGTGCTCGCGCCGCGCGAGCGCGATCAGGTCGCCCAGGCCGGCGGGGCCGGAGAGATCAAGTGCTCGGAGCACGTTCGGGCCGAGGGCGCCCTCGGCCACCGCGAGCAGGTAGAGGCCGCCGTCGAAGATCGGCCCGAGCGCAAGCCCGCAGCCGGCCGCCAGGTCGTCGCGGACGGCGGGCGCAAGCTCCGGGTGCCAGGCCGGCAGCTCAGGTCGGATCGCGACGAGCGTCCCGCCGTCCGCGGGCCAGCCACCGGGAGCGGCGGGACCGGCACCGGCGTGGCCGGCACCGGGGCGACGACCATCGGCACCGGCGCGACGCCGACCGGCGCCGTCATCCGTGAGCGCGCCGGCGAGCGACCCGCTCGCCTCGAGCGAGACCACATCGGCACCGAACGCCGCCGCGGCCCAGGCACGCGCCCGCGCGACGAGCAGCCGCCGGACGCGCGAGGCCCGCTCCGGGCCGAGCGCCCGCGCGAGCGAGGCCGGCGGGTCGCCGTCGCCGGCGAGCACGAGCACCCGCATGCCCCGCTCAGTCCCGCTCGAACCGGTACATCGTGCCGGCCGGCACACACGTCCCGAGCGCCTGCAGCCGCCGAACCGCCGCCGCGAGGACCGCCGCGAACGTCGCGGTGCTCGCGGCCATCATCTCCCGGAGCACGGCCACGGGAGTCGTCTCGCCGCGCCGGACCTCGTTTGCATGGTCGGTGACGTAGCCGAGCAGCGCGAACGGGAGCTCGAGCTCGCCGCAGAGCACCGTCTCCGGCCCGCCGGTCTGGCTGACCGCGCTCACTCCGCAGGCGGCGAGGCCCGCGATCTCCGCCGGCGTGTTGAAGCGCGGCCCATCGACATGGCCGTAGGTGCCGCCATCCCTCGCGAGGCGACCCGCGTCGCCGGCGCCCGCGACGAGCGCCGCCCGCACGTCAGCCGAAAACGGCCCGCCGTGCAGGACCCAGTGCCCGCGGCGGGGGTCGCGCTCGCGCAGGAAGAACGTGCACAGCGAGCCGTCGGGCAGCCGGTTCGACGGGAACCAGAGGTCGTCGAACACGAGCAGCGTGCCGAGCTCAAGCGCCGGGTCGACCGCGCCGCACACGGTGCAGCCGACCACCGCCTCGGCCCCGAGCTCATGCAGCGCCCAGACATCGGCGCGGTGCGGCACCTGGTGGGAGAGCCGCACGTGCCCGGCCCCGTGGCGGGACACGTGGAGCGCCTCGGAGCCGGCGAAGCGGCCGCGCGTCACCTCGACGGCGCCGAACGGCGTGTTGACCGGCTCGACGCTCGCGTCGGTGAACCCGGGCAGCGCATGGGTCCCCGAGCCCGTGATGATCGCGACCCGCACCGCTCGCCTCAGTGCGGCACGCGGCCGCCACCCGCCCCGGGCTCGCTCGCCGGCCCGCGGGGCGCCGCGATCCCGAGCACGCGCATCGCCTTGAGCCCGAGCGAGAGCTTCTCGCGCCCGTCGGTCGAGGAAACGTCGAGGCCGGTGAGCTCCCGCACCCGCTCGAAGCGGTAGCGGATCGTGTGGCGGTGGGTGATGAGCCGCGCGGCCGTCGCGTTGACGTTCGCGTCGCAGTCGAGGAAGGCGACGAGCGTGCCGAGCAGGTCGGTGTCGTACTGCTCATCGTAAGCGACGAGCGGCCGCACGGTCTCGCGGTAGAAGCGCTGCAGCTCGGCGGGGTCGCGCATGTAGGGCAGGAGCAGCTGGTAGGTGCCGGTCTGCTCGTAGCCGAGCTCGCGCCGCTCGGGGTCGCCCTCGACGACGTTGAGCGCGAGCAGCGCCTCGTCGTAGGCGCGCTGGAGCTCGAGCGGGTCCTCGACGCGGCGGCTGCGCCCGACGCGCACGATGAAGCCCGCGAGACCGGATTCGAGCTCTCGCAGGACGGCGCCCGCGACCCGGCGTCCCGCCTCGCCGTCCTGGTCGGGGATGAGCACGACGACCTCGCCGTCGCCCTCCTCGGTCGGGGCGGTGATCGCCCCCGAGGCGATCGAGCGCGCGCCGCGGGAGGCGACCGCGACCATCCGCCGTCGCCAGTCGTCCTCGGTCGGCGCCCGCGCGTGCGCCCGCGCAACGAGCGCGGAGCCACCGCCGCCGAGGTCGATCCCGAGCTCCTTGCCACGCGCCACGAGGTCCTCGCGATCGTCGATCCGCCGCGCGAGCACGTCGCGCAGGAAGCCGACCGCCGCCTCCTCGGACGCGCGGGCGGGCGCACGCACCCGCTCCACCTCGGAGGCGATGAGCGTCGTCACGAGTCGCAGCACGGCCGGGTCCGGTGCGTCGCCACGGGCGCGCATGCGCAGCTGGCCGACCGGCGCGTCGGCGACCTTGAGCTCGAGCGTCACGACGTCGTCGGAGTCGCGCATCAGCGAGCGCTCGTCGGCGGGCGAGCGCGCGGCGACCGCGAGCACGCTCGCCGAGCGGTCGATCAGGACGAGACTCGCATCGAGCGCGCGCGCCGCCCCGCGCAGGATCTCAGGCAGGCCCGCGCCGGCCTCGACCGCGTCGGTGATCGCCGCGAACGCGCCGAGATCGGCCACGCCGGCCACCTCAGCGCGAACCGGCGGCGTCGACGCTCAGAACCCCCATTGCGGCCACTTGACGATGATGAGCGCGCCGGCGACCACCCCGACGCCCACGAACGCGGCGAGCACGTACAGCGAGAGCAGGAACGCGCCGACGCGGGCCACGGCGCTGCGGTAGGAGCTGAGCACGGGCACGAGCACGAGCGTCGTGAACGCGATCAGGGCGATCGCGGCGCAGCCGGCGGCCACGACGTAGGTGATCGTCTGGTTGCTCACGGCACCGTCAATTGTGCCGAATGGACCGGCGCGGCGGCGACGGCGCCCGGGAAGCGAGCGCGGAGCGTCTCCTCGGCGGCGGCCTCGCGCGCGCGGGCGCCCGCGTCACGGCCGTGGAAGAGGCCGATCACGGTCGGCCCCGAGCCGCACACGAGCGCGTGGTCGGCGCCCGCGGCACGCGCGGCGTCAAGCGCGTCGCCGAGCTGCGGCGCGAGCGACAGCGCGGCCGCCTGCAGGTCGTTGACGCAGAGCTCGGCCGGCACGCGCCCGGGCGCGCCGTCGCGTCCTCTGGCGGGGAGCAGCCGCGCCAGGCGCGCCCGCAGCTCACCGAGCTCCTCGGCGCTGCGGCCGATCCCGAGCCGGTCGGCCTCGCGGTAGACCTCCGGCGTGGAGAGCCCGAACGGCTGGGGCAGGACGAGCACGCCGTAGGCCTCGAGCGTGGCGAGCGGTGCGATCCGCTCCCCGGCGCCGGTTCCGAGCGACGGCCCGGGACGGAGCTGGCTCGGCACGTCGGCGCCGAGCGAGGCCGCGATCTCGGCGACCGCGGACTCGTCGACGGGCGCGAGGCGCCGCGCGCAGCGGAGCATCGCGGCGGCGTCCGCTGAGCCGCCGCCCATCCCCGCCGCCACCGGGATCCGCTTCCAGACCTCGACCCGCACCGGGGGTGCCGTCCAGCCGGCGGTGCGCAGGCCGCGGAGCGCGTCGCTCACGAGGTTCGGCCCCGCGACCTTCTCGCACACGACCTCGTCGACGCCGCTCTCGGATGCGCCGACGATCAGCTCGTCGGCGAGCCGCACCGAGTCGAACACGGTGACGAGCTCGTGACGGCCGTCCGCGCGCGTCGGCCCGAGGAACAGGCAGAGGTTGACCTTCGCATGGGCCTGCTCGATGACGGTGAGGCTCACGAGCCCTCCCCCGCGAGCGCACGGGCGAGCGCCACGAACTCCTCAGGGGCCAATCGTTCGGCCCGCACGTCGGGCGGGTGGCCGAGCGCGACGAGCGCCGCCCGCGCCCGCTCCCGCACGCCCGGGCCGTCGACCGGTCGCGGCAGCGAGAGCGCGAGCGAGCCCGCGAGCGCCTTGCGGCGGTGGGCGAACGCGCCGCGCACGAGCTCGGAGACAGACCGGTCTGTCTCCGAGGTGTCGGCGCGGCGACGCATCCCGAGCAGCACCGAGTCGACGTTCGGCACCGGCCGGAACACGTGCCGGGAGACCGGCCGCAGCACGCTCACCTCGCAGCGGAGCTGCGCGAGCACCGACGGCACGCCGTAGGCGGCACCGCCGGGCGCGGCGGCGAGCCGCTCGCCGACCTCGCGCTGCACCATCACGACCCAGCGGCCGATCGACGGAAGCTCCTCGATCGTGCGCAACAGCAGCGTCGCGGCGATCCCGTAGGGCAGGTTGGCGACCATCGCGGTCGGCGGCGGCGCGAGCGCCCGCAGGTCGACCGCGAGCGCGTCGCCGAACACGACCTCGACGGTCCCGAATCCGGCAACCGCGCCGAGCAGCGTCTCGCGCAGCCGCTCGTCCTTCTCGATCACGTGGACGTGGCCCGCGCGCGCCGCCAGCCGCTGCGAGAGCGCGCCCGGGCCACCACCGACCTCGAGCGCGACGTCCCGCTCCGACAGGTCGGCGAGCCGCTCGATCACATCGAGGATGTTCCGGTCGACGAGGAAGTTCTGCCCAAGCTCGCGCTGACGTGCCGAGCGAGCCGGAGATCGACCCACCGCGCTCACCATCCGAAGACGTCGGCGGCGCTCGCCTCGAGATCGCGGTCGAGCTCCTCGTAGGAGACGCGTCGCGCGAGCGCGATCGCCCGCGCGGTGATCGCCACCTGCGCGGGCGCGTTCGGGCGCCCGCGCCGCGGCTGCGGGGCGAGGTAGGGCGCGTCGGTCTCGACGAGCAGCCGTCCGGACGGGACGCGGAGCGCCGCGTCCATCAGCGCGCTGTTCTTCGGGTACGTGCAGTTGCCGGCGAACGACAGCCACCAGTCCGGGTGCTCGAGGCACTCGACGACGTGATCGGCCATCGAGAAGCAGTGCAGGATGACGCGCAGGCCGGCGGCATGCTCGTCGAGCAGCGCGAGCGTCTCCTCCTCGGCGGCGCGCGTGTGGATGACGAGCGGCTTGCCGACCCGGCGGGCGAGCTCGACCTGGGCGACGAGCGCGCGGCGCTGATCCTCGACCGGCGCCCGGGGCACCGCCCGCGAAGCGGGTGGTCGGTGGTAGTCAAGGCCCGTTTCGCCGATGGCGACACACCGCTCGTGCGCGGCAAGCGCCTCCAGCTCGGCGAGGTCCGCGTCGTCGAAGCCGGTCGCGGCGCTCGGATGGCGTCCGATCGCGGCGTACACCTGCGGAAACGCCTCGGCGGCGGCGAGCGCGGCCCGGCAGGACTCGCCGTCGGTGCCGACGGTCACGATCCGGGTCACGCCCTCGGCGACCGCCGCCTCGATGAGCTCGGCGTCGGGCGGCTCGCACAGGTGCAGGTGCGTGTGGCTGTCGATCATCCGCTCACCGTCGGCTGAGGAGGCTAGTGGTCGCTCACGCAAGTACGTGCGCACCGAGAGGTGCGGCTGGGGGGGCCAGGCAAGGACGCAGGACCGAAGGTGTGGCCCTGCCACATCGAGTGTCCGAGGACGCCGCCTGGCGCCGCCAGACGTGCCTCGAATGCGTGCGTATTTGTGTGAGGGGCCACTGGCCCCAGCCGACCGAGCGGCTCAGGCGGGTTCGACCGTCATGTCCCCCTCGACCCGGACCTGGCCCGACTCGATGAGCGCGAGTTCGTCGGCGTCGTGGTGGGCGTCGGCCCGGAGCACCGCCAGCACGAGGACCGCGGCGACGGCCGCGCACACGGCGCAGATCGCGAACACGACCTGGTAGGCGCTGCCGAGCGCGTGGTAGGCGACATCGTGCAGCGGGTTGAGCGGCACCGTGTGGCCGCCGACCTTCGCCGTCGCCGGCACCGCGACGGCGCCGAGCGGGCCGGACTTCACCGCGCCGACGGCGGCCGCCGCCTGCGCCTTGGCGGCCGGCGGGGCCGCCGCGACCGAGTGGTAGAACGCGGCGAGGTGGTGCTGGAGCGCCGGGCTTGAGGCGATCGCCGCCTTGATCTTGCCGGCGGCGCGGCTTGTGCCGATCGCGATCACGACGGTCGGGCCGAGTGCGAAGCCGAAGTCGCGCAGCAGGCTCGTCGTCGCGCTCGCCATGCCGGCGAACTGGATCCGCACGGTGTTGACCGCGACCGCCGTCACGGACGCGACCGCGAAGCCGAACCCGATGCCGACGACGCACAGCGGCGGGATGATCGCCCACACCGAGTGATGGTCGATCGACACGGTGGCCGCCCAGGCTGCGCCCGCGGCGATCAGCACGAAGCCGCCGCCGAGCAGCCACCGGGGGTTGATGCGCGGCATCGCCCAGGAGATCACCGGCTGCAGGAACAGCGCGAACCCCTGGAGCGCGACGAACCCGACAGACGCCTGCAAGGGCGTGAAGCCCTGGACGGCGGTGAGGCGGATGCTCGTGGCGGCGGCGCATCCGAGGAACGCGAACATCCCGACGACGGTGACGAACGAGTTGAGCGAGAAGTTGCGGCTCGTGAACAGGTGCAGGCGGAGCAGCGGCTCGCGCGTGCGCTGCTCGATCCACACGAACCAGCCGAGGAACACGACGCAGACGATGTAGCCGATCACGCTCTGCGTGCCGGTCCAGCCGAACGAGGACGCCTGCACGACCGCGAACAGCAGCGCGAACAGGCCGATCGCGAACGTGACCTGCCCCGGCCAGTCGAGCGTCCGACCCTCGGGCGACTTCGAGTCCTCGGCGGCGACGAACGAGACGATCGCGCTCAGCACGGCGGCCGCCATCACCCCGAGCACGGCCCAGCGCCAGCTCGCCGTCGGATCGCTGCCCCACTTGAGCTTCGTGAGCAGACCGGCGATCACCGGCGAGAGGAAGCCCCCCGAGGAGAGCGCCGCGGCGTAGATCGAGATCGTCTTCCCGCGCGCGCGCGCGGTCGTCGTCTTGGCGGCGATCATCGCGAGCGAGGTCGGGAACAGCGCGGCGCCGCCGATCCCGGCGATCGCCATCCCGATCCAGAGCACGACGACGCCGTTGTGGGTGCCCGCGCCGGGCGTGGCCACGGCGCCGACGAGCTCGCCGATCGTCATCAGCACGGCGCCGCCGACGAGCAGCCGCTTGCGCCCGAAGATGTCGCCGATCACGCCGAACGTGAGCTCGAACAGCGTGAGCGGGATGACGATCGCCGCCGAGATCCAGTTCAGCTGCGAGGCGGTCGTCCCGAGGTCCTGCTGGAACAGGCCGTTGAGCACGGCCGGCGTGGCGAACCCGATCTGGCCGACGCACGCGGCCAGGCACGCCGCGACGATCGTGCCGGTGGTGAGCTGCGAACCCTGCTGCGAACCCTTGCTCTCAGACATCTCCGCCCTTCGTTCGATGATCCTCTCCCGGCGGCGTCCGCCGGCCCCTCATTGTCAGGCCGGTTGACATACCCGCAAACGATTGTGGCATATGCCACGGCGGTGCGCCGAGCGCCGGACGCCACCACGTCGCGTCACGCGACCTTTCGCGCCCAGCACCGCCTGGCGCAGGTGGCGGTGGGCGGCGCCGATGCCCACGCGCGCCGGCCGGGTACCGTCGGCGGCGCCGCATGTCCACCACGTCCAGCCAGCGATCGACGGTCACGACGCTCGCTCGGGCCGCCGTCCAGTTCAACCGCGCCGCGGTCTCCCCGACCGCCGGCGCGCTGGCGGCGATCCCGATGGTCGCGCTCCTCGGCGGGCTGATCGCCGCCGGCCAGCCCGTCGCCGGGATCACGAGCGCCGTCGGGGCGATGTTCGTGGCGATCGCCTGGCGCGTCCAGGGCGGCCGCCCGCCGTACGCGGTGATGGCGACCGACGCGGTGCTGATGGCGCTCGCGACGTTCGCCGGCTGCCTGTCCGGGCACATCCTGTGGCTGCACCTCGTCATCCTCGCCGCGTTCTCGCTGGCCGGCGGGCTGCTCGTCGGCCTCGGGCGCGCCGCGGGCATCGTCGGCTTCCAGTCGCTGCTCGCCGTCGTCGTGTTCGGCCGCTTCGCCGAGCCGCTCGGGCCGGCCGCCGGCATCGCCGGCCTCGTCGGCGCGGGCGGCCTGGCGCAGGTCGCGTTCCTGATCGTCGTCCGCTGGCCGCCGCCGCTCGTCGCGCAACGGCGGGCGACCGCCGCCGCCTACCGGGAGCTCGCCGAGCTCGCGGCCGGCGATGAGCTCACCTCGGCGCTGCCGGCCGCCACCGCGCTCGACGAGGCGCGCACGACGCTGTCGGGCGGCACGCTGTTCGGGGCGAGTGCGATCGCGCCACTGCGCAGCCTCGTCAACGAGGGGCACCGGCTGCGCGTCGCGATCACCGCCCTCAACGGCCTCGCGGGCCGGATCGCCGACAGCCCCGGAGCGGCCGCGGCGGTGCACGCGATCGGCGTCGACACGCGCCTTGCGCTGCAGAGCGCCGCCGACGGGATCGAGGGCTCGGGGCACGGCGCCGAGGTGCTCGAGCGGCTCGTCGGGGAGATCACCCGCGCGGTCGCCGATCTGCAGGCGCGCGACGCTCCCGACGGGGCGCCGGACACGGTGTGGGTCGTGCTCGTCCGCCGGCTGGCGGCACTCGCCGGGCAGCTGCGCGCGGTCGCCGGTCTCGTTCCCGCCGCGGCCGCGGGCTCCGGACTGCGGGATCGCCGCCCGCACCGGCGCACGAGCCACCCCCTGCGGCAGTTGCGCACCGATCTGGCCGAGCTGCGGGCGAATCTGTCGCTCGACTCGCCCCCCACCCGCCACGCGCTGCGGCTCGCGGTCATCGTCCCCGGAACCGAGCTGCTGGCGGGGGCGCTGCCGTTGCAGCGCGGCTACTGGGTCGTGGTCGCCGCGGCGGCGACGATCCGCCCGGAGTTCGGGGCGACGTTCACGCGCGGGATCGAGCGCGTCGGCGGAACCGCGCTCGGCGTCGCGCTCGCCGGCCTGATCGCGACGGCGCTGCACCCCGGCGAGGCGGCGACGGTCGGCTACGTCGGGCTCTTTGCCTGGGCGGCGATGTCGACGTTCGCGGCCAGCTACGCGCTCGGCTTCTCCTGCATCACCGCGCTCGTCGTGTTCCTGCTCAACACACTCGCGCCGGACACGTTCGCCACCGCGAGCGCGCGGCTCGTCGACACGCTGATCGGTGGTGCCGTCGGCCTCGCCGTGTTCGCCGCCTGGCCGACCTGGTCGCGGCGCCCCGCCCAGGAGCTGCTCTCCGAGCTGGCCGACGCGCTGCGCCGCTACGGCGCGCTCATCCTGGAGGCGCTCATCGACGGCGTGCCGGTTCCTGATCGGGCGGCGCGCGCGAGCGCGCGGGAGGCCCGGCTCGCCCGCGCCCAGGCGACAGCCGCGGTCGGCCGCTCGCTGTCGGAGCCCGCCCGGCGGCGGATCGACGCGCGCGTCGGCTCCGGCGTGCTCGACGAAATGCTCCGGCTCGTGCATGCGATGCACGCGCTTCGCCTCGAGGCCCAGGACGAGCCCGACCGCGCGCCTCTGCCTGCGCTGCAGCCGTTCGCGCGGGCGCTCGACGTCCAGCTGGCGGCGATCTCCCGCGCGCTGCGCTCCGACGAGCTCCGGCTGAGCTCCGAGTACGTCGACCTACGCTCGCTGTCGGACCGCTTCGGCCAGGACGCCTCGACCGAGCAGGCGCAGGCGCTCGCCGCGATCGTCGATGAGCTCGCCGACGCGACGAACTCGATCGACGAGCTCATCGCCCGCGGCTGATCAGCGTCGTGGAAACAGCGGCTCGATCGCCTCGACGAGCGCCCCGGAGCCGTGCGCGGCGAACACCGCCTGGTCGATCGAGGCGAACCGCGCCCCGAGCGCGGTCAGGAGCGTCCCGGTCGCGCCCGGCAGGAAGGGCGTGAGCAGCACGCTCAGCACCCGCACCGCCTCGGCCAGGGAGGCGAGCACGACGTTCAGCTCGTGCGCGCGGGACTCATCCTTGGCGAGCGTCCACGGCGCGCGCTCCTCGACGTAGCGGTTGCAGCGACGCACCCGCTGCCAGATGCGGTCGAGCGCCGCCGTCACCTCGGCGCCGTCCATCAGGTCGCAGACCTCGTCGGCGAGCCCCTCGAACCCGGCACGGAGCGCCGGGTCGAGCTCGACGTCGGGCACGACCCCGTCGCGGTAGCGGCGCACCATCGCGATCGTGCGGCTCGCGAGGTTGCCGTACTCGTTGGCGAGCTCGTTCTCGTATCGCGCCTGGAGCGCCTCCATCCCGACCGCCCCGTCGGCCCCGAACTGGACGTCGCGCATCAGGTAGAAGCGCAGCGCGTCGGCGCCGAAGCGCTCGAGCACCTCGAACGGGTCGAGCACGTTGCCGAGCGACTTCGACATCTTGCGACCGTCGGCGCCGAGCAGGAAGCCGTGGACGAACACGTGCTCGGGCAGCGGCAGACCGGCGGCCATGAGCATCGCCGGCCAGAACACCGTGTGGAACTTGAGGATGTCCTTGCCGATGATGTGGAACTGGGCCGGCCAGAAGAGCTCGGTGAGATCCTCGCCCTCGCGCGCGTAGCCAAGCGCCGTGTAGTAGTTGAGCAGCGCGTCGAACCACACATAGAAGACGTGGTCGGGATCCCACGGCACCGTGATCCCCCACTTCAGGTGCGCGCGACTCAGCGAGACGTCCTGAAGCCCGGACTGGATGAACGACAGCGCCTCGTTGTAGCGCGACAGCGGCATCACGAACGACGGGTGGTCGGCGTACAGCGCCTCCAGCTCGACCTGGAACTCCGAGAGCTTGAAGAACCAGTTCTCCTCGGTCTCGCGGGTGAGCGCGATCTCGTGGATCGGGCAGCGGTTGCCCTCGAGGATCTCGTTCTCGACCTTGAAGTCCGCGCAGCGCGGGCAGTACCAGCCCTCGTAGAGCCCCTTGTACGTGTACCCGTTGTCGTGGATGCGCGTCATCACCTCCTGGACGCGGCGCTCGTGCCCCTCGTCGGTCGTGCGCACGTAGAAGTCGTTGGAGATCTCGAGCATCGGCAACAGCGCCTTGAAGCGGGCGACGTTGCGATCGGCGAGCTCCTGCGGCGTGATGCCCTCCGCGGCAGCCGCATCGGCGACCGGCTCGCCGTGCTCATCGGCGCCCGTGAGAAAGAACACATCGCCGCCGCGCTGGCGCATGTGGCGCGCGATCACGTCGGTGGCGATCTTCTCGTAGGCGTGGCCGACGTGCGGGACGCCGTTGACGTAGTCGATCGCGGTGGTGATGTAGAAGGCCATGCGCTGAGCCGACAGGCTATTGCCTGCGCAGCGCCGACCGCACGTCCTCGATTCGGATCGGCACGTCCCGGAAGCGGTGGCCGACCGCCTGCGAGAGCGCATTGGCGATCGCCGCGGCACCGCCCATCATCGCGAGCTCGCCGATGCCCTTGACGCCGACCGGGTGCCCGGAGCGGTCGCGCTCATCGAGCATCACGACCTCGAGGTGGCCGATGTCCGCGTTCGCGGGCACGTGGTAGCTCGCGAGGTCGTGGACGACGAAGTCGCCGTCGGCGGGGTCGATCTCGCCACGCTCGAGGAGCGCCTGCCCGTGGGCCATGATCATCCCCCCGTAGAACTGCGAGCGGGCGGTGCGGGCGTTGACGATCGTGCCCGCGGCGAACACGCCGAGCATCCGCCGCACCCGCACCTCGCCGGTGCGCGCGTCGACGGCGACCTCGGCGAAGTGGGCGCCGAACGTGTGCCGCGCGAGCGAGCCCGCCGCCTGGACCGCCTCGGCGGAGTCGGCACGGACCTCGATTCCCTCGGGGGGAATCGCCTCGCCCGCGTCCGCGCGCGCGCCGAGCCGCCTGGCGAGCTCCCGGCAGGCCATGTCGACCGGCCAGCTCCACGAGGAGGTGCCCATCGAGCCACCCGCCATCATCGCCTGGCCGCTCGCGCTGTGCCCGATCGTGAGCGCGACCCGATCCGGGTCGACCCCGAGCGCGTCGGCGGCGACCTGGAGCAGCGCGGTGCGTGCGCCGGTGCCGATGTCCGAGGCGGCGATCTCGACGGCGAAGCGGCCGTCGGGGAGCGCCCGGGCGCGCGCGGTCGAGCCGAAGCGGTAGTCCGGATGGTGGGCGGCGGCGACCCCGGTGCCGATCAGGTGGCGACCCTCGCGGCGCGGCGCGTCGGCCCCGTCCGAGCCGGCGCCCCGGGTCATCCAGCCGAAGCGCTCGGCGCCGGTCTGCAGGCACTCGACGAGCGAGCGGCTCGAGAACTCCCGGCCACTGTAGGGCTCGACGGCGGTGTCGTTCGCGATCCGCAGCGCGATCGGGTCGATGCCGAGCCGAGCGGCGAGCTCGTCGACGGCGACCTCGAGCGCGAACATCCCGGATGCGTGGCCCGGGCCGCGCATGAACCCGGGAGTCGGCACGTCGAGGCGCACGACCCGGTGCACGACGCGCCGACACGGCGCCGCGTACACGACCCGGGTCGAGGCGCCGATCTGGTCGACGTATTCGTGGATGCGCGAGGTCTGGGTGATCGCCTCGTGGTCGATCGCGACGAGGCGGCCGTCGGCGGCGGCGCCGAGCCGCACCCGCTGGATCGACGGCGGCCGGTAGGAGATGAGCGCGAACAGCTGCTGGCGGGTGAGCGCGATCTTCACCGGACGACCGAGGACCCGCGCCGCCATCGCCGCCAGCACCGCCGGCGGGCGGGACATCGTCGCCTTGGAGCCGAAGCCGCCGCCGACGTACTCGGAGACGACCCGGACCTGCTCGGGCCGCAGCCCGAACAGCCCGGCGACCGCCACCGCGGTCATGTACGGGCCCTGGTCGGCGTTGTGGAGCGTGAGCCCGTCATGCTCCCAGACGGCGGTCGCGGCGTGCGGCTCCATCGGGTTGTGGTGCTCGATGGCCGTCGTGTACGTCTCATCGACAATCACGGCGGCGCGGGCGAGCGCCGGCGCGACGTCGCCGTCCGACCACGCGCCCGGCACGCCGGCGTTCGCGTTCTCCGGCACGTAGAGACCCGGGTGGTCGGCGCGGAGGATGACGTCGTGCGGTTCGGCCTCGTACTCGATCTCGACGAGTCCCGCCGCCTCGCGCGCCGCGTCGAGCGTCGTCGCGACGACGGCGGCGACGATCTGGCCGCGGTAGGCAACCCGGTCGCTCTGGAGCACGAGCAGCTCGGGATGGGTGCCCTCGGGGCGCTCGAGGCGCGGGGCGCAGGACGCATCGAGCACCGCGAGCACCCCGGACTCCGCGAGCGCCCGCTCCGACTCGACCCGCACGACGCGCCCGCGCGCGATCGTCGACTGGACCGGGACGACGTAGGCGAGGTCGGGAAACCGGCGCTCGAACGAGTAGCGCGCCGCACCCGTCACCTTGTCGACGCCGTCGGCTCGCTCGATCCCGGCACCGACGATCCCCGTCGCGGTCGCGCTCACCCCCGTGCCCCCGCGCGCGCGCCGCTCACGATCGCACCCCGTTCAAGAGGTCGTTCACGACCTCGCCCCCCAGAGCAGGTCGTTCACGACGGCGGCGGCCGTGTCGGCGGCGAGCTCGGCCTTGAACGCGTTGCCGGGCAGCGGACGGGCGCGATCGAACTCGGCGAGCACCGCGGCGCGGACGCTCGAGCCGCCCGGATCCGGGCGCGCACCGGAGAGCAGCGCCTCGGCCCGCCGCGCCCGCCACGGCCTCGAGCCGACGCCGCCGAGCGCGATCCGCGTCTCGCGCAGCCGGCCGTCCTCGTCGGCGACGATCAGCGCCGCGACCGACACGAGCGCGAACGCATACGACCAGCGGTCCCGCACCTTGCGGTACGCCATGCGCGCGCCGACCGGCGGCGCGGGCAGCTCGACCGCGGTGATCAGGTCGCCGGGCGCAAGCGTCGTGTCGCGGCGCGGGTCATCGCCGGGCTCGCGGTACAGCTCGTCGAGGGAGTCGAGCGTGTCGGCGCTCCCATCCGCGCCCAGCAGCGCCACCCGCGCATCGAGCGCGGCGAGCGCGACCGCCATGTCCGACGGGTGCGAGGCGACGCAGCGCTCGCTCGTGCCGAGCAGCGCGAGGTCGCGGTGGGCGCCCTCGATCGCCGGGCAGCCGCTTCCCGGCGCCCGCTTGTTGCACGGCTTCGTCGTGTCCTGGAAGTAGACGCAGCGGGTGCGCTGCAGGAGGTTGCCGGCGGTCGTCGCCAGGTTGCGGAGCTGGCCGGAGGCGCCGGACAACAGCGCCTGGCTGAGCGCCGGGAAGCGCGCGCGAACGCCCGGGTCGGCGGCGAGCGCGGAGTTGCGCACCGTGGCGCCGATCCGGGCCGATCCGTCGGGCCGGTGCTCGATGCGGTCGAGGCCGAGGCCGGTGATGTCGATCAGGCGGTCGGGGCGGGCGACGCCGAGCTTCATCAGGTCGACGAGGTTCGTGCCGCCGGCGAGAAACATCGTGTCCGCCTCGTCGGCGACCGCCCGTTGGGCGGCGCGGGCGTCGGACGCCCGCTCGTAGGCGAGCTGTCTCATGCGGTCCGGTCCGGGTCGCCGGGGAGCTCGGCGGCGTCGCGTGGCGGAGCGCCGGCCGCCTCGAGGATCGCGGCGACGATGCCGACGTACGCGCCGCAGCGGCACAGGTTGCCGCTCATCCGCTCGGCGACCTCGTCGGGGCTGAGCGCATGGGCGCCCTCGGGCCCGACGGCGACGGCGGGGGTGACGCGGCTCGGCCACCCGCGCTCGGCCTCGCCGAGCATCGCGACCGCCGAGCAGATCTGGCCGGGCGTGCAGTACCCGCACTGCAGGCCGTCGTGGTCGAGAAACGCGCGCTGCATCGGGTGAAGCTCCTCGCCCGCGAGACCCTCGATCGTCGTCACGTCGTGCCCGTCGGCGACCGGGGCGAGCACGAGGCAGCTGTTCACCCGCTCGCCGTCGAGCAGCACGGTGCAGGCACCGCACTGCCCGTGGTCGCAGCCCTTTTTCGTCCCGGTGAGATCGAGGTGCTCGCGGAGCAGGTCGAGGAGCGTCGTGCGGTTGTCGAGCTCCAGCACGTGCTCGGTGCCGTTGACGGTGAGCGTCACCCGGCTGAAGATCGGACGGTCGGCCGCGGCGCTCATCGCCCGCAACATAGCGGAGGGGGCCTCCGGGTGGTCTGGCGGCGCGACCACCCTGGCCCGCGCGGGCGCGTCTCGCTCAGCCGGTGATCGTGATCGTCACGGTCGCCGCGCGACCGGTCCGCCGCCCGGCGCGTGGCAGCAGCCGCAGACGGTACGTTCCGGGCGCGAGTCGGTGGCCGCCGAGCGCCGCGACGAAGCGCACCCGATCGGCGCCTGCGCGCAGGTGGAGCGTCGCGTGGCCGCGGACGGGCCGCTCACGTGTGCAGCGGCCGGCGTGACGGTTGCGCCGGCGCGGGGCGACGCAGCGGAGCACGAGGCCGTGGCGGACGCGGCGTCCGGGGAGCAGGCGGGTCGCGGTCAGCCGCACCGTGGCGGCCACCGTGAGCCGGGCGCGGAGGGTGAAGCGGACGGTGCGCAGACAGTGGGGGCGGTGGCGGTCGCGGCGCGTGATCGCCTTGCAGCGGCGCCCGACCCGTCGCCCGGCCGCCGACACGCGCCGCGGCGAGACCCGCAGGCGGGTGATCCGCGGCGCCGGCGGAGCCGCGTTGGTGACCGTGATGGAGAGCGTCGCGCTCGCCGACTGCGGGGGCGGGCCGGCATCCGAGACGCCGACGGTGAACGCCGCACGCTGCACGAACCGCGGCGTGCCGGAAATGACCCCGGTCGCGGGATCGAGCGCGAGCCCGACGGGGAGCGTCCCGGACGTCACCGCCCAGCTCGCGGCGCCGGCGCCGCCGCCTGCCTGGAGCTGCGCGAAATATGGATGGCCGGGGCGGGCAAGCGGCAGCGAGCTCGTCGCCACCGCAAGCGGGGGCACGGTGACCGCGAGCATCGGAAGCACCTGACCAGAAGCGGTCTGGTAGCTGCCCGCGCCCTCGCACTGGCCCGGCGCCGGGCAGCTCATGCCGCGCACCGTTGCCACCCCGGAGCCGCCGGGCGCGGCGTCGGCGGGGGCCGGGAGCGCGAGCGGCGCGAACCAGGTGCCGCCGCCCTGCACCGCGGTCATCGGGGCGGCGGCGGGCTGCGTCGGCGTTCCGGCCGTCGGGTAGGCGCCGGCGGCGGCGCAGTCGCCGGCGTCGGCACAGCCGACCGCGTCGACCCCGAGGTCGGCGCGGCTCGCGAGGAACCCGGCGGCGCCCGCCGGATAGGCGAGGCCGACGACGCTGAAGCTGCCGTTCGCGTCGATGAGCGCGAACCCCGACGCGCCGCCCGCCGTCCGCTCGTTGCCGACCGCGGTGCACTGCCCGACGGCGGCGCAGTCGATCGCGCCGAGCGAGATCGTCTGGTTCGGGTCGCCGACCGCGCCCGGGAGCCCGAGCGTCACGGGCGCCGCCCACCGTCCGCCGCTCTCGGAGATGACCATCGGCAGCTCCGGGCCGGACACCGGGTAGTCGGTGCCGGCGACGACGCAGGCGCCGACCGCCGGGCAGCTCACCGACAGCGACGTGGCCGCCGTGTCCGTGTCTCCCGCCGGGAGCGTCGGCAGCGACGGCGCCGCCCACGCCCCGCCGGTCTCGGTGGCGATCAGCGGCCGGATCAGCCCGCGGCTCGTCGCCACCGTGCCCGCCGCGACGCACGCTCCGACCGCCGGGCAGGACACCGAGTTCAGGGCGCTGCCGCCCGTGAGCTGGCCGGACACCGGGGAGAGCGCGCTCGCGGGCGCCCACGCGCCGTTGGTCTCGGTCGCGACGAGCCCGCCGCTGCCGGAGCCGCGATAGGAGCCGACGGCGACGCAGAATCCCCGCGTCGCGCATGAGACAGAGGCGATGGTCGCGCTCGGGTTCTTCGTCGAGGCGCCGGCCGGCGGCACGATGCGCTGTGGCGCGCCCCAGGTGCCGTCGGTCTCGGTCTCGACCATCGCCTGCTCGCCGCCGGCCGCGGTCCGGTAACGGCCGCCGGCCACGCACTCGCCGGGCGCGGTGCACGAGATCGCGTCGAACTCCGCCGACTCCGAGGTCCCGGTCGCCCCGCCGGCGGGGACGGCGGGCTGTGCGGCGGTGGCGAACAGCGGCCCCGGTGCGGCAAGCGCGCGGGCGGGCAGGAGCGCCCCGAGTGCGACGGCCAGCGTCGCGGTGAGCGCTGCGGCAATGACGACCGATGCGCGTCGACGACCCGCCTCCGCAAGCGTGGTCGCCCGCGGGACCGGGCGTCGGATGCACATCGGCATCACGAGACTCCGCGCGGATCGTCCCATGTCACATCGTCCTGCGGCGCCGCGGGAGTTGCGACGGGTCGCCCGCCGACCGCGCGCGCACGGGATCTAACGTCTGGAAGGCCGCCACCAGTCACATGATCGACGCCTTCGGGAGAAACTTGAGCCCATGACCACGACCGCCGCCCGCCTCATCGACAACTACATCGCCGGCGCCTGGACCGCGCCCGCCGCCGCCACCGGCGAACTCGACGTCGTCAACCCCGCGTCGGGTGAGGTGCTGGCGCGCGTGCCGCTGTCCGGCGCGGCCGACCTCGACGCCGCGGTCTCGGCGGCGCGGGCGGCGCTCCCGGAGTGGCGGGCGGTGTCGACGATCGCCCGCGCGCGCAAGCTGTTCGAGCTCCGCGAGCGGCTCGTCGCCCGCCAGGAGGACCTCGCCCGCTCGGTGACGGTCGAGATGGGCAAGACGATCGGCGACGCACGCGCCGAGGTCGGGCGCATGATCGAGATGGTCGAATGCGCAAGCGCGATCCCGACGACGATGCAGGGCCGGATCCTGGAGGACGTCTCGCGCGGGATCGACGCCGAGACGATCCGCCAGCCGGTCGGCGTGTGCGCGGCGATCGTGCCCTTCAACTTCCCGGCGATGGTGCCGTTTTGGTTTTTGCCGTTCGCGATCGCGTGCGGCAACACGTTCGTGCTCAAGCCCTCCGAGCAGGTGCCGCTGACGATGCAGATCGCCTACGAGGAGCTCGACGCGCTCGGACTGCCCGCGGGCGTCGTCAACCTCGTCAACGGCAGTCGCGAGATCGTCGAGGGGATCCTCGCCCACCCCGGCATCGACGCGGTGTCGTTCGTCGGCTCGGCGCCTGTGGCGAAGATCGTCTACGAGGGGGCCGCCAAGCACGGCAAGCGCGTCCAGGCTCTCGGCGGGGCCAAGAACCACATGGTCGTGATGCCCGACGCCGTCATCGACAAGACGGTCGACGGCCTCATCGGCTCGGCGTTCGGCGCCGCCGGGCAGCGGTGCATGGCCGGCTCGGTCGTCGTCACCGTCGGGGATGCCCACGAGCAGCTGATCGGCCCGCTCGTGGAGGCGGCGCGCGCGCTCACGGTCGGCGACGGAATCTCCGAGAGCTCCGACGTCGGCCCGGTCATCTCGTGCGGCGCGCGCGACCGGATCGCGGGCTGGATCGAGCGCGGCACGGCCGACGGGGCGAAGGTCGTGCTCGACGGCCGCGCCGTCGGCGAGGGCGGGCAGCTGAACCCCGACGGCGCCTACCTCGGGCCGACGATCCTCGACGAGGTTCGCCCCGACATGGAGATCGCCCAGGAGGAGGTGTTCGGCCCGGTGCTCTGCGTGATCCGCGCGGGCTCGCTTGATGAGGCGATCGAGATCGTCAACTCCTCGCGCTTCGGCAACGGCACCTCGATCTTCACCGAGTCCGGGGCCTCGGTGCGGCGCTACCGCCACGAGGTCCAGGCGGGCATGATCGGCGTCAACATCGGCGTGGCCGCGCCCGTCGCGTTCTTCCCGTTCAGCGGCTGGAAGGACTCGTTCTTCGGCGACATCCACGCCCACGGCCCGGACGCCGTCGAGTTCTTCACGCGCAAGAAGACAGTCACCACCCGCTACTTCTCGAGCGGCCAGGGGTCCGGCGCCTACTTCGTCGAGCGCTGAGCCGCCCGGGCGATCGAGCGCGAGCCGGCGGCGGCCGGCCCCCCGGCCGGTCCGCGCCGCCCGGCGGTCAGCGGGCGCTGAGCGTGCGCCGCCCGAGGCCGACGCCGAGCGAGGCGTAGGAGCGGAACAGGTGGTCCTGGGCGTCGGCCAGCACGGCGTCGAGAGCGGCCGCGAAGCGGCGCAGTTCCGCCTCGGCGACGATCAACGGCGGCAGCGCCTTGATGACGTTCATGTGGTGGCCGGCGACCTGGGTGAGGATCCGGTGCTCGTGGAACAGGGGGACGGTGACCATCTGGGCGAACATGCCGGGCTGGCGGCGCTCGATCGCCTCCCACAGCGTGCGCGCGGCGCGGCCCGCCGGCGGCCCGAGCTCGATCCCCCACATGAGCCCCCGGCCCCGCACGGCGCGCACGACCTCATACCTGTCCACCAACGGCGACGTGAGCGACATGAGGAGCTCACCGAGGGAGCGCGCCCGCTCGGTCAGCCGCTCGTCGTCGAGCACGCGGAGCGTCGCCAGCCCCGCGGCGGCGGCGAAGTCGTTGTTGCCGAACGTCGAGCCGTGCACGACCGAGTTCTCCATCGAGTCGAACGTGCGGTCGAACACGGCGCGCGAGCAGAGCGTCGCGCCGACCGGGACGAAGCCGCCCGAGAGCGCCTTCGAGAGGGTCACCATGTCCGGCCGCACGTCCGGCCACTGCTCGAGGCACAGGAACGAGCCGGTGCGCCCGAGGCCGGTCTGCACCTCGTCGACGATCAAGAGCGTTCCGGCGGCGCGGCAGAGCTCGCCGGCGGCCGCGAGGTAGCCGTCCGGCGCGACGTACACGCCCTTGCCCTGGATCGGCTCGACGATGAACGCGGCGACGTCGCCGCCCGCCAGCGCGGCCGAAAGCGCGTCGAGATCGCCGAACGGCACCGCCGCGAAGCCCGGCAGGAGCTCCCCGAAGCGATCGCGGAACTCGGCGTTGCCGTTGACCGACAGCGATCCGAGCGTGAGCCCGTGGAACGCCCGTTCGCAGTAGACGACCCGCGAGCGGCCGGTCGCCGCGCGCGCCAGCTTGAGCGCCGCCTCGACCGCCTCGGTCCCGCTCGAGCAGAGCACGCACGCGTCGATCGGGTCCGAAGAGCGGCGCACGAGCTCCTCGGCGAGCACTCCCGCGAGCGTCGTCACACCGATCTGCGGGAGGTTCGCGGGCTCGGCCGCCATCACGCTCATGAGCTGCTCCCGAACGACGGGATGGTTGCGCCCGAGCGAGAACACGCCGTAGCCGGCGTACAGGTCGAGGTACTCCTCGCCGGCCGCGTCGATGAGGAACTCACCCCGGCCGTGAACCCACTCGCGATCGAAGCCGAGCGTCTGGACCACCCGACCGAGCTGGCGGTTGAGGTAGCGCTGGTTGAGCTCCATCGCCTCGCCCGCACGGGCGGCGATGAGCTCACCGAGGTCGGGCCGAGGTGCTCCGGTCATCCGTACATCCTGACGCGTCGGCCAGCGAACCGGCCACCGGACCGCCGCGATGTCTCACAACCTACCGGCGACCGGAGGTTGACTGCGCGACGTGTTTGAATGGAGTTAAGGACGAGATGAGCGAGACGCGAGAGGACATCGAGCCGGCTCAGGCGGAGGCGACCGGCTCGCGCCGGGGGACGGCCCGTCCCTCGGCGGCCGATGGGCTGTCGCTCGCGCGGGATCACCTGCTCTCGCTGCAGAGTCCGGCGGGCTGGTGGAAGGGCGAGCTCGAGACGAACGTGACGATGGACGCCGAGGACATGCTCCTGCGGGAGTTCCTCTCGATCCGCTCCGACGAGGTCTCGGCGCGGCAGGCGGCCTGGATCCGCTCCCAGCAGCGGGCCGACGGGACGTGGGCGAATTTCGCCGGGGGACCGGCCGACCTGTCGACGACGATCGAGGCCTACGTCGCGCTCAAGCTCGCGGGCGACGATCCGGGCGCCGAGCACATGCGGCTCGCGGCGGCGTTCGTGCGCGGCGCCGGCGGGCTGCAGCAGGCGCGCGTGTTCACGCGGATCTGGATGGCGCTGTTCGGCGCCTGGAGCTGGAACGACGTCCCGGCGCTGTTGCCCGAGCAGATCCTGCTGCCGCCGTGGTTCCCGCTCAACGTCTACGACTTCGCGTGCTGGGCGCGCCAGACGGTCGTCGCGCTCTCGGTCGTGCTTGCGCTGCGGCCCGTCCGCCCGCTGCCGTTCTCGATCTCCGAGCTCGACGGGGCCGAGCCGTTCTCCGCCCCGCGCGGCGAGACTCCGCTCGCCAAGGCGATCATCGCGCTCGACGCGGTCCTGCAGCGCTATCAGCGCTTCCCCATCGCGCCCCTGCGGCGGCTGTCGCTGCGGCGCGCCGAGCGCTGGATCGTCGACCGCCAGGAGGACGACGGCGGCTGGGGCGGGATCCAGCCGCCGTGGGTCTACTCGCTGATCGCGCTCAACCTGCTCGGCTACGAGCTCGACCATCCGGTCATGCGCCGCGGGATCGCGGGACTCGAGACGTTCACCATCGAACAGGATGGGATTCGCCGGCTGGAGGCGTGTCAGTCACCGGTATGGGACACATGCCTGTCGATGATCGCGCTCACCGACGCCGGCCTGCCCGGGGACGACCCGGCGATCGTGCGCGCCGCCGACTGGCTGCTCGACGAGCAGATCCTCGCCCGCGGCGACTGGGCGGTCCGTCGCCCGGAGCTCGCTCCCGGCGGCTGGGCGTTCGAGTTCGCGAACGCGAACTATCCGGACGTCGACGACACGGCGGAGGTGATCATCGCGTTGAATGCGGTGCGCCATCCGGAGCCCGCGCGCGTGCGCACCGCGATCGAGCGCGGCGTCGTCTGGCTGCAGGGCATGCAGAGCTCCGACGGTGGCTGGGCCGCGTTCGACGTCGACAACACGCGGGCGCTCGTGCGCGACCTGCCGTTCTGCGACTTCGGCGAGGTGATCGACCCGCCGAGCGCGGACGTGACCGCCCACGTGGTCGAGATGTTCGCGCTGCTCGGGCGCGCCGAGGAGCCGGCGCCGCAACGCGGCGTGCGCTGGCTGCTCGCCCATCAGGAGCCGGGCGGCTCGTGGTTCGGACGCTGGGGCGCCAACCACGTGTACGGGACCGGCGCGGTCGTGCCCGCGCTGATCGCCGCCGGCGTCCCGCGCGAGGATCCGGCGATCCGTCGCGCGGTCGCGTTCCTCGAGCGCGTGCAGAACGAGGACGGCGGTTGGGGCGAGGACATGCGCTCCTACGACGACGATGCATGGATCGGCCGCGGCGCCTCGACCGCCTCGCAGACCGCCTGGGCGCTGCTCGCGCTCCATGCCGCGGGCGAACGCTCGCCGGCGGTTCGCGGCGGGATGCGATGGCTGGCCGAGACGCAGCGGGAGGACGGCGGCTGGGACGAGCCGTTCCACACCGGCACGGGCTTCCCCGGCGACTTCTACATCAACTATCACCTGTACCGGCAGATCTTCCCGGTGATGGCGCTCGGCCGGTGCGTCTCCGCGGGCGTGGGCGACGGCGCCCGGTTCGAGCCGCGGCGGAGGCGGGCGGCATGAGCACCCTGCCCCGGACGCTCACCGCGGAGGACCTCCCCGGCGGCGAAGCGCTGCTCGCCCAGGCCGCCTCGGAGAACTTCACCGTCGCCAACCGGCTGCTCGGCGCCGACACGTGCCGCCATCTGATGGCGATCTACGGCTACGCGCGGCTCGTCGACGACGTCGGAGACGAGGCCGAGGGCGACCGCGGGGCGCTGCTCGACGTCGTCGAGGATGAGCTGGCGGCGGTGTTTGCCGGCGGCGAGCCGCGCCATCCGGTGATGCGCTCGCTGGGGAGCACCGTGCGGGCGTGCGGGCTGCCCGAGGAGCCGTTCCGGCGGCTGCTCGCGGCCAACCGCATGGACCAGGAGGTCTCCGACTACGACACCTGGGATCGGCTGATGGAGTACTGCGCGCTGTCCGCGAACCCGGTCGGCGAGCTCGTGCTGCACGTGTTCGGGGCGGCGACCCCCGACCGGATCGCGCTCTCGGACCGCATCTGCTCAGGGCTGCAGATCGTCGAGCACCTGCAGGACATCGCCGAGGACCATGCCCGCGGCCGGATCTACCTGCCCGCCGAGGACCGGTGCCGGTTCGGGGTCGACGAGCGCTCGCTGGCGGGCGCCGACGGTCCGGGCGGGCCCGATGGGCCGCTCCGCGCGCTGATCGGGTTCGAGGCGGCGCGCGCCCGGCGGCTCCTGTCCGCCGGGGCTCCGCTCGCGCGCACGCTGCCGCCGCGGGAGCGGATCGCGGTCGCGGGGTTCGTCGCCGGCGGCCGGGCGGCGCTTGACGGGCTGCCCGCGCCCCGGAGCCCCGCGGGCGCGACGGACGACGTGGACGCGGCAGGCGCCTTTCGCGCAACGAGCATCCGACCGCGCGCGCACCGGTGGGCGTTCGTCACGGCCTTTCCACGGGCGGTGCTCGGACGATGAGCGCGCCGGCGATCGAGATCGAGCGCTGCTGCCGCCGCTGCGAGGAGATCACGCGCGAGCAGGCGGCGAACTTCCACTACGGGATTCGCCTGCTGCCGCGCGACAAGCGCCAGGCGATGTGCGCGGTCTACGCGTTCGCCCGGCGCGTCGACGACATCGGCGACGACGGCTCGCTCGACGCCGAGGCGCAGCTGGCGGCACTCGCACGCGAGCGCGTGCTCGTGCGGAGCATCGACGACCCGCGGAGCGGGCAGACGCCGGTCGAGGATCCGGTGCGGATCGCGCTTGAGTGGGCCGTCCGGCGCTACTCGCTGCCGGTCGATGCGCTCGAGTTCCTCGTCGAGGGCGTCGAGTACGACGTGCGCGGCGAGCGCTACGAGACGTTCGGGGACCTCGTCGCCTACTGCCGGCGGGTCGCGGGCGCGGTCGGCCGGCTGTGCGTGGCGATCTTCACCGACGGGAACGTCACCGATGAGGTCGACGCGCTCGCCGACGACCTCGGGATCGCGATGCAGCTGACGAACATCATCCGGGACGTGCGGGAGGATCGGGAGATGGGGCGCATCTACCTTCCCACCGAGGATCTCGAGCGGTTCGGCTGCGCGCTCGACGCCGGCTTGCCGCCCGGCGGGGACGCGGCCTGCGCGAAGCTCATCCGCTTCGAGGCCGCACGCGCCGCCGAGTGGTTCGATCGCGGTCTCGTCCTCACCGAGCATCTCGACGCGCGCAGCGCCGCGTGCGTGCGCGCGATGACCGGCATCTACCGCGAGGTCCTCGACCGGATCGTCGCCGATCCCGACCGCGTCATGCGCACGCGCGTGTCGCTTGCGCCGTGGGAGAAGGCGTGGGTCGCGGCCCGGAGCCTCGCCGCCTCGACGGGGGTGCGCGCCGCGTGAGCGCGGAACGGAACCCGTGCCTCGCCGAGGCGGCACCCCGGGACGCGGCCATCAGCGGCGCTCCGCGCCGGCACGTGATCGTCGTCGGCGGCGGCCTTGCGGGCATCACCGCGGCGTTCGACTGCGCCGACGCGGGCCTGACGGTGACGCTGCTCGAGTCGCGCGGGCGGCTCGGCGGGCAGGCGTACTCGTTCGAGCGCGAGGGCCTCGCCGCCGACAACGGCCAGCACGTGTTCCTGCGCTGCTGCACGGAGTACCGGGCGCTCGTCGAGCGCATCGGCGCGGGCGGCATGGTCACGCTCCAGGACCGGCTCGATATCACGGTGCTCGCCCCCGCCGGGCGCCGCGGGCGCCTGCGCCGCAGCGGCCTCCCGGCGCCGCTGCACCTCGCGGGGGGGCTCCTGCGCTACCCGTTCCTCACTCCGCGCGAGCGGCTCGCGGCCGCCGTCGCGATGCGGGCGCTCGCCCGAGTGAATGTCGATGATCCCGCCAACGACGTCCGCACGTTCGGCGACTGGTTGCGCGAGCACGGCCAGACTCCGACCGCCGTGCGCGTGCTCTGGGACCTGATCACGCGACCGACCGTCAATCTCCCCGCCGAGCGCGCGTCGCTCGCTCAGGCGGCGTATGTCTTTCAGGAGGGCCTCTTGTCCGACGCGGCCGCCGGCGACATCGGCCACGCGCGCGTGCCGCTGTCGGAGATCCACGACGAGGCAGCCCGCGTCGCGCTCCGGGAGGCCGGCGTCGATGTCCGCCTGCGCGCGGGGGTCACGGCGATCGAACCGGATCCGGAGTCCGGCTCGGACGTCGGGCCCGGCGCGGAGGCGGAGTCCGGGGCGGACCCCGGGAGGCGGGGTTTCGCGGTCCGGCTCAGCGGCCCGCACGGCGGGGAGCTCTTCGCCGACGCGGTCGTGCTCGCCGTCGGCCCGGAGCGCATGGCGCGGCTCATCCCCTCCCGGGCGGGCGTCGCGCCCGACTCGCTGCGCGCGCTCGGCGCATCGCCGATCGTCAACGTCCACGTCGTGTACGACCGTCCGGTGCTCGACATCCCGTTCGCCGCAGGGGTGGACACGCCCGTGCAGTGGGTCTTCGACCGCACGCGGAGCGCGGGCCTGGACAGTGGGCAGTACCTCGTCGTCACGCTGTCCGCCGCCGAGGAGGAGCTCGCGATGCCGGGCGAGGCGGTGCTCGAGCGCCACGTCCGCGCGCTCGCCGAGCTGTTGCCGGTCGCCGAGCGCGGCGCGCGCGTCGAGCGGGCGTTCGTCACCCGCGACCACGCCGCGACGTTCCGCGCCGCTCCCGGACAGCGGGCGCTGCGCCCGGCGGCCGCGACGGCGCTGCCGGGGCTTGCGCTCGCCGGCGCGCATACCGACACGGGCTGGCCCGCGACGATGGAGGGCGCGGTCCGCAGCGGGCACGCCGCGGCGCGCGTCGTCGTGGCTGCGGCATCGGCCGCGACCGCGCTCGTCTCCCCCGCCGACGCCGCCCGCCCGTCCGTGCGCGAGGCGGAGGTCGTCACATGAGCGTGCTCGCGCGATCGACCGAGGCGGGCGCTCACGACGGCGAGTCGGTGCTGATGCTCGCGCCGATGTCACTCGAGGCGCGGGCGGTCCGCGCGGGCGCGCCGTGGGCACACGTCGAGCGAATCGGGATCGGTCCGCGCCGGGCCGTCCGCGCGGCCGCCGCCGCCGGCCCCGGTCGGGCGGTCGTCGTCGCGGGCTTCTGCGGCGCGCTCGACCCGGCGCTCGAGCCCGGCGACATCGTGCTCGCCTCCGAGCTGCGGGATCCCGGCGGCGAATCGGTGCCGACCGCCGACCCGACGATCCTCGCCGGCGTGCTGCGCCGCGGGGGCCTGCGCGTGCACGTCGGGCCGATCGCCTCCAGCGAGCGGATCGTGCGCGGCGAGCGGCGCCGCGAGCTCTCGCGCACGGGCGCGCTCGCCGTCGACATGGAATCCGCGTGGCTCGCCTCCGCGGTCCGCGACCGCCCGTTCCTCACGCTTCGAGTCGTGCTCGACACGACCAGCCGCGAGCTGCACCGGCCGTTGCAGACGCTCGCCGGCTTCACGACCGCCTACCGCTCCCTGCGCCGCGCCTGCGAGCTCGCCGAGGAGTGGAGCGGCGCGCTCGGCGACCGCGACGTGATGCTCGCCTCGCCGCGCGCGTCGTGCGCGGGCGTGGATCGGGCGGTGCAGATCGTCGAGGCGGCGCTCCGCGAGCGTGGCGCGCCGGTGTACGTGCGCAAGCAGATCGTCCACAACGCCCATGTCGTGCGACGGCTCGAGCAGCGCGGCGCCGTGTTCGTCGATGAGCTCGACGCCGTGCCGGACGGCGCGACCGTCGTGTTCTCCGCGCACGGCGTCTCCCCCGCGGTGCGCGCCGAGGCGGCCCGGCGCGGGCTTGACGTGATCGATGCGACGTGCCCGCTCGTCAGCAAGGTCCACGCGGAGGCGCGGCGGTTCGCGCAGGCCGGGTTCGACATCGTGCTCGTCGGCCACGAGGGCCACGAGGAGATCGAGGGGACGTTCGGCGAGGCGCCGGAGCGCACGCGCGTGATCGCGAGCGAGGCGGAGGTGTCAGAGCTCGAGGTGGCGGATCCCGAGCGGGTCGCGTACCTCACCCAGACGACGCTCGCCGTCGACGAGACCGCCGGCGTCGTGCGCGCGCTCCGCGACCGGTTCCCCGCCGCCCTCGGCCCCCCGTCCTCGGACATCTGCTACGCGACCCAGAACCGCCAGGACGCGGTGCGGGCGCTCGCGGCCGAGTGCGACCTCGTGCTGGTCGTCGGCTCGGAGAACTCCTCCAACTCGCGCCGGCTCGTCGAGGTCGCCGAGCGCGCCGGCTGCGACGCGCTGCTCGTGGAGGGTGCCGAGCAGATACCGCCGGCGGCGCTTGCGGGCGCGCACCGCGTCGGGGTGACGGCGGGGGCGTCCGCGCCCGAATCGCTCGTGCAGCGGGTTGTCGGCGCCCTCGGCGGATTGGGCGCTGTTAACGTCAGTGAACGGCGTGTGGCCACCGAGAACATGCACTTCAAGCTGCCGCCCGAGGTCAAGGGTTCCCCTGGCCGATGAGCGGGCAAAGGAGTCAGTGATATGCCGGTCCCAATGAGACAGGCCGCCCGCATGGGCGCCTATCTGCTGGAGCAGAAGCTCCGCGGCAACGACAAGTTCCCGCTGATCGTCGAGCTCGAGCCACTGTTCCAGTGCAACCTCGCCTGCGAGGGCTGCGGGAAGATCCAGCACCCTGAGCTCGAGTTGCGCCGCCGGATGCCGGTCGAGCAGGCGGTCGGCGCGATCGAGGAGTGCGGCGCGCCGATGGTGTCGATCGCCGGTGGCGAGCCGCTCATCCATCCCGAGATCGACGAGATCGTCCGCCAGCTGGTCGCGCGCAAGAAGTTCGTCTACCTGTGCACGAACGCGCTCCTGCTCGAGAAGAAGCTGCACCTGTTCACACCCTCGCCGTACTTCGCGTGGGCGATCCACATGGACGGCCTGCGCGAGCGCCACGACGAGTCGGTGTCCCGCGCGGGCGTGTTCGACAAGGCGGTCTCGGCGATCCGCGCCGCCAAGCAGGCCGGCTTCCGGGTGACGACGAACACGACGTTCTTCACCCACGACACGCCGGAGACCGTTCGCTCGGTGCTCGACTTCCTCAACGACGACCTCGAGGTCGACCAGATGATGATCTCGCCGGCCTACGCCTACGAGAAGGCGCCGGACCAGGAGCACTTCCTCGGCGTGCGCCAGACCCGCGAGCTGTTCCGCGAGGCGTTCTCCGGCGGGCGGCGCAAGCGCTGGCGCCTCAACCATTCGCCCGTGTTCCTTGACTTCCTCGAGGGCAAGATCGACCTGCAATGCACCGCCTGGGGAATCCCGAGCTACTCGCTGTTCGGCTGGCAGAAGCCCTGCTACCTGATGAGCGACGGCTACGTCTCGACGTACAAGGAGCTGATCGAGACGACCGACTGGGACGCATACGGCCGCGGCAAGGACCCGCGCTGCGACAACTGCATGGCCCACTGCGGCTACGAGCCGACGGCGGTCCTCAAGTCGACGACGTCGCTCAAGGAGTCGCTGCGGGCGGCGTTCAACTGAGCGGCGCGCCGAGCGCGGGCGCGTTCGGCGGCGGACCGCGGCGGGTCGCGGCGAGCGCACGCCGGGTAGGAGCGAGACGAGGATGCGCGCCCTCGGCGAGCGGACGATCTTCGCGAGCATGCTGGCCACGGCGATCGCCGCGCTGGCCGTGCTCCTCATCGCCCGCGTCACCGGCGCGGACGCCGTCGGGCGGGCGTTCGACCACGTCGCCGTCCCGTGGGTCGCGCTCGTCGCGGGCGCCGAGCTCGCCACCTATCCCGCCTACATCGTCGCCTACCGATCGATCGCGCGGCTCGAGGGTCACCCGCGGATCGCGCTGCCGATGGTCGCGCGGATCGTCGTCGCCGGGTTCGGCCCGTTCGCGCTGAGCGGCGGGTTCGGGATCGACAAGCAGGCGCTGCATGCGCTCCACGAGGACGAGGACTCCGCGCACCGTCGCGTCGTCGCGCTCGGAACGATCGAGTGGGTGATCCTCGCGCCCGTCGGCTGCGTCGTATCGATCATCCTCCTCGCGCGCGGCGCCCACGTGCTGCCGTCGCTGCTCTGGCCGTGGGCGCTGGCCGTGCCCGCCGGCCTCGGCGCGGCGTTCTGGGTGACGGCCGGCCATCGCCTGGAGTGGCTGTCGGAGGTCTGGGGCGGACGCCTGCGGCGGATCGTCCGTTCGCTGGAGGGCGTCGGCATGATGCGCGTGCTCATCGCCCGCGCCCCGCGCTTCCCCGGAGCCTGGCTCGGGATCGGGCTCTACTGGATCGCCGACATCCTCGCCTTCTACGGCGCCCTTCGCATGTTCGGCCTGAACCCGGGCGCGCTCCGGGTCGTCATCGCCTACGGCACGGGCTACGCGGCCACCCGCCGCTCGCTGCCGCTCGGCGGCGCCGGCGTCACCGAGTTCCTCATGACCTACGCGCTCTACTGGCTGCGGATGCCGCTCGCCCCCGCGCTCGCCGCCGTGCTCGTCTACCGCCTGTTCAACTTCCTGCTCATCGCCGCGCCCGCGGTGGTCGCCCGCCGCCAGCTCGCGCCGCTGCTCGACCGCGGCGGCGAGGCGAGCGAGCGGGAGTGACCGCCGGTCTCAGAGCGGGCTCCGAGGGCGACCCAGCCCGGGCAGTGCGTCAGTGCAGCGGACGCCCGTGCGCGTCGGGGATCCCCGAGCGGCGGTGGAAGTAGGCGTTGATCACGTCGCGCCACTCCTCGGCGCTCTTGAGCTGAGCCCGCAGACGCCGCGCCACCGCCGCGTGGCGGACCGGGTCGACGCGGTCGCGGAGCTCCTGCCAGCGCGCGATGAATCCGCGGACCGCCTCCACGCCCGCGTGGTGGCTGTCGTAGACGTGCTGGGCGAGCGTCACCCCCGTGGGCAGCGACTCGGCGTAGGCGACGCGGTGGAAGAAGAGCAGCAGCTCGGGGGGACAGCGTTCGCGGTCCTCGTAGATCGATCGCCACGGCTCGTGGTACTGGGCGGTGAAGCCGGTGCCGCGTGCGACCGAGCGGTCGACGCCGATCGCGTCGCGGTCGGCGCGCAGGTACGTGCCCCAGCGCGAGTACTCATACCCCTCGGGATCCGGCCCGTCGTGCGTGTGCGGCGTGACCATCCAGCCGAGCCCGAGCGGCGAGGTGTAGGACTCGTACACCGCGCGCGACGCGAGCAGGATGCCCGTGAGGACGTCCCGCACGGTCTCGTCGGAGCCGAACGTGAGCGCCGCCCACTCGCGGGCGATCGCCTCCGCGGACAGCGAGGGCTGCCAGGCGAGTCGCCCGAAGCCGTACAGGTTCGCCTGGGCGAGCGGATGGCCGGTCCAGCCCGGCTCGTCGCCGACGTTTGCGACGCCGACCATGCCCGCCGGTCCCGGCTCGCCGCCGCCGGGGATCCCCGCCGGCCCGGACTCACCCCCGCCGGCGACGACGAGCTCGGCCACCGTCGACCCAGGCCCGCGCGCGTGGGTGTCGAAGTCGAGCACCTCCTTCCACATCGGCGGCAGGAAGCAGACGTGGATCTGCTGGCCGGTGTACTCCTGGGTGATCTGGACCTCGAGCAGCTTGCGCGTGCGCGGCGCCGCTCCCAGGAGCGGCGAGGGCGGCTCCCGCACCTGGAAGTCCATCGGGCCGTTCTTGATCTGGAGCGCGACGTTCGGCGCGAACGCGCCGTCGAGCGGCACGAACTCCTCGTAGGCGGCCTTCGCCCGGTCGGTGACGGTGTCGCGCCAGTCCTGCTCGCAGTCGTAGACGAACGCCCGCCAGAGCACGACCCCGCCGAACGGCGCGAGCGCGCCCGCGATCACGTTCGCGCCCTCCGCCTGGCTCGCACCGTAGCTGTGCGGTCCAGGTTGACCCTCGGAGCTCGCCTTCACGACGAAGCCGAGCAGGTCCGGCACCGCCGCGTAGACCCGTTCGGCGGCGGTCCGCCACCAGTCGCCGACCATCGGCTCGCGCGGGTCGGCGGTCGGCAGGCCACCGAGCAGGATCGGTCCGGCGAAGTTCACGCTGAGCGCAAGCCGGACGCCGAACGGGCGAAGCGCCGCCGCCAGGCGCGCGATCCCACCGAGACCTCGCGCGGTGACGAGCTCGGCGCCGGCCCGCCCGACGTTCACGTTGTTCGGCGCGAGCGCGTTGATCCCGACCGAGGCGAGCAGCCGTCCGTACGCGCGCACGCGCGCGAGATCATGCGTCACCTCTCCGCCGGAGAAGCAGATCGAGCGCCCGGCATAGCCGCGCTCGACGCTCCCGTCCGGGTTGTCCCAGTGGTCGAGCATCCGCAGCGGCGCGACCGGCGCCTCGCGGTGCGGCGTCGCGGGCAGGCCCTCGCCGGTGGCGATCCGCCGCAGCAGCGCGAACGCTCCGTACAGGCAGCCGCGCTCGTCGCCGCCGATGATCGCCACGCCGCCGGGCGCGCCCTCGCGCTCGCCGGCGGTCGGCACGATGACGAAGCCCTCGGGGCCTGGCGATGCCCAGTCCGCCGCGGTCCCGGCGAGCCCGGCTTCGGCGACCGCGGCGGTCCCGAGCCACACCCCTCCGTCTGGGCCGCCGCCACCTGACGCGCCGTCGGTCGCGCCCGCGACGGGCCGGCCGAGCAGCCGCTCGAGGCCGACGGCAAGCTCGGAGCCGGCAACCCGAAGCATCTCCGAACCTCCGCACACCGACACCCGTCCGCAGGCGCGGCGGAAACCGTCCCGCGCGGCCCCGGGCGCAAGCGATGGATACCCGAGCCAGGCGTCCTGCGGGTCGACGACGGGCGCGCGCATGCCGACCGGCACGGAGCGGCGCGCTCAGGCCGTCGCCGACAGCGTCCGCGGGTCGAACGGCTCCCCGACGGCGGGGCCGTTGAGCCGCTCGCCGGACTCCTCGGAGAACAGGTGGATGCGCTTCTCGTCGATCGCCAGGCGGATCGCGGCCCCGACCTCGGGCACGTCCCCGCCCCCGAGGCGCGCGATCATCGGGCTGCTCTCGCCCTCGGCGTCGAGGTGGCCGTAGACATACGTGTCGGCGCCGAGCTCCTCCACCATCTCGACGATCATCCGCACTCCCGGCGCCGTGTCCGCGGCGCGGCGCAGATGCTCGGGGCGAATCCCCAGCACGATCCGTTTCCCGCCCGCCGCGCGCGTCTCCCGGTCGAGCGGAACCGACGTGTTGCCGATCGCGATCCCGACCTCGGAGACCTCGACCGTCAGCAGGTTCATCGCCGGTGAGCCGATGAAGCCCGCGACGAACACGTTGGCCGGCGCGGCGTAGAGGTCGCGCGGGGTGCCGATCTGCTGCAGGTGGCCGTGGTCGAGCACGGCGATCCGGTCGCCCATCGTGAGCGCCTCGATCTGGTCGTGGGTGACATACACGGTCGTGACGCCGAGCCGTCGGGTGAGCCCGCTGATCTGCGCGCGGGTCTGCACGCGGAGCTTCGCGTCGAGGTTCGACAGCGGCTCGTCCATGAGGAACACCTCGGGATCGCGCACGATCGCGCGGCCCATGGCGACCCGCTGACGCTGGCCGCCCGACAGCGCCTTCGGCTTGCGCCCGAGCAGCGGCTCGAGGTCGAGCATGCGCGCGGACTCGAGCACGCGGCGCTCGCGCTGCTCCCTGGGCACGCCGCGGATCTTCAGCGCGTAGCTCATGTTCTGGGCGACCGTCATGTGCGGGTAGAGCGCGTAGTTCTGGAAGACCATCGCGACGTCGCGCTCGGCGGGGGGCACGTCGGTCACGTCGCGCTCGCCGATGAACACGCGGCCGTCGTCGATCTCCTCGAGGCCGGCGAGCATCCGCAGCGACGTCGACTTCCCGCATCCCGACGGGCCGACGAGCACGAGGAACTCCCCGTCGCCGATCTCCAGGTCGAGCCCGTCGACGGCCGGCTCGGTCATCCCCTCGTAGATCCTCGTCGCGTGGTCGAAGACGACCCTCGTCATCGTGTCCCTCCCGTGCTGAGGTCGACATCGCAGTGCAGCGCCCGCGTGTGATCGACGATCCGCGGCTCGCCGGTGAGCGCGACGGGCGCGCGCAGCCGGATGTCGCGGCTCGACGCGCCGAGCCGCAGCTCCAGGAGGCCGGGCTCGACCCGGCGGCGTCCGTCAACGCCGGTGAACGAGCTGACGTCGGCCGGCACCCGGAAGCTCACGCGAGCTCGCTCGCCCGGATCGAGGCGGAGCTTGGCGAACGCGATCAGCCGGTTGACAGGTCGCACGACGGTGGCGACCGGATCGTGCAGGTAGAGCTGGACGACCTCCGCGCCGGCCCGAACGCCGCGGTTGGCGACCATGAGCGACAGCGCGAACGCTCCGTCCGTCGGCACGCTCGCCATCGCGCCGTCGACGCTCGCCATCGCTCCGTCGACGCTCGCCGTCGCCGCCTCGGCGCTTCCGCATCCGCTCACGGCGAGCTCGCCCCACTCAAACGTCGTGTACGAGAGGCCATGCCCGAACGCGAATGCGGGGGTCGGGTCGATCCGCGATCCGCCGTTGCGCTCGCCAAGCACGGGCGTGAGGTATGTCCAGGGCTGTCCGCCGGCACTCGCGGGCACGCTCACCGGCAGCCGGCCGGCGGGCTCGACGCGGCCGCTCAGCACGCCGGCGATCGCCGCCGCCCCTTCCTCGCCGGGCAGGAACGAGATGACGACCGCCGCCGCCCGGTGCGGTGCGGAGCCGAGCGCGTACGGGCGGCCCTCGACGGCGACGACGACGACCGGCGTGCCGCTGTCGAGCAGCGCCTCCATGAGCTCCGCCTGGCGCCCGGGCAGGCGCATGTCCGACGCGTCGCAGCCCTCGCCCGAGGTGCCGCGCCCGAACAGCCCGGCGCGGTCACCGAGGCAGACGATCACATGGTCGGCCCGGCGCGCGGCCTCGACAGCGGGCGCGATGCCCGCGCCGTCCGCACCGTCGACGCTCACGCCGGGCAGGTGCTCGATCCGCGTCCGGGGGTACTCGGCGCGGAGCGCGTCGAGGATCGTCGGGATCGCGATGCCGTCGGTGACCTCGGGGTGCTCGACCCCCACGTGGGAGGGGAACGAGTAGCAGCCGAGCTGGGTGAGCGGATCGTCGGCGGTCGGCCCGACGACGAGCACGCGCGCGCCCTCGAGCGCCTCGGGCGCGAGCGGCAGCGTCCCCGCGTTGGCGGCGACGACGATCGACTCCTCGGCGATCGCCCGCGCGAGCGCGCGATCCTCGGGCGGGTCGAGGTCGATGCGGCCGCGGAGCGCGTCCGGGTCCTCGAGGTCCTCCTCGCGCAGGCCGGGCGGGAGCGGGCTGTAGTCGGGGTCGAGCATGCCGAGCGCGAGCTTCTGCAGCAGCACGCGTCGGAGCGCGCGGTCGACGAGCTCCTCGCTCACCCGGCCGGCCCGCACCTCGGCGACGAGATCCTCGCCGAAGCACTTCACGCTCGGGAGCTCGACGTCGAGCCCGGCGCTCAGCGCGAGCGCGGCGGCGCCGCCGAACGTGGCGGTGAGCCCGTGCTGGAGACGCAGGAACGAGACCGCGAAGTAGTCGGCGACGACGGTCCCGTCGAACCCCCAGCGCTCGCGCAGCAGCTCGGTGAGGAGCGTCGGGTCCGCGGAGGCGGGGATCCCGTCGCGGTCGATGTACGCCGGCATCACGCTGCCCGCGCCCGCCTCGCAGACCGCCATCTCGAACGGGGCGAGCAGCACGTCGGCGAACTCGCGCGGGCCGAGCGAGACCGGCGCCATGTTCCGGGCCCCACGCGAGGCGCCGTAGCCGGCGAGGTGCTTGAGCGTCGCGATCACGCCGCTCTCCTGCAGGCCGCGGACGTACGCGCTGCCGACCGAGCCGACGAGGTAGGGGTCCTCCCCGATCGTCTCCTCCACCCGGCCCCAGCGCGGATCGCGGACGACGTCGAGCACCGGCGCCAGCCCCTGGTGGGCGCCGACCGCGCGCAGCGAGGCCCCGATCCGCCGCCCCATCTCCTGCACGAGCGCGGGCTCGAACGTCGCCCCCCACGAGAGCGGAATCGGATACGCCGTCGCGCCATGCGCGGTGAAGCCCGCGAGGCACTCCTCGTGAGCGATCGCCGGCAGCCCGAAGCGCCCGGCGCGCATCAGCCGTCGCTGCGTGCGCGCCAGGAGCGCGGCGCCGACACCGGCGTCGACGGGCGCGGTGCCGAACGGCCGCGTGAGCTGACCGAGCCCGTGCGCGAGCTCGGCGTCGAGGTCGAGGTCGTCGACAAGCTCGTGCTGGGACGGGGCGACGTCGTGCTCGCCGGCCGAGGCGCCGACCCACAGGCCGTAGAGCTGGGCGACCTTCTCGCGCAGGGTCATCTGCTCGATGAGCGCGCGCACGCGCTCCTCCGGCGGCCGGTTGACGTCGTTCCAGGCCGCGACTTTCGCGGCCGATCGGGTCTCCACGGGCGCCTACCTTCCTCCGACGCCCATCAGTCCCTGGACGAGCGAGCGCCGCGCGAACAGGTAGACGAGCAGGATCGGGATGATCGAGAGGATCACCGCCGCGGAGATCTCCGGGACGTTGATGCCATAGGTGGTCTCGAAGTTGAACAGTCCGAGGGTGTACACCCGCACGCTCGAGGACTGGGTGAGAACGAGTGGGAACAGGAATCCGTTCCAGGCGGTGAGCGCCGAGAACACGACGATCGTCGCGATGCCGCCGCGCGAGAGCGGGAGCACGAGCTGCCGGAACGTGCGCCAGCTGGAGGCGCCGTCGAGCGCCATCGCCTCGTACAGGTCGGTCGTGATGTCGCGCATGTTGCCGCTCATGATGAGCGTCGCCACGGGGAACACGAACGCGGCGGTCGGCAGGATGATCGCCGCGAACGTGTCATACAGCGTGAGCTTCGTCATCAGGTAGAACATGGGCACGATCACCGCCTGCGCGGGCACCGCCAGACCGAGCAGGAACACGCGGAAGGCGCCGCGGGAGAGCACGCTCCGCCCGCGCACGATCGAGTACGACAGCGGCGGCACGAGCAAGACGACGATCGCCACCACCGCCACGGTGACGATCAGCGTGTTGAGGAAGTAGTGCAAAAAGCCCGCGTGGATGACCGCCGAGAAGTTGGCACCGGTGACCGCCTTCGGCAGTGACAGCGGCCCCTGGCTGTTGTAGTTCGGCTGCGTCTGGATCGCGGCGAGCACGAGCACGTACACGGGCGCGAGCACGATCACGAGCCAGGCGAGCGCGAACACCATCGCGATCCAGTTGGGCCGGCGACGTCTCACCGGCGGCTCCCCGGACCCGCCCCCATCAGACACCCTCCAGCGTGCTCGCCATCTTGTCGTACCCGGACCACTTCGTGATCGCGATCCCGATCGCGGTGGCGATGACCACGAGCACGACCGCGATCGCCGACGCCTTGCCGAAGTCGAAGCTCTGGAACGCCTCGGAGTACATGTAGTACGCCGTCGTCGTGGTCGAGAACCCCGGGTGACCCTGGGTGAGGATGAGGATCGTCTCGAACGTCGTCATCCCGCCGATGACCATCAGGATCATCGAGGTGATCATCGTGTTGCGCAGCTGCGGCAGCGTGATCGTGAAGAACTGGCGCACCGGCCCGGCACCGTCGATCGCCGCGGCCTCGTAGAGGCTCACCGGGATCGCGCGCGTCGCACCCTGGTAGATGAGCGTGTACAGCGGCGTCCACTGCCAGAGGCCGACGAACGTGAGCACCCCGATCGCGTCGGCCGCGTTGCCGAACAGGTCGCCGTTTCCGAACAGCCACGGCAGCTGATGGGGCAGCCCGAAGTTCGGATCGAGCAGCGCCCGTCAGACGATGGCGACGGCTGCCGAGGACATGAGCAGCGGGATGAAGTAGAGCGCGGTGAGCACCGAACGGCTGCGCCCTCGGCCCGCCGCCCACACCCCGAGCAGGACGCTCACCGGCGTCTGGGTGACGACCCCGAGTCCGGTGAGCAGGAGCATCAGCCAGATGCTCTGGACCATCACCGGGTCCGAGAACAGGTGCGACCAGTTGCCGAACCCGATCGAGTGCGGCGCGCCGACGCCCGACCAGCTCGTGAACGAGAGCCACACGACGACCCCGAGCGGCAGCAGCGCGAACAGGGCGAAGAAGACGGTGGCGGGAACCGCCCAGGCGATGCTCGGGCGACCGGCCCGGCGCACCCGGGAGCGCGCGCGCCGGCGGTGTGCCACCTCCCGGCGCAGTCCGCGCGGTCCCGGGCGATCGCCGTGGGCGACGACTGCCATCGGCCGACTCCTCCTTCGGCTCAGCCGGCCGGCAGAGCCGACATCGCCGAGATCCACTGCGACGCGCTCTGGTTGTCGAAGAAGCTGCCGACGGCGTTATGAATCGGGGTCGTCTGCGCGGGCGGCCACGCCTGATCCCAGGACTCCTGGAAGTGGGCGGCCTGCTTGACCCGGGCGAACTGCCAGGAGAGGAATCCGGGCGATGGCGAGGCCTTGATGTAGCTCGTCGCGTTCGTCGTCGTCGGCAGCCAGCCCTTGGAGACGAGCGCCTTGACGAACTTCGGCTTGTACATCTGCGCGAGGAAGTCCGCGATCGCCTGCTGGTGAGGAGCCCGCTTGAGGACCGAGTAGTAGTTCTGAGTGTTGCCGGCGAGATCCGTCGGGTTCCCGGCGCCGCCGGGGATCGTCGGAAACGTCGTGTAGCCGAGGTCGTGCTTGGCGAACGACGCACTGATGCCCTGCGCGGTCGAGTATTCCCAGGAGCCCATCAGCTCGAACGCTGAGCGGCCGGTGACGAGCAGCTTCGTGGAGGCGCCGGTCGTGAACTTCACCGAGTCGTAGCTGTGGCCGAACGCTCCGCTCTTGATGAGCTGGCTGAGATCGCTGAGCGCCTTGCGGCTCGCCGCCGACCTCCACACGCTGTGGTCTCCGGCGAGCGCCTTGGTGATGAGCCCGGGCCCCGCGACCCGGTCGTACAGATACTCGAACCACATCAGCTCGGGCCACTGGTCGCCGCCGCCGAGCGCGATCGGGATGAGCCCCTTCGACTTGAGCGTCTGCACCTCGGAGAGTAGCTGCGACCACGTGCGCGGGGGCGAGAGGTGGTACTTGGCGAGCACCGTGCGGTTGTAGAACAGGAACACCGGCTGGGTGCCGCGCATCGGGATCCCGTAGTAGTTTCCGCCGATCTTCGCGGCGTTCATGACGACCGGCAGGAAGCTCGACTTCAGCTTCGGGTTCGCCTGCATGTCGGCGTTCAGGGGCTGCAGCAGGCCGTCCTTCACGTAGGTCTGGATCGAACCCGCGCCCCAGTTGAAGAACACCGCCGGCGCCTCGGGGGTGCCGATGATCGTCTGCAGCTTCTGCTGGTAGTTGGCGCCCGGGAACGTCTGCAGCACGGCCTTGACCTTGTGGCCCTCGGGGGTCGCGTTGTACATCTTGACCGCGGTCTGCTCGAGGGTGTCGTTCGCGTCCCCGTAGTCGGCGATCTCGAACGACCCCTTGCCCCCGGCGGCCGAGCCGCCCGAACCGGCCGAACCCGGTCCGGAACTGCCGCACGCGCTCACCACGAGCGCGGCGATGAGGATCGCGACGGCCGTCGCGACGTGACGCGGCCACTTCTGCACGGATGTCATCTGGGTCTCTCCTCCCGAACGGGCCCGAACAGTTCGCCCCGACTTGCCATCTGCGAAACTTTCGGGCAAGATTCGAAAACTCTCGATAGCGAGGCTAACGCAGCCGCTGGGGCGAGTCAAGCTCGAGGCGCGCTTAGCATGGATGCCCGGGGCGACAATCCTGGGAGGAGGTTTCGGCACAGATGAGCGAGGCGGAGAGCGACGGCGCGGGCCGGGCACGCGCCAGGGCCCGGCTGGCCGACGTCGCGCGGGACGCGGGCGTGTCGGTCGCGACCGTTTCGAAGGTGCTCAACGGGCGCCCGGACGTCGCCACCCACACCCGGGCGCGCGTCGAGCGCCACCTCCAGGCCCACGGCTACCTGCGCCGCGGCGGCGAGTCCCGCGCCGAGCGGATGCTCGAGCTCGTGTTCCACGAGATCACCGGCGAGTGGGCGGCCGAGAT
>Ga0070737_10000486_pt1 | contig 81984 bp, 75 predicted proteins | sample Coa_R1_10_FD_66438 | JGI IMG/M metagenome (GOLD analysis project Ga0070737, IMG submission 66438) | Surface soil microbial communities from Centralia Pennsylvania, which are recovering from an underground coalmine fire - Coalmine... | ecosystem: Environmental > Terrestrial > Soil > Unclassified...
AAGGCGAAGCCTCATTCACTCACGCACAAGATTTCCGTCTATCAGAAATGCTAAGAGGTCAACAGGCCACCACACACACGAATCCTAGTAGCTGGTGCGGTGGCTTTTACATGTCTATACACGCACCTTGGATCGCTTTCCACGCATATCACTTTCTTTGCCCCCTTTTCAAAGTAGAAAGCTGCTGTCTCTCCGCAGCCAGCCCCACGTCTAGTACTGTTGCATCTCTCAACTTCTGCCTGTCAATCACGTAGAAACTTTCCCATTCTCCGTAGTACTGGAAGCAGAGCATCCGCCAATAATCTGCTGAGACTCGAAGAAGCCACTTATCGTGGTTTCTAACTAGAACAGTGCCGTCTCGGTAAGTGCGAATGATTCCCCAAAATAGATGCGATCTTACGTAGCTTGGCAAAGAAGAAAGCCACAGCTCAGCACTGCCAAGCTTCGCAAGTGGGAAAGAGAAAGAAGAGGAGGAAGAAAAGCTCCTCCCGCTGGGGAACAGCATGATCCTCGTTGAAAGGAAGAAGCTCTCAAAAAATGAGAGTCCTAGCCTGGCCCAGCCTAGCCTAGCTTCCTCTCGACTTGAACCCCTGATACAAGAGTCCCGCTATCGCCACTACGACTATCAAGTAAACTATTCCCGAGAACTGGGAAGGCAGAAGGAAGCCTATGACTGGGGCAATAGCGATCAAGATAATCAAGGGGATCCAACTGTTTTCTGTCTTCAAGTAAATCATCCCCGCAACTAGTCCCACAGTGATCCCTATGAACCAGGGTATTCCAACTACATTCCCAAAGGTGTTCACGATCGCCGGAAATAAGCACCCGGCTTCGAGCTGACCGAAGAGTGTTGGAGGAAGCGGATTACAGCCTATCGAATTCGTAGGAGTTCCGAGGCTTTGCCAAGAAATCTCAAAGCCAGGATCAGATATGCCAGTTATTACTATGTCATTTGCGCCGTTGGATGTATCGAGCGAATACGGTACCGGCGTTCCTCGATAGAGAACTTGCAGCGTGCCAGACTTGAATTGAAGGTCTGCGATGTTAAGGCTGAAGTTATACGATGCCCCAGCTGGCACAGAGAAGTTGAAAATAATGTCTTGTGTAGCTCCAGGGAGATTGGAAATTTGCGGAATGATTTTCGAAAGCCCTGCTCCTTGCAAATTTGAGACAAAGGTCCCAGTCGCATTTTGCATTGCCTGCATCCAAGCAAGCATGCCCATCAAAGATACGGGATCAGTTTCTGTGTTCGAGTTTCCCGAATTGTCCGCATATCTTGCATCGATGGAATAGCCGCTTGTTTGTTTCACAGTCATCATCCAAAATTCGCTCATTGAAGCAAGGCTCGCTGGTGAATCCCAGTATGCACTTCGCAATGACGGATCAAGCTTCCATAGGCCATTGGAAGTATAGTCCAACTCTCCACACCTAAACACGTTTTGCGGATGATTGCACCAAGCATTTACTCCGCCCGTTCCATTCAAGTTCCACACGCTTGGAGTGTTGGAAAGGTAGCTTGGAGAAGTCAAAGACCAAGAAGAAGGAGTCTGAGGAACAAATGTTGTATTTGACAAAACGTACCGCTCAATGTAGCTAATGAAGCCGTTGTACGTGATCGCTTGCTGACCGCTTGTGAATGGATTTCCCGTCAAATCTCCCAAGAGGGCAACTGCCCAACCATCCTCCTCAAGGCCAAACGGCAATCCATATGGAGTTAACTGGTTTTGTATCGCGTACGTGGCCACGTTTTGAGCCCAAATCGCCGTTGTGGCGTTGTTTGGATAAAGGATCAGACCAGCGAGGCTCATCAAAAACAATGAACGGTAGTATATCACTGGTTGCTGCGTTGGATTGTAAAATGTGGGCGGCGGGTGCAATCTCTGGCTGGCATCGGCGTACTGCGAGTTCCAAAGCTTCGCTGCAAAGCTCAACACAGTTTGATTGTTTGTCAACATTCCCCAATAAGCCAAGGCATACGAGTCAAATCCCCATGTGCCGGCGAGGGACATGTCTATTCCATTTTGTGTATTTACGACGTGATTTAGGAATACGTCAATCAAGACGTTTGGCTCGGTCCACAGAGTCTTAGCTAGAGTCGTGAACTTGAAGCTAAATGACGTGGTCTGCTGACCCATCTGAAGAACTACTCCGTTCAGGTTGTTTACGATTCTGATCGAGTGTCCGAAGAAATTCGAAACATAATCGATTTCTTCAACGCTTGAGGGCGACTGCGGCTGGATCAAAAAGCCATCTGCGAACTCAGGCGTGCGAAATCCAGTCCAAAGCAAAGCTTGCGGGTTCACACCATTCGCGAATCCTCTTTGGCCCTGAACATATACGTAGTAAGACGAGGCATTTGTCACGACTGTATCGTTGAATCCCTGCTCCTCGTAAACTGTTGTTCCGTTTGAAAGCCGCAACCAAGACCAATACGGGTTGTACTTCATGAAAGTGTCAAGCGATCCCATACCAAAGTTCACATCGTTCGCTTGGATCGGGATAGGTCCCAAGTTGACCAAAGTAAGGTACGGTTGGATGTAATCCTGGCCGGCGTTCATAGTCGCGTTTATCCAAGCATACATGTTCCTGTACGGATTGACTCCGATCCAAAGATCTATGTTGATTGCCGATCCATTTCCTCCGCTCACGTAAAGCCTGTACGGAATTAACCCAGTAACCTCACTGTACGGCAAGATCTGTCTGCTCATGTAGCCACTCGCATCCGTATCCGTATCCCAAATGAAGAAATCGCTAATGTATGGTGAAGATCCAAAAGCTTGTTGCACCTGCGGATTTTCAAGTTGGTAATTTGTCCGAGCTTCTGTATCCGTGATTATCGCGACACTCATGCTTTTTTTTCATATACATCCACTCTTGGGTGCTGTATTTGCGAGTAATTGGTAACCCCAATGTTTCCATTGTTTGCGTAGTAATAGCCAGCCGTCATCCACTGACCCGCCGCTGGCCAAGGAGCATTGCCTTGGCCCAAACCTAGGAGGTAGAATGCATCATCCCATATCGCTGTGATATTCGTGTTTCCAGTAGAATCCACCCCAAATTCGAAAGCCTGCAAAGTTGAATCCTTATTCAAGCTTCCGACTAATGAAGCGCCATTGAAATTTACGTAAGACCACTGATTGAGGTTACCTGCATTGAAGGAATACACTTGTACTGGGGAAACCAAATTCGGGATGTCTGATTGTTGGACTGTGCCGTTTTCCAGCAGTATCGTGCCGCCGCTCGAAATGAGGGCTTCCCAGAACCCGCTCGTACTTCCCGCAAGCGTCTGAGGCTCAATGGCTATTCCGAACGATGAGGGCCCGCTGTAAAGATCTGCGAGTGCTGTATACCAAGGATAAGAGGCATAGGCCTCTTGGCTTTTTGAGTCCCAGTATATTGTGAACGTGTACGGATGTGTCGTATTTGGATTCAAGTAAACGATGAAATGAAAGGCACATCCGGCAGGAACGGTTACGGCGTTTGGCCCCGTTGGCACGTATCCTTTGAATAGCGCCGGCGCTGTCCCTATTGAAACAGTGCTTGTGACCTCTCCCCCCCCAAGGACTCGTTTCCTTTCCATAGTTGTTGCATACTTCATTAACTTGAACGCCAAATGTGACTCCTGTAAGACTGACATTCGCGGAGACATACGCTGCAAGCGAAAACGCAGAGTTAGCGGGAATCACAGTGTCATACGAGAGAGCGGGAAACGAATCATAACCAAATACCATCTGGTTTGTTGAGGAAGCAGACTGTGATGTCTGTCTCGCAACTGGCAGAAAACTAGCAGTGAAATTTCCGATGATCCCACCATTTATTCCAATGGCGGGATCGTTGTGAGCGAAGATGAACGCAGTCGTCCCTCCAACTGGTTGTACGTAAGCTGCCATTCCCGGCGACCCACTTGCTTGTGTTGCGACGCAGAAGGAGCCATCAGCGCAAATCCCGGGTGAGTTTTCAATATCCCTTTGCGTTCCGCTTCCCGATGCTGCTGTATTCCAATACAGCAGTTGGTTATTGATTGTGTTTGTAAGCTCAAAGGAGGGGTTTTGCACGGGCCCGAAACTTATGGGATAAGTGGGCGACGCAAGCTGCGTTCTGTTGACATGCAAATATGTCGAGCAACCCTGAACGTACCTCTCAGGAAGATAGTAGAAGCCATCTTGTTGGATTGCGTTGTTCATAATGAAACTACTTGCATATGTAGCGTACTGCGCATCGCCAAGATAGGCAAAAGCACTCAACATCTTCCCCGCATCATCCATCCAATAGTTACAGTAGTCGCCTCCGCTCGGATCTTGGATCGGATATGCCCTAAATCCGGGAATGGGTTGCGTTGCTTGGTAAAAGCTTTCTAAATAGCTGTCGTAGCCAGAGAATCTCGTGTAAGGATCGCAAAGAACTGTGCCAGAGCAACTATAAGCATGTGCAGATGTCGCTTTCTGTGCGCCAATAAACCCAGAAATGGAGTAAGAGAAAAGCAAGACAAGAAAAAGCAAAAGAGAAAGGAGTATCTTGCTCTTTGCTGGCTGGTTCTCTTTCATTCAACTCATGCCAAAAAGGCTTCCACCAACTCAAGGCAAAAAGCAAGTTTCGTAAGGATCTCTTGTCCGCCGTTTGCAGCGGCCGCAAGGACCACGGAGAGAAGAAAGAGAATTATGAAAATAACTAAGCTGACCGTGAACACTATGAATTCCCCTGCAAGTAATCTGAACATTCCATGCGTGTTGTGATACCTGATCATTGCGAAGACCGCAACCGAGACAGGGAACGCAATCGCTGGAAGGAATAATACAATCGCTAAAGCGTTAATATCGCCGAACGCCAGGGATACATCAGGTGTAAGGACAACCCACCAATCGAACACCGAGATCAAAAAACCCGCCAAGAGACCTAGCAACAAAGGATAAGGAAGTTGTTGCTGCTTCTGCTCCTGCAAGGGTGGGGAGAAGCTCACGGAAGAAGAAGAAGGAGGAGCAGGAGAAGGAGAAGGAGCAGACAGATGGGGCATCTCGGCGATTGAACCCCCAGAAGCAGGTAGCACAATTTCTGATCTTTGGTTTTGCCCTTCTTCTACTTGATTAACAAAAACTGGGGATGGCCTTTCATTTCTGTTTAAGTACCAGAAGACGAAGCCTAACACAAACAATCCGGCGCCGACATAATTCAGAGTAGGGTTGATTCCTACTATGCAGATGGGATGAAAGTCTCGAGGCAGGGGCGATGTAGGGCATCTAGGATAAGTTATGGTGCCTAGAATTGCGAGCTGTGCCCCAATGAACATCGGAATCGAGCCAAAAATAAACCGCCTAAATTGCCCATCCTTCTCCTTGTTCCAGTGATGGTAGTAAGATGAGACAAGCCAAACTGATATCACAATGGAAAGGACAACGAAAATGAAAGTATGCACTCTGGTGTATACATTTACGAAATTGTATATGTCCAAACCAGCACTAACTAGCAGTGCAACAAAAATCAAGCTCACAAGGAGAAGTCTATCCCTTTGTAACTTATCCAAAAGGAAGGACATGAAAGTCCAGATGGAGCTCATCCATAACAAATATAAAAAGTAGCTTACAATTTAGCGGTGAAAGTGACATAGTTCTCATACCATCCAGTGCCGATGTAGCTCACAATGCAATTCAAAAGAGAAACCTTTGGACCGTGACGTTCGAAGAGACGAAATAGACACCGAAATCGTAGTAAGAGTTGGGCGCATATTCCGAGAGAACATGGAAGCTTACGGTGCAGGAATAATTCCCCAGTTCGTTGTAAGGAAGACTCGCGTTGGCGTTTCCCAGATTTTCAGGCATTGTACTGGAGAAAGTCGCAACGGAATCTGGAAAAACTAAGCCGTTTTCACTCGGAAAAGAAAGCAAAACCGGTTCCGACATAGAAGTTTCACTTGTTGCATTATGAAGAAAAAGAGTAACGGCCACGATCGCAAGCGTGTAGTTTTCTGTACTTTCTAGCCCGATTTGGAATAATGAACCATCAGGAGTGAAGGGATTCTCTCTTGTATCCACGTAATAAAGCTCGAGGGATGCCTTATCGATTTTGATTGTCGAATTGTAAAAAAAATTCAACGGCGGCTTTTGGACGACGATCAGAATCCTATTACTTTCGCTATGGATTATTGTGCCGTTATTTAGGAGCGTTGTTTGTTGCTGTTCTTCAAGTCCGCCAGCTTTCAACGAAACCTGAAGGGAAAATAATGCAAGGAATAATGCCGAAATAACAAGCGCTGCGGCTAGGAAAGCAACAAAAGAAAAGGCTACCAAGGGCGAGATCTTCATTTCTTTCGTCCTCTTTGGTTGGAACGAAAAAAAATGGGATGGGATGCGGCCGTAGCCGCAACTCCTTTTTCCTGTTTTTATTCTCCGCGTTTCGAGAAGGTGAAGAAGGTTAGGAAGCCTCCGATTATGAGCGAAGCCACTAGCACAACTGGAAGCACGGTTGTCAGAACGAATGCATTCGTAATCTGGCTTGAAATGGTCGATAGCTGAGTCGACTGGGCGGAATTGAGTGTGTTCGCCGGGACGTTGTTTACGACCTGGACAAGAACGATGTACCCAATCACGATGGCGATCGCGACTGCAATGACTACGATTATGCCCATGACTGCGGCCATGCCGCTTCGCTCACGTGGAAGTCCTTTCTTGCTTCTACTTCCCGTGACGCTTTCTTCTTCGTCGTAGTTCGTTGTTGTAGGCATGAAAACAGTTGTTCTTTTTCTTAGCAAAAAAAGGAGTGTTACTTACTTGCTCCTTCTTTTAGTCTTCGGTTCTGGATAGAAGGCGTTCAAACCCCCAAACTCGTACTGATCAAGCCCCTTCCCAAGCTCAGACAGCGTGCCTAGAACACGCGAAAAAGTAGAACCCTTCTTGTTCTTTGCTCTCATTGATTTTTCGGCGTCGAGCTTTGCCCTTCGGTGAGCCTCTTGCTTTGCTTTTGCTGCCGCCTCACGAAGTAAAGCCCTTTGGTACTCTCGATTGAAGACGTCTTGGTAGACCTTGGTTACTTCATCATCCAATTCGACGCGAGCTCCCGGCAGGATCAACTTCGTCAGCGATGTCTTCTTCCATGCCTTACGTGGTGCAACCGACTGCCAATGAACACGGTCCTGTTAGAGTGGTGGTGGCTTCCTCTCACTCCTTCGACATGCGTCCCGCTGGATGCATTCCATTTCCTATATTTCTCTCTGTTTCAGAAATAAAGTGCACGTCTTCTTCTTTCTCTTGCGCCCTCCTTTTGATCATCGAGGAACGCCATCTCACACGACGAAAGGAGCAAGATCCCGAAGATTGTCTTGGTTGTTTTCAAAGAGTTAGGGCACCAGCCACTGGCCTGCATGCTCCTATTTTGAGCTCTTTGTTCATGTGTGTGTGAGAGAGACAAAGAAGGAAAAAATTGAGAGGATTTACTTCATCTTCCGTTGTTCTTACTCAAACTCGTTTCATTACATGAGTTTGAAAATGAAATCCCAAGCCCCTATAGATTTTTTCGCAAAGTCGAGGTGATGAAAGATCTCTCGATTCCTTACTGGACCAGCAAGCACAATGTTTTTGTTATTATTCGATCAATCTCTCATTTGCAACCATCTCATGATCTTTGCATCCGTTCGTTGCAGAATCATTAAGGCAAATTCTCAAATCGAGAGACTTTGTTAACTCTTCCATGTGCCTGGGAAGAAAATGAAAGAGCAAAGAAAGACATCAAGAAGACGAAGAATCCAAATTCCCTTCACGCAAGTCACAAGTAAACAGTGAGCAGGAGAAAATGAATAATTCAGGAACGAGTATGCCCAGTCTCCCAGTTTACCTGCCAATTGAAAAGCAAGTTCATCTAGCCATTCTGCGACATTTCATAGATTCGGGGAAAGCACCAACTACCGAGGAAGTAAGAAAAATCTTTTCCAATGCAATTAAAGCTAAAGAAATCACTCAAATACTGACTGAGCTTGAGAAGGGGTGCGCCATCAACCTTGTCAAGTCTAGGTCTCGAAATGAAGTGCTGATATCCGCGTATCCTTTCTCAGCGCTCCCGACTGAATTTATTGTTAGAGTTCCGAGCTACAAACACTCCTTCTATGCCATGTGCGCGGTGGATGCTCTCGGGATTCCGCTGATGCTAAAGCAGGAAGCCACGATAGAGACAAAGTGCCATCACTGCTCCATTCAAATGAAGATCAAGATGAGCTCGAAAGGAAAGATCGAGGAAACAGTTCCAAGAGGCGAAAAATTCGTCGTATCCTGCAAGGGAGCTCAACATGTGTGCTGCGACGCCGCTGTTGAAATCTGTCCGAGCATAAACTTCTATCTTTCAATGGATCACGCGCAAGACAGCTTGGAGAAGGGAATGAAGCTGATGACATTGCACGAGGCTCTCCTTGCGGCAAGAAAATCCTTTGGGAGGATTCTTCTGCCGGCTACTACGTCATGATGATAATAATAGCTATTCCACTCCAAGAGACGGGAACGACTTGCAATATGACGGGCGAACCGAAAATCAAGGCCCAAGTGCGTGGCAAGGGAGCACACCACTATAGGGAACTTGTCTCAAATTATCTCAAATAGATAGAAATCTCAGGAAAAGGTTTACATTGCCAGTTGACCCCCTCTCAAATCCACAGAAGAGAAGTCTAATCCTTCCCCTTGCAAACAGAAAAGAGACTCAGGCTCGCATGCACCAACTGTCAGTTTGAATGGAATACGAAGCTCAAATTCTTCCCAATTGGGGGAAAGAACAGCAAGGAATTCTTTTCAAAGACGAGATGTCCAGCCTGCAAGTCGGGGATAAGCGTGACGCAAAACGAAAAGGAAGAGCTAGAGATCCACGGTGCTCGCCGAGTTTAGGCGAGGAATTTTCGCGGATCTTTGGTAGCAATAATCTGCGAACCCTCCGTCCTTTTGAACGATGTAGTTGATTTTTCAAGCAAAGATAATGCGATAAAAAGAGAATCTCACCTTTCAATCTTAGTGAGGTTCTAAAGGGGCAGATACGTTGCAGACTGATGAGAAACTGATGCTGGATCTCAGAGCTTCTCCACATTCTGTCATGAAGATGACTGTGACAGAGATGACAGCTTCGAGAAGCGTCACAGGGTTATTCGGTAAGGAAGGCTTGTTTGGTTAGGTTAACTTGAGAAACATGAGCTAACATTGTTTTTCAATTGAAGGCTGGAAAAGAACTCTTTTTGCACTTTCTATTTCTTCTTGTTTTTGTTTGTGTTTCTTTCTCTCTTTAGAAATGATCACTTCAGTTACTTGAGCTTTGAATTAAATTATGTCCGTTACATATACACACCGGAAAATCGCATCCATTTTTTCTTTCGACGGTAAGTACTCTCGCAAGCAAAAAAACTTTGTAGAGCTTTGTGTCTCGATGAGTCAAGCGCAGGCTCCTTCTTTCTTTTTCCCTTGATTTACAAATCCCGCTCTTCTCTCTTCTTTCTTACTCTTCAGTTCCTCTAGATACGGTGTATGTTTTTCCGATTTTTGCTTCGATCCGCTCTTTAAATAGCCATTATATACTCGGCTAATTCCGGCTCCATAATGTACTTCTTCAAAAGCAATTGCAGTGTGTTTTGTTTGTTTGAGGAATGATATGTAATCTCTTGGCGTGTCATTTTTTAGTATGGGAAGTCTTTGTCGTAGTCCTTGAGCCAGAGAGAGCCCACAAAGGGAAAAAGGGGAGAAGAAGGAAAATTTTCTCTGCAGGATTGTAAAAACCTGACTTCGTTATCATGACATTCTCCCTTGATGGGGTCGAAGTAGCCCCCAAAATGTTAGTGGACAGATATTTCATTTTACAATGAATGCAGAGACGATTCTTTCGGAGATAGGTTGCCTTCTCTCCAGCCAAAAAAAAGGAGAGAGTAAGCAAGACCCATAGAAATTAAGAATTTGCAACTCATCCCTTCAAAGCGAAGGAATACAAATGTCCCTCGCTCTTATAATTGCAGAGGGCATCGTATCTTACTAGGAGAACACACTACCTTGCAAGGCCGTGAACTGCAAGGAGATGCTCCTCATAGCGCCTCTCCACTTCGCCATTTTCAAAGCGAATAAACCCGCTGACGTGCTGGCCAATGTTACTCATTTCGACAACGAGCGAAGTCTCGCGCAATAATTTCCTACACTCTTCGCAATTTGCACGCTCTCTCGAAATGAAAGTAGCTATTTCCTCTGAGCTATTCGTATTCTTGCCATCTCTGAAGGCGCCGTTCAAAGTTCCTGAAGTTCAGACTCCGAGTACTGATTTAGAATTCAGCCTGAGATAAAGGTTTTCACTGATGGGGGATACGTATCAGCTTTCGACATAGTTTGGGGAGCTCACTTTCTTCTAGCGCTTTGCACCGGCCAGTCGAAGCTTTTTCTTCTTGGTTCAGATCGGCCTTGCGAGTGCAAGAACCCTCGAGAAAGGCGCAAGCACTAGCAAAGGGACAATCTCCGGAATTCTTGCTATCTTTTATCTAGAGGATTCTTTCATGTGTCAAGGCGAGTTGAAAATGCTACAATAGCACCATATTTTCCAACATCGTGCCCTCGATTTTGCTTGGGAGTCTTCAATTTACCACCTTGGTGATTTTCGATTCGAATAGTGGCCCAAGCCAGAAAATTCCCTTAGCTCCTTGAAAGATAGGGCGCGACGATTATCAACATCTTAGTATCCTCGCCGGTGACCCAGCTTTACTTGCTTGCTTGCGTTTTTTACCATAACAATTCTCCACAGGGATATTATATTTCGAGTACCTTTGATGCCCAGAGTGGGAGAGTGTGGAATATCGAAGTTTCAGATTTTTTGATTGAGGTTCATCTCCGAGCTTTCTCTGGACGAGATCAAGATCTCTCTCGCTTGGAAAGAAAATGTGGAAAGGGGAGAGAAGAGAAAAGCAGGATCTCGCCCTTTTAGCGGGTGATGAGAGCTAAATGCAAGACAACGAAGTTAAAAATCCTGATCCAAAGGAAAATAGGCGTAAATTTCTAAAGCGCGCAGGTATTGTCGCAGGAGGAGCGACTGTCGCAACAGTTGTTCTCCTCGACGCAAGGGGGCTTTTATTCAAACATCCACCTTCTTCCTCCTCCTCTTCTCCTGGAGGAGCACAGGCGACCTCAACTGGCCCTCTCTTGAGCGCCGATGCTTTTCAGGCGTACGCCTATCTCGGCCCAAGTGGAAATATGACGATGTCGAGGGACTCTAGTGGTTCAATTTCTCAAGTAACATACGGACCACTGACAGTCCAAATAACGAGAAACAGCGACGGAAGCATAGCAAGCGTTGAGACCTCGATTCCCTCTGACTCGATAAAGCAAGTTGACACGATAAACAGGAATCCGGACGGGAGCATATCGGGGGTGACTAGGCAGTGGCCTTCGTAGTTGGAGAAGTAGAGCTTTCACCGACGAGCATAAGCAAGCTCTCTAGCCAGACGAAGCAGCTCATCCCGACGAGCGGGACGAGGTATGTGCTACTCGACTCCGTTAGGGATTCGACCTTCCTAAGTTCGAGCTCGATCGTGAATCCAGACGGATCTCACGACGGCGGACTAGGCATAGTTGACAACGGGCTCTTTCTCTACACCTCTGCCGTGAACCCCTCAACAAAGGGGGCAAGACAGTATCCGGTAAAGTTCTTCTGGATCGGGAGTCCGGCGGGGACGAACGACGTAAACGACAATTTTTCGATATATGTTGCTGACGTGAATCAAAGTGCTTTCTACCCTGGTGCTCCCGCCGGAGCTTGGCTCTTGAACCCGAGACTCGTACTTCACTGGTCTCAGGCGAAGACAGACATCACAAATTGGTTCGATGGAAACTATCCCGGAGGCGCGACGAATGGAGTTGGCAACTCGAACTCTGGGAGCAACAGCACTTATGGTGTTCTTGCGGGTGGAAATTCAACTCCAGGGAATATCTCTGGGATGAACTCGCTCGATGGCCAGTTCTGGCCTATATACGACTATGTTGACAATTCAATACTACTTTACTTTTCGATAAAGACTCCAAACCAAAACACACTCTCCATCTACTGTTACAAGCTCACCGACACCGAGATGTCTTCGCCCGCAAGCTCCTCGGAGTTCCTAGGCGGCGTGTATTCACAGAACTGGAGGTATGATGCGACTGTGACGAGTAGTCACAGATTCAGCCTGATCTCACCTGATCCGCTCGTAGTGCAGGGTAGAGTCAAGGGACAGCAATCAGCAGTCGGATTTTACGCCTTTGGAACTTTCGACGGTGCCACTCCAGATCACGCGCGCTATATGGTTGGCTTCATCCTCAGAGACATCCATGGCTCTCCACTTAACTGGAACACTCCTTACCAAGTGTCCGCTCAGGCAGGGATAGATCTCTTTGGGTTGTACAACGTCGACAAACTCGGCTCCATACAAGCTATTTCAGGAGGAGACAATCACGTTCAGGCATCTTACGCGTGCTTGTACAACGCGACAAGTGACAGAGACATAAGACAGGGAAGCAACTCCGTCGTAATATCAGCAATGCAGGTGAGGGTATGCTACTATCATCCAGCTGCGGGGGCTATTACCTTCGGATCTGACGCAATAGTCCCACAGGGTCAGGTGAATGCGATCGGGCACTGCAGGCCACAATTCTCTTATCTCCCAGACGGAATCCCCAAGATTGTATACGCTACTTTCACATTCGATCAATACCTTAACATTGGCTACGAATACTTCCCAAGCGACGCTCTTTCGCCTAACAGGCACAGGGTGCTCTCTCAGACATATGACAGTTTCCCAAGTCCCGTGACTGTCCCGACTTATGGGAGGAGAAAGATGAGGATTCTAGTCAACACAGGCGGAGCTTACGCCTCACCAAATCCACAGAACATCCAAACTGCATCGCAGATAACTGAGATTTTCAATCTGAGCAGCACGACTGGGCCTCTCCCCTACAGCACGTTCAACGATCCTGGGACTCTGCTCCTTCACACCCAAGGTTCTCCATACGATTACAACGGCACACCGGATTTTGGAAAGATCGCTGACGCTTCACTTGAGGGCATTCGCGCTCCATACCTTAGGATCAAGCCAATTGGCGGCGGCACATCAACATACGTGTATGGGATAGTGAATCTCGAAGATTAGGGGAAAAGGAAGAGAGAGGGGGGAGAAGAAAGAAATTGGTTAAGGAGATTTCTTACGTTTCGCCAGTGGTTCACTACCTCACCATTAATGGGAAGTACCTCACACCGAACAATTCTTTCTTCCCGCCTAGCGCCATCACAGGCACACTTGGTGCGGGAAGCACTCTGACTGATTGGAGGGCAACTCCAAACATAAAGGAGTTAGCTATAAACCTCACGATCCAAGAGCTCTCTGGAATTTCTCCTTCGCTTGCAATCAACCTGCTCATCCTAGATCCAATCGAGTCTTCAAATGGAATCAGCACCCCAGGCTCTAACCCTCCGCTAGTCACTCTTCCAATCGTTTCAGGATCTTCACCCTTGACCTCGACTGGCGTAGTCAGGTTCACCATATCAAGAAGTGGGGAAGCAACTGCGTGGGTCAACGGGGCTCAGACTGCTCTCGGTTCTTTCCCTGTCCCGTTCAAGTGGCAGCTTGAGTTTGTGGTGGGCGGAAGCGGAACAACGCTTGGAGTAATAGGCACCTACGAGGGAAGGGAGTAGAAGTAGCGAGAGTCTACGGGGAAAAGAGGGCTCTCGAACGTTTTTGGGGTTCCACATATTTAGCAGTGAAAAAAAGAGTCTGACAATTCAAGCTTTTGTCTTTCCTTCATAACAGCTTATTTGTTTGCCTGTTCGTGAATACGACTTTGAAGAATCTGATCTTTAGAAGTTGCAATCGAAAACTGGCCGGAGTGTCTCCTTCGGAATTTCGCTTGAGCCAACATGGCCAATTTGGGAAGTTGTGGATCTTGCCATGTTGTCCGAGAAACTCGGGTTCTCCACGGTTTGGGTACCTGACGGCGGGCCTGCTCCTCCTTACAGCGACTGCATAGTGACTCTTAGTGCAATTGCATCAAAAACAAAGAGCATCAGATTCGGAAGCGCTATTCTAAATTTTTACACTAGAAATCCTGCTTGGATTGCGTCGAGCTTCCTCGCACTGTCCGACCTTGCATTTCATAATGAAAGACTCGGATCACTTCTAAGCATGAAGAGGAATAAAAGGAATAACAAGAAGAAGCGTGGTGAAATCAAATCAAGAGAAAGAGCAAAGCAGAGAGCAATCCTCGGAATCGGGGTCGGAGCGCCCTATAACGTTGCGAAATTCGGCATTTCCTCGAGAATCGGACTCATCGATGATCTGAGAGAAGCAATTGAAGCGATCAGGGATCTTTGGAACGGGAAGGAGGTTTCGGTGAGAACAGATTCCTTCGCAATAGAAAGGGTCACCCTCTCAAGGAACGCGACTGGGATGATCCCGATCCACGTCGGCTCTGGCTCGCCCAAGGGGCTCAAGCTTGCTGGAGAGATTGCGGATGGGGTCATACTCACGGACAGGATTCCATCAGACATTGAAGAGAGCATGAAATACGTGATTCTTGGAATGGGATTTGCTTCGAGAGCGCGCAAAGAGCTCGAAATCACAAATTCTGTCGTCGTCTGTGTTGACGAAGATGGTGCAAAGGCGAAGAGAGCTGCAAGGACAACCTGTTCATATTTGGTCGCTTGGCTCGATGACTCGAAGGCAGAGGCGCATGGGATCGACTTGGCAACAAAGAAGAAAATTTCAGAATTCTTGGAAAGAGGAGAAGAAAGATCCGCCGCGAAACTCGTAGACGATAAGATGGTTGAGCTCTTGACCGCAAGCGGTAAACCTGAAGAGTGCGCCGAAAAGTGTCGCGAACATCTATCACATGGAATAGATCAAATTGCTTTCTGCGAGCCTTTTGGTCCTGATAAGAGAAGAGCAATCGAGCTAATAGCTAAAAGAATCATCCCAAAACTCCTTGCACGCTGAATTTACTACTCCTGCTATTCTATGGATATCTGCGAAAGTGCCCCAAAAATCTTAGAACAGATCACCAGTGATTTGGGTATCCAACGACGAGTAAGGAAAAACAGCATGGGAAGAGGATTCGTTGAGCGAAATCAGAGAGATCAAGCGCTGCGACTGGGCACACTTTCAGTCCAGCGACCCACTCTATATAGAGTATCATGACAAGGAGTGGGGAGTTCCGGTCCACGACGATAGAAAGCTATTCGAATTCCTGATTCTTGAAGGGACGCAAGCAGGTCTAAGCTGGCTGACTGTCTTGCGAAAGAGGGAAAACTATCGGCGAAGCTTCGATGGATTCGATCCGAAAAGAGTCGAGAAGTACGACTTTCGTAAAGTGCGAGAGCTCCTGTCAAATCCGGGAGTAATTAGGAACAGGCTCAAGATTGAATCTGCGATCAAAAATGCAAGAGCCTTTGTAAAGATTCAAGAAGAGTTCGGTAGCTTTGACTCATTCATCTGGAGGTTCGTTGGAGGCAAGACGAAGAAGAATGCTTGGAAAAGCATCAAAGAAATCCCATCGAGAACTCCTGAATCCGACGCAATGAGCAAAGAGCTGATCAAAAGGGGATTTACTTTCGTGGGTTCGACAATATGCTACGCCCACATGCAGGCAACAGGGATGGTGAACGACCACTTGGTCTATTGCTTTCGCTACGATGAGCTTCCCTAAACGCAAAAGAAAACCAAGCAAAGAAGAAGGAAGAGATAGGAAGGAAAGAAAAGAAAGAAAGAAAAAAGAGAGAGACGAATTTAGGGCACTTCGCTCGGGGGAAAAGCGCCTTGAGCCTTGCACAAATACGACGTATAGCGTGATTAGCAATGCTGAGATTGTGAATATGCCAACGAAAAGTGCGGCATACGCGATCGGCCATGTAACTGGAATCGCAGTGTTTGTGAAATCGTTTGCTGAAAGCCCTGCTGTTCCAGTGAGTATCATGTAAGGAGCACGCGATGCATCATTCATTGCTTCTCCGAGCGGGAGTGCACCAACTGTGGACAGCATCAGAATAAGGCAAGCGGGTCTTGAAGGCTTCGCAAATCTTGAGCGCCTCGATATGACAAAGAGGTACACGGCTGAGGCCCATATCAAGAAGACGAGCCCAAGAAATGGAACAAGCACCCATTCGAAGTCGTAAGCTGCAATCGAAACGTTTCCAGTGATCGCTGCATACACATAGGGAACATACTTCTCTAATACGAAGAAATAGGCTACACCAAGAACTGTCTGGATAGTAAGGAAAACAAGACCCATGCGAAGCAAATATTTCATATATCTTGTTTCTCTTAATATCTCGACTTTTTCTTCTTCTTCCTCCTCTTCCTCCCCTTCTTTTTCCTTTATACTTACCTCACGAGATCGAAAGTTGTTCCCCGTTTCGCGCCAAATGCTTTTGCTCTTGAGCGCCCACCCAAAAGCTCCCGCAGCAAAGAGCGAGGCCATCGTCAACCCTCCAAACCAGCTGTGAAGCAACAGCGTAATGTAAATGGGATTTGTGAGCACAGTTGAAGCGTTGATACCACCTGCGACTGAACTGCCCGAAACAAATACACCGAACGAATATGGATTGTCTATGAATGCAAAAAGCACCCTGAAGCCAGCTGGGACAAGCAGAGCCCCGAGTCCCATCAATGCGCCTGTACCCAAATGAACTCTCTTCGGCAACCTTTCCCAGCCGTACCAGTATATCGCAATCGAAGGTATTGAAGCGAAGATGCCGATCAGGGAAATCATCAGCGGTCCAAAGAAAATCGTCGAAAACACGTAGAGCAGTTTGGGCCAGAATCCAGCGAGAATCACTGCTACGAAAGTTCCAAAAACTCCTGCCACGAGATCTGAGAGTGCGAGATATCTAAAGAGCCGCCTTGCAAGTCTCTCCATTTCGGTGTCTTTTCCCTTGTAAGCGATGTACTCGGTCAGGGGAACAATGATTGACATTCCAAGCACGATGTTCACGAGTGTGATATGGATCAAGATCCCAAAGCCCAAAAGCAGAAAGCCAAGCCAAGCAGTAGGAGTAAAGCTTGAGGCTTGAACTCCTAGTGGAAATGAAAGTAGGATAGGAATTACCAAAGTTTAGGATTCAGCTCGCTCTTAGAGTATTTCGATGGCTCTTGTTCTCCGTCAACCTTACCATCGTTGTCATCCTACTCCAATTACTCATCCCCTAATCACGACTAGCTCCTCCTCTCCCTTCTCTAATGCCCTAGTGGGTATGAAGTAAAGAGCAAGGAGGCCGCCAACTAGGAGAACGACCTCTATTGCCATGATCAAAACGCTGAACTGGGCGGTTATGGAAACAGAGGTAACTACTTGCGGATATTGTATCAGACCGTAAACTGTCCATGGATGCCTTCCAATTTCCCGGATCGCCCACCCAGAACCGCCAGCGGCGAGTGCGAGAATCGGGGCTAAGAAAGAGGTATAGATTAGGAATCTTTCGGTCGGAAGTCTCGTGACAAATCTTACGAGAGAGTCTATTCTCTTGACGTAGAGCCCAAAATAGGATATCCCAAGGATTAGGAGTATCGATCCTGAAATGACCATCGTGTAGTAGAGAAAATGAAGCAGCGGCTCAGACTGCTGAGCGAACGATACTGATTGCAGTACCACGCTTGGTTGCGACGAGTTGGAAGCTAGTGAGTTATAGTAATCGAATCCTCGAAAATAGTGGAAGGGGTTGCCGTAGAGCAAGAGCCCAATGGGTGGATCGATGCCTCCTTTTGGGGAGATTCCTTCGAAGGAAATAAACTGCAATCTCTGGAAGGCGTAGACTATTCTTGCCATCTGATCGCCCGCAAAGGCCTGTGCAAACATCGCCACTCCTCCAAAGCCATAGGCAGACTTCATTATCTTGAGATAGAAGGGCTTTTGCGAGACTTTCCCGCCCCTCAAGTAGTTGTAGGAAAAGACTGCGGCTGTCTCAAAGCATGCGACTATGATCGCGCCGAGTATCGTGTGGACAGTTGTAACGATTGAATTGGGACTAAGCAGGACTATCAAGGGATTGAAGAGAAGAAAGCCAAGCGAGTTTGCTGCTCCTGTGTTTGCTAGATTGAGCACTCCAGTGTTTGCAGCCGTCTCGCTGATAGTTGAGAAAGCAGTCGAATTCACTTCATTTGGCCCAAGAGTCGGAACCCAAGGAAGGATTTGATGAACCAAGTTGCCAGTCCCCCATGGGGTTTGTAGCCAAGAGTTTGCTGCAAGGATTGCAACTCCGGAGAACATTGATCCGATCATGATCCCCCAGCCGAGCCCCCAGTGGAGCCATTGATTAATCGACCTCCCCCAGAAGTGGAGATACGCGACGAGGAAAGCCACTTCGATCATGAAGGAGAAGAGATCGAAAATGAACGGAATGAACCAGAAACTTGAGATTGCGAGTATCGTTCCTGGCCACAGAAGGTAAAGTCCAAATTCGACAAAAGTGCCCGTGACGGCTCCAAAGGCAAATGATACGGCCCAGAGCTGAGAGATTATCTTCGCTCCTCGCATGTAATCACTGTCTTTCTTCCTTATCCCGAGAAATTCTAGGAGAAGTACAAGCGGGGCAAGTCCCAGAACAAGAATCAAGAAGAAAGCATGAATGTAAATTCCAAGTGCTGTCATTGGCTCGGCAGCATTTGCATTTTGCAGGTCACTTGCAGCCAAAATTGGTAAGAAAGGTACGGTGTATCTCAACACTACTTACCTACTTCTTTCCGCGCTCTCTCTAGGATGATGTGCGCCTTTCTCCTTCGTGAGAGGCATAAGCAGCCGGTTCAAGGGAGAGAGAATCAGCCAAAGAGCTCCCCCTTCCTATTTCCACGATTGATGAGCTTCCCTCTTACTATCCTTTGATGGACAATTTTTCTCTAGCATCAGTCATTTTGGTGGAAGGGAAATCACTTTTCTTACTTTCATGCTATTCTCGAATCTCCTCATTCAGATGAGTCTGCTCTAAAACAATGGCATTGACTGACCAATGACGCAGTAGGCAAAAAGAAAAGAGAGCATTTTTATTGGAATTTTAGTTTGATTCTAGCTTTTTATCTGCTCTCCCCCTCCTCTGCTTAGCTTGTTCGATCGTCCTAGCAACTAGCGAATACGCAGCTGCGTCTCTGTCGAAGTATTCGACGATCTCATAATTCGTCGCAAGGCGAGATGCCCACTTTGCCTTGAAACGAGTGTCCCCATCGTAATTACCTTCTTCTTTCAGGATCAAGTGGTTCAGAGGAACCCCCAAGTTTGCAAGTCTTGCTAGCGTTGCATCCATTGCTCGATACCTCCTCGAGGAGGAGATTCCAACGACTGCATGCCCTCTCTGCAAGTGCGAATAGACGTTTTCTTTGCCCTGATCTATGAGCGAGTCAAATGAAACGTACTTTGGATTCTCATACATCTCCCAGAATTTTTCTCTGAGCTCATCCTCATGAATGTCACTTGGGCGAATTGTACTGGGAAGGCCGAGCTCTTGGAGGATGGCCCTTCTCCTAGGAAGAGGATCAAGAAGGGTTGTGTCCAGATCGAAAACTGCGATTTTCGAGCCCTGAGGAATAGACTCGATCAGGAAGGGGTTGCAGCGCTCTAGATACGGACAGAGCTCACATTCTCTAAAATCTCTATTCTTTGCAGCTTCCTTCTGTGGGAGCTCGCCGGTCTTGATTGCCTCATGGAGTTCGAACACTCTTTCTCGCAGCACGTAGTACATCGCTTCGTCTTTCTTTATGGCAAACGCCCTAACACCTCCACCTCTTTTTGCCCAGTATAGAAGAACGCCGATTGGGTAGTTTCTTGCGTGGAGGTATGTCGAGAGCTGGTAGTAGTGCGCTTGCTTTGGCTCGTCGGGCAAGGAGGTGGTGCTCTTGATCTCAAGGGGGACGAACAGACTGAACTCCGTATTGTTCTTCCTGCTCCTCCTGTTGCTTCTGGCGCTGTTATCCTCCTTCTCAATTGCGTTTTCTGGTGATAGTTTTGCAAGTTCATCGCTCGTCGTCATTCTGATTAGTAAGAGATCGTCGATTCTCCCATGGAGTTTTACCCCCTCGCCGAACTCCAAATCTACTACGACCTCTCTACCTTCGATCGAGATTAGTCCAGAGCGGCGTAGCGCAAGTGCGACAAGCTCATGAATCGCCCTTCCCTCTCCGAATATGTTGAGCTGCTCCGAAGTAGGAGGAAGAGGGTAGAGGTAAGAGTAGGCTTGCTGGCGGAGGCAGTGCTCGATCATGCTCGGATAGTAGGAACCAAGCTTGAACTTGTGGCTAGCTGACTCTTCTTCCCACTCCGAGTACATTCCCTTCTGGAGCGCATTGGATATCATCTCGGAAATCTTTGAAGGTTCTTCTAGGATCCTTTGTACCCAGCTTTCGAATTCTTTCCTTTCCTCTTCTGAGAGTGAAGCTGGGTCTGTTGAGTCGTCTAGAAAGGAATCTAGGGAGCTGTTGCTAGCAGTTCTCTCATCCTTGCTCGTTTGGTTTTGCAATTAAAAGTCGATACAACCAAGATCTTCTTAATTGATTTATTTAAAAATGCAAGCACAGAGGTCGCAGCCGCGCTTCCTCAGGATTTGGTGGTTGCTTCCTTCCTTCCTTTCTTTCTTCTAGGGCATATCTTGCTTGCCCCTACTACGAGGAGGTGATTACGATGATGAGGGAAGCATCCCCTCTCCATTTTTCTTTTCATCTTCAACTTCTTTGTTGCTCCTAATCACGCCAGCTTTCTTGAGGAGGGATTCCCAATCAAGCTTATAGAGCACCACGCCCAGAACAATAAAGAGAGCAGAGAGAAACAAAGAGAATTCGAGCCCAGACACCTTGAGAATCTCGGATATCCCCAAGATTCCCGTGAACTCCACGTAAATTTCGGCGAGGCTCTTCCCAATTTTCGCGACCAACGTCACTCCGATCATTGGAGCGAGCTTCGCTTTGTTGGCCCCTGCACCTATGTAAATGTAATCATCAAGGGGAAGGGCGGGGACAATGGCTGTGAGGAACAGAGCTAGGTAGAAGCTGCGTCGTTGCAACCACAGTCCAAGCAAGCTCATGTTTTTGTTTTTGATCAATTGTTTTCTTAATCCAAGTGCGCCGGAGTAGAGTATTATCTTCGCGAGCGTTGCCCCAATAGCAGTGACAGCCACGATCAAGAGGAAATTCTCCACACTAAATCCAAGAGCCATGAGTTCAGATGTTGCAAGGAGCGTGTAAGAGGCGCCGAAGAATGGGAGAGCGTTTGAGGCGAAAGAGATGCCAGTAAGCCAAAGCAGAGAAAAGATCAATCTATAAAGCAAGAAAATTTGAAGCGCCTCTTTTCTACGTTGTTCAAAGAAATCTGATCTGCTTTCTCTTCTCTGCTTTTCCCTTCAAGGCATATGAACTTGCCTTCCGATCAAAACTTTACTACACAGGATTCTTGCTCTTGCCTTGAAGTTGAGAAGGAAGGAGGAAAGGAAACTTCACTCTGCCCTCCCCCCTTTCTTACTAGTTAACATCCAATCAGGGTGTATTACGGTCTTCCCATTTGATTAGTTCACTTTCTTCAATTTGTTGGCTAGTTTTGAATCTAGGCTCTTTGATCGAAGTGTCTTGCGATTTTAGTCGTGATGAGCAAATCGGATAGCTAGAAAGCATGATATCAGAGATCTTGAGTACGAAATCACGAGCCTTCTCATAAAGGAGCTTCACAGTTATTATGGATTCGGTCATGAATCTTAAGATATTCAGCTTTGCCGATGGGCCCTCTTAGCCTAGCTGTGCCTTAAAGTCTAGAAGGTAAATCGGTTCGATGTGCAGAAATTGTGTTCTTGGGAGGATCCAACCAGGTGGGAGCAACGCTGGTCGCAGAAGCGCATCCCAAGAGCTGCAACAACAACACCAACAAGAAGAAGCAGAAGTAGGAGAAGACGAAGAAGTAGAACCTAGGGAGCTATGCGCCTGCGAATGCATCTCATCTGAGTTGATTGAGCTATATTTGTTCGGGAGGACTTGCAAAGACTGTCATCATAGAGTCATCGAATCTCAAGATTCAACCGGAGATTCGGCATTTGATTGCACCGAGGGTATGATCGCTCCCACCTAGCAGATGGCTCTCTCTCCCCTTTTTCTTAGCGATTTAAAAACAAATTAGGGCAGCTGTGAGGCTGAGTTTCGAGCGAAGCGATTTCCTTCTGCAAATCGATGAACACAAGTGCAGTATTTCTCTTTTCGATCACTAAAGGGGGAAGAGAGAGCAATTAGTTGAAGATGGAACTTGCTCTGACAAATGTGAGCCAAATGACATGCCGTTTACAATAATTCTGGAGTAAGAAAGTTGGGTAACTCTTTCCATCAAGAAATCAAACATCTCTCTCTTCTCTCCCTTCAAGGTCACTTTATTCGTTTTCAACAATCCCCTACCTTTGTTTCTAGACGCTGAATTTTTCATTTGACTTTATGTAAAGCTAATCTGAGAAGAAAGCACGCCTCTTTTAGGCAAATGCGAGTTGAAGACCTGAATCAATCTGCGGTTTTCAATGCGTTTAGGTCAGTACACATCCAGATCTCCAGTTCTACATTTACTAAGACAGCTAATTTGGGGCATTCTATGCCTTGTACTACATGAGTCAAGAAGTACAGCTACATCTTTTCAGAACTAAAGGAAGGGGAGAAAGTAGTGGTAGTATTTCGAGATGAAGATCCCTTTGTTGCAATTTCGTCCAATGACAATCCGCTAAACGCCGAATAATCGTAGTCATTTGCATCGTACCCATCCTTGCAGAATTCGTCGCGGTGCTTGATCAATAGCCAAGACTCTTTCTTCATTCTCTTGAAGTCTTTAGTTCGAACAAGTGCAAAGGACCCAAGTAGTTTCTTGCCGTAAAGACGAAATTTCAAATTTCCATCTCTAAACCTCTCGGCTGCAAGCTCTTCAGCTTTCAAGCGGTCGGTAATCTCATATCTTACACCTTTTTCGACTTCAACCTCGGGGCGGTATATTCCTTCGTCCCATATCATCACGACTCCTGCGCCGTACTCGCCCTTCGGGATGATGCCTTCGAAGTGCCGGTATTCTAGGTCGTGATCTTCCGTGAACATTGCGAGGCGCCTAACTCCGGAGTCTAGGGTCGGCCTCTTTGGGATAGACCATGAAGGCATTACGCCTCCGATTTCGAGTCTGAAATCATAATGAAGAGATGTTTCCCTGTGTTTTTGAACCACGAAGACAAGCTCAGGACTGCTTCTCCCAAACACTTCTGGCAAGTTGATCTTGTAGTGGAAGAAGAGATTCCCTTAAACATAGCTAGTATTACCCTTTCCCGCCTCCCACTCCTTAACGCGCGCACACTCAAAAGAAGAAGAAGAAGAAGGGAACTGGTTGCATACGATCAATCAATCAGGCTTCAGTATTGTTTTCTCACAAGTGTGCTTTCTTTTTATCTTTGGAAAATTAGACTCCGCTTTTTTGTGATGTCCAAAGAAAAAGGTTGCTAGTGCTTTTCTCTTTTTTCCCTTTTCGCAGTTTAGAGCTCCAAAAATGTCACCTAACTCTTTTGCTTCGATTTATTCTTGAAAAATAGGATCTCTTCTACAAGCAACAGCGTAAGATGGACGGCTAGCCTTAAAGGAAAGATAAGCTCTCACACTTGACCCATGACTGAAAGATATTTGCTTGTGCCAGGTGCTTGGCTGGGTGGATGGATTTGGAAGAAGATCGTCCCAATGCTTCAAGAGAAGAGACACGAAGTCTATCCTGTGACTCTGACTGGGATGGGGAACAGAGTTCACCTTGCATCGAGGGATGTAGGCATTGAAACCGCAGTCCAAGATGTTCTGAATGTGATCAAATACAATGACCTTGACGACATTGTATTGGTTGGTCATAGCTTCGCAGGCAAGGTCGCTGGCGCAGTTGCAGATAAAGTCGCTTAGAAAGTGAAGATGATTATCTACCTCGATGCCTTTCGACCCGCGAAGGGAGTGAGAAAATCTCAAGGAGCCTTACGGCCTGACGAATTCTGTGCCCTAAAGGCTGATCAGTGGACGATACCACTCACGGAGTAGATAGTTGACATGATTGGGAGGGATGTTGTGGGAAAGGATCGTGAGTGGTTAATGTCGAAAGCGACTCCCTGGCCCTTGAAGCTTGCGAATGAACCTGTGGTACTCTCTGAGAATTTTGACTCTGTGAGAAATGCCTTCATATTCTGCACTTTGACAGGCGACCCGGTTGATGAAATCGTAGCTGGACAATGGGGTAAACTCGACGGCCCATACAAGCTCATAGAGGCAGGATACTGGCCTATGATTACGAAGCTAAGTGAGCTTGTTGAAGATGTTCTTGAGCTGTCGACCTAGACAGAGATCAGCTAGCACCAAATTATCACACCAAAGCCTCCACACATTGAAAAGAGATCGACGCACTGGATCATCGGTGAAGAATCAAAACCTTCTTTAGAGAGAGCTTTCTTACTTAGACCCCGCGAAGTTTCCCCCCAAATGTCATCTGAGTCTAGCAAATGGAGCCTGAAGGGAGGTTATTTCGAAACATGCAACTGCGAGGTCGAATGTCCCTGCATTTTCATGAGTGCTCCGAGTCACGGCGACTGCACAGCATTAGTGGCTTGGCACATAGATGAGGGGAGTTTCGATAACCTCGATCTCGGAGGAATGAATGTCGTCGCGCTGTTTCATTCGCCAGGGAACATGTTCACGACAAAGTGGAGGGTTGCAATGTATGTAGATGAAAGGGCTTCAAAGGAACAGGTTGTCGCTCTAACCAAAATATTCGGAGGGCAGGTGGGCGGAGTTCCTGGGGCGCTTGCTTCCTTCATCGGCGAAGTGGCTGGGGTAAAGAACGCAAAGATAGATTTTCGATCCAGCGGAAAAAATCGCAGTGTGAGGGTTCAGGGCTTGGGGGAGGCAGAGATAGAAGCGATCGAGGGTCAAGGAGGCTCTGAGGTTGAGATCCAGAATCATCCGATTGCCGTGAGTCCAGATCACACTGCGACAGTGGCAAAGTCGAAGAAGTTCAGCGTCCACGATCTGGGGTTTGATGTGGAGCTATCAAATCGATCTGGTCTGTACGCGCCATTCAAGTACTCCGGACCATGATGGATAAAAAGGCAATAATTTCGCCTGAAAAGATCCGAAACTTTCTGCTTCCTTCCTATTTCCTTTGCAACTCTTTCCTATCCAAATTCCTGAGAGTCTCTTTCTTTTTGCCTACTCTGTTCTAGACATATGTTCCTTGAAAAGACTCGTAGACCACTGTTCAACCTAGGCGTGTAGCTTTGCTCGACAAGAGAAACGACTAACACTAGTATCCGTACCCTCCCGGAGTCGCCGATTTTGTAGAGGAAGTCGTAATACTGGCAGTAGCAGTCGTTGTTGTTGTTGTTCCAGCGTGTATCGAGCTTGGGCTAACAACTCCGCTGTAAACTACCCCCGGTGCATTTGGAAGCCCCCACCAATCTTGAGTCAGGTACCACTGCCCATTCTGATAATTGTAATCAAGCTCGTATGGGAGGTAGAGGGTGTGAGTGTTGTTTCCATGCCCGAGCACATACCAGAGATCTGCTGTGACCTTGGCAGATGAGGCGCTCAAAAACACAACACTGTAGTTGTAAACAGTCCAGTAGCTTGGGCCGTTCGAAAAGAATTTTGTCCAAGTTGAGGATATGGCACTCCCTGTATATGGACCGCTTGTAGTATTAAGAGGGCTGTTATGGACATACCACCAGAGTGAAGCGGTCGAGGAGTACTGAGACATTGTGGCAGAGAGATTTGCGTCACCAATAGCAGTCCAGTGGGCGAAAGCTAGTCCAGTGACGATCTCATAATTATTTGAGCTGGTCGTCGGCGGTGTCATCGCGCGAAGGAAATAGAGTCCAAACCCTGCTCCCGCGATTATAACCAAAACAACGACGACGATCGTGAAAAGTACAGTTGAGATTCCAAGCATAGACGATCGTTTTTTACGTCCTTCATGGCGCTTTTGCAACCTTGGAGTTCTGTAACTTCTTGACAATTCTTCCAGATCAGCCTCCTGACAATCGAAACCGACTGGTAGTATCAATCAGAGCTGAGTACGAGTGGATTTATTTACGGATTTTCCAAAATCATGGCTGAATTCATTCCCCCCTAATCCTATTGCATTACTACAACTTTTTTCGGGGTAAGAATTCTCGAAATCATAAGAAGAGAGGGGCTTCTCGATGATCGAAGTTTCAAATGGGTTCTTCATCTCGCTAAGCGTTTAACGCTCTTTTCAAAAAAAGAAAGAAAGAGAGAAACCCTAGTAAACCAGGCTCTCCTTTCTATTCACCCAGAGTATCAAAAGGACTTGTTTCGCTATCTCGTGCGCCTAGAAAACAGGCAAGACGGCAAGTACACTTCAAAAGATGTTCTCACCGTGTTAATAAAGCTCAGAAAGAGTGTAGATGAGTTCGGCGCAGTCGTAAAGAACCTGAGGATCACCGAAAGGGCGCTTGAATTTGATCTATACGTTCCTGATGAAAGCTCCAAAGAACGCTCACTCGAGAAGTTATCAAGAGACTTTGGGAACATTTTGAACGAGAAGGAAATTACTCAGGAAAGAGGAGCTCAAAAGGAGCCGACCCTTTTTCAAAGCAAGGAGGAAACAATCAAGCTCGGAGTCGAGCTTTTCAATGAACAAAGATTCTGGGAGTGCCACGAGACGATAGAGGAAATCTGGAGAAGAGAGGTGGATAGAGCGGAGAAGGAAGTGCAACAAGGCTTCATACTTGCGGCCTCTGCCCTCGTGCACCATCAACGAAACGAAGACAATGTTTGCTTGGGGATGATTCCAAGGGCTCTTGCGAAATTAGAATCTTGGGCCGAGCCTTCATACTACTCTTTAAACGTAAATCTTCTGAAGCATAGGCTCAAAAGAATACTAGAGAGCAAAAAAATCGAACCATTTCTGCTCTAAATAATTTCCCCTCGCAAACCCTACTATACTTCTCTAACAGCGGAAATTATTCGAGATTAACTTTCCTGATATTCCATAATTCTTCTCGGACTGGATGATCGAAAGGACTTATAGGCGAGACGCCAAAGAATTCCCTCAAAAGGAAGGAGCATGATAAGGAAACCACTTGGCAGGACCGGTGTCTACATACCTGAAATAGGGCTCGGAACTTGGAAGTATCGCGGAGGAATCGAGCCACTGAGAGTTGGAATTTCGCTTGGTGCAAACATGATCGATACCGCGGAAATGTACGGAACAGAGGACATCGTGGGAAGGGCGATAGATGGAATCAGGGATGATGTTTTCCTGGCGACGAAGGTCTCACCGCAACATTTCCACTATGACGACCTGATCAAATCAGCGGAAACGAGTCTAAAGAAGCTGAACACGAACGTAATAGATCTCTATCAGCTCCACTGGCCAAATCCGGGCATTCCAATAAGGGAAACGATGAAAGCTATGGAGGACCTAGTAAAATGGGGGAAGATCAGATTCATTGGAGTGAGCAATTTTTCAGTGAGACAAATGGAAGAAGCAAGCGCAGCACTTTCTTCAAACGAGATCGTGTCAAATCAGGTGGAATACAGCCTTGTTGAAAGAGGAATAGAGTCAGATCTGATTCCTTACTGCGTTAAGGAAAAGGTTACAATAATTGCGTACAGCCCGCTTGCAAGAGGAGGACTTCTTGGGGGCTCCAGTCGGGGCTCAAAGCTCCTTGAAGAGCTTTCAAGGAAATACGGCAAGACCAAGGCACAGATAGCTCTCAACTGGGTTATAAGCAAGGAAGAAAACATAGTTGCGATTCCCAAGGCTGATAGAGTTGAGCATGTCAAGGAAGACTGTGGTGCTTCAGGCTGGAAGCTCTCGGAAGACGATATCAAAGAGCTCAACAAGGTATTTAGCTGAAAAGAGGAGGAAAATTTCGCTCTCTATTTTTCCTTCTCTTCAATTGGAAGGATGAGAAAAAGAAAGAGGAGAGAGGGGGAGGCGCTGAGTAGAAAGAATGGATCTTGGAATTTCTGGGAAGAGCGCAATAGTCTGCGGGGCAAGCAGCGGCATAGGTCGAGCAGTGGCTTTCGAACTTGGGAAAGAGGGAGCCCGAGTGCTAATCTGTTCTAGGCATGAAGAAAGGATCAAGGAGGTTGCACTTGAGCTCAAATCCCGAATTGGCGAAGGGGAGATCGTTCCCTTCAAGGCAGACGTGTCAAAGAAGGAGGATGTCAAGGCACTCGTCGGGAAGGCAAGCGACGAGTTCGGCGGAGTCGATATTCTCTTCACAAACGCTGCAGGCCCAAGGCCTGGTCGGTTCATGGAGATATCGGATGAAGACTGGAACAACGCGTTCAACATGACGCTCATGAGTGTGATCTATCTTTCTAGGGAGTGCATTCCCATAATGAAGCAGAGGGGCGGAGGCTCCATTGTAAACAATGTATCAGTCTCGGTGAAGCAACCACTGCCTAATCTTGTTCTCTCGAATTCGATCAGGATGGCAGTAATCGGACTCGCCAAGACTCTCTCCTTTGAATTGGCTCAGTGGGGAATACGCGTAAACAACGTCTGTCCCGCCCACACTAGAACTCCACGTGTCGAATCTCTTCTTTCAGACACTATGAATAGAGAAGGCATAAGCAGAGAAGAAGCGCTTGCTCGGCTAGTTGAAGAAATACCTCTGCGGAGAATTGGAGAGCCGGAGGAGGTTGCTTCTCTCGTGGCATTCCTTTGCTCCGAGAGAGCGAAATTCATCACTGGTTCGACGCTCTTCGTGGACGGCGGTTCGATCAGGGCAACTCTCTAGAGGCTCAAAATATATTTTCCTTCTAATCTTTGCTCTTTCTTTTTTTCAAGGATTCTAATCTTCCGTCTTCTTTCTCCGAGTAAACATGATTTTTCCCTTCTTCCTCCTCCCCAGCTACAGAGGCCATAAACAGTCCACTGCAAGGCAATAGAGGGAGGCGGTTTGAAGGAAAACGTAGGATTTACCATTTCTCGGGCGAAGAAGCTTTAATTCGTCCTTTTTGTATTTGCTACTCCTATGAGTAGAGGCGATTTCACGAAATGTCATTGCTGAGCCAACTTCCACTTGTTGCGATTTGGCTTCCATGTAACAACTTGTCTTCGAGCAAACGTTTCTACAAAGATGTCGTGGGCCTGAAGATGATACATGAAACCAGTTCAGAAGCGCACTTTGATTTAGGAACAATAAGACTTTCCCTCCGTGAGGGAAACGCCCCTCGAGATTCGAAGGGAAACCATAACGCGTCGAAATCCGCGCCGTCGTCGTCTCCCATCAAATCGAGCGAGTCAGTTTCCTTTGAACAGAAACATCGTCTTGTGTTCTTAGTGGAGAACCAAATTGAAACTGTTTACTCAGATCTTGCCAAAAGAGGAGTGAAGCTCAAGCCAAAGAAAATACTTGAGGATTCGATGGGAAAGGCGGCATGGTTCAACGACCCAGATGGCAATGTGATCTATTTGTGGCAGCCTCCAAAGAGAGAATCGAAGAATTACAAGGATGTCGAATCTCTCATAAAGCACTACGAATCGATTTCGCGAGCGCTAGCCGACCTGCGTGAAGAAGACTTCACCTCCTCATGAGCCCTCTACCAAGGAAAGAAGCATCTCTTCAATATGTCAATTACGGATCAATTGGGAAATGGAGGTGAAATGAACAATACATGAGTGAATTCTCAGAGCTTCTAAAGCAACGATCGGTTACGCTGGTTCCTCGACAGCTTTCAAGAAGGACTGCGATGCTTGAGGGGGACCGGACACTGTTCAAGTATGTCAGATCGAGAAACTCCCAAATCTCAAGGCCAGATGTCGTCTCTGGTTCTACGCCGCCTGGCGTATTCGTTGGAAGGTTCGGATATCCAAAAGTCTTTGTGGGCCCGATGGTTCCCAGAATCTACGGCGACACGAGTCTTCTCGACACTCCAGAGATGTGGAGGGGAAAAACCATCGAGGATATAGTCGATTACAGGTACAGCCTTGTGAGGGGCTGCTCAAAGATGGATGTTGACCAAGCTGTTGATGCTTCTAGGCTCTTATCTGATCTTCAAGAAGTGGCAATGTCTTCAAGGCCAGCAGACTCGGAGCTCAAACTTGCTAGGAGTCCAGTTGAAAGAGTGGTTCTCAACGAAAACAGTCAGCCCTTTGGCCCCTCTGCCCCAATGCTCGATTTCAAGACCTCCGGCAATCTCTCGGTGGATAGAAGGATCGAAAGGGCCTATTATGACTCTGATCTGAAAGCCTCAGATGCTCTTTTCGGCCTTTACAGAGAAGGGGTCCTGTTCAGTAAGCTCGAGAAGGCGCTCTCAGTAGGAATGTTCGGCGAAAGGAAGAGAAGGAAGCTTGTCCCGACGAGGTGGAGCATAACAGCAGTCGACAGCTCACTTTCCTTGAGGCTCATAGAGGAGATCAAGGATTATGACACCATAGACGAATTCCGAGTGTTCAGATACGAAAACTTGGACAATGTGTACGTCGGGATCCTCACTCCAGAGAAATGGAAGTTCGAATGGATCGAAGCTTGGCATTCTGGAACTGCTTGGAATCAATTTGGGTCTCGTCCAGCGATGATTGGGGATTTCGAAGGGTACCATGGAAGAAAGACTTACGCAAAGCCCGGAGGATGCTACTATTCGACGAGATTTGCGGTATCCGAATATCTCTCGAGGGAGAAGAAACAAGCGGGATCGATCATGCTAAGGGAGATACATCCAGGTTACATTCTCCCTGTCGGGGTTTGGAATGTCAGGGAAAGCATTCGCGCAATGCTTCTCGGCAAGTACTCGAGTTTTGACACTTTCGAGCAAGCGCTAGACTTTGCATGTTCTCACTTTTTGATAGGCAAAGAGTTTTGGATTTCGAGCTCGGAGCTCTTGAAGCAGGCGAAGGAGCAGAGAAAGATTTCACAGTACTTTCGGTCTTCTCCTTCTTCTATAATTCACTAGTCGTCTTCTCTTGGCCTCTCTCCTCCTTGAATTCTAGAAAGACAAGGGAAATCGAGATGCGTTTATTCTCAAGATCCCCATGAGGAAAAAAGGGGGTTGTTCACCTTTCTCCGGGTTCCTATTTTCCCATGGTAAAGTTCATGAGGGCCTGCCTGCCCCTTCCCAAGGCGCAAATAGATGAACTCCGGCCTCTTTGTCAGAAGAAATGATGGATAAGAGCAATTGAAAGGATTGCTATGATGATTATTATTCCCTTTGATTGTGGCTCAGCGCTAGCCTCTCCTTCGGTCCGAATCCTTTCCTTCGAAGAAAAATTAGAGAATTAGTCCAAGAAATTCCTTCTTATTTCTTCTTGCCTGAAGAGCGAGAAGAGGCTTTCTTCCCCCTGTTCGCTTTAACCCCACTTTTTCTTCCACCATTATTATCGACATTCTTCTTTCTCCTTCTGCTCTTACGTGTCATAGCTGACCTTACAGTCCTCGTTCTTCTGGCCCCTCTTCGAACAGCACCACGCTTTTGAGCCACATAGCACTTCCTTGGAGTGTGCCTTCCCTTCTCTTTGTGACGATAGACAAGGTAGGTGTATTTTCTACCGGAGCTTCCTCTGATCATAAACCTGTATGGTCTCCAAGCTCTCTTTCCGCATTTCGGGCAAATGGTTACCATGTTTAGGGCGCTTGAATAATCCCAAATGGAGCTAAATATATTCTTTAGCTATGATTCCGGCTCCAAATCAACACGAGTCGAAGATGGCTAGGGTGGTGGGCGAGAGAGAGTTTCTGAGAGCTCCCCGAAGCAAGCAAGCTCTTGCGCTTTTCCGACTCGCACATTCCCCGTTGCTAAATTTCTGCGCTCCAAATCACGAGGAAACAGGCAAGCAAGCCCTTTTCCGAATTCGATAGTGAATACTTATATAAGCAAGGAACCGAAACTTCTCTCTAACAGAGTGTAAAGCTCGAGAACAACAAAAAGAAGAAGAAGAAGAAACAAAAGGACGATTTCTCTCACTTCGGCGAATAACAGACTGGCAAGATTGGAACTTTGTTTTTCCTCGCTCATGATATTCATGAGTGGGAAAAAGAGCACTATCCATTTTTTCCTCTCTCTCTGCTTGTTCTGTCTCTTTTCGGGAGAAAAGAGACATTGTCCTTTAAAAAGAAAAGCGCTGAGCGCTTTGGGTGGGAATCTTTGCAACTCCTCTTCGCCTAAAGATTGTGGGGCAGATAGAGTAGAAGAAAAAGAAGAAACAAGTCCCTTTTAGATTGATTTAATTTTTCTTATGCTCTTGGCTTTACGCTAAAAAAACAAAATCATAACCAACCAAAGGAATTTGAAAGGAAGTAGAAAGAAAAGGACATGACAGAGAACACATCAGAACAACAAGTTGTTTCGGAGTCGAATGGATTCGACAAACTGAACGTGCAATCGCAGATTCTGCGCGCGCTTGAAGAAGCAGGATATGAGCAAATGTTCCCGATTCAGGAACAAGCAATCGTCCCACTCTTGGAAGGGAAGGACGTAATTGGACAAGCTCACACGGGGTCGGGCAAAACGGCTGCCTATTCGATCCCCATAATTCAAAGTCTGAGCACCAAACAGAGTGGGTACGTTCAAGCACTTGTTATCGTTCCCACCCGAGAACTTGCCATTCAAGTAGCAGAAGAATTCAACAAGCTCTCAAAGTATACAAGCGTGAAAGCCTATCCAGTGTATGGGGGGCAGGCGATCACTCCCCAAATTGAGAGATTGCTAAAGCGGCCTCCGCAGGTTGTCATTGCAACCCCTGGGAGACTCATCGATCATATCGAGCGCAGAACGATAGATCTCGGTGATGTGCTCACAGTAGTATTGGACGAGGCCGATCGAATGCTAGACATGGGATTCATAGACGATGTTGATTACATATTGAAGCAGCTGCCCCCCGGGACTCAAACGGCTCTTTTCTCCGCGACGATGCCACGCGAGATAGTACAGCTTTCCCAGAAATACATGGAAAGACCAGTAAAGGTGCTCATCGACACCGACGAAATTTCCCTCGATACGATTGTTCAAAAGTACGCCGTGGTTGACGAGCGATCAAAGTTCGTAGCCCTTGTGGAGTACATAAAGCGGAGCCGGATTTCTTCTGGGATAATCTTTTGCGCCACGAAGATAAGGACTCAGAGGCTCGCAGAGAGGCTTGAAGCTGCTGGTTTCAAAGCTGCTCCCATACACGGTGATCTCTCTCAGAGTCGAAGAGAACATGCGATGCGCAATTTCCGAAATGGCTATGTTGAGCTTCTCGTGGCGACTGATGTTGCCGCTAGGGGTATAGACGTTCCAATTGTGAGCCATGTGATAAATTACGATGTTCCCCAGGATCCGCTGACCTATTTTCACAGGATAGGGAGGACTGCTCGGGCTGGAAAGACTGGAAGTGCAATGACACTTGTCTCGGAAGCTGAATATCCTGATTTTGCCAGAATTTCAGGAATGACTCAAGCGAGCATAACCAAGGTTACAGGATTGCTCCCCGAAGGCTTTAGATCTTCAAGAGAAGACTCTATTGCGGTCGGCTTTCGGGAGGGATCAGGTAAACAAGGTGGAGGAGGGTGGCAGAGTAGAGGAAGAAGAAGAGGGATGAGGAGCTTTGCCACTTTTCGAAGAGACGCTGGTAATAGAGAAGGAGTAGGAGCAGGAAGAACGAGAAGAAGACCGCAAGGACTAGAAAGTGGTCGTCATGGCTTTTCACAATCGAGCCGCCGATGGTACGATGGAGACCGGCAGAGTCGTTCCCAAGATTTCGCCGGAGGGAGAAACGGAGGGAGCGCCGAGGGAAGTCGACAAGACCGTTTTGACTTTGTCGAGAGAGTTGCGGTGCAGAATTTTTCCAATTCCTTCGAACAAAGACGCGGCTATCAAGGCCGCGAAAGGCGCCGTTGATAAGGAAAAAGGCTCTGGGAAAAGAAGAAGGGGAAGCTAGACAGAAGGGAAGAAGAGGAAGAGGGGGAATATGAGCTCAAAACTATCCAAAGCAGACTTTGCAACACTCATCCCCATTCGCAATATGGACAGGGCTGTCAAGTTCTACACTTCGAAACTCGGAGGAAAGCTCAACATGAGAGCTGAGGGAGAGATGAAAGATTCATGGGCTTCGATTAAAATCGGCCGGGAAGAATTTTGGCTTGTCAATCCACCAGATCCGAGACCGAAGATCCCTGATCTTTCATTTTTTGCCTTTGTAGTAAAGGACTTGAAGAGCGTCGTGAAAGGGCTCAAAAATAGGGGTGTGAGATTTCAAAAAGCCGAGAGAGGGGCTGAAGTAACAAGGGTCGATGGTCCGATATCATATAGCGAATTTGGAGCTTCTGCCTTTTTCAATGATACTGAAGGCAATTTGCTCATGCTGTGGCAGAATGCAGAGATGTGAGCAATTAATTCACGGAAGAGACGGCGCAATGCACTGAGTAAGATCTCTCTCTCACTCACTCTCTTCGAGTACTGCGGCCGATGGAATGTGATGATTTCCTTGATTATTCTTACGTCTGCTTCTCATTTATCCAATCCGTCTTTCTACACTCTGCTTCTTGATTCGTAGTTCTTTGATTTGGTGCCCTTTTTCCCCTCTTTCATTGTTTCGTCATTCACATACGAAAGAATTATGAGCGCAATAATCTCTCCTCGATTCCAATTCGATTTTTTCTTTTAGGACCAAATAATGATTTTATCTCTTGTAACGTAACTCCGTTCGCCGTGAAGAATTTGAAAATATAATCACGAGGTATTTCAGTGCAGAAAACCGGGATGCCCTTTGCGTAAGCGTACCCAACTTCGAGCGCAGTGCTTGGGCCAATGTAGCCTTTTGGGTTTACGACGAGAACAAAACTACTTTTCGCGATTGCCCTGAAGTTCCTTTCCTGAAGCTGCCTTGGAGTACCATTCTCTCCTTTAAGGTATACAAAGCCATGAGTCGAGTACTTCCTTATTGCGTATTTCGGAATCAGCACTCTTATTCCAAGCCTTTTACACTCAAGAAGCTTCTCCCCAATTTGCTTCAAGTGCTTGTTGTAGCTTCCGCATATGGATACTGAGACTGTCAAACCTTGTACTGCTTCACTTCTCCCTGACCAAAGAGACGAAAGAGAATCGAAACTCGTTATCTTCCTTCTTCTTCTTTTTCTTTTCTCTGCTTCGTCTTCACCCTGAAATGGGGAAGATGCCTATGCGACGCTTGAAAATTGTAGAGTACTCATGAGTTCGGAATCTTTTTTGAATAAAGTGCATTTGAGTAATAGATTCAAAATCCATATCCTAAAGGAAAGAAAGCGGAGAGAGTTCTCAAGATTTGAGCAAGCGCAAGAAAGCAGAGTTAAATGCATGGACATTCATACCTTTGTCACAAGCGAGCCTTCAATTTGTCAAGCTCCGGCGCATTATCTCCTCCTTCTCCTTCCTCCTCTTCGGTGTCGCCCCTTTCTGATCTTCATTCACCACAAAGCAAGCCTCTAGTAGAAGCCGCAGGAATAATCAAGCGCTATGGATCCGTACTTGCTCTTTCCGGGCTTGATCTCAAAGTGATGCCAGGAGAAATTTACGGCCTGCTCGGACCAAATGGCGCGGGGAAGAGCACAATGATAAGGATTATCACGGGGCTTCTCGAGCCAACATCCGGCTATCTCAGGGTCATGGGCTATGACCCCTCAGAGAATCCCGTGGAAGTCAAGTCTTTGATAGGATACGTGTCTGAAAATCCTTTGCTCTATGAATCTCTCACTCCAAGAGATTTCTTCGAATTTGTCGCATCAGTGAGGAGGATTGATCGCGAAACTGCCAACAGGAGGGTGTCTTATCTCTCTCGAGCTTTTGGCTTGATCGAGTATTATGATTCCCCAATCGCGACCCTTTCTATGGGAACAAAGCAGAAAGTTGCGATAATAGCAGCTTTGATTCATGAGCCGCCACTCCTGCTTCTCGACGAGCCTTTAAACGGCCTCGATGCCAAGACAAGCCGCATTCTGAAGGACATCATCTCATTTCATACCAAAGAGAAAAATGGGGCTGTTCTGTTCTCAACTCACATTATGGAGATAGCTCAAACCATATGCGACAGGATTGGGATCATTTATCAGGGCAAGATCGTCGCCGAAGGATCTCTAGATCAACTCAGACAAAAGATCAACACTGGCGCCAACGCTAGTAGCACGACTCTCGAGGAGGTCTTCTTGAAGCTCACTCATGAAGAAGAAGAAATTGCTAAAACTGTGAGCTCTCTTAGAGAAGCCTTCCTAGCAGACAAATCTTGATGATAAACGTCTTCTCTCGAATTTTGAGAGGCAAAAGAGTACAAATCCTCTCCGATGCTTTTCGAATAAGCCGCTACCCGTACGTTGAACTTGCATACAAATCAGTTCAGCTGACTCGGGGTCTTGGAAGCCAGCAACGCAGTAGTACTTATTCTGCCTCGAGCTTTGGTAATTCGCTGAAGATCTTTCACTCTGCGATGAACAATGCAAAATACAGCAAGGCAATGATGGCAATTTTCAATTCAATTGCTGTCGCGGTTCCCTTTGCCGTATATGGTTCGAATCCGAATCTGCTCACACTCGCGAGCTCTGTTGCCCTTAGCCTTGCGATCAGCTTTGGTTACTTTTTGCTTTACTCTCTGCAAATCCTTCCGTCTTTTGTGAGTACGGATCCTTTCGCCCTAATCTCAACCTTGCCCCTCGACAAGATTGAATTTCAAAGAGTATTGTTCTTCTCATTTTTCCGGACGGTAGACTATCTTGTGTTTAGTTCGCTCGCAAGTCAGCTTTTGGTGGTCTCTTTGCTCACGCACTCGCTAGCCGCGACGCTTTTGATCCTGCTTTCCTCGATCTTCAATTTGATCTTCGCCGCAACTGTTGGGCTATGGCTTTCAAGAATTTTTTATAGAAACCTTTCACGAGGAGGTCGATCCAAAGCAGCTTCGCTTGTTCGTTTTGTTTTCCTCTTGACTTGGGCGTTTGCTGGGATAAGCGTCGGTTTTGTCTTCAATTTCATAAGATTCGCCGTGCCTGAGCTTGCGAGTGTGATATCAGGCAACTCACCGGAGACAATTCGGCTATTATTGCTTGTACTACATCCTTTCTCCACAGGCCTTGTAGTTGCTAGCGTCATGTATCCTAGGCTCCTACTAGGATCGTTTGCGTCGAATCTAGCAGGGCAGGGAGGCTATGCACGTGTGCTGGATTCGCTACCTTTCGCGTCAATGGGCGGATACTTTGTACTTGCGATTCTTGCAGCGAGATTCACGGCCAACTCTGTCTTGGATATCGCGAAGGGTGGCGGGGGAAGAGGAACAAAAGTAATTCGTGAAAAAGCTAGAGAGTTTTACTTGAGATTAAGGAATCCACTCGTGGCTTACATAGTTAAAGATCTTAGAATATCTTCAAAGAACCCTGCCACCGCATTTGTGTTTGCACTACCTCTCTTTGAAATTGTGCTCCTAATTTTAAGCACAAACCAGTATCAAGCCCTCAACACGTCTCTCGTTCTGAGTTTGACACTGGTTGGAAGCTTTTTCACTGTGATGGCGTGTATCGCGCTCGTCAACGCAGAAGGAAGTGGACTCGACTTTACAATTTCGCTTCCCATCACGAGCAGGACAATAATTGTAGCCAAAGCTCTCGTTGCTACAATCATCTACATCGCTGTCCCATTGGTTCTTGTGGTTGTTGCCACAATCAGAGGACAGCTGCTTCTTCTTGGGAGAGTCTCACTTCTTGCCCCATTTGTTGAGCTCATCTCGGTCGCTTCTACCTGCCTCGTAGTGATAATGTTCTTCATTATTCAAGCCTCGCCGCAAGACGAGTTTTATTCGGATTTCCAACCATCTTCGAATGAACTGATACAAGGGGGGAGGGCGATGAACAAGGGAAAGAAAAGAAGAAGAAGAAATCAAATCATAGGCTTCAGCATAATGGCAGGATCCAACATCCTTCGAATGATCGAGGCTATAGCGACTGGAGTGACCTTGCTCGCAATACCACTCGTTGTGTATTCAACTTCGCTATCTCTAAATCAGAATTACCTGTCGTCTCTGATTTGGATGCTTGGAGTAGCTATAGGAGAGCTTGGAGTAGCCTTACTGATACTCTACCGACGAACCTAGCCTGATTCAAAAGAGGCTTCTTCTTCCCTCAATTGTTCATTGGTTCTCCCCTTGAGGGGCAAGAGCCAAAGAAAAAAATAGCAGAGAAAAACTTTCTGAGTTCTCTTTTTTTCCTATCACCCAGATTCTAGCTCCTCCTCTTCCCCTCTTTCAAAAAATTCCAAATTGAAACAACACTCACAGAGTCGCTCCTTTACTAGTTTCACAGTTGAACTCGCAATCTCACTAACCCAGAGATGGTGGCCACATCTCGTGCAACGAAACGACTCCATATCGGTCGGGACAGAAGGAGCTTCAATTCCTTCATCCCTCATGCCTTCAGTGCAAACCGCCACATAGCTGAATATCTTTGAGCCCTGTCTTAGAAAATAATCCTCCTCAAAAGTTCTCGGTGCAATGTCGTAAAAGCTTGGTTGTGGAATCTTTGACTTTGACACTTTGGAGCTCAGGTTGACTCATTCTCGAGAATACAATTTGTGCTGACGGAGCCCCAACTCTGTATCAAGGAACAGTATTCCAAATTCCTCTACCGTTCAAATCCCTTTTCCTTCCTCTTATTCCTCAAAAGAGAGTGTGTGCCTAGTCTCTCCTGCTTGGAAAGAAAAAGAGCTTCTGATTATTCGGTCGAGCTAGGCAAATCAGTCGAAGACGCAATGAGAAAACTAATCAGTTTTCCCAATCCCAAGGGAGCTCGATTCTCTCGAGCATCTCCACTCCAAGCTCGCTTTTGTTAAGCTCTTCAGCAAAGTGATTTTCTTTTCCAAGATAGAGATGCTTTAGGTATTCTATCACCATCCGATGGGTGTTGAATTGAGGGGCAATTCGCGCTATTGAATTTTTCATCTTTCTCACCCACTTTCTCGGTATTCCCTGCTCGTCTCGCTCGTAGAACTCAGGTATGACCTGATTCTCAAGAATCTCGTAAAGAGACTCAGCATCCAAGATATCTTGTTTATCGTATTCGCAAGACAGAGTTTCGATCGAGCCTATCGCCCAACCAATGTCTGGGCTGAACCCTTCTTCCCACCATCCGTCCATCACACTCAAATTGAGTACTCCGTTTATTGCGGCTTTCATTCCGCTTGTGCCACAGGCTTCGAGTGGCCTCCTTGGATTGTTGAGCCAGACATCAACTCCAGAAACAAGGCTTTTGGCAAGCTTAAGACCATAATCACAAACGAATGTCACCTTCCGGTTTGCTAACTCGGACTTTGCAAAGTTGATAATTTGCTGGATAACTTTCTTTCCTTCCGTATCTCTTGGATGTGCCTTTCCAGCAAAGATTATCTGGACTGGCCTCTCGGCATCACGAAGAATTTTCGAAAGACGCTGCGGGTCTTGAAGTATCAGGTTCGCCCGCTTGTATGTCGCAAATCTTCTTGCAAATCCAATAGTTAGGGCGTTTGGATCCAAAGCATCTCCTGAAACGCATGAGAGACTCCTACCAATCCTTGGATTTGGCTTGAGTAAATCTATGAGATTCTTTCTCTCATTGCATCTCATTGTCCAGAGTAACTCATCTGGAACCTCTCTAAAGGAGGCCCAGAATTCACTAGCCCAAGGCTCCGTGATCCACGCTGGTCCGACGTACTCATCTAGGAGTTCTGCCATGGAGTCTGAAACCCAGCTTTCAATGTGAACCCCATTCGTCACCCACGGAACTTCAAATTCGCCATTCTCTTTGTGCCCATCCTTAGTAACCCTGGATTCGACATGGAATCGATCAGCGAAATGATTTGGCAAAGTGGCCCTTCTTGCCAACCTTTCGCTCTCTAATATTGATCTCCAGTTTGTAGTCGTAACCATCGCATGCCGCATTGAAACGGCATTGAGATTGCGCGCGAATCTGAGTGCGAGCACTGCCATGTTGAATCCTGGATTGTCCTTGTTGTTGTTGCTGCTGCTGCTACTTCCCACGCAGTTTGGACTAGCAATATCATTATCATGATTGCTCCACCGCCCGAGGGAGAATAGCTCGTCAACATTCATGCCGATTCTCGTGCACAAACTGCTGAGGTACTTCTCGATAAGCTCGCGTGGGAAGACATCGATTCCTGCAGGAACAGGAGTGTGAGTCGTGAATAAGGTGCTTGCTCTGACAATCTCGATCGCTTCAGGCAATGACAACCTTCGATCGCTATTCTCCATTATTTCCCAGAGTCTTGCAAGCGAAACAAATGCTGAATGTCCTTCATTGATGTGATACAAAGATGGGCGAAAGCCAAGCGCCGAAAGCAATCTTGCGCCTCCAACCCCCAAGACAAGCTCCTGTTTTATTCTCGTTTCCAAATCCCCTCCATAAAGTTCCGCGGTGATTTCACAGTCCTCCTTTGAGTTGAGCTCTGGAACGTTCGAGTCAAGCAGGTAGAGGCTGACTCTGCCAACAGACGCTCTCCACGCCCGGAGGGCAATTTGTCTCTCGGCTATTGGAATCGAAATCACAAGAGGCTCGTCTTTCGAGTCCCTTGAGAGGACCGGCTCCAGAGGCAAGCTGAGCGGGTCATTTTCCAGGTAACTCTCAATCTGCCAGCCTTCTTCGCTGATTGACTGAGAAAAATATCCTCTGCGATAGAACAAGCCGACAGCCACCAAAGGGATCCCAAGATCAGAGGCTGACTTTAGATGGTCGCCAGAGAGCACGCCCAAACCACCAGAGTAGGTTTTGAGGCATGGAGCGAGAGCAAATTCCATTGAGAAATAGGCAATCAAAAAATCCCGCTTGAAAATTCCATAATTGCGATTGAACCAAGTAGAGCGGACATCATCCAAATATTGCCCCAAGCTCGTGTAGGCTGCCGAAACACTCTCTACGAATGATTCATCTCTTGAGAGAACTTCTAGGCGAGATCTTCCAGTTTCGGAAGCAAGAAGTGCTATTGGATTGTACTCTAGAGCTTCCCACGCGGCAGAATCTATTTTCTCAAAGATCTGCCTGATTCTCCTGTTCCACACCCAGTACATGTTTTGTGCTAGGGGAAGAAGGCTCTGAATGTTTTCTGGGAATTTGATTGAAGTCGCGATTTTGTTTTTGGCTTCGCTTTGATTCAAAGTCTCTAGACTTTGCCTATAGCGCTTAAGGATTTTGTTCGAAAAGTAGCGGTAATATACTTTTAGTGCTTAAAATCCAGATTCGATCAACTTGAGATTTGTCATCTTTTTCTCAAGAGAGTATTTCTTGAAAAGTTGCAAAATCTCTCGCCTAGCATGATGGCTGTCTGATCCCCGTCTCTCACTTCGGATCCTTTTAGTTCCCATTTGTTTTTGTGAATGGTTTCGAAGCGAAATCTCCTTGTTCTTTCTATTGATTCCTGTTGAAAGCAGAATTTGACTAATCGAAGGGAAAAAAGTGAATATGATGTGCCCTCCTCTTTTTCCTTCTAAAAGAATGTTCTTCCTTAGAAAATACAAAAACGTAAGAAATCACCGAGAATTTGTCCCAGTGTTCTTCGGTATGGACAGAACTGTCTGCGAAGAATTCGCATCTTCCGGAAGGCTCATCTTAATCCTGAGTTGATGCATTGAGGAGGATCTTGAGCTTGCTTTTCCAGATCTCCCAAAAATGACTTGTTGGCAATTTTTGCGCAACCATATTTCACTAAGAACGCAGCTAAGGATGAATAGAATCATGAAAAGAACAGAGGAATGATGAGGATTAAACCTCAGAAAATCAGTATTACGACTAGTGAAATTCTCATACACTCATCTATTTTTACTCCTTTAAAGGAAAAAATTAGAAAAACAAACTGATGATTAAGAGACCGCACGACGTTCAAACAATTGAGCTTGCAATCATTGCCCCGAATATTACAAAGAGATAGGGAAGAGAAACAATAAACGCCCTAAAAGCATTGTCAGGAGTCGGGTCTTTCAACATCTTGATATCAATCATTACGAACACGAGTCCCATCAAAGTAGCCGCCCCATAGTATATCAGATCATACCTCCCCAAGGAAGGAATTGCAAGTGGCAAGAGTGAAAAGGGCAGAAGCAAGACTGAAGACACAACTATCCAGTTTATGACCTGCCTCTCTGTTTTTACGACGGATATCATTGGATAACCCGATCTCGCATAGTCTTCCTTGTATTTCACCGACAGCCCCCAGAAATGAGCGGGTGTCCACAGAAAAACCAAAGCCCCGATGAAAACCGCAGGAAGTTGAACCGTCCCAGTAGCAGCTGCCCACCCTGCAAGGGCTGGAAAAACACCAGCTACTCCACCTATCACAATGTTCCACTCGGTTCTAGGCTTGAGATACATAGTATAGAGGAAGATGTAAGAAAGCGCCCCAAGCAAGATCATCAGAGTAGCAACAGCGTTAAGCAAAACGTACGAGACTAAGAGGCTAAGCGCAATGAGCGTCACTCCAAAAGCAAGAGCTTTGCTTGGTGAAATCTTTCCAGTTGCGACTGGCCTGTTTTCTGTCCTTGACATCATCATGTCCTTGTCTCTCTCAAGATAGTGGTTTATTGCAGCAGAACCTCCAGATGCAAGAGCCCCTGCGAGTAGTAGCCAAAGAAGAGAAAGAATGTGGATCGAGTCTCTAGCAGCCACAATCATAGCAGTCAGGGCCTCTAGAAGTAACAAGACCATGATGCCTGGCTTTGTGAGTTGCACATAGTTTCTCAGAGTCTCGCCAAGCATTTTTTGTGAAGCCCCTTTAAGTTGCGTTGTAACTTACCCAAATAATTTCCTACGGAGCTCGTGGAAATAAGCAATACTCCGCATTCTCTTCCCAACCCAAGCTCGAAAGCCCTCGCCTTTGCTTTCAAAGAGGCACTTGTTTCCCAAAACCCGAATTGTCGCCTCTTTCTTTGAACCGATGCTCGGCTATGAGCATTTCTGAAAGCCTCGAAACCTCATAGTGGACAACTTCAATTGGCCTATCTGCATCCACGACGAACCACCTACCTTCTTCCACCAGCGCATCGTACACTTTGGCAACTCTTTCAAGAAAACTTGTGTCCTCTTCGAAGAGATCGCGTTTTCGCTTTCCAATCAAACGTTGAAACGAGACCTTTGGGGCGATCTTCAGAAGGAACGTGTAGTTGGGTTTTGGCATTCTTTCCTCGAGCCCCCTTACCCAGTCGAGAGGAAGGCCGCTCGCAACTCCATATGCGACGTTGGAGTCGCTGTAGCGGTTTGCAATTACGATCTTCCCTTCGCTTTGGAGCCAATTTGTTATTTGCTCTCTGTGCTCGTAACGATTGGCGGCATACAAGACATGTCTTGTCTCGGCACCATAGCTTCTCTCTCTTCTTAGGAAAGATTCGATTTCCTTGCCGATCTGGGTTGAATAATCCGGGAAACTCAGGAGTTCGACTTGGTATCCAAGCGATGCCAGCTTATCGCGTAAGAGCCTTGACTGCGTGTCCTTCCCTGAGGCATCGATGCCCTCGAAGCTTATGAGAATTCCCTCCTTTAGAGGACGGGCAATCCTTTCTGGCATCATCTTTTGAGCTGAATTGGTGCTTCATGCAGAGCATATACTAAAGCTGATTGGAGATCGGCACAACTTGTCAGGGAATTTTTTACCTTTCCAAATTGTAATGCGTTCTAGCGAGATGACCATGCGTCACACTCTCTTTCTATTTCTCTTCCTCCCCTTCCCGATCATCCCCGTTCTTTGGAAACATGTGCGATGGGTTGGTTTCGGTAGTTTGCCACACTCGATTTTCTCCTCCCTCCTCTTTTCTACATATTCGCTCAAAAGGCCTTTCAAAAACGGAAAACTTTGCAAATTGATCTCTATCTTTGAACAAAAGAAAGAAGGAGAAGAACTAGGAAAAATGTTGATTAGTTCATATGTGAATCCCTCCTTCTCTGCTAGTCGTGTTCCCCCATCGTTTTTCAAAGGGGGTATGAAATGATTGGACACCATGCGAGAAACATGGTAGATTGTTTGGCAAAGAGGAAGCGGAAGAAGAAGAAAGAGAACGAAGAAAGAAGTTAGTTCGAATGAACCCTGAATCTTCAAAGAAATTCGTCTTCGCACAGTTCATAAGGCCAAACACACTCGAAGAGCGGAAATACCAATTAGAGCTATCCGAGATGTGTTTTCTGGAGAACACGCTTGTGGTTCTTCCCACCGGCCTTGGGAAGACTGCAATAGCGCTGTTGACAATTTCGAAATTCCTTTCGAAGGATCTGCGATCAAGATGTTTGGTTCTCGCTCCAACGAGAGTCCTTGTCCACCAGCATTACAAATTCCTCCTTGATCATCTTGATTTGGAGCCAGATCAAATAGGAATGCTGACCGGCGAAGACTCGCTCGAAGCTAGAAACGAAGCTTGGAAGAAGAAAGTGGTTTGCGCAACTCCACAGGTCACAGTAAGCGATATTCGTAGGGGAAAGTGCGATCTCGGTTCTTTTTCGCTTGTCGTTTTCGATGAAGCACATCGTGCCACCGGAAACCATGCCTACACTACCATCGCATCCCTCTACGGCGAATTGAGGAAGGATCAAGATGCAGGGAGAATAATGGGAATAACTGCTTCTCTTCCTTCGGACAAATCAAAAGTTGAGGAAATACTCTCGAAACTCAAGATCAAAAAGATCGAAATCAGGGACGAAACAAGCGAGGACGTCAAGCCTTACGTCTTCAAAACCGAGGCGCACTGGGTTGAAGTCGAACTTTCGCCGGTGCTTAAATCGATTCAGAAACTTATTCGGGAAGCCCTTGATCAGAGATTGAAGATGATTGAAGACGCATCTTTGATCAAAAGGAACAGGTATGGTTCGATCACTCTGAAAGATCTCTTGAGGCTGAGGATGAAGGTGGACGAAGTAAAGAGCTCGCAGCTTAGAAATGCTCTGTTCAGCAGCATAAGGTTACTCCACGCTCTCAATCTCATCGAAACCCAGAGTCTTTCTGCATTCAAGTCCTTCGCTGACAGGCTTCTTGCGAGAAGAAGAGGATACGGCATGGCAGAACTCTTGAACGACCGGCGGTTCATCGAAGCATACGAGCAAGCGCGTGGAGCTCTCGTCGCTGGAATAGAGCACCCCAAGATGGAAGAAGTGTTCAAGATTCTCCGCCAGATGAACGAGGGAGAGCGCGCTCTGGTCTTTGCAAGCTACAGGGACACAGTAGATCAGATTCATGCTGAACTTGTGAAACGAGGCTTTAGGGCGGGATATCTGATCGGAAAGAGTGGTCAAAGCGGGCAGAGTCAACGCAAGCAGGTTCAGGCTCTTGAGGATCTCAGAAGTGGCGTTTACGATATACTTGTCGCAACTCAGGTAGGAGAGGAAGGACTAGACGTCGCAGAGTGTAATTTCGTTATATTCTACGACAATGTCCCTAGTGCTGTTCGATTCGTCCAGAGGAAGGGCCGGACTGGACGGAGAAGTCAGGGAAAAGTGTACATCCTGATGACAAAAGGGACGAAGGACGAGGCCTACTATTGGCTGAGCAGAAAGAGACTTGGCGATGTAAAGAAGATCGCAGGCTCTTTCTCAAAGGATAAGGAGGAAAATAAGAAGGGACCGATGGATGAATTCTTCAATCTCAATTCAGGAGAAGACGGCGGGAACGACTCTCCTTCGGTGCTCGTAGACACGAGAGAGGCTTCCCATCTTGCGGAGAGGCTGAGATCGAGAGGGGCCCGCGTCGAGGTGAGACAACTCGAAGTGGGAGATTTTGTGCTCTCCAGTGAAACTGCGGTGGAGAGGAAGACCCTAGATGATTTCGTGAAATCAGTTTACGATGGACGGCTGTTCAAGCAGCTTTCGATAATGTCTGAGAAATATCCTAGGCCGATTTTGATCGTGCAGGGAGAGAAGAAGCATCTCAGAGGAATCAGCGAGCCTGCCTTCTATGGAGCGCTTGCGAGCGTTATCACAGATTTCAGGATACCAATCTACTTTGCATCGGACGAGAAAGATGTTTGCGAGCTGCTCTTCAGGATATCTCAAAGAGAACAGCTCGAAAGAAAGAAGGAAATGAGGGTAAGGGAGGGGAGAAAACCCTCGGCTCTTTCAGAGATTCAAAAGTACGTCGTGGCGGGCATCCCCGGAGTAGACTCTGTTCTTGCAGACAGACTTCTCAGCCAAATCGGAACTGTTCGAGATGTTTTCAACTCTGAGGAGGGCGATCTGATGAAGGTCGAGGGCATTGGAAGCGTCATGGCTAGAAGAATCAGGGAACTTGCAACTGCGAAGTATCAGCCGAATAATTTTGTGAAAACAGAGCTGGGGGCTCCAGGAGTCGGATTGCTTTCGTCTGGATCCAAACGTCCTCAGGCCACCTTTGACGAGATCGTCAGCGTCCAACTGAGCCAAGCGCCTCGAACGGAGGAGACGGAAGATAAGATCAAGTCGGAAGTAGAGGCAAAGGGCGTCCCGATAGTGGAAGGAGAGATCTCCTCAGCTGATCTGGCCCCTATTCATGGAAGGAATCCAGAACCAGCAAGTCTCTCTGATACTGGTAGTAATGGTGGTGAGCTGCAACAAATTCAGTCGCACCCTCAGCAGCAGCATCACATCGATCTTAAGAAAGCCATCTATGATGAAGATGATGCGAATATTCCTCCACCACCTTTGGAGTAGGAGGAAGATGATTTCCCGGAGATCGAGTAATTCGGAGATAGAGAGAGGGAAAAAGGAGAGAAAGAGCCTCTTGATTTGAAAGAGGAAACGCGATAGTGTTTTTAAGCGATTTTCTTCAGTACGTCATCAGATTGAGGGATTGTGAAGCGCACAGACAAGATCTGGATGGATGGCGACATCGTTCCTTGGGAAAAAGCTACTGTTCACGTGATGACACACTCTCTTCACTATGGCACTGCTATCTTTGAAGGCATCAGGCTCTACAAAACTGACTCGGGTCCGTGCATCTTCCGATTGGATGCACACATGAAGCGGCTCTACAATAGTACAAAGATCTACGGAATGAGTGTTCCTTTCACTCAGGAAGAGCTCGAGAAAGGGATCAAGCAACTTGCCCGAGAAAACCACATAGAGGAATGCTACATCCGTCCGATTGTATACTATGGATGGGACGAAGTGGGAGTAGATCCCACTGGGAACAGCGTTCATGTTTCGATTGTGATGTGGCCGTGGCTCCCATACTTGGGCGAAGAGGGGCTTAGAAGGGGGATACGTTGCAAGATCTCTTCTTGGGCTAGGATAGATCCCCGATCTCTCCCAACGATGGCCAAAGCTGCCGCAAATTATGCGAACAGTGTTCTTGCTAGAATGGAGGCACGCAAATCTGGCTATCAAGAAGCTATCCTTCTCAACGCGTACGGGCTTGTCACAGAAGGGACTGGGGAAAACCTATTCGCGGTAAGAGATGGCACGATATTCACTCCGCCTCTAAGCTCAGGAATTTTGCCTGGGATAACCCGTGATTCAATAATCAAAATATGCGCAGATCTTGGCCTTCCAGTAAAGGAAAAATCTTTCACTAGGGGAGAGCTTTTGACTAGCGACGAGGTTTTTCTCGTAGGAACTGCGGCAGAGGTCACTCCTGTGAGGGAGATTGACGATAGGCTAGTTGGCTCTGGAACTCGAGGACCCATAACTGAGAAGGTTCAATCCAAGTTTTTCGAAGTAGTGCGAGGAAAAGATCCTCGCTACGCAGCTTGGCTTGAGCCGGTGTGAGATATATAGAGAGAGGGAAAAAAAGGAAGAGGGGACAGACAAGGAGTAGGAGGACGACGACTCCTGATTTGATTCTAGCTTTTTCTCTGCCCCTTTTGCAGACTTTCTATCAAGATCAAACGACAATCAAACTGATCAGTGCCACGACTAGGAAGGCTATCCCCGCATAAAAGAAACTCCCAGTGAGAAACCACACTATTATCGCGGCTATGATTGCGGGCAGGAGCACTATGAACACTCCAACAACGAGCACGATCACAAGGATACCTATGATGAGAAGTATCGCGGCGCCGAAAATGTCCGCAAGACCAGTCAAGATGCCCATTGCCGAATCATTCGCTCCAAATAGCGGAACAAGCGCGTATGCTAAAAGCGACTCGAAACTCACTTTTCTCTTCTTTCCCCCTGAAATGAAAAAAGACTCCTTCGTGGATTAGAAATATACAAGGCAAAATAAATTGAGTATTGCAAAAGATACAGACAAGTTTTGCCTAAATGAAAAAGCTCCCATTTCATATCTCTTTGCCCCCCTGCTTGCAAGCAGGGGAAAAGTTTCGTGTGCTTTTCTTCCTTTCTTCTTCTCTCCTTGGAGTAGGAATAATGAGTGGTGTCCGAAGTGAGAAAAAAAGGAGAAAGGTAATAAGTTAGGAGGCGTAATAATACTCATGATTTATTTTAAAGAAGTAAAATCCTCTTTGTTCCTCTTTCGAAACGCCTTGAATGATTTCCTCTCTTTGAAAGAATTGATTTGCGTTCTCGGGTTTCGTACTGATGAGGGAAGAAAGGAAGAAGGAAAGAATACTTCAGAGGGCAATTTTGGATTTGGATGGAAAAACAAGAAAGAAGCAGAAGACAACGACCAAGACGAAGAATGAGATAAAGCCGAAGACTCCAGCTGGCGAAGAAGCTAAGACAAGAGAAACTCAAGTCGAGAAAGAGCAAAAGAAGAAAGTAGAGGGGAGTAGCAGCAAGAATATGCCAAATCACATCGGTTCAAGACAGCTTTACCCGATAAAGGGCGGATACTATGTTCCTGCGGAGACGCTTGTTCTGCTTCAGGATTTTGAAGAGCAGTATTGGCCCGAAATTGTCTCAATAGTTGCGTCGTACACTCAGGGATATAGCTCGAAGGTTTCGCTTTCAAAGGAGGAAGCTGCAACTTTACTTGCAAAGTTTCCAAAGAAGGAGAAGACTGAGCTTCAGATAGACGAGAGAATGCAGAAGATACTGCTCGCTCTAGTCGAGAGATCTCCTAGGAGGATCTGGGAGGTAGCTGAAATCGTTGAGCCTCCGCTTCAAAAGGGGAGAAGGATCATCCCAAGCCCACAGCTTAGGGCAGCGATTAAGAAGATGAATGGCTCGCTCGTGATGAGCACGAAAAGCGAGGTAGAACTGACTGAGGCGGGTTTCAAGGCGATTTCGAAGATCGTGGGACCCGAGAGGATCGCGGAAGCTCAGCGATGCGGCGCTGAGGCAAAGGCCGCTCGGGAGCAGGATTTGCAGCAACGCAGAGAGCAACATTTCGCAAGGGGAATGCTCTAGACTCGTTTTCTCCTCATCAAAAACTTAGGGCAAGATAGATGGTTTGCTCGGGAGTCTAAAAACTTCTGCTTTTGTCTATTATTTTGTTTTCCTTTTTGATCAATCTTTCGATTTGTTTGAGCTGGTTCAGGCTTTTTGAACCACGCCCAAAATTCGCTACTGCGACGTGTTCCCTATCGAGAGTCAAGAATGTAACTAGGGAGTTTTCATGCCTTAGGGCGATCCATCTAGTTCTTCCGAGATCCCTTTCGAGCCTATTGGCAAGACCAGTGAATATTGGGGCGATTTGATAGCTTAAAATCTTGTAGTTTTCTCCCGATATGCTTGTGTTGCCTTGCGAAGCGGCAAGATAGTGTGATGAAGGAGAAGAAGGCATTCTCCGAGATACATCGGCAACTATCTTGCTCTGCCTCATAGGCCAATTTATCTTGAGAATTGTGACTCTTGATGCAGCCTTGAGAAGATCGAGAATTCTTCTTGCGAAGGTTTTTCCGTAAATTGTTCGAATTTGCTTCGTTCTTCTTATTCCCATTTTCTTTGATCGTGCGGGGATTTTTCCTCTCCTGCCTCTCTTCTTACTTTGTCTGAGCCTCATCTTACCATTGATCAATGTTCTCCTCTTCACCCCTTCTCTAAAGACCTGCTATTCCATTTCGAAAAGAGCAAAACTTTCAGAGTCGGCAACAGATCTGGATCTCTTTATGATCAGAAGAGTGATTATTTTCTCTTGTGTAGGTACTTTCACTTCAAGAAACCACAACGCGCTTCTTCGCCCCCCTTCCCTTGAAGTTTCCGAGTTTTTCGGGTAAGCTGCTTGTCGATTCATTCCGCTTTGAATGGCAGTGCATTCATATACACAGCTTTGCCGGTACTTTCTTGGTAGAAGAAGAATATGAAGGATGGAGGATTTCTCCCTTAGGTAAAGAGATTGGTCAATTGTTTCTAAGAAATTTGGAGCGAAGAGGCGGGGCTAAAGGGTGTATGTTTGTAGCTCTTTACCGTCTCTTGGAAAAGGGAGGATGTTGAGGGAAAAAATGGAGTTTTACTTGCGATTTCCTTTAGAAGAGTTGTCTTGGTAACTTGCACAATTGGGGAATAAACAAGGTGAAGTAGAAAATTGTTGAAGCGCGCTATCCTAGTTACCTATCCTGAGGATTTCACAAAGAGGGAAGCTCTCGGCCTTGCAGAAGCCGCAGGCTACTCCGTTGCAAAGGTGGTTACTCAGAAGGCTCTCAGGAGATCCGAGTACGGAGTCGGATCTGGGAAGGCTCAAGAAATTGCTAGGATAGCCGAAGAGGAAAAGACAGATACGGTAATAGTCGATGAGAGACTATCTTCCTCGCAGGCACACAACCTCGCGAAACTCACCCACCAGAACGTGATAGATCGAGAGAGGCTCATTTTGGACATATTCTACTCGCGAGCAAGCACAGCAGAGGCAAAGCTACAAGTGCAGCTAGCTGAGCTAAAGTATGAGATTCCTAGGGCAAGAGAGGCTGTCAGACTCTCTCTCAAGGGAGAGCAGGCTGGCTTCATGGGGATGGGAGAGTATGCAGTCGATGTCCAGTTTAGAGCTCTCAAGAAGAGGATGACGATGCTCCAGAAGAAGCTCGAGCAGGCTCGGAGGAGAAGAGAACTTTTCAGAGAGTCTCGTCTCAGGCTGGAGCTTCCTTTCATCTCTCTCGCAGGATACACGAGTAGCGGGAAGACGACACTCTTCAACCGCTTCGTCTCAGAGAGAAAGGAGGAATCCCCAAAGCTCTTCACAACACTCACGACAACCACGAGATCTTTCGAACCGCTTACGGGGCGCAAGGCTCTCCTCTCAGACACTGTCGGATTCATCAGCAGACTCCCGGCTTACATGATCGAGGCCTTCAAGTCTACTCTGGAAGAGCTGGAGCATGCTGATCTGATACTCCTTATGCTTGACGTGAGTGAGCCTCTTGACGAGATAAATACGAAATACGAAAGCTGTATCTCGACTCTCGAGCAGCTTCATATCAATCCGGCGAAGATTATCGTTGTCCTGAACAAGCTTGACATTGCGTCTGCCGAGAATCTTCTCGAGACAAGGAAGAGGATAGTCAAGGATCTGCCGTCGATCGGAGTTTCTGCGAGGACTGGAGAAGGGATGGAACGGCTTCGATCACTCATCGCAAACAGGGTATTCCCCGACCTCACACCGGTCGAGGAGGGAGGAGAGTTGAAACAGCCTTCTCTTGAGCAGCAAATGGAAATTGAAGAAACTACAAGGACAGAAATCGTCAAGAGCTTGGATATTGGGCATCCGCTAACTAGCAAGAAGACGACAACAAATGACTGAGTATTATTTAATCATGTAAATCTCTGGGAGCGCGGGGGGGAAGAGAAGTTTCAACTTCTCTTTCATCATCTTCTTCTTAGTGACTCTTTGATCTTTTTCACGCGAACTTTTCACTAGAGGCGGTGCACTCTCTCTCGCTTAGCTAGTCGCAAAGAGTCAAAGCGCAAAGACATCAAACATAGAGAAAAAGTTCCAATCCCACTTACGAAATTACCCCAAGCCCGAGAAGAATTCCGGATAGTGCAAAGTAAGAACCAAAAGATAGAAGCACTACTCCTGCAATCAAGTCGAGCATCCATCTTGGGACTCTCATAAGGTATTCATACGATATCGCGGATATTACAACAAGAACCGCGATGCTGATTAATGCCCCAATTATGGCGACGGTGACATTGAAAGCGCTTGCTGCTGCTACAACTAGGCTCGCCTCAAACCCTTCAGTGAGTGTTATTGAAAACACAGGCAGGGAGTTCGAGATGGAAAATGGGATCTGTTGCGTTGCGATAGGAATGGTTGTGCTCGAACCACTCGAAGTAGAAGAGGAGTGAGAAGCTGAATCAGCTCCACTCGAGAATCCGCTCCGCTTGAGGTCCTCCTCAACCACTTCCCTGCTCCACTTCGCCATCTTTTCCCTGAAAGATTTGCCACCAAAGTAATACTTTACAAAACCTCTCAGGAACCTATATGAAAAATAAAGGATTATCGCGCCCGTCGCAATGTCGATTGCAACCTCGCCGAAATTCCTCAATCCACCAATAGAGCCTATCCCAATGACATAGTGAAAGGCTTGACTTACCACCAAGAAAACTACAACAGAGCTAACAGTCCCCAAGAGGACTCCAAGAAGAACGTTTTTCTTTCCAATCTGCTTTACTGTGGCGAGCGAAAGAATTGCGACTTCGCTACCCTCGATGAGTATAGCCTTGAAGGCGATCAAAAAGGAAGCAATAACTGCGACGGAGAGCAACTTGTTTCGAAACACTACTTGCAATAGGAGGCTCTAGATTCCATCTGAATTATGTCTTGCGCTGACTTTTCCATTTCGCTAAAGAAAAGATGAGAAGGGCGATACACTCTCCTTCCCTTCGCCTGAATCGAAAAATGAGGTTTACAATGAAAAAGAAGGAGGCTCAGAAGTTCAGTTTTATATCAAAGGACTCGTAAAGGAGAAAAAAGAGAAAAAACAATAACAGAAAAAGTTGCACTCGCGGGGCGAAAAGGAAATTCATGAGAGCTTTGTCAAGAGAAGATAAAATTCGCCTCTATCGATTCACGAAAACTGTGACCTTTGTTCTGGGAACAGGTCTCCTGATTTATGGCTCTTGGCTCCTTGTAAGCCAGCGAATTTCTGAACCCGAGAGATTGTCTTCATGGTTTGGCATATTCCCAATCTATGTGGGTGCAATGCTGGTACTAGTTGGAGCAGCGATGAAGGAAGATTGGTTTACGAATGCAAGAAAATATTGGTAGGAAGAAGATAATGATGTAAGTGCGAAATTTAAAGTCCCCCCATCATCTTCTCTTGAATCTTCAATAAATTTCAAAACAGCTTAACTTAAACAACTAGTCTGTGTTCAATTGGTTCAATAGAGTAGTAATGCGAATTTGAAAAAATTTGACGTCATAGTAGTTGGCTGCGGCGCAATGGGAAGCTCGGCCTCTTATCATCTTGCAAGGAAGGGCTTCAAAGTACTCTGCCTTGAAAAATTTTCACTCAATCATCCTTACGGCTCATCACACGGCAAGAGCAGGATAATAAGAACCGCGTACGCGGAACATCCAAAGTACGTCCCGCTTGTCCAAAGAGCTTTCGAGCTCTGGCTCGAACTCCAAAGGGATTCGAATTTGAAGATTCTCACAATGACTGGCGCACTATTCGTTGGTTCGCCTGAGAGTCCCCTAATCTCCGGGGCGAAAAGGAGTGCTCGGTGGCACAGTCTTCAACACGAGGTTTTGACTCACGCCGACATCCAAGCGAGGTTCCCTCTATTTCATCCAGATCCAGATCAAATCGGGATATTCGACCCCTCTGCTGGAATGCTCTACCCTGAGAACTGCATTGCTGCCAACGTAGATCTTGCCCTGCAAAGTGGTGCAAAGTTCAAGCTACTCGAGCCGCTCTCAGAGTGGAATGTCTCAAACCAAGATTCCTCTAATCCTGAAGGAAAAGTCAGGGTGAGGACAAAGAAGGGCGAGTACGAGAGCGACAAGCTTGTTTTTGCAAGTGGGTCCTGGCTTACGCATCTTGTCAAGGAGCTTAATCTCCCGCTTCAGTGTGAAAGGCAGGTACTGCTCTGGTTCAGGCCGATCAAGGATCCTCAAAAGTTTCGACCGGAGAGGATGCCAATCTTCAGCTGGTGGGAGAAGAGTGGAGCAAACTTCTACGGGCTCCCTGACGTGGGCGACGGAGTGAAAGTAGTTGGTCATCATGGAGGAGAGATTACTGATCCAGAAAGGATCAGACGGGAGGTAACAGAGGAAGACATTCGTCCAGTGAGAGAATTCTTGAGCCGCCGTGTGCCTTATGCGAATGGAGAAATCATTTCGTCCCAGACTTGCATGTACACCAACACTCCAGACTCTCACTTCCTGATTGATTTTCACCCAAGGCACAAAAACGTACTTTTGGTAAGTCCATGTTCTGGTCACGGTTTCAAATTCTCGAGCGTGGTAGGGGAAATTGTTTCCGATCTTCTTTCACAGGGAAAGACTAGGCACGACATCTCGCTATTCAAAATAGATAGATTGATCTCTCCGAGCACGAATCAAAATCAGTGAAAGGAGAAGGGGAAAGAGTAAGAATTCGCTTCATTCTGGCTAAATGCAAGGAGAAGGGATTTGACAATTCTCTTCGAAGGTAAAGATCTTGTTGGACCGGGAAAAAAAGGGCCTTTTCCCTTGCCAAATCAAGTTATGAATTCGATTGTGTTGAATAGCGGAGTTGAGGATGCGCCGGTCCAAATCGGGTCTATCATGAGACTCCTTATGAGCTCCTTATTCCATACGAGAGAGCCTCCAAAGGCTTCAGTGAGCCCAGAAACTCCGATCCAAGCGTAGGGTGCATCAGAGAAGATTTTCGCTTGAGCCGGAGCACAAGCGGCTCTGATAAGAGTGGAATTCGCGCTTCGGGTGAAGGCATCGACACAGTTTTGCACTTCTGGATTGTAATACACTGCCCAGTTGCCCCACTGAGACGAGTTGCTGACAAGGGCAATCCAAGGCTCAGCAGGGGTGAGTGAATATGGGAGCCAACTGAGCCCGCCGTTTAGAAAGGAGAGCTGCCCCAATTGAGAGTCGTGGGCAAGGTTCGTAGTGTAGCTCCCGTATGGAGAGTAGTAATCAGAAGGATCTAGACTTTGAATTGCAACCGTGATGCCAATCTGCTTGAGATCAGACTGTATCGCCATAGCTGCTTCCGAACAGACTGCGCATCCAGAGATTGTCCGCAGAAGAAAGGTGGGCATGCTCGCAATTTTGGCTTCCGCGAGATCCTGCTTTGCAAGAGTTAGGTTGAACGAGTATTGCCCAAAGTTTCCGATGTCATAATAATCCTTCCAGATTGGATACTCTGGGCCCACTAGAGGCGCGAGTTGACCATAGTAGATGCTTGAATTTAAGGCGCTATAGTTTATCGCGTGGACTATTGCTTGCCTTACAAAAGTGTTGTTAGTTGGATAGAGATTCGTGTTAATCGAAAGCGCGGTGATTTCTCCTGCCCAGGGAGGCATTTTGAAATAAGAGAAGGTTTGAGGGCTCGCCTCGATTGCCCCGAAATTCGAAGCTGCAACTTCTGATATCTGCACCATACCGCTTGTTAGATCAGAAAAACGCGCTCCATCATCGCTTTTTGCATAGATCACGACCGAATTTGCTTTTCCTGGATCGAGCACTGGTTGGAGCTCGAGCTCGCTCGAAGTAAGATTAGAGCCCCAATAAGATGGATTCTTTACAAATTCAACATATTCGCTTGGGACAACTTGCGAGACAACATATGGGCCAGTTCCCGGAATCGGGTGAAGGTTGAAGTAGAGATTGATCGAATTCGGGGTTCCAAATCCTCCATTGTCCAAGACAAACTGCGAATCAAATACTAGTCCGCAGTAAGAGACTAGGATACCAAGAAAGTAGTCAACGGGTGAAGACAAGCGGAAGATCAGCTGATATGGGGAGGGAGCGTAAATCGGCCAAGAAGCGTTCGACATTAGAGCAAGAGCCTTTCCCTCTGGGTTCACAACTCCGCCGCTTGAGTTTATGAGCGAAATGGTGGCTGCTCCGAAGGAAACATTTGACATGTCGAATATCTTGTACGATTCAAACCAGGATGAGCTGTTTCCAGAGAGGTAGTAAAAGCCGTACATCTCAAGCCAGACCTGATAGGCGTTGAAGGGGTCGCCGTTCGAGAATTTCACTCCTTGCCTTAGGTTGAAAGTATACTTCATTCCATCAGGCGAGACGGTCCAGTTTGTCGCAAGCCCGGGCAAGTACTCGATCTTTCCGAGACTATACTCTGCGCTCTCGTTCACGCTCACTAAGGGCTGGTAAACATTGTACGCGAGCCAGTTGGGCCATGGAAGGCCGCTTCCAGCGAAGAGCTGATTCAGATCGTCGAGCGGCCAAACCCAGTCATCTATCGAAAGAGAAGCCTGAGAGGGAGATTTCTCCTTTGGATTTGTTGAAACAAATAGAGGTGATGATTCTGCGACATTTGCGATCATGATGATAGAGACTATTACTGCGGTTGCTATCAAAAGTGCCGCTCCCCTGCCAATTGCGGCAGTGCGCGTTGAGCTTTGCCTAGATCGCAACTTGAGTTATCTGGGGCATTTGCGATGAGCCGCATATAAAAACGAGAACACAACAAGGATGCGCCTTGCATCTGAGCCATTAAGACACTCTTTATTCTCGCTCATCCTAATATCTTAGAAATCAAAAGTCCTGCACGCAAGACTCCTTCGTCTTCTCCGAAATTGCCGACTATCTGGATGCCTACGGGGAGCGAACCGCGAACCAAGGAGGATGAAGGAGGAGCAGGTATACTCAGAGCTGGGAACCCAGCCAAATTGAACGGCTCAGTATTTCTGATGAGAAGGTACCTTGCGGGGCCGGTCTCATGTCCCAAAATATCATCGAGCTTTGGCGCGACGATGGGACAAGTTGGGGTCAAAAGATAATCTATCTCGTTGAAAATCTTCGCCAAGCGAAGAGCGAACTCCAGTCTTAGAATCTGAGAAAACATCTGACCAATCTCTCCCACCTTTGAGCCGATGTCAAGTAGGCGTCTTACGTCAGGCTGGAGCAGTCTTCGTTTGCTCTTGGATGAGATGAGTTCCTTGTAAAACCAAGCAGCTTCGCCTAGCTGTATCTTTCTTCTTGGATAGTACGATTTTCGACAGATTGAAACATCCACTTCATCGACTACCTTGATCGAATCGTCGAAGCCCTTGAGCTTTTCCACAGCTGCCCAGAAAGTTGAAGACACATACTTGTCCATCTCCTCGGTAAAGAATTCAGAAGCTACTCCCAAGCGAATTAACCCTTGAGACTTGGCTTTGCTCTTCGAAGGCGCATCATAACTTTTGGAGTTGTCATGTTTCTTTGCTGAGGAAAGGGCATGATAGACAAGAGATATGTCTTGAATGGAGTTTGCGAGTATACCAACATGATCGAGAGTCGCGCTCAAGGGGAACACGCCCACAGTACTTATTGATGAAAGGGTCGGTTTGAATCCGAACACACCTGAAAGTGCAGCTGGTATCCTAACCGAACCTCCCGTATCGGTCCCGAGGCTCACAAGTCGTTTTTCATCTGAAAGTGCAACCGAGACGGCTGAGCCCCCGCTCGATCCTCCAGAGATTCTTGAGGAGTCTCTTGGATTGCGAACGGGCCCAAAATAGGAGCTTGATGAAGTAGCTCCAAGTGCGAGTTCGTGGAGATTTGTCTTGCCAACGATTATGCCGCCAAAACGGATTATCAAATCCACCACTTCTGCGTTTATTTTGGGGACAAAATCCTTGAATGCCCCTGATGCGGCAGTGGTTCGCCTATCTTTCAGAAATATGTTGTCTTTGATTGAAAACAATACCCCGAAAAGAGGAGGCAGAGGAAGAAGAGGATGAAGACGCCTCTCCTTCTCCTTAAGAGATCCAAGCCTCATACCAGAGAGCTTCTTGTCAAGTCTCCTTGCCTCGGAAAATGCAATGTCTTCCTCGCGATCGAACAATGTGATAAAGGCGTTGAACTCTCGATTGTATCTCGAAATGTTTGAAATTTCTTTTCTTGTGGCCTCTTCGCAGCTGTTTCTTCCTTCGAACAAATCTCTTTGGAATTTGCCGATTGCTCCAAACTCTTCAGTTTCTAAGGAAATCAAAACTTTGCCTTCTCAGCTGGTAAAAGGATAGATTAGCCTGCAAATATATTATTATTCGAACCGATTTAGAGAATAAGATCTCAAGATAGACGATTTTGTTCACAAACCCTTCAACTCCAAGGATTCGCATTCAGGATGAAGAACAAAGAGGAGGGCGGCAGTAGTAGTAGCAGAAGTGGAAGCTTGGAATGATTCCACGCTTATGAATAACGAAGAGCGGGCGAGAGAAGGAAAAAAGCAAGAAAGGAAAAACAAGAGAGGGAAAGAGCTCAGCTGTCCTTTCATTTCTTAAAAAATAAGGACAGCTTTGAGCCACGACCCGAGACGAAGCATACAGCAAAGTATACTATCTTTTTGTTTATTGCAACCATTCCATTTCTTTGTTTTGCTTCTCAGGTCAGATGAGAGGACGAGAGAGAGAAAGAGTACGAAAGGGATTGAAGGAGGGGGAAAGGCAACATCCTCTTCATTAGAGGCTGTTGCTATCTTCCTTCTTCTTTCAAACTCCCTTCTTATTCTCTTTCTAATATGCTCATTCTCAAGATCTGGCACGCAGAAGACGCGCAACTCTTCCGGGCTGAGTCGCGAGGAATGTGCTTTCTACTCCAGTGAGAACAACCATGACTCTCACACGGCCCTGGAGTGATGGATCTACTCTCGCACCCCACACGACGCGCGCCTTTGGCGGAAGAGACCTAGTGATCATCTCTCCTGCTTGGGTCACTTCGTCGAGCGTGATGTCTTCGCCCCCTGCCACGTGAATCAGGACACCAAATGCCTTTGTTGCGTCCTTGATGTCAAGCAGCTGCGCATCGAGCGCCGACTGCACAGCTCGCTCAATCCTGTCTTCGCCGGAGGCTTCTCCAACTCCCATCGCGGCGATTCCTCTCTTCTCCATGATGGCTCTTAGGTCAGCAAAGTCGATGTTGATGAGACTCGCGGTCGTGATTGTCTCAGTGATTCCCTTCACAAACTCGCCGACTAGTTCGTTTGCAACACCGAGTGCTTCCTTGAGGGGCAGATCACCTGCAACCTTTGCGAGCCGGTTGTTGTCTATCACGACGACTGTGTCACATTGGTCCTTGAGGTGTTCGAGCCCTTCCTTCGCACTGTTATATCTGAATCTTTCCACTGCAAACGGGAGTGTCACGACTCCGATCATGAGTGCTCCGCTGTTTTTGAGTGCATTCGCAATCACCCAAGAGGCACCCGTACCGGTTCCTCCACCGAGACCGGTTGCGACGTATATGATGTTCGCACCAGTGACGTCCTTCTTAACCTGCTCGATCGACTCGCGAGCTGCCTGCTCACCACGCTGTGGGTAACCACCGCAACCCATTCCTCGAGTAGTCTTTTCGCCGAGCAATATGCGCCTGTCGGCTTTGACTATGCTCAGGTGAGTCGCGTCGGTATTTGCGGCAATAAGCTTCGCGCCCGCGACGCCTCCCTTTTTCTCCTTGACCCAAGAGACAATGTTGCATCCAGCCCCACCCACGCCTATCACGGCGACTTGAGGCCGAGCTTGACGCATAATCGCCTCGATCTTCTCACTCTCTAACATCTCATCCATTTTTGCTTGTGTATCGGTATCGTAGCTCAATTTTAGTGTTCGAGAACAATTGAGGAACAACCTAATTATACCGTTTGTGAAGCTCAGTCAACTGAAGAATGACACGGATTCCGATAGGCAAAATAAGAAACTGGATCATCGATCCATTCGGTTAGAACGAAGTAATTTCCTCACAACACGTAAGAAAAATCTCTCCCTCTAATCAGTGGTCTTGCCTTGGCAGGATTTATCTGAAAACCTGTCCTCATTGGAATTCTCCCTTTTTCTCCTACTACCTTTCATCGTGAGAGGGGAAGAAGAAGAGACGAGAAGCGCAAAACAACGTAAATAGAAGATCATTACAGGATGGAAGTGCCAAAATTGACGCTACCACTGCGGGACTCGAGTGCAAAATTTTTCCGATTGAGGATCGAGTGAAAGAAGTACGTGAGTCAAGAAATAGATCTGAAATCCAAATTACGAATCATACCCGATTTCCCAAGGAAGGGGGTCAACTTTGTAGATATCACACCGCTTCTTGGCGATGCCGAGTCTTTCAGGGAAGCGATCAGAAGACTTACCTCCCACTTTTCCAAGAAGAAACTCGACTTGGTAGTGGGAATCGAGGCTAGGGGGTTCATGCTTGCCGCTCCCGTGGCCTACAATCTCGGACTTGGATTTGTGCCCGCAAGAAAGAAAGGGAAACTTCCATTCGGTAAACTCTCAATGGAGTACACTCTAGAGTACAGCACAGAATATCTAGAAATGCACGAAGACGGGATTCGAAGCGGTCAGAGAGTCGCAATAATAGACGATCTGCTCGCAACTGGAGGGACAGCAGAGGCGACGGCTAGGCTTGTCGAAAAGCTCGGGGGTAGGGTTGAGGGGCTAGCTTTCCTCGTTGAGCTTGATTTCTTGAAGGGAAGGGATCGCCTAAGAAATTACGACCTTTACTCGCTAGTTCACTTGGAAAGTTGAACCAAGGTCTTTTCCTGAAATAGGCCACACACGAGTACCTTTCTTCTCTTCCTCCCTCCCTATCTTCCCTCCTTTCTTCTTCTGCATCACAATCCAAAGTTATCCTTTTTGAGCCCAATCTTTTTCTAGAGATGGCTAGCAGCATGAGTTTCGTGCATTTGAAATTGAGATCCAGTTTGAAGGCTCTTGTAACTGGATTCGAGGGGTGGCAGGGGAGAGTGAATCCCTCCGGGAAGATCGCATTGGAGCTCGACGGCAAAGAATTCGAAGGGCTTTCAGTAATAGGAAAGGAGTTACCAGAAAACTTCTACGGATTGCCAGGGGTTCTTCGCGATCTTGTGAGAAGGATCAAGCCGGATATTTTGATCTGCAGCGGCTGGGATTACGTTTCGAAGATCAAAGTGGAGAAGATAGGGCTCAACGTCATGAACAGCGTCTTCGATGACAAGATAGTTCCAGACAACTACGGGCAAAAGCCTATGGGGGAAAGAATAATTCCAAGGGGGTCACCGGCTCTCGAAGCTAGCTTCCCGGCTGAATTGATTGTTGAAAATCTGAACAGGATAGGAATTCCTGCTTACGTCTCGTATCACGCAGGCACTCATTGTTGCAACACTGTGATGTATTCAGCATTGTACTTCTTGAAAAAGACAAAACCCAAGTCGATTGCAGGATTCATTCATCTTCCACCGATCGAAGAAATGGGTCTCACCCGAGAATCAGTCACGCCCATGCCGCTTGAAAGAGAGAGGGAAGCTATGGAAAGCGCGCTGATCACTTGCAGGGATTATCTCAATTCTAGGAGAAGGGGTGTTATTACTGGTTCCAAGGCCATCAAACAGCTTGCAACGAAGCACACCGCAAGAGGAAAGCGAGGCTCCTAGCAGTCAACAGAAGAGGAGCAAGTAAGGGAAAAGAAAGAACGCAAGCTCCTATAGGTCAAGCTTTGTGAAACTTTGTAAGAGAGGAGTAGAAGGGGGAGCGAATTGGCAGATCTTCTTGTACGCAGGGCAAGGCTTCTCGGGAAGGATGGACTCTTTGACATTGTCGTGGAAAAGGGGGAGATTTCGAAAGTAGCAAAGAGCGAAATTCAAGAAAGAGGAAAGGAAGTGATTGATGCCGAGGGAAACTTGGTCCTTCCAAGCTTTGTCGAACCACATGTCCACCTCGACAAGGTCCTCCTCGCCGAAGAGACTAGAGAAGCGTCCTCCATAAGTGAAGCACGGGAGATCGTAAAGGAGGCAAAGAAGAAGTTCACTGTTTCAAGCGTGAGCAAGCGGATAGAGAAGGTCATCCCTCTTGCGATTGAAAATGGAGTGACAAAGATCAGATCCCATGTTGATGTTGACGTATACGCAAAACTCGTTTCGGTCGAGGCCCTGCTTTCGCTCAAGAAGAAATACAGTGGAATAGTGGATTTCCAGATCGTAGCTTTCCCTCAAGAAGGGTTGCTCAAAGATTCAGAATCGCTTGAGCTCTTGAGGAAGGCACTTGATATGGGGGCAGATGTCGTGGGCGGGCTTCCTGAAGCGGAGCTTAGCCAAGATGATTCGAAGAGGCACGTAGACCAAGCGATTGCACTTGCGATTGAGGCAGGAAGAGACATAGACATGCATTGCGATGTTCTTCCATTTGGCAAAGTGACAGAATACTTTGCTTCGGAAGTGATTCGAAAAGGGATCGAGGCCGGTCGCGCGACGGCAGATCATTTGATTGCTCTTTCCTACTACGACGATTACTATGCGTCGAAGGTGATTGGGCTTTTGAAGATGGCTGGGATCAATGTTATCTCGAACCCCTGCACTATGATGACTTCTGGAAATCTTGACAGCCCTCCAAGAGGAAGAGGAGTTACAAGAATCAAGGAGCTCTTGAAGGCAGGGGTCAATTTGGCCTTTGGGTTAGATAACATTGTGGACCCGTACAATCCTTTCGGAGATTTCAACGCCCTTCTAAACGGATGGTTTTTCGCGTACGCAGGTCAGCTCAACTCGAGCAGTGAGATAGGCTCTCTTTTGGAGATGCCAACGCTCAGATCGGCAAGGATCTTGCGCTTGAGAGGATACGGCATTGAACCTGGCTCAAAAGCAGACTTCAACGTGATGAACTCGAAGGATCCGAGGAGCGCTCTTCGATTTCATCAAAAGCCTAGATGTGTGATAGAGAATGGGAATATACTAGTCGAAAATCGATACGAGATAACTAGCCACTACGAATTACCGAGCTGAATCTCTTCCCATTCTCTCTGCCCCAGAGTCTACCGTTTTGAAAATGTAAACTACTTTTTGATTTCGAAGTAGGGTGATGCGAGTGTTTGAAAAGAGTGTGAAATGCTCGCCAATGAAGAGAGGGGGAGAGAGGAAAAAAGGGAGAGGATATCATGCTGGTGATTGGCTTCATTCATGATTAAAGTACAAAAACTGCCTCTCATAACTATCACCGAGAAAAAGAAGGAAAACTTGCATGGCAAAGATCTAGATTGAGAGGGCCATAAACCCTATAGCTCAAAATCAATATTGTGGATTGAACATGATGGTATGGTTCTGAAAACGAATGAAAATTTCAGATGCTAGGTAGAAGAAAAGGAAGGAGGAGATCCCCTTCTCGTTGGAAGGAAGTTGATGCCAAGATATCAAGAAAAGATGAGTAAGCTCATTTCACAAAATCAGATTTAGATCTCCGAACTCATGCCAGAGATAACCTTGCGATAGCGCGTCCTTGTATGCTTCAATGATCCTTCTTTGGCTGACAAAAGCTTGTAGGAGTTGGAGATGACTTGTCTCTGGTTCGTGAAGCCCAGTAACTAGGCCATCTACCACTGCGAGTCTGTGTTTAGGAGTGATTTGAAGACGAGTATAACCTCGTGCTGGCACTACCAACCCCTTCGAGCCTTTAGCAGAAGATTCGAGCGCACGTACCACAGTAGTACCAACCGCAATCACTCTTCTACCTTCACGCTTCGCTCGATTCACAGCTTTTGCCACTGAGCTACTTACAGAGTATTCTTCTTCGAGCACTGGACTTTTCAAATCGTTCTCTTCGCTTGCAAAAGAGGAAAGTCCTGAGTGGAGAACAACAAATCCAGTTTCTACTCCTCTACGTTTCAATTCAAGCAGCATCTCCCAAGTGAAAGGTCTTCCAGCTGAGGGCATCTCCAAAGAACCAGGTACTCTTGCGTAAACGTTTTGGTAAAAATCAAGTCCCAAAGTGCACCTTGCATATTCGTAGTGTATCGGTTGTCCAATCTTGTAGAGCAGCTCCATGAATTTCGATCCGAAACTGTGAAAGTCGATCTTCCACAAGCCTGGGATCGATTTGTCTTTCGAATAGGCAACACACGACAACTCGGAACCGAAATCAATCACAAAAGCTCCTTTGATTCCTAATCGGGAAAGAGGTTTTCCTTCGGGGGAGAGAATCAGAGCAAGCCAGTGCCCTTCTGAGAGATGCTCAGCTAAGCGGACCTCCACAAGCTTCTGAGAATCCCGGATCCACCCCCAAACTGAGCTTGGGATAGTTCGACTCGAGTTGAAAATCAGCATATCCCCAGATTGAAGAAACTCTGGAAGCCTCGAAAAGTGGGAGTGATGAATTTTAGATTTTTGCCTGTCAATAACCATCATTCTGACATCTGATCTTGATCTTCCCCTGATCTCTGGCGGCTCCCTCGCAATAGATTCATCAGGAAGCGCAAAGGCTGATGAAGAACTGATCATTTGCGGAGAAATTGCGACTCGAATGGACATTGCATCTTACTCGCCTATCCTTTCTCCAAGCTACTCGTGCCTTCTTGCTCTGTTTCTTATAGTCAATCTATGAGGACTGAGAAATTGTGCTCTCCATTCTCTGGATTGAGCAAGAAGTCTCTTTCCAGTCACACCCGCTGACTCGTCCGAAGCAAGATAAACGAAGACACCAGTGACATCTGCAGGATCAGCCCAAAGCTTTGGATCCAAATCGGGCTCAGCAGCTCTGTGCAAAGCCGTATTCATGTCACCCGGGTCGACAGAGTTCACCCTTACCCCTAACTCATTGAGCTCAGCTGCCCAGATTCTAGTCATCATATCGAGTGCTGCTTTGGAAGCACCGTATCCGCCCCAGCTTGGATAAGCATTTCTTGATGCGTCGCTAGTCACATTGATGACTGATCCCATTGACTCTATGAGAGAGGGGAGAAATTTCTTTGTCAAGACAAACGGTGCGATCAAGTTAGTTTGGAGCACTTTGACAAAATCTTCGTCGGTAAAATCTGCTAGAAGAGGCAAGGGAGTTGCCCCCAATGATGAGGCATTGTTAACTAAAACATCCAAGTTTCCAAGCGACTTCGAGAGCGTCACAGCCACGATCCTCTCCAAATCTTGAGTCACAGACAAATCGGCAGAGATAGTCAAAGTCTCAGTTTCTGGAGAAACGTGCGAGATCTCTTCCTCGACTTTTCTCAGAGCATCGAGATTCCGTCCCACTATTGCAAGTATCTTGCATCCTTCTCTTGCATAATCGATTGCCAATGCTCTTCCGAGCCCTTGGGATCCGCCCGTGATGAGGATGCTCTTTCCCAAGAGCCGCTTCTTCTTCTTTTTTCCTCGCTCTTTCATCTCTGTAGCATCATCTTCAATTCACAAGTATCTTTTCCAGAATTCCTAATCGACCTTTTATAAACCCGATGGTTTACAAATATTACGAACTAGGAAGGCAGAGTGAATAGCGGGACTCTTTAGAATTTGTAAAACACTGGGTTTTTAAATTCCGAATTGATAATCACTCCAAGGAGAAGTGCGCCGAGAGTACATGGCGATTCTTGGGAAAGACTCCAGCAGCCACTATTCGGATAGTGCCGCACCAATAGATGAGCTTGGAGATCAGAAGAGAAAGATCCTTTGGCACCTCAAGACGGTGGGAGAGGCAGGGCTAGAAGATCTTTCAAAGTTTTTGAAAATTTCTAGGATGGCTGTTCATAAGCATCTCGTTGCACTCGAAGAAAGAGGACTAGTCGAAAGCTCTGATTCGAGAAGGGGGCGCGTCGGAAGGCCAAGAGCTCTTTACAAACTCAGCGAAAGGAGCCGCTCTGTATTTCCAAAATCGTACAGCGCAGTGGCTTTGTGCGCTCTAAAATTCATAGAGAAAAACATTGGAAGGGCTGGGGTGGAGCAAGCGCTTCGCGAAAGGCAGAGCGAGATTTTTGAGAAATATTACCCGGAGCTTAAAGGATTAGATCTCGATGGGAAAGTAAAGCTACTCGCTAAGCTTCGAGACGATGAGGGCTATATGGCGGAGTCAAGAAAACTTCCGTCGGGGAAATATTTGATTTTGGAACACAACTGCCCAATAATCCAACTTGCCCAGAATTTTTGGGAAGCTTGTTCGACCGAGACGGAGCTTTTTGAAAATCTCATTGGCGCAAAGGTTGAGACAACTCATCGCGCCGCAAAGGGCGACCTCGTATGTAGGTTCTTGATAGATCCAAAGAAACGCTCGGGTGGATCTTCAAGAGAAGCATCAGACGATGATCCTTTCCCACTCGAAAGTAAGAGCAATTCAGATTGACTCGTGACAGAGGTCGCTCTCTGAGATCTTTTCTTTCTTTTCAAGAACTTGTTCTAGGTTCTAGAACACTTCCTTTTCGAGAATAGTTTAAAATAGCTAAAATACCGAGCGCAGATTTGTCAAGAAGTAAAAAATAGATAATGATACAAATTCAATCTCTCACGAAAACCTATGGAAGGAACCAGCCTCCCGCTCTTGATTCTGCCAGTTTTGAAGTAAGAGACGGCGAGATAGTAGGATTCGTAGGCTTGAATGGCGCAGGCAAGACAACTACGATCAGGCTTGCGGTAGGTGTGTCTTTGCCCACCTCGGGGACGGTTGTCGTAGATGGCTACGACATCGTAAAGGACAAGGCGAAAGCGTCTGAGAAAATCGGATGGGTTCCAGAGTTTCCAAATTACGAACTCAACGCCAAAGTCAAAAGCCTTCTGAATTACTTTGCGGGATTTTATGGCTTGAGTGGAGAGGAAGCCGACAAGCGAATCAAACAGCTTATAGCTTCTGTCGGGTTGACTGGATATGAAAACAGAAAGCTACGCACCTATTCTCAGGGAATGAAGAAGAGATTTTCGCTTGCGGCTTCTATGATCTCAGATCCGCAGAATCTCCTGTTCGATGAGATTCTTAATGGTCTAGATCCTGAGGGTATCCACTTCATGAGATCGCTCATGCTCGATCTTAAAAGAAGGAACAAGGCGGTTCTTCTCTCTTCTCACATACTGACCGAGGTGGAAAACATAGCCGACAGAGTAGTCTTCGTGCACAGGGGAAAGATTTTGCAAGTTGTAACAAGAGGAGAACTAGCTGTCTTTGGAGCAAGCGGTGGCTCTCTCAAGCTTGTGATCCAAAATTTGAACGAAGACGCAGTAAATTATCTCAGGACATTAAGCAATGAGGTGATGGTGGACGGAAACTCCGTGGTAATTTCGAACTTCCACGGAGACTCTGCTCAGGTCAACGCCGAACTCGTGAGAAGGGGTTTCAATGTTAGGGAGTTGAGCTTTGAGAAATCGAACTTGGAAGAATACTTTTTCAAGATCGTGAAGGAGGCAGGGTGATATTCGATCTTGACTCGGCCGTTACTGTATGATTTCAAGAGGACGCTCAGAAGCAAATCAGTTATAGTCGCTATGCTTCTTCCGATTCTGATCAGCCTTGCGATAGTCCCTCTTAGCTTGGGTGTCACGACTGTTTCAGGTCCTCCAAGCTCTCAAGCTCTCATGTATTACGATAGCAACGGATATCACTTTCTTGCTTTTTCGAGTGACCAATATGGACTGGGTGCCGCTGGGGTCACTTATCAGTTCAATCTGACAAACGCTCAGGGCAATTATGCTGGAACTGGAACGACCAATTCAAGTGGACTTGCCTTCATTACGGTCAAAGCACCGATCGGACAAACTTACAGTGGCTTACTGACAGTTACAAGCTCAAGCTCAAGCTTGTCTGGCCAGTTTTCTACAGAGGTCTCTTTGCCTAATGGAACACTTGTTCAACCTTCTGAGGGACAGATAGTTCCGATTTCTGTGGGAGCACCAATCCCATTTTGGACGGTGCAGGATCAGAACAATGCAACGAAAAGGGATCTTTTGGTCTTCTACGCAGGGCCATTTGGAGCCCGGCCTCAATCATACTCGATATATTACAAGGTGTACAACGAGTCGAGCTTTCAAACATCCAATTCTGCAACTGGTCAAGGCAACACTAGCATAATATTTCGAAAGCCGCCAGCTTATTTCAACGAAAGCGAGATGATCCTTCTTGGAACCCTGAATGACTATAAGCAGATCTACCCAGTGACACTTCCATCCAACGACACTTGTAGCAATGTGGTGACTTCAAACGGAGGTGGCGGAGCGCTAGAAGCAGGATTCCCATGTCCCGGAGATTTGTTGATCTATTTTGAGCTCTTCTCACAGAACGGCACTCTACTTCAGACACAGCAGTTCTCCCCAGATCAATTCTTCACACCTCCAGTAGTGGTTCAGTCAGTCAACATAGCATCCTCTTTCTTCGCAACGATTATGGGAATATTCATCCCTCTCATTGCAATCATCGGGGCCTACTCTTCGTATGGAAAAGATAGAGTGAGTGGAGTACTTGAGTCAGTTCTATCTAGGCCTGTGACAAGGATGGGTCTTGCGACCTCGAGATTCCTTTCTACGTTTCTTGCCCTTGGTGTTGCGATCGGGATCTCGGTCGGGGCGATCGACTGCATGCTCAAGTACTTTGGTGGCCAGTTCTTGAGCGCGACTTTCCTTCTTGCGTCAGCTGGTGCTTTCCTCGTCGAGCTCGCAGCATTCATCGGCCTGATATTCCTGTTCTCTCACCTTGTAAGATCGTCCGGTCTCCTAATAGGAATAGCAATCGGGCTTTTCATAATCTTCGACTTCTTATGGGGAGTGATCGTCCTCCTCGTCTCTGTAGCTGTGAGGCTGAATCCGGGCTCGCTTGCTTATCTGAAAGCCTCAACGATAGCCCAGTTTTTCAATCCAGCCCAGTACATCCAGCTTGTCATACTCTACCTCACGAACACTTCACAGAGCTTTGGATTTCAGGTGCCACCCTCCGTCTTGGGAGTAACAGTAGCATCTATTGTCGTGGCAGGCTTGCTTTGGATCGCACTTCCGTTTGCGGCTTTCCTGTATCTTGCAATAAAGAGAGATTAACCCGGACTGTCAGAGTAAGGTAAGAGGAAGCGGGAAGTAGGTAGCGGAGAGGCACGTCCTTCACAGTTTTCTATGTAATCGAGCGGATTTTTAGTTCAAAAAACAGCAACACAGTTCAAATATTGGTGTTTCACACCATATAGGATCGTTTCTCAAGAAGATTTTGGGATGAGTAGCGGGGGCAACGGCTTGGGCCAGCCTCTCCCCGACACGGTGGAAGAGGCGCAGAGAATAATCAAGGTAGCAACGGAGCGCGATGTCCTGCTGAGGCTACTCGGGGGTATAGCTTTCAGACTGCGCAGCCCTAGTTCGCTTGAAGCGAACCTAAGGCGCAAATATGTCGACGTGGATTTTGTGGGTCTTCGAAAGCAACGAAAGGAGATACAGCAGCTCTTCGACGACCTCGGGTACACTCCTCGCACAACTTTCAATGCAATGAACGGGCACACGAGGCTTATTTTCAACGACATCAAAAATGAGCGGAGAGTCGATATTTTCCTCAACGAGTTTGAAATGTGCCACAAGCTCGACTTTTCAAACAGACTCAAACTCGATTCTCTTACTTTGCCGCTTGCGGATCTTTTGCTCACAAAGCTTCAGGTATTTGAAATAACTGAAAGAGAGTATCGCGATGTGATAGCTTTCCTGAAAGATCACGAGCTTGGAGAGAGCGACGAACTTACGGAGAAGATCAATGCAAAATACATCGCAAAGCTGACTTCAGACGATTGGGGATTGTACAAGACAGTGACACTCAATCTTGGCAGAATCGAGGAAGCACTTGGGGCGTACCTTCCATCTTCTGACGACCAGTCAGTTGTGAAATCAAGAATCAACTCGCTGAGAAAGAAAATCGAAGAAGAACCCAAATCCTTCAGATGGAAGATGAGGGCGCGGATCGGAGAAAAAGTGAAGTGGTACGAGCTCCCTGAGGCAGATCGAGAAGTCGTCGATTCAAGACCTGTGACTGAGCGACTCGCTTCTTCATCTCCTTCTTGAATTCCAAGCGGCTTGATTCGGATCTTTATTGCCGCCCAAAGCTTGCAAGTTTAGCGACTAGCTATTTCTTTGAAACACCAGTAGACGTCCGCGTGATAAGGGAGCTCGATCAAGTGATTCTCTTGAGAAGTGACTGACACGCGGGCCAGTATCTTCCTGATCTCACTAGCGAATGCTTCACGCTGCTTCTCTTCAAGGGAAGCTATGTAGCTAATTGAAAGAAATCTATCGAGCATTGTCTCCTGCGTACCTTTTTGGACAAAGTCAAATTTCTTCTCGAGCAACCTAGAGAACAAATTTGAATTGGAGAATTGATCTCGCCAGGAGCCACCCTTGTATCTTGGAATTTTCTTTCTTCGCACGTAGCGATCTATTACCTTGTTGAGCTCCTTGACCCAGCTGAGTGAGCTGTCGCGCACGTTCCACACCAGACCGAGCCCTCCTCCTGTTCGTAGCACGCGGTGGATCTCCTTGAGAGACTCGGACGAGGAAAACCAGTGAAAGGCCTGTGCGATCACCACTGCGTCAAAGCTCGAATTCCGGAAAGGAATTCTCTCGGCCATCCCTGCTACCACGTCAGCGCCGGGAACCATTTGTGCTAGCATTCTTCGCATGGCGGGAACAGGCTCGAGGGCCAACACTGAAGATTTCAGAATCCTCTGAAGGACTCTCGTGAATTTCCCTGTTCCAGCCCCGAGATCCAAGACTTTGGAATTATGCGAAAGTCTGAAGACTTTCACAAAGTGGAGCGCAACTTCATCTGGATAATCTGGTCTTCCAGTTTCGTATGCATCTGCCGCCAAATCAAAGCCTCGGGCCGCAATCTCGTGGATGCGAAGTTTTCTACTCATTTCCAGGCCTCCTCATTCCTTTGGACGAGTCAAGAAAAGAAAGCAAAAGGCGGGGAGGCGGGCGTAATCACATTTCTCCACTTTTTCTCGCAATTAGGGTCAAAAGAGCCTATGGAAAAGAATCAAAACAAAGAACAGAATCGTGTGAAATGGGGAAAGAACTCTTCCCCCTCCATGAGAAGGAAGGTATGAAAGAAAGTATCAACCAAGCGAGCAAGCAAGCAAACAAATAGGAAAACTTTCCTTATCCGTACATCGCAACCTCTTCTCCTCCGCCTTGTCTCTTCGCTCTCTCTCCCTGCAGTTTCTTAAATTGCTGAGCCATCGTATTGAGGTATTCGTTGTACTGGGCGACATTTTCTTCAAGAGGCTTTGTCGAAATATCGAGCCCGAACCCAGAGTTGAGAGCCTCGATCATGGTGAGGACAGCTCCTGGGTCGGGAAGATTGATCGACGCCGGGGTCAAAAGAGACATCCCAACTGTGCGCCTAGTTAGGCATTCATTCAGTATGCTTCCTCCCATTCCGCCGATGAATGCAGAGGGAGCGTGCTCAATCCCCTTTCCACCTATCTCCTTGCATTTCCCTTCCTGCGCAACGCAGTATGCCTTGCGATCCTCCGGGATTCCCCTCACCGGTATGCCGTCGAGTATTACTATTTCCTTTGAGTGAATCTCTTCAAGCCAATCCATGAGAACCGATGAGATCTCGTAGAGCCCCTCCAAGTCTATTGGGACCTCGCAGATTATTACGACTAGGTCTCCAGATCTGTTCGTGTAAATCCTGAAAGGGTGGCGAAGCTTCTCTCCCACGAACACAGCAACTGGAGCTATGTGTTGGCTCTTGACGTGCGCGACCTGATGGAGACCGAGCTGCTCTATCATGTAACTCACTGAAGCGATCCCTACGAGCCCAGGTCCCACAAAACCGCCCACGACGAGCGGAGAGTTGTACTTCGGTTTCTCCATCTCGACTACTCGGGTTTGAAAGAGATGATCTACCAAACTGGAAAAAATCTAGCCCTCCCCCAACCTATTGTATTTGTGGTTCTTGCGAACCCCTCGCTTTTGCTTAATCAATCGATTGATTGCTTTGAGACTTCTTCGTCTCTTGCGATCTGCGAAGCCCTTGCATATCAACTTTCCAAAAGAAAAGACCCATGAGTGGGTCATTTCTCCAACCCTGCTAATTTCCAACAGCCGGAGCCTCGTCATCTCTTCCTCGTTCTTCCCCTTCCACTTCTTTTCTGCTTCTCCCTTTGAGAATGAGGATTATCCCCACCACTAGAACAAGGAGGCCAATGAAGAGAGATTCAAACCAAAAGACGTAGACTCCTGCGATGCACACGAGGAGGCCCAGCGTTGCTAGATACTTCACTTTTTTCTCTTACCGCGACCGCTATCAGGTGAACTCCTTCCTCTCAAAGAGTACGAGCCCGAGAATCGCAGTGACGGCGAAATAAACAAGAAGTATCGCAATCCCTTCGGGTACCGTTGCATTGTAGATCGTGAAAGTTGGCCCGCCACCGTTCCTTCCAATATGCGTGATTGTTTTGTGGCTCGGATACGGATCGGAGAGGACGTTTCCAATTATCTGGGCACCATAAGTGATGAGAAACCAAGGTTCTATCTGAGCCACGTTCGCCACGATGTCCTGAATTATCGAGAACCCAAAGAGGAGCAGGACTACCGTGACGAGAATCGACATCGAGCTACTCTTGAAGACGCAGCTGAAGAAGAAAGTAAATCCCAAGACAGAGATGATGTAGATTATCGAAAAGAGAAAAGATTCCCAGAATTGGTAGGGCACGCTTGTTCCAAAGTAATAAATTGCGTTCCCAAGCGTTATCGCAGTGAAGACTCCAAAGACAATGAGAGAAGCGCAGAGAGCTGCTAGCCATTTGCCAACGTAGATCGTAGATCTGCGGATTGGATTTCCGAGAAGAAAGTACCCTGTCTTGTTTTGAAATTCTCCTGAGATGGCGTCTCCCCCAAAGAATACCCCTGAGAGTATGATTACAAAAGTTACCGACATCCCCCACCACTGGGAGTAGAACGAAAGAGCAGAAGAGAGGAAACTCGACGGCCGATAGTACCCGATTATACCGGTTAGAGTAGCTCCGATCACGAGAGCAATCGTCAGCAGGATGAAGAACCTACGCGATCTGAAATAATTTAGAATCTCATACTTTGTAATTACTCCGATTTGCTCGAAACTACTGGGAAGGGAGCTTCCTTCTGACAACTCTGTTTTTACGCTTACTGACACAACCAGCTCGCCTCCTTCCCTTTCTCTTTTTTTCCTTTGCTTATTACAGTGTATCCTTGATCAAGTTGAGGTAAGTGCTTTCCAACGCAGAGGACGAGGGTCTAAAACTCACAAGGCCCAGCCGCAGAGCTGCCAGATCAGAAAGGACCTGTTCTTGAACCTCAATCCCTGCCTTGATCGTGAGTCGAAGATTCTTCGAATCGATTCTATCAACTGCCAGGACGTTTGGAAGAGATTCGATCGCCTTTATGGTAGAAACCCCATCGACTTCCCTTGAGAAGCCAGCCTCGACGACGTTTGCATTCGCTCCGGAACCGGAGAATTTGGAAGTAACATTTGCAAGCGTGTCGTACACTAGGAGATTTCCGTGATCGATCATCGCGACTTCATCGCACACCTCAGAGACTTCTGGGAGGAGATGGGAACTCATGAAGATTAGTCTGTCTCTCTTCTTGAGTGATTTGACAATGTCCCTAACCTCAGCCATTCCTCTAGGATCGAGCCCCGTAGTCGGCTCGTCAAGTATCACTACGTCGGGATCTGAGAGCAGCGCAGCTGCGATGTTTATCCTCTGCTTCATCCCCTTCGAGAATTTTCCTACTCTTTTGTCGATCCACTCCTCCATTTTCACTTCCGAGACGACATCTTCGATCTTTTGCTTTCTCCCGAATCGTGGAACTCCCCTTATCTCTGCTATCATTCCAAGAGCCTCCCTGGGAGTGAAGGATGGATAGATTTCAGGGCTCTCAATCAGGGAGCCTACCCGCGCGAGGGCAGCCCTCTTTTCTCGGTGCACAGAGTGACCATTGATTAGAGCTTCTCCAGAAGTTGCCCTGATCATGTCAGTGAATATCTTGAGTGTCGTTGTCTTCCCTGCACCGTTTGGGCCGAGATATCCAACGCACTTCACTCCTTCGATCTTCAGGTTGAGATCTGAGAGAGCGGTGAAATCACCGTACTTCTTCGTGAGCCTTACCGCTTCTAGTGAAGGCATGTGTCTTGGTTTCACCTCTAAATATTTTGCTTTCTTTTTTGTTTCGAAAGAAAATAGACTCGAGGAAAGGGGGGAGGAGGACCAGGATAAGAGAAGAAACGGATCGCTTCCTTTCCCTTTTCTTGTTCTTCTTCTTCTAACTTAGGGCATTTCCATGCAAACCTACTTTGAAAGTAGCTTCCAGGAGAGCACAATTCCTAGCACTGAGAGTATCCCAGCGAACAGGACGAGCACTCCAAAATCCATCCACAGTGGATTTGCCGCCGTCGCGCCCAAGAGAAGCTGGCGAGTCGCGTCGTTGGCATAGCTCACCGGGTTCACTTTCACGACTCCTTGAAGCCAAGTAGGCATGAGCTTCACTGGTAGAAGTGCGTTGCTCGCGAAGAGCAATGGTAGGTTGAGCAAATTGATTATTGCCATCTGGGTCTGCCAGTCGCTCGATCTCAGCGCGAGCATCACGAATAGAGAGGAGAGACCGAAAGACATGAGAAAGAGTATTGTGAAGGCTCCAGCTATCCCGATCGCACTCATGTGGCTTGTGTCCATCCCGAGAGCGACTGCGATTCCAAGCACAATCCCAGCCTGAATCAGAGATCTTATGACGCTCTGGAGAACCTTCCCTGTGACAACTGCCCCGCGCCCCACTGGAGTACTAAGCGCCTTGTTGAGAAAGCCGAATCTCCTATCGAAGACGACTGACATGCCGCTGAAAGCAGCAGTGAAGAGTATTATGAACGCGAGCATGCCAGCTGCGAGATAGGAAAAGTAGCTCGACACTCCAAAAGTTTGAATCATTATTGCGTTTGCGACGCTAGCCCCTCCAGGGGCGCTCGCGATGAAAGAGCCAAAGTTGAGGGCCTTACCGAAGAGCGCAAGCCAGACAACTGGCTGGATTAGCGAAATGAAGAGTTGAATTGGGTTCTTGTACCATTTCTTGAGGTCCCTGTTTGTGAGAGCCCATAGGCCGTGCAGCGGACTCGTGTTGAGTTTCGGAGCCGCGCTGAACGCCTTCTCCTGTTCTATCGATTCCTTTGCGCGCCTTACCTCGGTAAGCTGTTGTCTCCCTTCCCCTTCTCTTTCTTCTTGCTTTTGTTGCGCCGTCGAAGCTTGCGGCGACGCGGTTGCTCTGATTTCTTCAGCCATGTTTACTACTCAATCCTCCTCAAAAACAATAATCGAAAGGACTCCTCCTCTTCCTTTTTGTTGATTCTCAGCGCCTTGCCCGCATCATCGTAACTCGCTGGCTGAACATTTGCATCCTGCTCGTCTCTTCCTCTCTTAGGGTCTTCCCAGTAAATTCAAGATAGGCCTCGTCTAAGGTTGGCTTTGTGAGAGAAATCTTTGTCACATGTAGACCCTTGGATCGTATGAGATCTATGATCTCTGGGGCTACTTCTTCTCCCATCTCAGCCTTGATCCTGTAGTCATTCCCTCTCTTCTTTACGTCTTTCACAAGCCTGATGTTTGCAATCTCGGAAGATATGTCTGGTTCAGACTCTTTCACACCGACGACTATCACGTCTCCGCCGACGCTCGCCTTGAGCTGATCCGGAGTCCCAATCCGGACGATGTGCCCGTGATCGATTATCGCGATTCTATCACACAAGGAGTCTGCTTCCTCCATGTAGTGAGTTGTGAGAAAGAGGGTCATATGATACTCTTCCTTGAGCATCCTGATATAGTTCCAAACCGCCGCGCGAGTTTGAACATCCAGCCCCAAAGTTGGCTCGTCTAGAAATAGAAGCTTCGGATAGTTGATTAGTCCACAAGCTAGCTCGAGCCTCCTTCTCATCCCGCCGGAGTATGTGCTCACCTTCCTGTTTGCAGCATCCTCAAGTTCGACAAGTTTCAAGAGCTCCTGAGCGTGAGCTTTTGAATTGCTTCTGGGTATTCCGTAAAGATCTGCGCAGAGGAGTATGTTCTCAAGTCCAGTGAGATCCTCGTCGGCCGTGTACTCCTGCGGGACGACTCCCACGCTTCGCCTCACTTCAGTTGCATGTTTGTAAATGTCGTAACCGCAAATCACAGCACTCCCTGAAGTCGGCCTGATGAGTGTCGTGAGCATGTTTATTGTGGTGCTCTTTCCTGCTCCGTTTGGGCCGAGGAAACCAAAGATTTCTCCCTCCTTCACGTTGAAGGAGACGTTGTCCACTGCCTTGATCTTGCCGTCGTAAGTCTTTGAAAGATCTTTCACGCTGATTATGTATTGAGAAGATAAAGATCCTGCTTCTTCTTCTTCCTCCTCCATCACTGAAATCTCTTCTTTTGCTTGTTGCTGTTGTTGTGCTGTCATTTTCCCTTCTCACTTTCTTCATTTTTCACTCTATTGTTTTCTTTGTTTGTTTTCCTTCAGACGACTCCTTTCCTTGCTGATTCGTGATGATGAGGATGCTGAAGCTCATTGAGAGTTTCACGAGCCCAGTCAAGTTGCCTTTCCAATATTAGGGCATATTCCTTCAACATATACGCAGCTTCGCTCTTTGGAATTTCATCGAGTTTTGCCTTGAAAGTCTCTTGAGCCATTTGGAAGCCGAGCCTTGAGCCGTCAACGAAGAATTTTGAGAGATGTTCCGCCCCCAAGCAGTCTATGAAAATTCGCCTCATTGCCATCCATCTCTGGCTCATGTTGGCGAACATTCCCTTTGCCTCCCGAAGGTATTCCTCTCCCTTCTCGGTTATCCTGTAAACTCGCTGGGAAGTCTCTCCAAGGTATTGTTTCCTTGAAGCTCTATCAGCCCTGATGTAACCGTAGCGCAGGAGTTTCTTGAAGATGGGGTATACAGACCCAGGCCCCGGCCTCCATGCACCCTCGGTCTTGCTTTCAATGTCCTGAAGTATCTCGTATCCATGAGCAGGCTTCTGAGATAGTCTGAACAAGATATAGTAGATGAGAAGACCCCTCGGAGCGCCTTGCGGTTTCCCTAGTAGGGAATGTTCATGCTCGGGAGAATTTTGCTCCGCCTGATCACGTTTTCTTGCAGTTTCGACTGCTTTTGACATCAAGGCTGGGTTTTTAGCTCCTGTTGCGAGTCTTCCTCTGACCTCTTCAGGGTGAAGTGAAGAGTTACGCAAAGTATGCATATAAGTATGTCGGATGCGATATACTTTACCAGAGGCGATCTCGTCTGTCTCTCTCACGCCTCTTTCGGTCACCCCCTGGCGCAAAAAAAGCTAGGAGGAAGAAGAGAGCTTGTACCCGATAGACCTTAGAAAGGATCGCCTCTCGAAGATTTCCTTTTCCTGCTCTATTCCCTTTGGCGGGAAGCCGTCGACCACCCCGATTATCCCCCTCCCCTGATCGGTTTCGGCTATTATGACTTGGACTGGATTCGCAGTCGCGCAGTAAATCGTGCAGACTTCAGGGACGTTCTTTATCGCATTCAGAACGTTGATTGGATAGATGCCGCGAAGAAGGATTAGAAAGGAGTGTCCGGCTCCTATTTCTAGGGCTCTCTCGGAGGCGAGCTTTCTTAGCTCGGGATCTGTGCCCTCGTGCCTCACGAGCCTCTGACCGGAGGATTCACAGAAGGCAAAGCCGAATTTGGCGTTTGGGACTGAGCCTACTAGCACTTCGTAGATGTCTTCTGTGGTCTTTATGAAATGAGCTTGACCGAGTATGAGGTTTATCCCTTCTGGGACTTCGAGTTTGACTGATTTTATTTCGACTGTCATGGATCTGGACTAGGTATGGTTGCGTTACTCATTAAGTTATTTCTTTCTTACGTACTGTTGATAGATCAAATAGCTCTTTCCATGTCAGAAAAGCTTTCAACTATCCGGCCTGTTTTAAAAGTTCTGTGAAACCACTTTTGGTCCCTAAAAATTCCCTTTAAGGAATAATATGATGTAACAGGAAGAAGTACGTAAGTCATAAGCATAGAATATGGAAGTGTTTTAAGCTTCTTACTCGCACCATCACGGTACAGAGCCGCTACTTGGACTACAACAGCAGAGGGTATCGCAATAGTTGTTAGATCTGCAGCGAGAAGTAATGGAAAGTAATGAAAATCATAATTTAAGAGGAACAAGTTAACAATGCCTATCACAGTCGTTATTAGTACGAGTAGCCCATTGAAATAGGAAAAACCCGTGAGTATGAAGTCGAATTTTTGTTTCATCGAAAGATGCTTGCTCCTGACAATTTTCCAGAAATACTGCTTTGTGTTTCGCGTAGTTCCTTCTGCCCATCTGCCAATCTGTTTCACGACTCGCCTGATAGTGGAAGGGCACTCTCCAGATGCAGAAAGACCAGAGTCATAAATTACCTTGTAACCCTTGAGATAGAGTCTTAGAGTCAGACTGTAGTCTTCGCTAATGTTGCTATCAAACGGTATCCTTCTTAAAATCTCAGTTCGGGCCATGAACACACTGCCCATAACCGGGATGAACATTCCAAGCTTTGATCTCGCTTCAAGCTCAATCTTGTAGGTCGTCGAATGCAAGATTCTTATCGCTTTTGTTATCCAGTTCTCATCTGCATTGAGATCATGTTTTTGATAGCCTTGGACAACTTGAACCGAAGGGTTCTCAAAATGAAGTAAAAAGCGCTCTACTAAGCCCGGTCTTGGCAAGAAATCCGCATCGAATACTAATACATGAGTACTTCTTGGATCGGTGTTCTTTATCCCAACGTTAAGAGCTCCTCCCTTCCAACCCTCACATTTTTCTCGATGAATTACCTTGACGTGGGGATGGCTTTTCCATTTCTCGAGCTTCTGTGTTGTCTTGTCCGTTGAATCATCGACTACTATGACTTCGTAGTCGGGGTATCCAAGAGAAGTACATGCAGCAAGAAGTCTATCTACGACATTTTCCTCATTGAAGAGCGGTAGAATAATGCTAACAAAAGGATCAATATTCGGATCGAGATCTGTCTCGCCTTTCACGTCTCCCTTTGGAATTGAGAGTGCAACAGGGGTGAAGATATAATACCTAATTGCGTATATAAAAAGCCAACAAATTGCGGCAAGATATATTGGAGCATCTAATTGGATTATAATGGGAATCATTGGAAAAACACAAACTGGCTTAGGAAAAAAATAATTCGTATTTATTCTATTCCTTTTCATCGAGGATAACGGTAACTTAACTGATTCCTATCACTATCATTGAATAGCCAGAATGCGAAATTGAAGGATATGTATCAAGATGGAGAAGAAGTAACCTACGTAGGTGCGGATGTCCACTAGAGCGAGAAGCACTTAGCCCTGAAATTGGTGGGATTCATCTATCCGCTGTATGATAAACTCGACAGATTCCACGGTGTGGAGTTCCAGTATCAAATCGAAAAAGGATTAGACAAGTGCAGGTTCAAAACAGAAATATGATAGAGCTGATGCAAAGGTACTTGGAAACCTCTTCAGAACTAACTTCCTCAAGAGATTCCACATGGCAAATTGAAGAGATACTGGAAAAGAGGTTTCCTATCAACCATAGTGTGAAGTAGGGCCTGACATGAGCAGAGCTCAGAGGATCAATCAGATTGCTTTTGAATCGAACTTGATAGAACAAACCCTTTCAGCTGTGAGGGGAAAAAGAAACTGAGAGAAGAGAGATCTGCCTTATGGAGATAGACATCAGACTGGACGAGCTTGAGCTTGTAGAAAGGTTACGGAGAAACTTGATAGACAAAATTCATCCGTCGTTGCAAGTGATCCTAAGGCTAAATGAGAATACCCTAAAGTCATTGATGAGGATTATTCCGCGGGCATTGCGAATCATTCAGGCGACCGCTAGCTCCTCTTCTTTCAGCTCAAATTTCATAGTCATGGTTTGCTTGAGCTCGTGGCTTCTTGGCGCAATCATTTGTAGAGGTGTCGTCATCCAAGAATGGTTCTTGTTTGCAATTTTCACGAAATAGTTGATTGAAAAAGACTTTTTCGATGGGAAGTATTCTCCGAGCTCTCGCTTGATGTAATCAAGGCCGGAGTTTATGCTCTCGATGCATTCATGGTGTAAATGAACTTTCTTGCCTCAGAAGGATAGGAAGGCGAGGTAGTTGTTTTCTCTTCCCCTGAGTCTTTCTGCGTACGCCCTATAAGTATTCTCAACAAGAGGGCTGCCCCGTTTACTTAACGACTGACCGATCGGCCTAAGGCCGAGTGCCCGTTCTCCTTCTTTTGTGATCAACAGTGGAACGAGAACGAACACCATTTGAAATCATCTACTATGCTGTATATCTGGTCTTCGAGGGACTCTCCTTCAGGGCATGTTCGAGAGCCATACAACCTCTGGTGAAGAGGACGCACAAGGCAGTGTGGGACTGGTATCACTCATCTAAGGCGTTAGGCTGACCCTTCGCCCAACCATCTTGCTTTCTTTCTCTTTGTAAGAGAATATTCTTTACGCTTTATCAATCTAGCGTTTGAACTGGAGCTAGCTGAACAGGCTCGCCCAGCCTTTTCCGCATACACTCATAAACGCTCTAGCTCAAAAGCTAGGCGTACTCTGACAATTCAACGGAGGCCGGGCTCCACACTCAGGAGAAAAAGCTCTCCAAAAGGAGGAGGCTCAATACCAAGTCAAATGGTTCTGCCTGCAACTCCATCCCCATCTGTCCACAGCTAGGCTGATAATTCACCTCCCGCATCATCTTCAAGATCGTCGAGTCTTGATAGCTTCCTTTCAGTCAGCTCAGGGTTCTCCCATCTCCAGTTCTGCTCTGTGAGCATCATGTGATGGATCATCCTAGCGAGTTTCTTCATTGCCATGACGTGAGCATACTTGCCGCTGCCCGTCCTCTCCTTGACATTGTTGTAGTACGATTTGACATTCGGATTATGCAATGTCACAGTGTCAACCATTATTGCGAGAGCCCACCTTGCTGTTGATGGTCCGTTTTTGGACATCCGACCCCTCCTTCTGACATTTGCGCTGTCCTTGCTCTCTGGAATGATTCCAAGGAAGCTTGCCACGTGGTTGAAAGAAGGAAAGCGATGTGGATCTCCTATGTACGATGCGTAGAGAGACGCAAGGTAATAGTCTACGCCTGGGATTGACATTATGATCCTCGCATACTTGTTGTCCTTCGCGTTCTTCCTTATACTTTCTTCCAGAGGCTCGCGCTGTTTCTCAAAGAAATCGAGTCTGTCCAGCATTGTCTTCATGACGAGGTCTCTGTCGTCGCCAAACTTGAGGGAGGAGATTGCAACCCTCCTTGTAACTGAGAAATTATCGTCGGTCTTTGGGAGTGATTCTAGAACACCTTCCCTTTTGAGATAGCTCAGGATTCGCGTCTTCATTCTGCCTATCTCGACGCCTAACTTGACTCTCTGAATCAGGAGGTCCCTTTCGATCTGCTCCTCTCTGCTCAAGAGATGCGATTCTGGCAACAGACCTGCTAGATGGAGCTTCGCAATCTTTAAGCTGTCTGTTTTGTCGTTCTTTTTCTTCGATTTGACAATCCAGGCGAGCTCCTTTGGATGAGCGACCGTAATGTCACCATATCCTAACTCCCTGAGAGCTCTCGAGAACGGATATGCCATGCCCGTTGCCTCGTAGGCTATCCGTGCATCCTTTGGCACCCTGTCTGAAAACAGGGCGTACCCTTTCGCATCCATTTGAAAGGAGAACCTGTCTGAAACTTCTCCCATCGGGGAGAGGACAGTAGCCAGGCTCGCACTATCACCCAAATCGATCCCAGTGATTGCCTTGTTGGTCATAACTCCTTTGACCGTCTTGTCGTTCTTATCATCTTTCCCTTTATTCGCCATTCTTACCATCTCTACGTTTCAGGCAAGATAGTAGCGACTCGGATGACTGACACCGAGTCGCGAGGGCGAAGGGTCAGCCGAAGCAAACGCCTTACGAGTCAGTCAGGAGATTGGACAAGACACAAGCTTTCACAGGCTCTTCAGATTGGGATGTGAGCGTGTCAAGATCTTCGCAATCGACGAAACTGGAGTCATCGTGGCGGGCAGTCAGGCTTTCCTCTTCATAGCATACGAACCTTTCGAGAAAAGAATTCTCGGGCTGCATCTTGCATGGACTCCGAGCTCGCTCTCCGTAGAATTATTCCTCAAGGATCTCGTGAGGAAGTACGGACGTCATCCAGTGTGGACGGATGCTGGGGACTGGTATCCACCAGCCTGCGAATTGATGAATCTCAAAGCATCACGTCTACCTGCACGGCTCGTGGCTCTGGGAGGTCATGGAGAGAGAGAGCTGTCCAGATGCTGAAAGACAGGACCGAATCGTTCGATGATCTATTTCCCTGCAAAAATCATGGTGAGACATGCAAATTTGTACACATCAACAACTGGATCAACGTTTTCTGG
>Ga0070737_10000492_pt1 | contig 81023 bp, 71 predicted proteins | sample Coa_R1_10_FD_66438 | JGI IMG/M metagenome (GOLD analysis project Ga0070737, IMG submission 66438) | Surface soil microbial communities from Centralia Pennsylvania, which are recovering from an underground coalmine fire - Coalmine... | ecosystem: Environmental > Terrestrial > Soil > Unclassified...
CGCGGCAGGTCATCACGCCTCCCGCCGCGCAATCCGCAACAATCGGTAGATCGCGCGGGCTCGTCAACAGTCCCCCTCCTCATCAGCCAACGGCGGCGGCATCGACCCGGTCACCGGGGCGCCGACCCGCCCTGGCGGCGCCGGGATGTACCTCCACTGGGAGGGGCGCAAGGGCTACCGGACGCGCATGCCCGCACCCCGGGTGCTGGAGCCGGTTCCGGAGCTCTCCTACGGCGAGCCCGGCGCCAACCGAGTCATCGAGGGCGACAACCTCCAGGTGATGGTATCGCTGCGCTCCCACTACCAGGGAGCCATCGACGTCGCCTACCTCGACCCTCCGTACAACACGGGCAAGCGGGACTTCGCGTACTCCGACGCGCGCTTCCACGATCCCAACGCCGACGCCGACGACATGGTCTACGTCAACAACGAGGACGGCGGCCGCCACACGAAGTGGCTCAACTTCATGGGGCCCCGGCTCTGGCTCGTCTGGCAGCTCCTCGCCGACCACGGCGTGTGCTTCGTGTCCATCAGCGACATCGAGCTGTTCCGGCTCGGCATGCTCATGGACGAGATCTTCGACGAGCGCAACCGCATCGGCACGATCATCTGGAAGCAGGGCACCGACAACAATCCCACCCGCATCGCCGTCGAGCACGAGTACATCCTCTGCTACGCCAAGCGCATCGAGGATGTGCCGCGAACCTGGCAGGGGCACAGCCAGGCGAAGGAGTGGATGCTCGCCCGCTTCGAGGACCTGGAGGCAGCACAGCCGGATCGAGCCAAGCTGGCGCGGGAGTGGCGCGCCGCCATCAAGGAGCAGGTGGCCGCGTACAAGCATGCGGTCGCCAACGGGGACGGTGACGATGCGATCGACCTCGGTGCGCTGGCGCGATACCACCACGTCGACGATCGCGGCGCCTACGCCGCCATCCGCAACACGGACAACCCCGGCCGCCCCGGCTACTTCTACGACGTCGTCCACCCGGGAACGGGACAGCCCTGTGCCAAGCCGGCGACCGGGTACCGCTTCCCCGAGGAGAAGATGCGCCAGCTCCTCGCCGACGATTTCATCGTCTTCGGCAAGGACCACAAGAAGCTCATCGAGCTGAAGAAGTACCTCAAGGACGTCAAGGAGCCGCTGCGCAGCGTCATCGACCTCGACGCCCGCGCCGCGGCCAACCTGCTCAAGAAGCTGCTTCCCGGTCAGCGCACGGCCCGGTACCACACCGCCAAGCCGGTCGAGCTGATCATGAAGCTCCTCGCCTTTGGTGGCGATGAGGACGCGCTCATCCTCGACCCGTTCGCCGGTTCGGGGACGACCGGCCATGCGGCGCTGCGTCTCAACGCCGCAGACGGTGGGAGCCGCCGCTTCATCCTCATCGAGGAGGGAACCCGCGAGGACCGGTACTGCCGGACGCTGCTCGCGCCCCGGCTCGTCGCCGCCATCGAGCAGGAGGGGCTGCAGGGAGGCTTCGCGTTCGAGGCCAAGGGCCGGCGGCTCAACCGCGACGCCATCCTCGAGCTGGAGCGCGAGGCCATCGCCAACCTCATCATCCACACCGACGCCACCGGCAAGGGCCGGGGCATCACCCGCGTCTCCGGCACCTACGTCATCGGCCACAACCCGCGTCACGAGGCGATCTGCCTCTGCTGGAGCGGCCGGACCAAGAGCGACATCACCCGCGACGTTCTGGTGGCGATGTTCGAGGAGGCGAAGGAGCGCGGGTTGCGCCGGCCGCTGCGGGTCTACGGTGCCACCTGCGATGTCGGGGAGTCGGAGTCCTTCCGCTTCTGCCAGATCCCCGACGAGATCCTCGCCGCCCTCCAGATCGAGGAGGGTGAGCCGGCGCTCACTGGCGACCCCGACGCCACCGAGCTGCTCGAAGCCGCGGCGCTGACCTCCGCCGATGGCGGCGGATAGCTTCCGGCTCTTCCCATTCCAGGAGGAGGCGGCGCAGGCGATGCGCGACGCCGCGCTCGCCTGGGTGGACTACGCGGTGCGCAACGGGCCGCCGAAGTACGGCCCGACCCAGATCCCCTTCCTCGGCCAGCTCAAGGCCGTCACCGGCTCGGGCAAGACGCCGATCCTGGCCCAGACCGTCGGCGGCCTCGGCGACGCCGTCGTCTTCTGGACCACCCGCCACAGCGCCGTTGTCGAGCAGACCTTCGCCAACCTCACCGGCCGCTACCGCCCACTGCTGCCGCCGAACACGCAGATCCTCCGGGACATCCCCAGCCAGATCGTCTGGCGTGACCTCATCGACGGCAGCACCGGCCTGACCATCTGGGTGCTCACCGTCGCCTCGTGGAACGAGGCGGAAGCGGACAGCGGCAACGGTGATGCCCGGTTGCGCTTGCGCCGCGCCCAGCCGGACTGGGCAGGCGAGGGCTCACCCTGGGAGCAGCTCCGCGAGAAGCTCCAGCGGCCGCTCTGGATCGTCTCCGACGAGAGCCACAACCAGAGCGAGGTGCAGCTCGACCAGCTCGCCGCGCTGCGCCCCAAGGGGTTTTTGATGGCCTCGGCGACCCCACTGGTGAACGAGCTCTTCACGAAGTGGGCCGATGCCCTCAACCAGGACGGCGAAACGAAGGATCTCCTGCGTCGCGCCCAGGTGCCGGTCTCGACCCGCGACGTGGTCGACGCCAACCTGCTGAAGACAACCATCGAGCTCATCGACTACCGCAGTGGAGCGGAGGAGAGTCTCGACGGCGCGCTCGACGCCCTGTCCCGCGTGCAGCACGCCGCCGACAAGGAGGATGCCGAGGTCACGCCCCGGGCGATCTACGTCGTCGAGAAGAGCAACCCGCCACGCGGCTCCCACGAGGAGGCGCGGCCGGTGGCGATCTGGCGCCACCTCCGCGAGCGCGGCGTCCCGGCCGATGAGATCGCCGTCTTCACCGACACCAAGACACTCCCCGAGGACGCCGAGCGGGTGACCAGCCTGAGCCAGCTCGACCCCCGCTACCGCCACATCATCTTCAACCAGTCCCTCCAGGAGGGCTGGGACGACCCCGAGGCGTACGTCTGCTACTTCGACGGCGTCACCCGGTCCTTCGTCCGCATCCGCCAGATCGTCGGCCGAGTGCTGCGCCAGCCGAGCGCCCGGCGCTACGCGCCCGAGGCGCTGAACACCGCGACGATCATCCTCCAGACGCCGGCGTCGGCGTACGAGACCGTCGTCTCCGAGCTGCGCGCCGAGCTGCGCCTGTACGCGCCCGAGGACGAGCCCGCCTTCGCCACCATCCGGGTGAAGACGCGCAAGGACCCGCTGGAGCCGGTGCCGGTGAAGCGCGGCGCCAAGAAGCTCAGCCTCCCGCGCCGCGCCCTCAAAGCGCCGAGCATGGCCAAGGTCGAGCGCGACCTCAAGAGCGTGGCCGAGCGTCCCTGGCCGCAGGACGCCCTCGACGCTCCCGGCACGGGACGCCGCGCAGTCGTCTCGCTGGAGACGGGCGGCGAGGAGTACGACTACGTCAAGGTGCTGCGCAGCGCGCGCACCCAGAACCGCGTCTTCCTCCGCCGCCGTCTCCTCCAGCGCAACCGCGCCTGCGTCAACGCCATCCACCCCGACCATTTCCGCGGGCCCGCGTTCGAGCAGATGAGCTGCCACGGCTCCCAGGCCCAGGAGGAGCTCACCACCCTGGCCGCCAACATCGTCGACTACTTCGAGGACCGGGTCAGCTACCAGGACGATCCCGACCCCGACCGCACGACGTGGCGAGTCGACGAGTACCGGCCGCGGGGGAAGGAGATGCTCGACTTCGACCGCGCCGCCCACGCCCAGTACTCCAAGGCGGACTTCAACAGCGACGAGCTCGTCTTCGCGCGCACCATCGACCGCATCAAGGGCGTGACCTGGGTGCGCAACCCGGCGACCGAGAGCCAGGGCTTCGGCATCCCGCTGCCCAAGAAGGTCGGGGACTCCTCGACCTTCTACCCGGACTTCCTCATCTGGAAGAAGGACGTCTGCTGGGCGGTGGACACCACCGGCCGCCACCTCCTCGACGAGAAGGTGCGGGGCAAGCTCGTCGCCCTGGAGACGCCGCGGATGGCGCTCGTGGTGCGCGGCCGAGTCGACCTCGGCACCGGATCCCGGGAGGGGAAGGAGGGCTGGAGCCTCGTCGTCGGCCGCCCCAACCTCAAGCCGATCGTCGAGCACTCGGACGACCTCGACGTGCTCGTCAGCATGCTGCTCACCGAGCAGCTCTAGCGAGGCCCCGCGCGGCGGCTTCGCGTCTGCGATGTTGAACACGTCGTCCACGGACGGACATGGCGGTCAGGCCTTGCGATCGATCCTGCACTCACCCCTACGAGTCAGTGCAACCCCTGAAGCACCCACTTGAAGTGGGTCCGCGCACTCGCCCGTTCTGAATTCAGAAGCCCTGCACACGCCCCTGCACTCGACGGCCTGCCGATTGCATGCCCTCTCGCCCCCGCTTCCCTCCGCCACAACGTAGAAAGTTGTGCCATAGGGAAGCGGGGGACAGCAGGGGCGTGTGCAGGGGAGGAATTCTTTCGGGCGAGTGCGCGGTCGAGTGCAGGGTCGGATGCAGGGGTGAGTGCAAGTCCACCATCAGCACACCTCCCTCTCCGACCTCGACGAAAACCCATAGCTGAGGAGCTGTTGAGCCCGGCCGGTGCCGGTGCCCTATGGGTCCTCGGACATCTGCGAGCTGGCTGAGCGGCTCATGTGAGTCGAGGCCCGACATCTGATCGACCATGCCGTCATCGCTCTGTGACCAGCTTGTCGTGGCTTCGCCCAGCACCGCTGATCGATCCTGGTGATGCCAGGCGAGTCGGGCGTTCCGGCGTGAGGAGGACGTCTCGACATGCGCCGCCCGGACCCACCGAACTGGGAGGCGTTCAAGCGCCTCTGTGACGCCAACCCGGACATCCTCGCCGCCATGGACCGCGGCGACGGGCTGGAGGTGGTGAAGCTCTGCGAATCCACCGGCCAGGACCCGCTGCGCCTCCTCCGCGCCCTGGACAGAGCCGGCGGCTGGGAGTTTGCCGCCTGGGACCCGATCGTCTCCACCACCCGTCAGGTCATGGCCATCACCGGCCGTTTCAACGGGTATCGAGGCCATGCCTACGACAAGGACGGGCACTGGTACGGGCCTCTCCACCTCGGCATCGAGGCGGCCATCGCGCGCGTCGGACGGCGGCTGCTTGCGCATGTGCCACTGTCACCGGATGGCCTGTCCCAGGACACCGTCTGCCGTGCTGTCGAGGATGCCGAGCGGTTGGTCGTCGCCGCGCTCGCCGGGCTGGGAGACCGCTTCTACCGAGCCGTCGCCGACTGCAACCAGCACCTGACAGTCCCGCTGAATCCCGTGGCGGTGCTCGACATTGCCCGCACGATCCCGGGCATGTCTCCCCCACAGCGGGCTCGCGTCGCCGCCCTGGCCGATTGGCCGATTCGCAATGCCCGCCGTCGTCGCCACGCCGCCACCCGTCGGGCTCAGGCACGACCCCTCGCGGTCCTGTAGCTGGCCTCGGTCATGATTCAGCCGGCTCGCAGTGAGGCGAGCACCGCCAACCTCCGCCTGCAACGTCGCCCCGGCCGGGGAGCCCAGCTCACCGAGCGCGACCTGGAGATCCTCCGCATGACCGCGCGCAACGGCGCGGTCACCGCGGACCTGATCGCCCACATCCTCTTCGAGCGCCCGGAGCGCGGCACCTACGGCTACCGGGCTGCGTACCAGCGGATCCACACGCTCAAGGAGGTGGGCCTGCTGAGCAGCAGCAAGACCTTCGCCCACCGGCCCGCGGCGATCTCCGTGACCCCGCGCGGAGCCCTCCTCGCCGACGTCGGAGTCGCGGCCGCGAGGATCCCCGACCGCGAGCTCAACCATGTCCTCCAGCTGGCCTGGCTCAACGAGTGGAATGCGCGGCACATCCCCGGCGTCGAGATCACGTTCGAGCGCCAGCTCTTCGCGGAGCGGTTTCGCGAGCGCGATGAGGACCTCCGCACCGCCGCCCGGCCCCGCTGCCCCGACGCCCGCTACGTCATTCCCGGCCAGGGCAGGGACGGCAGACCGCTCGTCGTTGCCGTCGAGCTCGACCTGACGCGGAAGGATCGCTGGACCCTCCAGCGCCTCATCCGTGCCTACGACCGCGACCTCACCATCGACCAGGTCTGGTGGTACGTGACGCCGGGAAGCGTGCCCCGCTTCCAGGAGATCGTCCGTTCGCTGCGGGTGGAGCACCGCGTCATCGTCAAACCCATTCCCACGTTCCCGGTGCGGCAGCGGCCGTCTCCCTCACAGTCGCGCGCTGGGGTTCCGTCAGCGCCCGCCGACACCGAGCACACGCAGCCCCAGCCACTCCGCGGCGCCGCTCGTCGCTTTGGCGGCCGTCGGCTCCACCTACCTGCCGTCGTGCGCGTGGCCAGGGCGACCCTGCCTCGGCCGGCGTCTCCGGGACCGTCGCTGACGTGACCAGCTGGCATGCGGCTGTGGCCGCTGCCGCGTGTAGGGTTCTCGGACCGGCGTCCCATGCCGCGGTGGGCGGCCCGCAGCGGTGTCGAAGCTCACCGCCAGGGTGTCCATGGACCTATTGCGTGCCGTTGGACGGGTCGCCAGCGGCACTTCGCGACTTCCCGTGCGCACCCGACCCGCCCGTTTCCCCTGCAAATCCGCCACACGCCCCAGGTCTCTGCGGTCGTCCTGTTGGACGCCCTTTCGCTCCCGCATCCCACCGCCACAACGTAGTTGTGACATTGGGATGCGGGAGCAGACCTGGGGCGTGTGGCAGTGACATCTGTTTCGGGCGGCTCGGGTGCGCATGCGCATCTCGTTGGGATCTCTTTCCTTGTGCCGGGGGAATGTGAGACACAACCAGGGGAATGAGGGACGCGTATTTCTGGCGCGGGTTCGTCGAGCGGCATCCCCCATTCCCCCGGACCCCCTTTACCCCCTGCCGCTCGACACCGAGGTCGAAGAGTGCGAGCTGACGGAGCCCGATCTCGCGCGACCCACCGGGCGGTGCAGCAGCTCACGCACAGCGACAAGCGACTACGGAGCCTCTGGAGCAGGTCGCTGGTCCAGCTTCGGGGACGGAGCCGGCCTTCGGGGGTGTCTTGTGTCTTGTCCAGCCCTCACAAGCCGGCGATGTCCGCAACACTGACCTCGACGGCGCGACGGCGGAGCGGGGACGGTTCCCCGCACCCCACCCGGGCATTGTCCCGAGCCGCCGCGACTGGCCGTCAAGGCACGGTGTCACGGCCGGTGACGTCAAGCCGTGCGGTCGCCAGGGGCGACCTCACCTATCCGTGACACCTCTTCGGCCTGGACAGCCAGCCACGGCTCGGGGTGTGAGCGGAGCTCACGGTTGGACAGCCAGATGGACGGCTGCTGTGAGCGAGGAGATCACTCATGGGCATGGACGTCTACGGCAGGAACCCCAGCGCTCCGGCCGGCGAATACTTCGGCAACAGCGTCTGGGGGTGGCACCCCCTCTGGGACTACTGCTGCGCGGTGGCACCGAACACCACCGGCGCGGTTGCCAGCGGCCATTCCAACGACGGCGACGGCCTCGACGCCGAGGGCGCCGCCAAGCTCGCCGCCGTTCTCACCCGCGAACTGGAGAGCGGCCGGACCACCGAGTACGAAGCGACATACACAGCGCGACTCGCCGCGCTTGCGGACGAGCGCTGCGAGTTCTGCGAGGGAACCGGCACGCGCCGGGACGCCGTCGGAATCGAACTGGGCATGGCCGAGCGGGGCCACTGCAACGGCTGCAACGGCAAGGGCGCACACCGACCTTGGGCCGCCATGTACCCGTTCTCCGCCGAGAACGTTGCCGCCTTCCGGGACTTCGTCGCCGCGAGCGGCGGCTTCGAGATCCGCTGACATGGCGATGCATCCTCTCCTCGGCACCATCGTCGTCGACCCGGAAGCCGCCAAGGTCCTTCGGGACGGCGGCGTCCAGCTCTGGGACTGTCTCGCCAGCCACCTCGATGGTGACCTGGGCGACACCGCCGTCACCGGGACCTTGGGCAGGGCTCAACTCTGGAGTGGACCCGGCGTCCGCTCCTCCTACCCGATCGGGCGCGCCTGGGTCGAGATCGACACCGATCTCTGCCGGCGCGTGACCACCGTCCGCGCCGACCTCCCCATCGACGACTGACCTTCGTCCTCATCGGCCGGTCGTCGACATCGGCGGCCGGCCCGCCACAGCTCACACGGAGAACTCACGATGTTCCGTCCTTGGTACCGCGCCAGCCTCACTCCGTCCACCTGGCATGTCGTGCACGCGCTGCCCGACGGCCGGCGCACCGTCTTCGCCGTGCGGCGGTCGAAGCGCGAGGCGGTCGCCACCATGGAGCGCGCAGCGCAGCGGCTTGCGGCCGACGGCCTCAGCCGACGACCCGTTGGCTCGGCCATCGCTCTTCACGATGGCTACGCCCTTCGCGCCGCCCTCGAGGTCGAGCCATGCACCATCGAGCGCTGCCCGGCATGTGCCGCGCTTCCCGGCCACCGCTGGTGACGGCGCTCACTCCCTGGGGCGTCCGGAGCTCTTCCGGGCGCCGCCAACGCACACCGCCTCCCCGCACCTCGTCAAGCCGTCCGATGTCGCCAGCTCACCGACCTGGCCCGTCGTCGCTCGCCGCGACTCGGTCCACCCGTGGTCGTCCCAACGCGACGCGTCCCGGACCGGGAGACGCCGTCGTGCGCGAACCTCGTCACCGCCACACGCCCTCGATGGTCTGCTCCCGCATCAGGACGCGGACCTGCTGCCAGGCGGCTGGCTTCCGGCGCCGTGCGGCGCCTGCTGAAAACCGCCTGGCTCAGGAACCCAACAGCGACAGACGCCACCGGTCACCTCGCACGACGCCGCCCGTACGGCTATTTTCCCTGCGGCATCTGCAGCCGCCAATGCCGCCATGAACTCTCGCATCGCATCAGCTCGTGACGAGATCGCCGAGGCGATGATCGTCGCCATGCGCGCCCGCGACATGGCGCCCGAGATCGACGATGAGCTACAGCTCGTCGACGAACGCCTCGGTTTCGTGCGTCGTCGCCTGGAAGAGATGGCCGGCCCTGCGCCAGTCGACCCATCCGGCGCCGACTCCCTCTATGGCGCGGTCACCAGTCCCGATGACCCGGTCTCGGAGGCCCGGCTTGCGGCGGTGATGACGCTCCAGGTGCATGTCACGGGTGCGCGTCGCGACCTCTTCGGGGGCGAGCCCGCTCCTGCGGAGCAGGAGGTCGGGGCCCAGGGCGAGGAGACCGTCGACGAGTACGACGAGCCGGTGCCGGCGATCGAGGACGCGGAGGAGCTGCGCCAGGCTGTCGACGACGTCGTCGCCGCGCTCGACGCGGCCCGCAAGCGTCTTCGCGAGCTGCCTCGCTGAGCGCACCCCAGTCCGGCGCGTCGGCGCGCCGCGCCGCATCCCGCCCAACTCGCGGGCGGCGGTGGCACCACCCCGCCGGCTGTCACATGTGCTTCGGCTGACGCATCGCTTGGTGGGCCAGCCACTCGGCGCGCCGCCTGCCTGCCTGACCTGATCCTCTGAGCCGCCCGGTCGCGCTCTCGCGTCAGTCTCGGCGTGCGGGGCGGGGTGGCTCCGTGATGCGGGGTAGAGGTGCGCCGGGATATGACCTCGGTGCTCCTGCGGTTCGGCCACGTCGGAGATCCCTGGTCGTTGTCGCCCGCCGCTGATGGAAGCGGACCGGCCCGTGTCGGTGTCAAGCAGTTCGCGCTGCACGCTCATGAGGGTTCGCGCCCGCCTTCGGCGGCTGCTTGACACCTCGGTCCGGCCCGCTGCCCTCGCGGCGTCGACACGTCCAGCTCCGACGTGGACGGCGAACCGCAAACGAGGAGCACGGAGGTCAATCCATGTCCCGCCGCACCACGAAGTCCACCCCCAGCGCCACCACGGCAGCCACGGCGCCGGCACAGCCGGAGCCCGAGCAGAACGAGGAGCGCATCACCATCACCGGCCGCCTCTGCGCCAAGCCGGTGCTCCGCCAGGCGAAGTCCGGCGTCGCCATCTAAGTTAGGTGGAGTGTCTCTCAGAGCCAAAGCCGTAGAGTCGCCCGGGGGGAGCTGGGACGAGGAGCCTGTCTCCGCCGTAGAACGGAGGAAGGCACATCACCGCGACCAGCACGCGCCCGGACTCCCGCCTCGAACGCTATCCGGAGCTGCGGGCATGGCTCAGGCTCGAGGCTGACCTCGGATTGGCCCCCAAGACCCTCGACGCCTACGGTCGAGCCCTCGCCGACTACGTCGCCGTCTGCGACCGCGAGAACATCGATCTCATCTATGCCAGCCGCGCCGACGTCGCTCGGTACGTCCGCGATCTCACGTCCCGGCCGCACCCGCGAGGTGCAAACGTCATCTCGCTCGACTCCGGCGCCGGTCTCGCCAACGCCACCATCAGGCAGCGCCTCGTCGCCGTCCGTCTCTTCTACGACCACCTGGTGGAGGAGGGCATCCGCGACAGCAACCCCGTCGGCCGGGGCCGTTACAGCGCGGGCAAGCCCTCCGACGGGCCCCCGGAGCGCGGCCTGGTTCCTCGGTTCACACGGCTTCCATGGATCCCCTCTGACGCCGAGTGGCTCACGCTCCTCGACACGGCCCGTGCTGAGCCCATCCGCAACCGCTTCATGCTCGCGCTGGCCTACGACGCAGCCCTGAGACGCGAAGAGCTCTGCCAATTGCGCAGCGACGACGTCGACCCGGCGTTTCGGACCATCCGCATTCGCGCTGAAACGTCGAAGAACCGCCTGGAGCGGGTCGTCCCCTACTCCGCAGCAACCGCGACGCTCTTCCGCAATTACCTCGATCATCGGCGAACCCTGAGCCGTGCCCGGGGACCACTTTTCCTCTCCGAGTCCCGGCGCAACCGGGCGACGCCGATCACCATCTGGACCTGGTCCAAAGTCATCCGCGACTTGGCTCTTCGAGCCGGTCTCCCTCGCTTCAGCACCCACACCCTGCGTCACCTCTGCCTCACGGACCTGGCTCGCTGTGGCTGGGAGCTGCACGCCATCGCGCGCTTCGCCGGTCACCGCAACACCGCCACCACCCTCCAATACATCCACCTCTCCGGCCGAGATCTCGCCGAGCGGCTTCGACGGGCCACGAGCCGGCTGCACGAGGACCGCGTCCTACAGCTGGTCACACCATCATCACCGGCTCCCGAGCCGTGACGTCTCCCACCTCGGCAACCGCCGAACGTGATCCTGCCCCGCAGCTTCGCTGGAGATGGCCGCCAGATCGCCGGCGCTACGACTGTTCCCCCCTCACCGACGTCGAGCGAGCCGCCATTGCCACGCTCGGTCCGCGCCTCAAGCGATGGCAGCGCCCACGTCGCAAGGGTGAGGAGTGGTCCGCCATCGAGCGGCTTCTGAAGCCCCTCCGCGACGCTCATGCCACCCTCTACCTGCCCGATCACACCGCCAGGTGGTCGGCCCTCCTCGCCGTCGCCAACCTGCTCCACCACTGCCTCGAGCAGGGAACCACCTTCTGGGAATGGGATTACGCGACATGGGTCCACGTCTGTGACACCGGCCGCGGTTGGCGCGAGCGCCGTCCTCAGTGGGCGTACCAGGGATCACGCCATCACGTCATGGCACTGGCGTATCTCCTCGGCGACTTCACAGAGCCACTACCAGGCGCGATGTTCCGGACAATTCTCGCCGAGAAGATGTTCGGGCCTGATGCCGTCAGGGCCGCACTGGACAGCGTCATCGGCGCCGTCAACGGATGGGGATACGGAACCACGGCCAGCTGGCAGCTGCCCAACCTCACCTGCGAGGCGCTCATCGTCCGCCGCAGCCCGGACCTCGCCGATCTATCCGCCGAGTTCATCGACAGGCTTCGTACCGCGCCGGGCCTCAGCCGTGCGCGCCGGAGCCTGTTCTACCGGCTCCGGCTGGCGCTCGTGACCCTCGGTCTGATACCGCCCACCGTCTGGCGGGACGCTCCCCCTGTCGCCGATGGCTCAGGCGTCGGAGCAGAGTGGAAGGAGTGGATCGACCGCTGGTACATGACGTCGACTCTGACGCTCAGCACTCGGCGTGCCAACCGCTGTCTCCTCTTCCGACTCGGGCGTTGGCTCGCCGAGCATCACCCGGACGTCGATTCTCCCCGTCACTGGACGCGGCAGCATTGCGCGGCATTCGTGGCTCACGCCGCCGACATGCGCTATGGCGACTACACCGCGAACCGCAATTCGCTGATCGCCTCACGCATCGGGCAACCACTCGCTCCGAACGCCAAGGCCGGCTACCTGTACGCAGTGCGTCAATTCTTCCGTGACTGTCAGGAGTGGGGCTGGCTCCCTCGCCGATTCGATCCCGGCCGCGCCCTCAGGACTCCGCCCACCCTCAAGGCGCTGATCGGCCCCGATCCTCGGGTGATCGACGACAAGCTCTGGGCCAAGCTCATCTGGGCCGGGCTCAACGTCACCATCGAGGACTTTCCCAAGGGTCTATCCGGTGCCTTCTACCCCATCGAGATGCTCCGAGCGCTGACGCTGACGTGGCTCTTCGCCGGGCTGCGCAGCGACGAGATCGCCCGCCTCAGGGTCGGCTGCATTCGATGGCAGCCCAGCACCTCGGACGACCCTGAGGGCTCGTCCGCCGATCCCATCTGTCTCCTCGACATTCCCAGCAACAAGACGGGCACGGCCTTCACGAAACCGGTCGAGCCGCTCGTGGGACGGGCCATTGCCGCGTGGGAGGCTATTCGTCCACAGCAGCCGAAGCTGCGCGACCGGAAGACCGGGACCCTCGTTGACCTCCTCTTCTGCTTCCGCGCTCGCAGGATCTCCGGCTCCTACATCAACGACGCCATCATCCCCGCGCTCTGCCACAAGGCCGGCATCCCCATGGCCGACGCTCGCGGCCGAATCACCAGCCATCGGGCTCGATCCACGATCGCCACCCAGCTCTACAACGCCAAGGACCCGATGACGCTCTTCGAGCTGCAAGCCTGGCTCGGCCATCGCAGTCCCACAAGCACGCAGCACTACGCGAAGATCACGCCGACCACCCTCACCCGGGCCTACCGCGATGCCGGCTACTTCGCGCGGAATGTCCGCGTCATCGAGGTGCTCGTCGATCGCGATGCCGTCGAGAGCGGTGCTGCCGGCGCCGGCGAGCCCTGGCAGCACTTCGACCTCGGCCATGGCTACTGCACCTACGACTTCTTCGAGCGCTGCCCTCATCGCATGGCGTGCGCTCGCTGCGAGTTCTACGTCCCGAAGGCGTCCGCCCGCGCCCAGCTCCTCGCCGCCAAGCAGAACCTCCAGCGGATGCTCCTTGAGATCCCCCTCACCGACGACGAACGTGCCGCCGTGGAAGGAGATGACGAAGCCGTCGGACGTTTGCTCGCCCGGCTCGCCGATGTTGCAACGCCGACTGGAGCAACCCCGCGGGTGCTCAATGCCTCTCGTCCGCTCGTCATGCTTCCCATGACCGATGGATCGCAGTCGGCGTCCTCTGCAGCGCCGGCGGGGGAGGAACATCCGGCGCCCTCGATCCCCGGCACTGTTCCACCGTCAGAACCACGCTAGGGCCGGTCTCGTCGATCTAGCTGCTTGAGCAAAGCAGCACGCCCTCATGCGGAGTCAAGGGGGACGGGCTGCGCGTTCGTGAATGCTCGCCCCTCGCCTTCGGCGAGCCCCTTGACACCGCTGGTCGTGCTGCTCCTGCCCGCAGCGTCGATCACGTTCCCGCTCCAGCGTGGACGACTGACTGCAAATGGAGCAGCACCGGAGGTCATATCGATGGCACGCCGTAAGTCCACCACCGCAGCCGCTCCCGAGGCCAGCGCTCCCGCGCCCGTCTCGGCAACGGATCAGCCCGCGGACAGCCGCACCACGCTCAGGGGTCGACTCTGTGCCGACCCCGTGCTCCGGCACACATCGTCGGGGCGAGCCGTGACCAACCTCAGATTGGCGGTCAACCATCCCGACGGCGCCGCCACCTTCCACGACGTGGTCGTGTGGGGACGCACCGCCGAGGTCGTCTGCCAGTACCTGAAGAAGGGTCGTCTCGTCGAGGTCGAGGGCCGTCCGCAGGAGCGCAGCTGGACTGCGCAGGACGGCACCGAGCGGCGCACGGAGGAGATCAGCGCGTACCGCGTGCAGTTCATCGCCGGGCGTCGCCAGGAGCAGCCGCAGGCCGAGAAGGAGCTCGCATGACTGCCGCCGCTTCGCACCGGCCTCGCCTCCTCGGAGGAGTCGACGGGCCTTCGGGCTCGCCGGCTCCTCGCCGGGTACCGCACGAGGCCGCTGACTTGACAGACAGATTCCACAGAATCGCGAACCTGAGACTCGCGGTTCCCGGCGGTCCGGACAGCCGCTTCCTGACGGCGGTGTGCTTCGGCCGCACCGCTGAGGTCTGCGCCGAGTTCCTGCGCAGCGGACGGCGCGTGGAGGTGACAGGTCGCGAGCGCCAGCGCTCGTGGGTCGGTCAGGATGGCGCCGAGCCCCAGACCGACGAGGTCGTCGCCTCGCGCGTCCAGTTCCTGCCGGGAGGCGTTGCGTCCGAGCCCCAGGCCGAGAGCGAGAGGGCAGTCGCGTGACTGCCCTCGCCGCTCCCTCCAAGCACGACGAGCTGCTCCGTCAGCTCACCGCCGGAATCGCCGAGCTCACGAGCTCCCACGAGTGGGCCCGGTATTTGGAGGCCCAGTCCCGCTTTCATGCGTACAGCTTCCTCAACACCCTCGCGATCCTCCGCGCCCGGCCGGATACGGCCCACGTCGCAGGGTTCCGCGCCTGGCAGGCCATGGGTCGTCAGGTGCGCAAGGGATCCAAGGGGATCGCGATTCTCTGCCCCGTCGTGTCCCGCACCAGGGTGCGCGACGAGGAGACCGGCGAGGAGCAGCTCATCGTCGGCAGTCCGGCGAGGTTCCGCATCGGCTACGTCTTCGCCTACGAGGACACCGACGGAGAGCCGCTGCCGGAGCCGTGCCGCCGTCTCGACGGCGGTGCGCCCGGGGACTGCTACACGGCACTCGTGGGAGTCGCGCATTCACTCGGCTACATCGTCGAGGAGGACTACCTCCCCGGCGGGCGCAACGGCGAGTGCGACTTCGCCGCGCATCGCATCCGCATCGAGGTGCGGAACGCCGAGCGCCAGCAGTGCAAGTCGCTCGGACACGAGGTGGCGCATGCGCTCCTGCATGACCCGCAGACCGGGTGGAAGGGCTCGCGTGAGCTCGCCGAGCTGGAGGCGGAGTCGACGGCGTTCGTAGTTATGTCTGCGCTGGGCATCGACTCCGGTGACTACTCCTTCGGCTACGTGGCCAGTTGGGCCGGTGGCGGTTCGGAGGCGATCGCCGCCATCCGGACGTCGGGCTCGCGCATCCAGCGCACCGCCGACGCCATCCTGACGGCCCTCGACGCGATCGAGGAGCGTGCGGCATGACGACCGCAGCCGTCATCGACCGACCCGTGCAGCTCGTTCTGCGGCTGGTGTCCCGCGGCCACCGTCGCACCGAGCGGCGGCCCTTCTGGGACGACGCCGATCTCGTCGACCTCGGCGGCCCGACGCTGCGGGCCCGCGGCCGCATCGCCCGGGTGCGCATCGACGTCGAGCGCACCGACTCCGGCACCTGGACGGCCCACCACGACCTCATCGTCGCGGGAACCGGCACCAGCGGCAGCACTGCGCCCCAGCCGACGCGCGGTGACGCACTCGTCTCCGCCGCGCACGCGCTCGCCCGCCACTGCCGCATGACGCTTCTCGCTCCCGCATCCACACACTCGCCGCGCGCGGAGACGCGCGCGGCCAGGGAGGTGCTCCGATGGCTCGACGCCCTCGATCTCCTGTGAAGCCCGCAGCGATGGAGCGCCCAGCCGTGCACCGGCCCGGGCGGCTTCGCTTCTGCGGCTGGCTCTGCCACGACGGCTACCGCGAGGATCGCCGCCACGGCCTTCTCACCCTGCCGCGCTCCTTCGCCGACGCCGGCTGCTGCCTCTATTGCGGCGCCGAGGTCCCGAGCAACGCGCAGCGGCGCGCTGAGATGGCACAGGCGAGCCAGCCCGACGGCCGCCCCACTGGGGTAGGCGGATCATGACCACGCCACGCATCTACGTCGCCTGCCTCGCCGCGTACAACGCCGGCCGGCTGCACGGCGCCTGGATCGACGCCGATCAGGACACCGACGCGCTCTGGTCGGAGGTGGAGGAGGTGCTCCGCACCTCGCCGATCCCCGGCGCCGAGGAGTGGGCGATCCACGACCACGAGGGCTTCGGACCGCTGCAGCTTTCGGAGTACGAGTCGCTGGAGCGGGTTGCGGCCATCGCTCAGGGGATTACCCAGCACGGCGCGGCATTCGCCGCCTGGCTCGCCGGCGACGACTCGCGCGACCCCGCCGACCTCGACGCCTTCACCGACGCGTACCGCGGTGAGTGGCCGACGCTGCGCAAGTACGCCGAGAGCTTCGCCGACGACATCGGGCTCTACGAGGCGGTCGAGCGCGCGGGCTCGCCGTACGTCGTCGTCGACATCGACATGCTGGAGCGCGACCTGGAGATCGAGCTCGACGTCGTCGATTCGGCGGACCACACCGTCTACGTCTTCGATCCCAATGTCTGAGTGCCGAGGCCTCCGCCCGTACCTCGCTGCGCTCTTCGGTCAGGCGCCGCGTGGCTCGCTCATTGAGGTGCGCTGGCGCAACGGCGGCGGAATGAGCCGCGCCTTCGTCGATGCTGCGGACCACGAGCGAGTGGCCGCGATCATCGCCCGCCGCTCGGTCGCGACCGACGTCTACGTCGGTGTGCTGCCGCGCCTGCGCCGTGGCGGTGGTCGCGACGATCTCGTCCGCGGTGGCGCGGTCCTCTGGGCGGACTGCGACACGCCGCAGTCCGTCGCCGCGCTGCGGGCGTTCCGTCCAGCGCCTGCGCTCGTCGTCGCCTCCGGTACCGGCTGTCATGGGTACTGGCGCCTCAGCGCGCCCGCGACCCTCGACGACATCCACGACGCCAACCGGTGCATCGCCGCCGCGCTCGGCGCCGACTCGTCCTGTACGGATCCCGCTCGCATCCTACGGCCGCCAACGTCGCTGAACCACAAGCGGCGGCCGCCGGTGCCTGTCGTCGTCGAGCGCTGCCGCGCCGGTGATCGCCATCCGCTGACGGACATCGTCGGCGGCGTGCCGGAGATGAGCAGGGCGTCCGCGCCGGCGGAAGGGTGGCCAGCGGCGGACGTGCTCCGGACGATATCCCCGCGCCGGTACGTGGAGCAACTGGCGGGAGTCCCCGTCCCACGGCATGGCAAGATCGCCTGCCCCTTCCACGACGACGGCACCCCGAGCCTCCACGTCTATGACGAGCCGGAGCGCGGCTGGTACTGCTACGGCTGCGGCCGGGGAGGCTCCCTCTACGATTTCGCCGCCGAGCTGTGGCCAGACACAGGCACCCGCGGGCATGACTTCATCACCCTTCGCCGGAGACTCATCCACGCCCTTCTCGCCGCCGAGCGAGTGGCCTGAGAGCCGCAGCATCGTTGCCAGTTCGCGATTGCTCCCTCGGGGCTATCAGCCCATGCTGGTGGAGCAGTCGGGACGCCATCCAAGCGGCGACGGGGCTTGGAACAGGACCCTGTGAGTGCGCCGGTCCCCAACCGACGGCAGACGAGGCCGGTTCGACGGGCACCGCGCCTTCGGCGCCTCAGCCGGCGCGCTCCGGGTCCCCAACTCACCGCCCGCGACCTGGAGATCGTCCGCTTCATCACCCGCCACGGCGTCGTCACCTCCGAGGACGTGGCGACGCGCTTCTTCTGGCGCGAGGAGCAGAACCGTCCCGGTATCTGGGCTGCATACCGGCGCATCTCCGCGCTGCGCTGGCTCGGTCTCATCCTCAGCGACAAGCCCTTCGCCAACCGCCCCACCGTGCTCCGCGTGACCAGGGAGGGAGCGCGCCTGGCTGACGTCGGCATCGCTCCGGCGCCGCTGGTGCTCTCCGAGCTGAATCACTCCCTCGCGGTCGTGCGCGTCGTGGAGCAGCTCGCTCGCGACCATCCCGGTGCGGAGATCACCACCGAGCGCGAGCTGCGCGCCGAGCGCTACCGCGAACGGCGCGAGGGCGATCGCCCGGTCGGGCGGGGGCGCACGCCCGATGCGATCCTGCGCCTCGCGAAGAAGGACGCCAAGCGCACGACCGAGACCATCGCCATCGAGGTGGACATCACGCGCAAGGACCGCCGCGCCCTGGAGCGGATCATCCTGGCATACGACCACGAGCTCGACGTCGACCGGGTCTGGTGGTACGTCTCGCCGAGGCGGGCGGAGCGCGTGCGCGACGTCGTGCGGTCGCTGCGCGCTGAGAGACGCATCGAGATCCGCGAGTGGCGCGGCTGAACATCGAGTCCCAGGCGGCTCCCGCCGTCCAGGGACCGACCGAGACCTCGCTCCAGGAGACGATCGGTCTCGCCATCGGCGGGCTCGCGCTCATCGCCCTCGCGCAGCCCGGAATCCTCGCCGGAGCTGCGCTCGCCGCGAGCTGGCGGTGGCTGCAACGGCCGCCGGCGGGGCTGCGCGTGGGCTGCGCCATCGCCTGCGCCGTGCTGCTCGTCCCGCTCTGCCCGCTGCTCGCCATCGTCTGGCCCTGGCGGTCCCTTCTCGCGCCTCTCCTGCACCTCGGTGCCGTCGATGCGCCGCAGGTCACGCACAGCGTCTACGTCGAGGCGCTTGCGGGGCCGTTGTGGCTGGAGGCGATGGTGCTCTCCGCCGCTGTGGTGCGGCGTAGGCTTTCGGCGCAGGTGCTCCATGACAACCGCCTCGACCAGAGGCGGTGGAGGGCACTCACCGGACGCCGGCAGGCGATCTTGCCCGATCCCCAGACAGCTCCATCCCCGAATCCGCTCGACCACCCCGCCGGTGCCATCCGCATCGGCGCCGACGCCGAGACCGGCCGTCCTCTCGACCTCGAGCTGCCGGCCGAGCTGGCGACGCACGTCTTCGTCCCCGGCGCCTCGGGCTCGGGGAAGACGACCACGCTGATGCGCCTGATGAGCGGCGCCATCGCCAACTGGTACGGCATCGTCATCGTGGACTGCAAGGGCGGCGACCTCGGCGAGGTGGCGCGCAAGCTCGCCGAGCGCTACGAGATGCCGTTCCAGCTCGTCGATCCCGACGCGCCGAAGTCGCTCGGGTACAACCCCTGCTCCGGCGACGCCGCGTCGGTCGCCAACAAGCTGCTGGGCGCGTTCACGTACTCGCCCCAGGCGGAGATCTACAAGAACATCGCCATGGAGGCAATCCCCGTCGTGGTGCGCGGCCTCCAGGCGGCGAAGAGGCCGGTGACCCTGGAGGCGCTCTACGAGGCGTTCGGCCCGCGTGGCATGGCCGAGATCGCCCACGACATCCCCGAGGGGAAGGACGACAGGCTGCGCCGCCGCCTCCTCGATCTCTCCGGGGGCGGCAACGGCGACCGTGTCGGTCGCGGCGGCTACGCCGGCATGCAGTACCGGATCGGCGCGCTCCTCGAAGGCAGGTTCGGCGATCTGTTCCGAGCCAAGAAGTACCTGGACTGGGAGAAGGCGCTCGCCGAGCCCTCGATCACGTACATCGCGCTCTCCACCCTCGCCAGCAGCGAGGACGTCGAGCTGCTCGGCCGGGTCATCGCCCAGGACCTCAAGCAGGTTGCGGGCGCACGCATCCGGGCGCAGGGGAGGGGAGAGCAGCTCGTCCCGGTGCTCACCGTCTTCGACGAGTTCGCCGCTCTCAACGAGGCGGACCAGCTCGTCGACCTCCTGCTCCAGGCTCGCCAGGCGGTGATGCCGACGGTGATCGCCACGCAGTACCTGCCGGAGTCGGTGCCATTGCGGAAGTCCTGCCTCAGCGCGGGCCTGCTCGTCGTCCATCGCGTCGAGGCGGAGGACGCCGAGGCGATCGCCGCACAGTTCGGCACCCGCACCGCCAGCGAGGTCACCCACCAAGTGGACTACGAAACGGGCTTTTCGGAGAAGGGCAGCATCCGCCGCGTCGAGCGGTACAACGTCCACCCCAACGAGCTGCGCTCGTTCAAGGTGGGGCAGGTGGCGCTCCGCTCGGTGCCCCGCGAGCGGTACACGATCGTCCGGGTGTACCGCGACCCGGACTGAACCTCATGGAGCCCTCACCGCCCACCACCACGACGCAGACGCAGCTCCAGCCCCCTCCGGCCACGCGGCCTCCGCTGCTCCGCGGGCTCTGGAATCTCGTGCTCGAGGCGGCGGATCGCCACGGCGTCACCGGACTGGTCGGCGCCGTCCTCGCCTGGACCGGGCTTCCCATCGCGCTCTGGGCGGCGGCGATCGGCGCCATCGCCGGAGCGGTTGCAGGCGTCGTCGGCTCCACCCAGGTCCCGCTTGCCCACGAGCTCCACATCAACCAGACGGTGGGGCTGGGAGGGGCCATCCTCGGCTTCTTCGTCGGCGCCTGGGAGGGCTTTCGCGTCGTCTACAACCAGCTCATCAACCCGCCGATCGCCTTCATCGCGGCGGCGCTGGGCGGCGTCTTCATCGGTGTGGTCGTCGTCATGGTGATGTTCACCTTCGAGCACATCGGACTTCGGCTGCGCGGCTACCGGCGCATGAGCCGGCGCGAGACCGAGCGGGTCGCGCCGCTCGTCATCGCGGCGGCGAAGGGCATGGACCTCAGGGTCGTCCCGCAGGTGTGGGTCGCCGACCTGCCGAAGCCGGCGGCATGGGCGCACATGCACGCCATCGTGCTCAGCCGCGGCCTCCTCGGCGACATCGACGACACCGAGCGTCCGCCACGCGGCGTCCTCGATGACGCAGCCCTCGGCGCGGTCATCGCCCACGAGCTCCACCACTACAAGAGCGGCGACTCGGTGAGCCTGCGTGTGATCTGGGCGTGCTCGTACCCGCTCGTCCTCATGTTCAACATCGGCAGCTGGCTCGGGTCGACCTTCCGCTTCTTCGCCCCCGGTCGCCTCGTCTCGCCGAGCCGCCTCGCCTCCGCCCTCGGCTGGTTCCTCTTCTGGCCCGCCTGGGTCATCATCAAGCTCGTCCTCGCTCCACTCGTCGCGTTGGATGACCGGGACCACGAGTACGAGGCGGATGCCGCCGCGGCGAGGATCAGCGAGGAGTACCGCCTCGGTCTGCGCCGCGCTCTTGCCGAGCTCTCCATGTGGGAGCAGCCACGCTCGGGGTGGGAGGACGCCATCGCCGCGACGCACCCGCCGATCGAGCTGCGCCTGGAGCGGCTGGAGACGCCGTCTGAGCAACTCGCCGCGGCGACGGGGGAGCCCGTCTCCCGCACCTCCGACACGCCGCCGCGTCCGGTCCGCCGGCCAAAGTCCCGCACCCCCTGAGCGATCTCTCCGCGCCTGACCGTCGCAGGGACTCGCTCTGCACCGCAAGGGTTTTCAACCCCGCTCGCATTCGCTCTCTTTGACGGTGCGCTCGTTCCCTGCGGTCCGGTGGCGTGATCGAGACCACTCAGAGGAGCTGTGAGACATGACCAATTCACCGAACAGCGACGGCAGCGACGTCTACGGTGCGGGGTACGGCGCCGGTTTCGGCTCCGCGTGGCCGACCACATATCGTGGCATCCGCACGGCCAGCTCCAGCCCCTACCCGGGGCAGCCCGGCGCCGTCCGCGCCGAGGTCGCCCGCGTCACCATCACCGTGGTGTACGCCAGCTATCAGGGACCGCCTCCTGCGCAGCCAATCAACATCGCGCCGCAGCCGGACGTCCCGGCGGCACGTCGCCGGCGTCACCCCATCCGCCGGTTGTTGATCGCTCTCGCCATTGGCGCCGCGGTCGCGACGCCTGGCGTGCTGCTCGCCAAGGACGGCCCACTCCACGACTGGGGCCGTCACGCCACCGCTCCGTCGACCGCGGTGCAGCCGCACGTCAGCGGAGCCGCCGCGCCACCGCGCGGGCGATGAGCTCGCCGGCGACGATGCGCGCCGCCAGCCACGCGGCCTCGATCGCGGGGCTGCGCCCGCTCACCGGCGAGAGCCGCCAGCCGAGCAGGAGAGCCACCTCGACCGCGGATTGCGCGGCGACGGCGACGAGCCACTGCGCGTCCGCCTGGTGACGGCGGCCGCCGTGCCGGCATCGCCGAGCTGTGGGTGCCATGGGAGCTTCCTCCGAGACGTGGGTTCGACGCCACGTCCCGGCCCCGAGGAGCTCGTCCCCGCGCGGAACACCCCCGAGCACCGCGAGCACGCTCCAGGGGTTGAAGCACGAGCGCTCATCGGGCGCGGTGAGTCGGCGAACCCTCGGAGGACTTCCCGGCAATCCAGGTCGGAGACGGCGCGGTGACGACGTCACCGGCGGACGCGCGGTCCTCGTCGACTCGCCGCTACAGCAGGAGCGAGTCGATCTCCGCGAGCGCCGGTGCCTTCGCCAGAGCGGCTGCCATCAACCGCAGCGTCGCCGGCGAGACGGGTCGTCCGCTGCGTGCCATCGAGACGGTGGCGTCGCAGAGCCCGGCTGCCCGAGCGAGGTCGCGGCTCGTCCAGCCGCGGCGGGCCAGCTCGCGCTCCAGCGCCGCGGCGTTGATGAGGATGCCCACGTCACCTCTCTCCCTTGCCGCGGCGGCCGACCGCGCCGCCCGCGGCAAGCGCGAGCGCGCTCGCGATCCACGCCGCGGCGATCACCGAACGGTGCTCGGGCCATGTCCCCAATGACACTGCGCCGATCGTCGTCCACGCAGCTCCAACCATCCCGAGTTGGAGCGCGGCGAGCCACTCCCAACCCCGGCGGCGCGGTGCCCACCACCAGGCGCAGAGGCCCAACGGGAGGAGGCACCACCACAGCCCACTCGCCAGCGCCGCCGTGAGGGCGAGCGGGACGCCGAGGAGACCGAGCCAGGGCCGCGGCCTCCGTCTCGCGATGGCATCCAGGGTCCCGCCAAGTGCCGCGCTGAGGTCGGCTTCTCGCCGAACAGTCGCCCGCCCTGTCCTTGGTGCCGGTCTGGGGACCGTTCTCGTTGCGGCCATCGCCTTCGCTCTCTTGGAGGTCGGGTGCCGCGCTAGTCGGGGGTTCTGCGACACCCGACCGAGCTCACTGTGACTCGAATCGCGCCAAACGGTCACGTCGCCATCGCTTTGTTACCGGCGACGCTGAATTTCGTCACGAGACGATCTCCAAAGCCGAACCGCACCGTGATAGTGCATTTGCACCACGCGTGGTGCATTTGCGCCCTTGTCGCTGCGCACCGAACCCGTCTACCATCCCGCCGCTCGTGCCCATCGCACGAGGCCGCGTCTCGCCGTCCGGCCGGAGGTGATGACCGGATCTCCGCCGGCCTCGAGAGACAGATCCAGTGCGCCCTCGTGTCGGTCACCTCCGCGCTGCCGTCGCGGCGATCCTGCTCACCCTGGTCGGTTCCATGGCCAGCCCCGTGCCCGCCGCCGCGGCGCCACGGGCAGGCGCTCGCGCGGGCCTGCCGCCGTCCACGAGCGCCGCGATCAACGCGCAGGGCTCTCCCGCGGGGCGCGTCGGATCGATCGACCTCGGGGCCTCCAGCGGAATCCTGCCCTCGGTCCCGACGGTCTCGACGAGCTGCACGCAGGACCTCCTGACGAACGGCAGTTTCGAGACCGGCTCGGAGAACCCGTGGGCGCCCAACAACCAGGCCGCGGACATGACCACCCACACGGTCGTGAACAACTCCTCCGTCGCCGAGGAGGGCTCCGACTACCTCGACCTCAAGACCAACACCGCGGCCACCTCCGAGGCGCAGACGGTCAGCCGCTCACCATCGGTGGGGGACAACTGGGTCTTCTCCGTATGGCTCAAGGTGGGCGACACCATCCCTCAGGGGTTCAGCGGCAGTCTGGACATGTGGGCCCTCGGCGGCACCAACCCGGTTGAGTCGAACTCGACCAACTTCACGGTTGGGGCGGGCTGGACCGAGGTGTCGGTGACGTTGCCGATTCAGTACTCCGGCCACACCTCGCTGCGCGGCGAGATCTACCTCAGTACGACGAACCGGGACCTGTACGTCGACGCGACTCAGATGAAGTTCTCGGGCCTCAGCAATTCCGGGTTCGAGCAGGGCGGCACACCACCCACCGGTTGGACTATCTACTCCCCTCCGAGCGGGACCACGTTCACGACGAAGAGCGGCAGTACCGCCCACGAGGGCGGCAGCTACGGGCAGCTCTCGGTCACGACCGCCGGCGGCTCCGTCTACCAGGCGGAGAGCCTCTCGGTCCCGCAAGGCGCGAGCTTCCTCTCATCGATCTGGGTGAGGTCGGACGATGGCACGAGTATCTCCGGACAGCTCAACCTCTTCGGCATCGGCGGCACCACGGAACAGGGCGACACGGCCTTCACCGCGACATCGACGTGGTCACTCGTTGCGGCGCCACTCGACGTTCAGTACTCCGGCCACACCTACCTCCAAGTGCAGCTCTACGACAACACCCCGGGCCACCTGCTCGACGTCGACGCCGCCGAGCTCACCAACGCGTGCATCGAGAACGCCAGCTTCGGCCAGCCGTCTGGTTCCTACCAGAAGTGGGTGGCGGCGTCCTCAACCTCGATGGCCGCGTATCAGGCGGGATCCCGCAATGGCACCTACTACAGCGCGTTCGACGGGTCGTGGTACGGCGAGTTCAACATTCAGCAGACCGGAGTCGGCGCCTCCATCTACCAGGACTACAGCGGCGTCACCATCAGCCCGGGGCAGAGCTGGACCTTCTCAGCGTGGGTCCGATCCTATGACGGGCAACCGCTGAGCGGTTGGGTCCAGATGTTCGGCCTGGGCGGAACGATGGAGACGTCCCAGACCAACTTCACCGCCGGCGCCACGGGGGTCGGGTACGGCTGGACGCACATCAGCGCACCGCTGGACGTTCAGAACACTGGGCACAACGACATCCGGGTCGAGATCTACCTCAACCAGACGGGCCGAAACCTCGATGTCGACGGCACGACGCTCGCCTCGGGCAACCAGGCGGGTCTGGGGCCGCCCGGCGTCCCGCAATCGGTCACGGCGGTGCAGTCCGGCAACCAGGCTTCACTCGGCTGGCTGCAGAACCCCGACGGTGGCAGCGCCACCAGCTGGACGATCTACCCCTATCTCGGCAGCACCCTGCAAAGCTCCTACGAGCAGTCCAGCTCGGCGAGCTGCACCGCCACGGGAACGCCGTGTTCGGCGAACTTCGACCTGCCCGGCCCATGGGTGGGACAGTCCATCGGGTTCGCGGTCGCCGGCACCAACACGGCCGGCACGGGTCCGGCGAATTCGCCGGTGACGTTCACCCCGGTGTCGCCACCGACGCAGGTGCAGGCGGTTGGGGGCAACGGACTGATGAACGTGACCTGGGCAACGCCGGTGACGGGGCAGTCGGCGATCACGGGGTACTCGGTGCAGGCGTACAACGCTTCGACGGGGGCCGCGGTTGGTAGCCCGGTGACCGTTGCCGGGTCCGCAACGGCTGCCCAGATCACGGGCCTGACGAACGGCACAAACTACCGGGCCACGGTGGCCGCGAACACCGGGAGCGGAAGCGCCGACGCCAGCGCCGCCTCCACCTCGAATGTGGCGACGGCCGCCGCTCCCGCGCCGATGCCGTCGATGACCTCGCACGGATACCAGGACCCCTACTCGGACAGCTTCGGCGGCTACCCAACAACCGTGGTCACGGCCGACCTCCGCGGCAAGGGGGTGCCCGACGTCGTCACCACTGAGGGCGGGGGCTTCGCGGTGCTCGAGAATACGGACGGCAAGGGCACCCTGGGGGCGCCGATCGAGACGGCCGCCGTGAGCGGCGAAACCAGCGCCGCCGTCGCGGTGGGCGACGTCGACGGCGACGGCAAGCTCGATGTCGTGACGATGAGCGCCACGACCAACTCGACGCCGTGCACGATCGCGGTCTATCGAGGCAACGGTGACGGCACGTTCCAGGCACCGGTCCTGACAACGATCTCGGATTGCGACGCAGCGGACTCCATCGCGCTGGGCGACGTTCGGCACACGGGCAAGATCGATCTCGTCGCCGGCGGCCGCAGCCACTCGGCGAACTGGGGCGCGTACTGGTTCCTGACCAACGCCGGCTCGGGGACCTTCACCGTGGGAGCGACGAACACGGTGCAGGCGACGAACGACTCCGGCGCCTTTCATGATGTCCAGCTCGTCGACCTCGGGAACGGGCAGCTCGACATCCTCGGCCTGGCCGCCGGGCACACGGTCAACGAGAACGCGGTCGTGCTCTACGGTCACGGCGACGGCACCTTTGGTACCGAGACCGATCTCTGCATCGCCAGTGGCGCGATCGGCCAGAGGTCCCTGAACTTCATCACCGCCGGCCGCCTCAAGGCGTCGGATAGCTCTCTCGACGTGGTGGCGGACGACGGCCAGTTCGTGTACTGGTGGCCCGGGACGGGCAACGGCCAGCTCGGGCAAAACCCAGGGTGCTCGCCGAGCACGGTGACCGGGGTGAACGCCACCTTGGGCAGCGTCACGGAGGGATGGATCTCCGACGTCAACGGCGATGGGATCTCCGACATCGTCATGATCGGCGCCACGAGCGGGCCGGCACTGGGCGTCTATCTCGGCAACGGCGACGGGACGTTCACCGGCTACGACACCAGCCTGACCAGCACCAACCCGCGCGGTCTCGCGCTCGGCGACATGAACGGTGACGGCAAGCCCGACTTCGTTGCGACGGAGGGAGGCTGGCCAGGCAACGCCCTGACCGAGGACTTCCTCAACACGGTGAACTGGGCGGGCTTGGGGTACGGGGGGCCCCTCACCGGCTGGGATCTCATCGGTGACCAGCCCTTCTGCGCGCCGTGCGCGCTTCAGCACCAGCAACAGCAGGAGGCGTCGGGTAGTCCCATCACGCCGGCGACGGGCGCGTTCTTCCACACCTTCACTGACATCGCCATCCCCAGCCGGCTTCCCTTCGCGGTCACCCGGACCTACGACTCGACGATGGCGAGCGTGTTCGGCCCATTCGGCTGGGGCTGGGGCTCGAACCTCTTCATGTCCCTGAGCAGCGATCCCAACTCGGGCATCGTGACGATCACACAGGAGAACGGCTCGACTGTCGCCTTCGTACCCTCGAATGGCACCTACTCGCCTGCCCGCGATGTCCCAGCGGCGCTGGTCAAGAACGGCGACGGCACCTGGACGTTCACGCGCCAGGGGAACCAGGTCTACACCTTCGGCAGCAGTGGGAAGCTGACGAAGGCCCAGGACCTCAACGCCGTCAACGCGACGACGCCCTACGCCACGAGCTATGCGTACAACAACACGACGGGCTGTCCGTTCAGCCAATCGACGTGCCTCAGCTCGGTCACCGATCCCGGCGGCCGGTCGCTCAACGTGACCTGGACCGGCGGCGTCATCACACAGATCTCGGACCCGGCCGGGAGTCGGTCGATCACCTACAACTACGACAGCCTCTACAACCTGACGAGCGTGGTCGATATCGCGGGGGGGACCACGGCGTTCACCTATGACCCGACGGCGGCGACGGCAGACCACCTGCTCCGCACCATGCGGCTGCCGAACTGCTATGCGGCGGGCAACTCGTGCGACGGCGGCAAGGGCATCCAGAACACCTACGACAGCCTCGGCCGCGTCACGCAGCAGACGGACAACCTGGGCCGGGTGACCGGATACAGCTACTCGGCCTCGACGAATGGGCTGACGGTCACGATCACCGCGCCGGCGGTGTCCCCGAACTGCTCCAGCGGTTGCCAGACTCAGGAGGTCTACGCGGGCGGGCTGCTCCAGAGCGTCACCTATGGACTGGGGACGAGCTCCGCCGCGACCTGGCAGTACCAGTACGACCCCCGGGGGGTTGGCGTCACCAAGGTCACCGACCCCAACGGGCATAGCCAGACGGCGGCCTATGACTCGCGCGGGAACCGCCTGAGCGCGACCGACGCCCTCGGGCACGCCTGGAGCTGGACGTACAACTCCCTGAACGAGCCGCTGACCATCACCGATGCCATGGCCACGCCCGAGGTGACCACGAACACCTACGACGCCAACGGCAACCTCACCGACACCAAGCGGCCTCTGCAGGGCACGAGCCCGCTGCAGTACGAGGAGATCCAGTACCAGCACAACGACACCTCCCACCCCGGCGACCTCTCGAAGACGATCGACGGGGACGGGAAGTCGTGGTCCTACGGCTATGACGGGTACGGCGACCTGCAGACGGCGACGGATCCGCTCGGCAACGTCACCACCGACTGCTTCAACTCGATCGGCGAGCTGATCGGGACGGTGACGCCGAAGGGGGCTCCGTACGCGTGCGCCAACCCTTTGACGGCGAACACGTACCTGACGCAGTACACATACAACGCCCGCGCCCAGGTGCTCAACACCACGGATCCGCTCGGCCACGTCACCAAGAACACCTACGACGCCGACGGCAACCTCCTGACCTTCCAGGACGGCAACCAGTCCGGCAATACCTGCCAGACGAGCGGCTCCAACCGCGAGTGCACCGCCTACACCTGGGACCTCGACGACGAGCAGACCACCGTCACCCGCGCCGACGGCACAACGCTGATCACCGACTTCAATGCAGACGGGACGGTGGCGGACCAGAAGGACGGCCGCGGGAACACGACGCTGGGCTACACGTATGACCCGCTCCAGCGCGTCGTCACCGAGAAGGATGGCGACCTGCGGTCGACCACCCTGACCTACGACGGGGTCGGCAACCTCAAGACGCTGACCGACCCGGCCGGCCAGGTGACGACCGACAGCTACGACAACGCCAACCGGCTCACCGGCATCACCTACTCGGACGGCGTCACGCCCAACGTCAGCAACGTCACCTACGACAACGACAACCGCCGCACCGGCCTGACTCACGGCACAGCGACGGCGAGCTGGAGCTGGGACAGCCTCGGCCGGCTCACCGGAAGGACCGACGAGAACGGCGTCTCCCTGAACTATCAGTACAACTTCCGCAACCTCGTCACCGCGATCAACTATCCGGGCAGCCTCACCGTGACCCGGGGCTACGACGACGCCGGACGCTGGACATCCGTCTCTGACTGGCAGAACCCGGCGAACACGGTCGGCTTCGGCTATGACGCCAACTCCAACCTGACAACCGAGACCTTCCCCGCGAACGGCTCCGGCACTCAGGCCACCGACACGTTCGGCTTCGACGCCGCCGACCGGATGATGAGCGTCTCCGACACCACCAACGCGCCGTCGACGCTCTTCTCGGCGACGTACACCCGCGATAGCGCCAACCAGCTCACGTCGGACAGCAGCCAGCCGTCGAGCAATGGGACCTACAAGTACACGGTGCTCAACCAGCTGTGCAACGCCGGTGCCAGCGGCAACACCTGCACGTCAGGATCGCCGGCCCTCCCGTACAGCTACGACTCCGCAGACAACCTGATCGGCGACAACGGCGTCGGCCAGGGCTTCGACGCCGCCGACCAGCTCTGCTGGAGCCTTGCTGGCGCCACGGGTTCGACCAGTACCTCATCGACCTGCCCGACCACGCCGACCGGCGCCACCACGTATTCGTACAACTCGCGCGGCGACCGCACGGGCGTCACGCCCTCCAGCGGCTCTGGCACCACGCTCGGCTACGACCAAGCCAACCGCCTGACCAGCTGGACCCAGGGCAGCACCACCGCGAGCTACACCTACAGTGCCGACGGCCTTCGACTGAGCAAGACCGCCGGAGGCATGAGCAACTACCTCTGGGACGTCTCCGGAGGGCTGCCGCTCCTCGTCAAGGACGGTTCCACGTCGTTCATCTACGGACCGGGCGGCCTTCCCGTGGAGCAGGTTTCATCAACTGGGACCCTCTTCTACCACCACGATCAGCTCGGCTCCACGCGCCTGCTGACCGACGCCAACTCCGTCGTGCAGGCCACCTATACCTACAGCCCGTACGGGACGACGACCTCGAGCACGGGTACGGTCACCAACCCGCTCCAGTTCGCAGGCCAGTACCTGGACGCTACTGCGGGGCTCTACGGAATGGGTGCCCGATGGTATGACCCAACCACCGCGCAATGGTTGACGCGTGACCCTGCGATCGCACTCACGCTCAGCCCATATGGGTACGTTGAGGGTAGTCCACTCAACGGTGTGGATCCATCGGGTCTGTTTCTTCCAACCGCGGCGGCCGCGGCTGCCGAAACAGCCGGAACAGGCGTCGAGGTAGGCATTGTGGGCACTGCCACGGTCGCTGCTGCTCCTGCCGCCGCTGTTGTCATTGCGCTGTGGCCGGAGGATGTGGGCGGACCCGGGGACACCCTCACCCCGGCGCAGGAGGATGAATTGACGTACGGTGACGCCTGGGTCGCCGCCAATAAGTCAGCGACGGCCGGCGATATGTGCCCCCACATCGTTGCCGCCGGGACCGGACCTCCGAGTTGGTGGCCAGAGTGGGCGCAAAGGTACCCGCGCTTGCCGGCCGAAGACGACGAGGCATACGTCACTCGGATCCTAAATACGAAGTACGGCAAGGGCAACTGGAAGGCGGGCCCGGGAACCGAATACAACCGTATTCGGAAGGGCCTCGACCGCGGCACAATTAAGGGCTGAGGGCAGGCTGTCATGACACTCACTACTGAGGAAATCGCATCGTTGGTGAAGCAGGCGAAGGCTGAGAGTTCCGCCGGGGTCGCTGACGCTCGACCGGCCCTTGTCCGCCTACAGGAATCACCCAGCGACGAGGTGTTCGAAGCCGCGGAGCGTCTATGTCGCTCAGCCGACAGCAGTGATCGGAAGCTCGGGTGTGAGATCTTGCGGGAACTAGGAACCGGCACCGGACGACCTTTCGCCGATAGGGCAAGCCCAATACTCGCTTCGTTGGCGCAGTCGGACACCCACCAAGAGGTGAGACGGATCGCGCTAGACGCGCTCGGGTGGCAAGGGCGCAAGGTGGACCGGGACTTCTTGCTAGCCCGGGCAACGGATCCAGATCCGGAAATTCGGAACGCAGTAGCCTCGAATCTCACGAATGTCAGTGATATGGATCCGCCTGATCCCGATGTACTAACGGCGCTCCTGCAGCTGGCAGCGGACAGGGATCCCGAGGTTCAGTTCTCTGCGGTGTGGGCTCTATCAGAAGAGATTCCTTCAGATGCTCCAGGGGTCTCCAAAGCCCTAGAGGAGGCGGCGGCAGGACGAGCAGGCTTGCCTCAAACCGCTACCGTGGCTCAGAAGGCGCTTGAGCGTATCCGGCGCAGGCGCTCGGTGTAGCTCGCAACCTCAGGCGAGGCCAAGACAGTGGGGCGGACGAGAGCGGCGCCCTTCATCCATGGACCCGCGAGGCCTGTGGCCGGCCTGCCCGCCCTGTGCGGCGAGGTGGCTGCGAGCGTGGACCCGCGGATGCGTCGCTGAATGCGAACTTTCCCCAGAGATCTCCTTCCGATTCGCCTTTCGCCAGCAACGTTTGCGAAAGGCGAAGGCTGTGTGGGGCCGACCCCCGCTCCAGCAGTCCGGCCTTGCAGAGCGCGGCCAGCGCCCGCTGCACCGTTCGTGGGTGAAGGGATCTACCGCCGTTGAAGCGGCCCGCGAGCGTCCCGACTTCCGCACTCTTCGCCACCACGGTTCCGCCATTCGATGCCGTCTCGGAGAGGACAACGAGGGCAAGGCCCACCTTGTGAACGGCGTGCTCGAAACGGACTGGGCCGCGGTCGATCGCGGGCATAAGGTACGCGTACCAGGAGTCGACAACCACGACTCGCTGAACCTACCAGCGAGGCTCGCCCGGAAGCGACCCCGAGAGGGACAACCGCCGCAAGCGCGCCAGCCGCAACGGCCTCGTCCTGGTCGCGGTCCTGCAACTCACCAAATAGCGCTGCTAGGAGCCTCTGGGTCACGCGAGGCGCGCGGCGAGCACCTTAAAGTCACTCGCGATCGTCGGGCTCCCCTACGCGGACACCACCAGGACCGTATACATCCACGGTCCCGGCGGGCTTCCGGTCGAGCAGGTCTCCACCACCGGCACGCTCTTCTACCACCACGACCAACTCGGCTCCACTCGTCTGCTGACCGACGGCAACTCAACGATTCAGGCCGCCTATACGTATGACCCGCACGGAATCTCACACCTGCTCCGTCATCGGTCACTGTCCTGCGACAGAAGGACGAGCAGTGCGTGGTATGCATCGCCGGCGTTGAGGTGGCTGTACACCCGCTCAATCATGCGCAGCGACGTGTGCCCGACGATCTGGGCCACGACCATGGAGTCCATCCCCCCGCGGAGGGCGTTGGTAATGAAGCTGTGGCGGAGGAGGTGGGGATAGACGTCCTTGGCGATCCCGGCGCGCTCCGCAGCCGAGCGCACTAGCTTCAGCACCCCACTCCGCGTCAGAGGCTCGTACTCGCCTGACAGGCCGCGGCGTAGGCTGACGAAGAGGCGGTCAGAGCGAGTGTCCGCGGGACGTCCGTGACGTTGGTACCGCTCGATCCCGCGCAGCAGCGCCGGCGGGAGCGGTACCAGCCGGTCTCGCGAGCCCTTTCCATGAATCCGAAGAAACGACTGCCGGTCGTGGCGAACGACATCGTCCGTCCGGAGTGCGCAGACCTCCTGATTCCGGACGCCGCAGTCGGCAAGGATCCCGAGGATCAGGCGGTCGCGCTCAGTCGGCGCAGCAGCGACCAGGCGACGGACCTCCTCTCGATCCAGCACGTGGACGACCCGGCGGGGAAGGCGCGGCAGTGGCGGGCGCACCGGAGACCCCTCGCCCTCGCGCTCGCACCAGGTCAGGAACCCTCGGATCGAGCGCAGGTAGGCGTGCACCGTGGTCACGGACAGCGGCGCTCCACGGCGGCTCCGCATCTCCCGTAGGGCCACCGAGAACGAGTCGGCCGCTCGGCGGTCGAGCTGGCTGATATCGGTCATGCCCTGCTCGGCGCACCACGGCAAGAAGACCGCCCGCAGCGGATAGCCGTAGCTCAACTCGATCGTGTTCTTGGAGAGGCCGCGGGCCCGGCACGCCATGAGGTAATCCTCGACGAGCCGTTCCAGCGCCGTCCGAGGACCGGGCCGGACGAGAGTGAGATCGGCCATTGGTGGCCTCCAGTGAGAGCGCTTCTGAAGCGGCGCTTGCCTGATAGATCGCGCCCTTGAGGGGCGCTTGCTACGGCAACCTTAGGCTCTCTCGAAGCAGCAATGCAAGACCGCTTGTGCGACACGAAAGAGCCCTGATCGAACTCCGATCGTGACGCGTCCCGCTCGTCTGGCGCGGGAGCGCTTATGCCATGCAAGCGCTCTCCCAGCTGAGCTACGTCCCCGGGATTGTGAATTTGTCAACGCCGCTTGCTGCCACTTTGCGCCCTCTCAGGGCGCTTGCTATGGCAACGGCTATCTCGACCGGTTCCACGCGTTTGACACCCACAGCGCGCATCAGCAGCTTGCACTGACGTCAGGGGACTCATAGCAGGTCGGGCACGACCGGCGTCGCCACCAGTTCGAGCGAGGCCGCCGGCAGAAGGGTGGCCAGGTCCATCAAGCCGAGCGGGCCGCACGAGCGTCGGAACACGGGTTACCCTCCGGCTCCCGTGCAGCAGCCCACGACCCAGACCATCTACGACCTCTTCAACGGCCGCATCCAGTTTCAGGTGCCGGTCTACCAGCGGGCGTACGTCTGGAACGAGGCGGAAAACTGGGCAATCCTCTGGGACGACATCGCCGACACGGTCAACCGCTACCTCGACGATCCCGAGGCCAAGACCCCGCAGCGCCACTTCCTCGGTCCCATCGTCCTCAATCAGGAACCATCCGCGGCCGGTGGCGTCGATCCTCGACTCGTCATCGACGGCCAGCAGCGGCTGACCACCCTCCAAGTCATCCTCGCAGCGGCCTCGGCTGTGGCGCGAGAGCGGGACAACCCGGATGTTGCCGACGAGCTCGCCCAGCTGACCGCCAACCACGGCCGAGCGGCCGAGGGCGACCTGCGCTTCAAGGTCTGGCCCTCGCGCCGGGACCGCACCGCCTTCCTCTCCACCATGGAGAGCGGCCCGGCGGACGGCGCTGCCAGCGGCATCCCCGCCGCCTGGGCGTACTTCCACGATCGGATCGATGAGTGGGTCAGCGACGAGGGCGATGCCGATACCGAGCAGCAGGCGAACCGACTGCGAGCGCTCCAGGTCTGCCTCGAAGACCTCATGTACGTCGTCTCGATCAACCTCGACGAGAGCGACAACGCCCAGGTGATCTTCGAGACTCTGAACGCCCGCGGCACCGGCCTCGGCGCCCTCGACCTGGTCAAGAACGCAGTCTTCCTCCAGGGCGAGCGCCAGAAGGCCCCGACCGACCGGTTGCACGACGACTTCTGGGAGCCGACGTTCGAGGGCGACGACTACTGGCTGGAGGAGACCCGCCAGGGACGCGAGAAGCGTGTCCGCGCCGACTGGTTCCTGATGCACTGGCTCGCCATGGAGCTCGGCGACGTCGTCCGCGCCGACAAGCTCTTCGACACCTTCCGCAAGCGCATCCTCCACGGCGCCGGCAGCCTGCAGGTGGAGCAGCTCGTGCCCCGCCTCTGCGAGGACGCTCGGATCCTGCGCTCATTCGACGACTTCGCGCCGGGCACACCGGAGCAGCTCTTCTTCGCCCGCCTGGAGGCGATGGACACCACGACCATGTTGCCCGTCGCCCTGTTCCTCTTCCGGTCGAGCGAGCTCGGCGCCGAGCGTCGCCTGCGGGCCCTCGCCGCGCTGGAGAGCTGGCTCGTCCGTAGGGCGATCCTCCGCCTCACCGCGAAGAACTACAACCGCACGCTGGCCAGCCTGCTGAAGGCGATCAAGGGCGACGCGGCCAATGCGGACGAGGCCATCGTCCGCGAGCTGCGCTCGTCCCAGGCCACGACCGCGGTGTGGCCGGCGGATGCGACGATCCGGGCCCGGCTGGTGGAAGGCGACCTCTATGGCTACGTCGGGCAGGCGCGGGTGCGCATGCTCCTCGAAGCCTGCGAGTTGGACGTCCGTGATCCCGCCAAGACCGAGGCCATCGCCCTTCCCGCGGGGCTGTCGATTGAGCACGCGCTCCCGCAATCCTGGGAGGAGAACTGGCCGCTGCCCGATGGCGTCGATCAGGAGAAGGCGGCCGCCGCCCGGTGGGCGCACGTCAACCGGCTCGGCAATCTCACGCTCGTGACCCAGCCGCTCAACTCCTCGCTCTCCAACGCTCCCTGGGTCGCCCGCAAGGAAGGCGACTACAGCAAGCGGGACGAGCTGGCAAAGCGCAGCGTTCTGCTCATCAACCAGCAGCTCGTCCGTCACGACCATTGGGACGAGGAACGGATCGACGCTCGCGGTGGGGATCTCGCCGAGCGCATCCTCCGCACGTGGCCCGGCCCCGACTCGGAGATCTGGCCCGCCGCCGAAGCCGCCGCAGTCACCGCCTGACCTGCGATGAGTCGGGCGCTACCATCCCCGTGTCCATGCATCTCGCGCGCGACCACAGTGCCATCAAAGTGCCATATCGTCGATCGGCGACCATGGCAACGACTGCGGAAGTGCGCGATTTGCAGGCGAAGGGCGATTAGCTCAGTCGGTTAGAGCGCTTCTCTGATAAGGAAGAGGTCCCAGGTTCGAGTCCTGGATCGCCCACTCGCCGACAGGTCAGGGTTCCGCATGTCGCTGGTCGCGGCGCTCGTCGATCACGAGCTCCCGGTGGCCGTGGGCGGGAGGCGCCGCGCGGAAGTGGCGGAGGTCGACGGTGAGCGCGGACAGACGGGCCTCAGCAGCGACATCGTGAGGATTCTCACGTTCGTCTTACACCGTTCTGACCGCCCGACACTACGGTCAGCGACCGGATGACGAGGCAACCGTACCCAGCACGGACCGCGGCGCAGCGGCGCCGGGACGCGATGCTCGCGCGGGTCACCCGCACGCGCTGGGTGACGGTGGCCGGGGCCGGTGGGCTGAGCGCAGCGCTGGCGGCGCTCGTCGGCGCCGTCGCGCCCGGGCGCTCGTCGGCGAGCACCAGCCGCGAGGCCGTGACAAGTCACGCGACGGTCACCGCGGCGCATGCCCGCGCGCCTGCGATGCCGCCGGCCGCGGACGCCGCCCAGCTCGGTCTGCAGCCGCCGGGGAGCGCTCCGCAGGCGCCGCCGGCGACACCCGCCGCGCAGCCCCAGACCCAGACGCAGTCCTCGGCGCCGGCCGCGCCGGTCTCAGGGGGCTCTTGACCGCGACGGCGTCGTTTCCCGCGCTCGGGAGCACGGCCGTCGTCGTCACCGCCGCAGACGTCCTTCCCGAGGCTCGGGCGGCGGTGGAGCGGGCGGTCGCCGCGATCGACCGCGCCTGCTCGCGCTTCCGCGAGGACTCCGAGCTGACGGCCCTCAATCGCCGCGCCGGTCGCCCGACGCGCGTCTCGCCGCTGCTGCTCCACGCCCTGCAGGTCGCCGTCCGCGCCGCCGTGCTCACCGACGGCGACGTCGACCCGACGCTCGGGGCGGCGCTCGTGGCGCTCGGCTACGACCGGGACTTCTCCATGGGCCTCGATCGTCCCGGTGCCGGCGGGCCGGGCGGCCCGCCGCGCCTCAGGGCCGTCCCCGGCTGGCGCGCGATCGAGATCGACGCCGCGACCTCGGCCGTCGGGATCGGCCGCGGCGTGCGCCTCGATCTCGGCGCGACGGCAAAGGCGCTCGCCGCCGACCGCGCCGCCGGCGCCGCGTCCGCAGCCACCGGCGCGGGCGTGCTCGTCGCCCTCGGCGGCGACATCGCGACCGCCGGCCCGGCGCCCGACGGCGGCTGGCGGGTGCGGGTCACCGACGACCACCGGGCCGGACTCGACGCGCCCGGCCAGTGGATCACGATCCGCGAGGGCGGGCTCGCCACCTCCAGCACGACCGTGCGCCGCTGGCGCCACGGCGACGAGGAGCTCCATCACCTGCTCGATCCGCGCTCCGCCCGCCCGGCGGCCGGTCCCTGGCGGACCGTGAGCGCCGCCGCCGCGACGTGCGTGGACGCGAACATCGCCACCACCGCGGCGCTCGTCCGCGGCGAGCGCGCCGCGGGTTGGCTCACGGAGCTGCAGCTCCCGAGCCGGCTGGTGAGCACCGACGGTCGGGCGCTCCATCTCGGCGGCTGGCCCAGCGAGGGCGAGGAGCTGGCGTCGATGCCGGCGCCCGCGGGGGCCCTCACGTGATCCTGCTCACGGCGGCCGCCGGAGGCTCCCGGGTCTACTGGTTCCTCACCCGGAGCACGGGAGCGGTCGCGCTCGTGCTCCTCACCGCGAGCGTCCTGCTCGGGCTGCTCGGCACGCTCCGCCTCTCCGGCCGAAACTGGCCGCGCTACACGATCGAGGCGCTCCACCGGGACGTGTCGCTGCTCGTCCTCGCGGTGCTCGTGGTGCACATCGTCACGACCGTGCTCGACAGCTTCGCCCCGATCGGCCTGCCCGCCGCGGTCATCCCGTTCATCTCGAGCTATCGGCCGTTCTGGCTCGGACTCGGCGCGCTCGCGTTCGACCTGCTGCTCGCCGTCACGATCACGAGCCTCGTGCGCCGGCGGCTCGGTTACGCGCGCTGGCGGGCGGTGCACTGGCTCGCGTATGCGAGCTGGCCGATCGCCGTGCTCCACGGGCTCGGGACCGGCAGCGACACCCGGCTGTGGTGGATGCTCGCGCTCACCGCCGCCTGCGTGGCGGCCGTGGCGGCCGCCGTGTGCGCCCGGCTTGCGCGCGCGGAGAGGTCGGTCAGCGGCGTCCGGGTCCCGGGGATCGCGGTGTGCGCCGGCGTCGCCGTCGGTCTCGCCGTGTTCACGATCGCCGGGCCCATGCAGCGCGGCTGGGCCCGCCGCGCCGGGACGCCGACGCGCCTGCTCGCACATCCCGCCGCACAGCTCACGCGCGTGCGGGTCACGCCGACGGGCACCGGCGCACAGGCACATGCCGCGCCGCCCCGGTCGTTCACCGCCGGTCTCCGGGGCCGGATGACGCAGCGGGCGGCCACCGGCGGCGCGATCGTCAACCTCGCGCTCCGGCTCATGGGCGGCGCCGCCGGCCGCCTGCGCGTGCGCATCGGCGGGACGCCGCTCGCGGGCGGCGGACTGTCAATGACCGGCAGCCAGGTCGACCTGCTCCTGCGCGGCTACCCGGCGGTCTTCACCGGCACGCTCCGGGCGCTGCAGGGCACCGCGTTCATCGCCCGGGTGCGGGCGGCGACGGGCGCGGCGCTCACCCTCGACGGCGAGCTGGCGATCGATCAGAGCACCGACGCGGTGACCGGCCGCCTGCGAGCGACCCGATGACCCCCGGAACGCTGGCCGCCAGGCGCACCGGACCGGAGGGCCTGCCGCGGCTGCTCGCGGGGATGGCGGTCGACGCGGCGCCGCCGACGCTCGCCGGGCACGAGGACCGCTACGGCCCCCTGCCCACCGGCGGCGGCGCCGAGCTGATCGAGCTCGTCGAGCAGAGCGGACTGCGCGGACGCGGGGGCGCGGACTTTCCGACCGCGGTCAAGCTCCGGGCCGTTGCCGGACGCCGATCTCCGATCGTGATCGTCAACGGCTCCGAGACCGAGCCCGCGAGCGCGAAGGACCGGCTGCTGCTCATGCGCCTGCCGCACCTCGTGCTCGACGGCACCGTGCTCGCCGCGCGCGCGGTCGGCGCGCGGCACGCGGTTGTCCGGGTCGGCGAGCGGCGGGTGCGGGCGCTCGACGCGCTGCAGCAGGCGCTCGCGGAGCGCTCCGACGGCATCGGGATCGAGCTCGTCGCCGGCCCCGAGGGCTATGTGACCGGCGAGGAGACGGCGGTCGTCCACCACCTCGAGCGCGGGATCGCCAAGCCGACGTTCATCCCGCCGCGCCCGTACGAGCACGGCCTCCACGGTCGTCCGACCCTCGTCCAGAACCCGGAGACGCTCGCGCAGCTCGCGCTCATCGCGCGCTACGGGCCGGAGTGGTTCCGTGAGCTCGGCTCGGCTGCCGACCCGGGATCGGTGCTCGTCACGATCTCCGGCGCGGTCGCGGCACCGAACGTGTACGAGCTCGCCTTCGGCACGCGGATGACCGACCTGCTGCGTGCCGCCGGCGGTCGCACCGAGCCGCTGCAGGCGCTGCTCATCGGCGGCTACTTCGGCACCTGGATCAGCGCCGCGCGCGGGGAGCAGCTGCGCCTCTCGCGCGCCGAGCTGCGCTCCGCCGGAGCGGCGCTCGGCTCGGGGGTCGTGATCGCGCTCGGCGAGAGCGCCTGCGGGCTGCACGAGACGGCGCGGATCATCTCCTATCTCGCCGGCGAATCCGCCGGCCAATGTGGCCCCTGTGTCCACGGCCTCGCCGCGATCGCGGAGTCGGTGCGCGCGCTCGCCGAGGGGCAGGCGCACTCCGGTGAGCTCGCACGCCTCAAGCGCTGGTGCGAGGAGGTGCGCGGCCGGGGCGCCTGCCACCACCCCGACGGAGCCGCGCGGTTCGTGCAGAGCGCGCTCGCCGTGTTCGAGCCCGAGCTCGAGCGCCACCGGCACGGTCGCTGCGCGGCGCCCGCCGCCGGGCTTCCGATCGGCGCGCCCGCCGCCACTCCGGGGCGCCGACGGACAGCATCGGGGGTGCGCCCCCCCGGGTCCGCGGACCCTGTCCGCCGCCGACCCGCGCCGGGGCGCCCGAGGCGGGAGTCGCGATGAGCGCCCGCCTGCGCGTCAACCCGATCATGTGCGAGGGCCACGCGTTCTGTGCCGACCTGCTCCCCGAGCTCATCCGCCTCGACGACTGGGGCTACCCGATCATCGAGGAGGCCGAGGTCCCGCCCGACCTGCTCGCGCTCGCGCGGCGCGCGGCGGACGCCTGCCCGACGCTCGCGCTCCTGCTCGACGAGCGCGACGACTGAGCCGGTCGCGTCCGAGCGCGACGCAACCGGCGAGCACCGCGAGCGCCACGAGCAGGATCGCGATCGTCGCCGCGCCCGGGAGGATCGCGCGGATGACGATCGCCGCCACGATCGCGACAGTCAGGTCGGCGAGGAGCGGATGCGCGCGTGCCGCGGCGCGCGCCCGAAGCGCGAGTCGACCGACGCCCTCAGCGCGCATAGACGGCGAAGAAATCGCGATCGTCGGGACTGAGGTAGCGGGTCGCGGGGCGGCTCATCCCGGGCACGAGCTTCTGCGGGTCGGCCGCGCCCCAGCCGCCATAGAAGTTGAACGTCGTCCAGTCGTAGTTGATGTCGAGCTCCATCGCGCGCACCGCCCCGGCGCGCTGCAGGATCCGTGCGAGGCTCTGCGCGGTCTGGAGGTCCGCCGCCGCGTAGATGAGGTCGCCGCGGGCGTCGACGCCGATGCCGGATCGCCACACGCGCACGGCATTCCCGACGGTGAGGCCCCAGAGCGCGCCGTCCGACAGACTCGGGTTCAGCCGCCCGGCCCGCACGATCAGCGGCAGGTTCTGGCGAGCGAACAGCACCTGAGGGCCCGGGGTCGGGCCGCCCGACCAGCTCTGTACGTCGGTGCGCCCGTCGCGGTAGCCGACGACGGTCGCCTGACCGGCGCGAAGCGGCGCGTACGCGCGCCCGAAGGCGAAGAAGCCGCCGTGGTCGTCCTCCAGCCGGAAGCCGCTGTTGAATGTCGCGACGAGCCGGTCGCGGCGGTCGACCGGAACCTCGGCGGGCACGTTGCCCGAGTTCGCGGGCTCGTAGCGCCCCGGATACAGCTGAAGCATCGTGCGAGAGCGATCGATCCAGGCGACGCCCGCGACGACCCGCGGATAGCTCGGATCCGGCCGGAACGTCGTGACGAGGATCGGCGGCGCCCCGTGGACGAGCAGGCCGGTCCCGTGCCAGACCCCCTCGCCGGGCAGCGCGGGCCGGATGACGGGCGCGATCGGCGGCGGCCGGTAGGCCCGCGCCCGGCGCGCAGCGGCGGCACGCGATCCGACGCTCGGCAGTCGCTTCAGCCCCGGTCCCCCGGTCGCCGGAGCATTGAGGCTGTAGTAGGCGCTCTCGATGCTCGCGACGAGTCCCGCCGCGCCGTTGCCGCGCAGCCACTCGACGAACTGCACGCTCGTCGGCGTGTTCGACGGCTCGGTGAGGGTTCCGACGAGCGAGACGAGCACCTCGGCGGAGAGCACGACGAGTACGAGCGCGGCGATCCGACGAGCCCGGAAGCGCACGTCACGGCGCACGCGTCGGCGCGCCGGCCGCCGTGCCGGTCGCGGCCCGGACGCGGCGACGCGCGCGGCCCGCCCCGGCGCCCGCTCGACGAGCGAGACCGGGGGGCGCGGCCGGCGGGCGCGCGGATCGAAGGGCCGGTCGACCGGCCGGGGGCTCAAGGGCGGCATGACGACCTCAGGACCGGTTCGACGGACGGGTGGCGGCTCCTGCGGGGCGCGGGCCCACGTCACGAGCAACTCGGCGGGAACGTCCGTGCGGAAGGCGCCGTCCGCGCGTGCGGCGCGTTCGGGATTGCCTCCGACGGTCGCTCAAGAATCTCTCACCCCGGACGACAACCTGTGCCAGCAGGTCAGCCCGCTGACCGGTGGGTAACCAAAGCGTGAGGCGCGCCCGGCGTCCGTCGGGCGCCGTCAGAAGGAGTGCGAACAGATGGCCGTGACCACGGCATCGACGGTGCCACAGACCGAATACGAGCGCAGGCGGGACGAGCGGGATCCGGACGCGCCCGGCCCCGGGATCAAGCTGACATACGGCGTGCTCGGCGCGATGCTGCTGGCGTACGTCGTCGACCTCGTGCTCGGCGGCCCGAACGGGTCGTATCCGGACTGGCTCGCGGGCTGGGGCGTCGACGCGTTCGAACTCGTCGCGGGCCTGCTCGTGATCGCCCGCGGGGTCGCGCGGCCGCGCGATCGCCGCTACGCGCTGCTGCTCGGCATCGCCTGCTGCTCGTGGGCGATCGGCGACTTCGCGATGACCGCGGAGACACTGAACGGCGCCACCCCGGCGACGATCAGCCTCGCCAACTACCTGTGGGCCGGGTTCTTCCCGCTCGCCTACGTCGCGGTCATGGTGCTCATGGAGCGCGATGTCAAGAAGCTGACGGCCGCCAACTACCTCGACGGCGTCGTCGCGGCGCTCGTCGTCGCCGCGGCGATCGTCGCGTTCGGCTTCTCCGGCATCGCCTCCGCCTCCGGCCAGGGCACCGAGGGCGCCGCCGTCAACCTCGTCTACCCGCTCGGCGACCTGCTGCTCGCCGGCCTGACGACGCTCGGCATCGTCATGCTCCCCGCCGGCCGCCGCGGGCGCTGGTGGCTGCTCACCGCCGCGGGCCTGATCAATGCCGCCGGCGACATCGCCGCGCTCTTCAACGGCCTTGTCGCGACGAACGTCGGGTGGTTCTTCAACACGATTGCGTGGCCCACGTCGCTGCTCTTCATCTCGATGGCCGTGTGGGTCGCGCGCGATCCGGGCGTGCCCGTCCAGGAGAACACGGCCTCCGGCTTCCGGATCCCGACGGTCGCGTCGATCCTCGCGCTCATCATCCTGTTCACGGGCTCGCTCGTGCACTCGAGCCAGGTCGCGATCGGCCTCGCGTCGGCGACGCTGCTCGCCGCGGGCGCCCGCTTCGGCCTCGCGCTCAAGCGTCTCAACGAGCTCACCGAGCAGCGCCACCTCGAGCTGCAGAGCTCCGCCGACGAGGAGCGGAAGTCAAAGCACGCCCTTCAGGTCGCGATCCGCCACTACGCCGAGTTCGCCGCCCGCGTCGCCAGCGGCGACCTCACCGCGACCGTCGCCGGCGAGCGCCAGGACCTCCGTGAGCTGTCGGAGAGCCTGAACACGATGGTCCGCGGCCTCGCCGAGATCTCGAGCGAGATCCAGGCCGGCGTGCACGAGATCGGTGCCTCGACCGAGGAGATCCTCGGCGCGGTGAGCCGCCACACCGAGAGCGCCGGGCAACAGTCCGCCGCGATCACGCAGACCTCGGCGACCGTCAACGAGCTGCGCGCCGCCGCCGACGTGACCGCGCGGCGGGCCCGCGAGGTGGCCGAGCGGGCCGGCGACTCCGTCCGCGTCTCCGACCAGGGCACCGCCGCGGTCGCGGCGATCGCCGAGGCGATGCAGGACATCCGCGCCCGTGTCGAGGGGATCGCGCAGGAGATCCTCACGCTCGCCCAGCGCGCGCAGCAGATCGGCGTGATCACCGACACCGTCAACGAGCTCGCCGACCGCTCGAACCTGCTCGCGCTCAACGCGACGATCGAGGCGGCGCGCGCCGGCGAGGCCGGCAAGGGGTTCGCGGTCGTCGCCGATCAGGTCCGCCAGCTCGCCGAGCAGTCCAAGGAGGCGACGGCGAAGGTCGAGTCGATTCTCTCCGAGGTCCAGGATGCGACTCAGGCGGCGGTGAGGGCGAGCCAGGAGGGCGCGAAGGTCGTCGAGGACGGACTGAGGCTGACGACCGAGGCCGACGAGGGCATTCGCTCGCTCACCGACATCATCCGCGCCTCGTCCGATGCCGCCGAGGAGATCGCGGCCTCCGCCCATCAGCAGAGCATGGGCATGGACGAGATCGCGAGCGCCATGACGAACATCGAGACCGGCACGAGCCAGTTCCTCGACGGGGCGCACGCCTCGCAGGTCGCGGCGAGCTCGCTCAACGACCTCGCCGCGAAGCTCGCGGCGCTCACCGAGCGCTACCGCGTCGCCTGACCGCGCAGGACGCCGGCCAGGCCGAGCCAGGCGCGGTCGTAGATCGCGCTGCACCAGCGGGCCAGTCGAGCGACCGGCGCGCGCGGCAGCGCGACGACGATTGCGGCCAGCGCGCCGACCCCGATCGCACCGAGGATGTCCGTGGGCCAATGGATCCCGACCATCACCCGCGCCACGCCGATGAGGAGCGCGACGACGAGCGTCGCCAGTCCCAGGCGGACTCGGCCGAACAGGATGAGGGCGAATGCGAGCGCCGCCGATCCCGTGACGTGGTCGGAGGGGAAGGACGCGTCCGCGGGGTGTGGGATCAGCTTGTGGAAGTGGTGGAGCGCCACGAACGGTCTCGGGCGATCCCACAGGTGGCCGATCCCCTGCACGATCAGCAGGCCGAGGATCACCGCGAGGGCGCCGGCGAAGATCGCCACCTGGGAGCGATCGTCGAGCAGCCGGCCGCGGGAGGTGCGCAGCAGCCAGAGCAGCGCCAGGCCGCCGATCAGGATGAAGACGACGTCCTGGGCGAAGAACTTCGCGATGTCCCCCACCCACGGGTGGTCGAACGCGAAGTTGTTGAGGGTGTGGTAGACGCTCGTGTCCATGGTGCCCGCGCGCGGTGCGCAGCGTCATTGTCGGACGCGATTGTGAATGCCATGTGAAGCCGTGGCGCCGCGTCAACGCGGACCTGACGCGGCTCTCAGCTGCATCTCAGCGAAGCGGGGGCGCCGTCGAGCCGCGCACGACGAGATGGGTGGGCAGGATGTGCTGCTCGGGCCGGCCTGCCGGGCCCGACAGCCCCTCGATCAGCCGCTCGGCCGCGATCCGGCCCTTCTCGTGCTCAGGCTGGTGGATCGTCGTCAGGCCCTCGGCGGCGCCGGCGCAGTCATCAAACCCGACGATCGACAGGTCGCGCGGGATCTCAAGCCCGCGATCGAGCGCCGCCCGCCACGCGCCGAGTGCGAGCACGTCGCTGAACGCGAACAGCGCGGTCGCCTCGGGCGCCCGCTCGAGCAGCTCATGCGCGCCGCGGCGGCCGGCCTCGACCGTGCTCGCCGCGCACTCCTCGACGAGCACGTCCTCCCAGATCAGGCCGGCGTCCGAGATCGCGGCCGCGCTGCCGGCGAGGCGCTCGCGCGCCACGGCCGCCGTCACCCCGCCGCGGTCGGCGGCGTCGACGAGCCCGACGTGCCCGTGGCCGGTGAGCCGGAAGCTGAGGATCGCGATCGCGCGGTGGCCGAGCGCGAGCAGGTGGCCGATCGCCTCGGCCGCCGCGGCACGGTCGTCGATGCCGACGAAGTCGACCTCGGTGAGGCGTGGCGAGTCGACGATCACCGCCGGCAGCGGCCGCGCGATCGCCAACCGCAGCCGCGCGTCGTCGTCATGCAGCGAGTGCAGGATGAAGCCATCGACGGCGGCGCCTCGGATCGAGTTGCCGTGCGTCGGCAGGTCCCGGGAGCCCGGGACGAACGTGAGCGCGAACTGCTCATCGGCGGCGCGCTCGGCGAGGCCTTGGAGCATCGTCATCGCGGTCGGATCGTCGAACGGGTAGGGAAGCGGCTCGGAGAACACGACGCCGAGTGCGCCCGTGCGTCCGCGGCGCAGGTTGCGCGCGATCGGGTCGGGGCCGGCGTAGCCGACTGCATCGGCGGTCTTGAGGATCTGCTCGCGCAGCGCGGGCGAGAGCTGGTCCGGGCGGTTGTAGGCGTTCGAGACGGTCGTCGGGGACACGCCCAGGACCTTGGCGATCGCGACGATCCCGGACCGCCGGGACCTCGGACCCGGCCTCCCGGGCCTCCTGACTCCCTCGCTTGACACCCTCGGTCGAGTCTACTAGAAAGCGCGATTCTGAAACGTTGCAGAGTTGCGCCCTGGCGGGGAGGAATGAGACCGTGGAACAGAGCCGATCGACGATCGAAATCGGGTCCCGGGCGCCGCGGCGCGAGCCGGCCGACGCTCCGGAGGCAGCGCGGTGGGACCGTCCCGCAGGAGCGCCTCACCCCGCCGTGTCCCGGAGCCGCGGACCGTGGTGGCGGTCCGCCTCGATCTACCAGGTGTACCTGCGCAGCTTTGCCGACGGGGACGGCGACGGAGTGGGCGACATCGCGGGCCTGCGCTCGCGTCTGGACTACCTGGCCGCGCTCGGTGTCGACGCCATCTGGATCAACCCCTGGTACCGCTCGCCGATGGTCGACGCCGGCTATGACGTCGCCGACTACCGCGACATCGATCCGCGGTTCGGCACGCTCGCCGATGCCGAGGCGCTGATCGCCGCATGCCACGAGCGGGGCCTGCGGCTGATCGCCGACATCGTCCCGAACCACACCTCCAGCGAGCACGCCCGGTTCCGCGCGGCGCTCGCGGCGCCGCCCGGCTCGCCGGAGCGGGCGTGGTACTGGTTCCGTCCCGGGCGCGGTGAGCGCGGCGAGCTGCCGCCGAACGACTGGCGCTCGCGGTTCGGCGGGCCGGCGTGGACGCGCGTCAGAGAGGCGGACGGCTCTCCCGGCGAGTGGTACCTGCACCTGTTCTCGGCCGAGCAGCCCGACCTCAATTGGCGCAACCCGGAGGTCGTCGCCGAGTTCGAGTCGATCCTGCGCTTCTGGTTCGACCGCGGGATCGACGGCTTCCGGATCGACGTCGCGCACGGCCTCGCCAAGGACCCGGCGCTGCCGGACCTCGGCACGCGCGCCCGGGATGACGAGCGGGTGACCCGGCCGGACACGATCGGCCACCCCCACTGGGACCGCGACGAGGTCCACGAGATCTTCCGCGGCTGGCGGCGGGTCGCCGACTCCTATCCCGGCGAGCGCACGTTCGTCGCCGAGGCGTGGGTGACGGGCCTCGATCGCCTCGCGCTCTACCTGCGTCCCGACGAGCTCCATTCGGCGTTCAACTTCGAGTTCCTGATGGGCGCGTGGGACGCGGCCGAGCTGCGCGGCCTGATCGACGACACGCTGCGGGAGCTGGGGGCGGTTGGGGCGCCCGCGACGTGGGTGCTCTCCAACCACGACGTGCCGCGGCACGTGACGCGCTACGGCTCGGCCGACGGCGGCCGTGGCCTGTGGTCGGGCGAGCGCGCTCCGAGCCCGGTCGACCTCGGGCTCGGCCTGCGCCGCGCGCGGGCCGCGGCGCTGCTGTCGCTCGCGCTGCCCGGCGGCGTCTACCTCTATCAGGGAGAGGAGCTCGGACTGTGGGAGGTGCAGGACATCCCGGCCGAGCGGATCGACGACCCGACGTTCGCGCGCACGGGACGCACGCGCGACGGTTCCCGGGTGCCGCTCCCGTGGTCGGGCGACGCGCCGCCGTACGGGTTCAGCCCGCCCGGCGCGCGCGCCGAGCCGTGGCTCCCCCAGCCGTCCGGATGGGGCGCGGTGAGCGTCGCCCGCCAGGAGGGGGATCCCGGCTCGACGCTCGAGCTCTACCGCGCCGCGCTCCGTCTCCGCCGCGCGCACCCGGCGCTCGGCGACGGGGCACTCGAGTGGGACGAGACCGCGCCCGCCGGAGTGCTCTCGTTCACGCGAGAGCCCGGGTTCCGGTGCGTCGTCAACCTGTCGGATGCGCCGGTCGCGCCGCCGCCTGGCTCCGAGCCGCTCCTGACAAGCGCCCCGCTCGGGGACGACGGGAGCCTCGAGCCCGACGCCGCCGCGTGGCTGTCGACCGGAGCTCCGCACGCCATCGACGACTGACCGCGGTCCCGCAGGCGGCCGAGGCCCAAGCCGGAGCGCGTCCACTTCCGCGCTCGCCTCCCGCCTGCTCGGCGCGCGGCATCGGGCGCCGGTGCGTCCACAAAATCGCCCACGCCGACCTCGGCGGCGCGGCGCGTGCGGGAACGGGAGAGGCGGGGCCGCGCCGGAGGTCTGGCGACTCGCCCGGTCCGCGAAACCGGCTTGACAAACGTCCACCGGTGGTCTAGAACTGAAACGTTCCAGAAGGACCGGGCCGGGAGGAGAGAGAGGAGAGCTATGCAGGTCCCACAGCGCGCGGCGGGCGCCGCGCCGATCGCGAACCTCAGCGCGGGCGATCCGGGTGCCCGCGCCCGAGCCGAAAGTTGAGTCATTTCGTGTCCGCAGACACCGCATCAGACTGCACTCCCGTCCACCGCCGATCCGTGAGGCGCGCCGCGGCGCTCCTGGCGGCGGCCGGCCTCGCCGTGGGCGTCGCCGCCTGCGGCTCGAGCAAGTCCGGATCCTCGGGCGGCTCGAAGACGAGCTCCGCGCCGAAGCTGTCATCCTCGGCGACCAAGGCGTCGGGCAACCCGACGAAGGGCACGATCAACTGGTGGGCGAGCCCGATCACGACGAGCGGTCCCGACGTCCGCAAGGTGTGGATCGCCGCCTTCGAGAAGGCGTATCCCGGCATCAAGGTCCATCTGATCAGCGCCCCGACCGACACCGACACGAACCGGGCGACGCTCACCACCCAGATCTCCGGTGGCAGCGGCCCCGACGTGTTCATGGGCGACGTCATCTGGCCCGCCCAGTTCGGCGCCCACGGACTCGCCGTGCCGCTCAGCAAGTACCTGCCGAAGAGCTATTGGTCGAAGTTCGCCCCCGGCCTCGTCCAGGGCGCGACGTACAAGGGCCAGGTGTACGGCGCCCCGCTGTTCGAGGACCAGGGCTTCCTCTACTACCGCAAGGACCTGCTCGCCAAGGACCACCTGCCGGTCCCGAAGACATGGGAGCAGCTCGTCTCGGAGTCCAAGACGATGCAGTCAAAGCACCAGGTCAAGTACGGCTACGTGTTCCAGGGCGCCGACTACGAGGGCGCGACGTGCGACTTCGCCGAGTTCCTCGCCGACGCCGGCGGGAGGGTGCTCAACGCGAGCGACACGAAGGCGGAGCTCGGAGCGCCGGCGGTTAAGGCGCTCTCCTTTGAGCGCTCGCTCGTCGCGCAGGGGATCAGCCCGCAGGGCGAGTCGACCTTCCAGGAGCCGCAGTCGCTCAGCGTGTTCACGAACGGGCAGGCGGCGTTCCTGCGCAATTGGGACTACGCCTACGCGTCCTCGAACACGAAGGGCTCGAAGGTCATCGGGAAGGTGGGCGTCGCGCCGATGCCGACATTCCAGGGCCAGTCGACGCCCGGCTACTCGAACATCGGCGGCTGGAACCTGTACATCAACCCGCACAGCAAGAACATCGCCGCCGACCTCACGTTCATCAAGTGGATGACCGGGAGGCAGGCGCAGACGATCCAGGCCACGAAGTTCTCGCAGATCCCGACGATCACCTCGGTGCGGACCGACAAGAGCGTCATCAAGGGCAACGCGAACCTGCTCGTCGTCCCGCACACGCGGCTCGTGCCGCGCCCGGCGCAGACGCCGAACTACTCGCAGGTGAGCCAGGCGATCTACCAGAACGTCAGCTCGGCGCTCGCGGGTCAGACCTCGCCGAAGGCGGCCGTGAGCAAGATGACCTCGTCGATCAACAGCGCGCTCGGCGGCGGCCTGTAGCAAACCCCGTGCCGCCCGTGGGAGTGACACTCTCCTCTCCACTTCCACGGGCGGCCGCACCTCTTCACACTCGCGCAAGGAGCAATTGACGCCATGGCGACCACCGTCACCGCCGTTCCCCCTCGGGGCGGCCCGGCGGGCGCGTCCGAAGTCGTGGGGCGCCCAGATGAGCACCGCCGGCGAATGGCACGGCTCGGGTGGATGTTCACCACGCCGGCCCTGCTGTTCATCGGCATCGTCACGCTGTTCCCGATCGGCTTCTCGGTGCTGCTCAGCTTCGAGCACGTCAACGTCACCGGCAACGGTTTCCAGCTCCAGGGGCTGACGACAGCGAACTACTCGCTCGTGTTGGGCGCATCGATCTGGCAGTACGCGCTCGTGTTCACCCTCTACTACACGGTCGTCACTGTCATCGTCGAGCTCATCATCGGCACGCTGATCGCGCTCGTGCTGGAGCGCATGGTCGCCGGGCGCGGCTGGATGATGGCAATGCTGCTCGTCCCCTGGTCGCTCGTCACCGTGATCTCCGCCAAGCTGTGGGCCTACATCTACGACCCGACGTTCGGCATCGCCGACTCGATCCTTCACGCGCTCGGACTGGGAAACCCGGTGATCCTCGGCGGCAACACGTCGGCGATCATCGCGATGATGGTGGCGGACATCTGGAAGACGGTGCCGTTCGTGACGATCATCGTCCTCGCCGGCCTTGTCATGCTCCCCCAGGACATCTACGAGGCCGCGGAGGTCGACGGCGCGAGCGGCTGGACGACGTTCTGGAGGATCACGTTCCCGTTGCTGCGCCCGACGATCGCGCTGGCCGTCCTGTTCCGGGTGCTGCAGGCGTTCGGCCTGTTCGACCTCCCGTTCGTCCTCACCCAGGGTGGTCCGGGGCATCAGACGACCTCGCTCGCGGTGCTCGGCTACGACGTGATGTTCAACAACCTCAACTTCGGTCCGGGGGCGGCGATCGCGACAACGACGGCGGTCATCGTCGTACTCGGCTGTCTGCTGTTCCTGAAGGTGTTCCGGTCGCAGGCGGCCGAGGAGGGAATGTGATGCGACGCCGCAAGCGACAGGGCTGGCACCGCTACGTCAACCTCGTGACGATCGGGGCGACGCTCACCGTGCTGTTCGTCCTGTTGCCGCTCTACTGGATGATCTCCTCGAGCCTCAAGGGCCCGTCGGACATCGGCAGTGCGAGCGCGCTCCCGCAGCACGTGAGTGGGATCAACTACAGCTCGGCGTTCGTCCACTCCGGGTTCGGGCACTACATCGTCAACTCGGTGATCGTGGCGGTGTGCACGACCGCGCTCGTGCTGGCGCTGGGAACGATGGCCGGCTACGCGCTCGGGCGGCTGCCGATGCGCGCGAAGCTGCCGACGATGGTCGTGCTGCTGATGATCTCGGTGTTCCCGGCGATCGCGGTGATCGCGCCGCTGTTCCTGCTCATGAAGACGATCGGCTGGCTGAACAGCTACCAGGCGCTGATCGTGCCCTACACCGCGTTCAACCTCCCATTCGCGGTCTGGATCCTGCGCAACTACATGCTCGGGATCCCCAGGGAGATGGAGGAGACCGCGCGGATCGACGGCGCCGGGCCGTTCACCACGCTGTGGAGGATCATCATCCCGCAGGCGCGGCCGGGGCTGTTCACGGCCGGGATCTTCACGTTCACGGCGTGCTGGACGGAGTTCCTCATGGCGCTCTCGTTCAACAGCGACAACTCCTACCGGACGATCCCGGTCGGCATTGCGCTGTTCGGCTCGCAGTTCACGATCCCGTACGGGACGATCTTCGCCGCGAGTACCGCGGCGGCCGTGCCGATCGCGATCCTCGTGCTCGTGTTCCGCCGCTCGGTCGTGTCGGGTCTCACCGCCGGGGCGGTCAAGGGATGATCGGGACTGCGTCGGCGCCGGCCGCAGCGGCGCGGGGATTGCCCGTGCCCGCCACCACCGAACACGAGGGAGTGAGATGACAGCGATCGAGCTCGAGCAGGTGAAGAAGGTGTACCCGAACGGCTATGAGGCCGTCCACGGACTCGACCTCGGGATCGACGAGGGCGAGCTGATGGTGCTCGTCGGGCCGTCGGGCTGCGGCAAGACGACGGTGCTGCGGATGATCGCGGGCCTCGAGGACATCACCGCCGGATCGCTGCGCTTCGGCGACAAGGTCGTCAACGACCTCGGCCCCCGGGAGCGGGACATCGCGATGGTGTTCCAGAACTACGCGCTCTACCCGCACATGACGGTCGCCGAGAACATCGGCTTCGCGCTCACCCAGCGCAAGGTGCCGAAGGCCGAGATCGCCGAGAAGGTCAAGGAGGCGGCCCGCATCCTCGGGCTCACCGACTGGCTCGATCGCAAGCCCGCGCAGCTCTCCGGCGGCCAGCGCCAGCGCGTCGCGATGGGCCGTGCGATCGTCCGCAACCCATCCGTGTTCCTCATGGACGAGCCGCTCTCGAACCTCGACGCGAAGCTCCGGGTGCAGATGCGCGCCGAGGTGGCGACGATCCAGCGGACGGTCGGCGTCGCGACCGTGTATGTCACCCACGATCAGGTCGAGGCGATGACGATGGGCGACCGGGTCGCGGTGCTCCGCAGCGGCGATCTGCAGCAGTGCGACACCCCCCAGACGCTCTACGACCACCCGGAGAACCTGTTCGTCGCGGCGTTCATCGGCTCGCCGGCGATGAATCTGTTCGAGGCGACGCTCGGTGAGGGCGCGCAGACGCTCACGCTCGGCTCCCAGACGATCGCGCTGTCGGACGAGGTGCGCCGCACGCATCCGGCGCTCGCCGGCCACGCCGGCAAGACCGTCATCGTCGGCATCCGGCCCGAGAGCCTGCCGGCCGCCAACGGCGACTCCTCGACGGCGACGATGGAGGCCAACGTCAACCTCGTGGAGGCGCTCGGCTCCGAGCTGCAGGTGCACTTCTCGATCGACGCCAAGCGCATCGTGCCCGAGGAGTCGACCGCCGACCTCGCGCCGGAGGGGAGCGAGCTGGTGGACACCGGCGCCGGCGTCGCGCGGGTCGGCCCACACGTGCCGGCAAAGCCCGGAGAGCGGATGCGCTTCGCGATCGACGAGGGCGCGATGCACTTCTTCGACCGGGACAGCGGGCTCGCGATCTGGAAGTGAGCGCCGGGACGGGCCGCGACGGCCGGGTCGCGCTCGTCACCGGCGCCAGCCGGCGGTGTGCGATCGGAGCCGCGATCGCGCGGCGGCTCGTCGCCGACGGGCTGCGCGTCCTCGTGCATTCCTTCGAGCCGGCGGACATCGAGGCATACGGCCGCGCCGACGAGGGCGGCGCGGAGGCGCTCACGGTCGAGCTCGCCGCGGCCGGCGGCGAGGTCGCGCACGTGAGCCTCGACCTCGCCGACCCGGGCGCGCCCGCCGCGCTCGTCGGGGCGGCGCATCACCGCTTTGGCGGGCTGGACGTGCTCGTCGCCAACCACGCGCGCAGCACGGAGATGGACCTCGCCCACCTCACCGCGGCCGAGCTCGACCTCACGTTTGCGGTCAACACGCGCGCTACCCTGCTGCTCGTGCGCGCGCTCGCCGCCGGCCGGGCCCCAGGCCCGGGCGGGCGCGTCGTGCTCTTCACCTCCGGTCAGTACCACGGGGCGATGGCGAACGAGCTTCCCTACGTCGCCTCCAAGGGGGCGCTCCACCAACTCACGCCGAGCCTCGGCGCCTCGCTCGTCGGCCGTGGCATCACCGTCAACTGCGTCGACCCCGGTCCGACCGACACCGGCTATGCCGACCCCGAGCGCCTCCGGGAGGTGGCGGCGGCCGCGCCGAGTGGTCGCTGGGGGACCCCGCAGGACGCGGCGCGGCTCGTCGCCTGGCTCGTGAGCGAGGAGGGGGCCTGGATCAGCGGCCAGGTGATCGCCTCCGACGGCGGCTGGTCCGTGCGCCCGCGCTGGGAGCCGCCCCCGGGACCATGAGGGTGACGCTCCATCCCGGAGCGACCGAGGCCTTCGGCGTGCTCGGGCTGCCGTGGGACGAGCCGCTCGAGCGCTGGACCGATCCGCGGCTCGTCGCGCCCCGCGAGGAGGGGCTCCACCGCCACGTCGTGCGCTTCGTGGAGGGCGGCGGGCGCATGTGGGCGATCAAGGAGCTCCCCGAGCGACTCGCCGTCCGCGAGTATCAGGTGCTCGGCCGCCTGTCCGAGCTCGGGATCCCGTGCGTGCCCGTGTACGGGATCGTGCTCGAGCGCGCCGACGACCTCGGGGCGGCGCTCATCACGGGCTTCCTCGACTACTCCTCGACGTACCGCGCGCTCTTCACCGGCCCGCGCGGGCCGCACTCGCGCGACCGGCTGATCGACGCGCTCGCCCAGCTGCTCGCGCGGCTCCACCTCGCGGGCGTCTACTGGGGCGACTGCTCGCTCTCGAACACGCTGTTCCGCCTCGACGCCGGGCAGATCGCCGCCTACTTCCTCGACGCCGAGACCGCCGAGCTTCACACCGCGCTCTCCGCCGGTCAGCGCGAGACCGACCTCGAGGTGGCGAGCGGCAACGTGTTCGGCGAGCTGCTCGACCTGCAGGCCGGCGGTCTGCTCGGCGACGACGTCGACCCCTGGGCGGTCGTCGCCGCGCTCGAGGAGGGCTACCGGCTGCTGTGGGAGGAGCTCACCGCCGAGTGGCTGTTCCCGGCCGCCGAGGCCCAGGACCGCCTGCGCGAGCGCGTGCACCGCCTCAACGACCTCGGCTTCGACCTCGACGAGGTCGAGCTCGACGACGCGGGGGAGGGCCAGATGCGCCTGCGGGTGACGACCAGGGTCTCCGAGCCCGGCCACCACCGCCGCCTGCTCTACCGGCGTACGGGCCTGCTCACCGAGGAGAACCAGGCGCGCCGGCTGCTCAACGACCTCGCCTCCTACCGGGCCTGGCTCGAGCAGCAGGAGGGCCGTGAGATCCCCGAGGTCGTCGCCACGAATCGCTGGCTGTCGGAGATCTACGACCCGGTCGTCGCCGCGATCCCGCCGGAACTGCGCGACAAGCTCGCGCCCGCCGAGGTGTTCCACGAGGTGCTCGAGCACCGCTGGTACCTCTCGCGCGCCGCCAGGCGCGGCGTGAGCACGCCGGACGCGACCGCCGCCTACGTCGCCGAGATCCTGCCCGCCGTCCCGGACGACCTCACCTCCGGCGCGGGCCGAGCCGAGCCGCCCCGACGGTAGGCTCGCCCGGTCAATGGCCGCGATCACGCTCACGTTCGACAACCTCGGCGAGGCGGCCGCGCTCGAGCGGGGGACGTGGACCGGCGCGACGCCGCTCGGGGCCGATCCGTCGGTGACGGTCGCACTGCCGCGGCTGCTCGACGAGCTCGAGCGCCACGCGCTCCGCGGCACGTTCTGCGTCGAGGCGATCAACTGCGACGTGTATCCGGACGCGGTGCGGGCGATCGCCGCGCGCGGCCACGAGCTCGCGATCCACGGCTGGCGCCACGAGGCGTGGTCCGAGCTCGACCCCGCCCGCGAGCGTGAGCTGCTCAGCCGCGCCCGCGACGCGTTCGGCGCGCTCGGGCTCTCGCCCGCAGGGTTCCGCCCGCCGGGCGGGATGCCGGCGCCCGCCGATCCCCGGCTGCTCGCCGATCACGGGATCGAGTGGTGGTCACCCGTCAAGGAGGCCGGTATCGACGGGTCGGCGGACGGGCCGCTGAGGACGGTTCCGTTCTCCTGGGAGCACGTCGACGCCTACCTGCTCATGGAGCGGTTCGCCGAGCTGCGCGCGCGCCGCGGCGACCCACGCGCGGGGCTCGACCCGGCGGGCGCCGAAGCACGTCTGCGCGCCGCGCTCGACGCCGGCCACGAGCTCGTGCTCGTGCTCCACCCGTTCCTGATGCTCGAGGAGGCGTGGTGGGAGCAGGTGCGGCGGCTGCTGGAGACGGTGGCGGGGCGGGTGGCCGCGGGGGAGCTCGAGTGCCGGACCGCGGGCCGCGCGGCACTCGGATGACCGCGGGTCGCCCGCCGGCCGGGCGGGCACTCTGATGACCGCCGGTCGCACCGCCGGCCGGGCGGTACGCGGATGACCGCCGACCCCCACGCCCGCACGCGGTTCGTCCGGCTCGGCCCGGACCCGGCGCGGGCGCGCCTGACGACCGTGCTCGTCCACGGCCGCGACCAGGACGACGCGGTCACCCGCGACCTCGCCGCGCGGCTCGACCTCCCGGATGTCGCCCACGTGCTGCCCGTGGCGGCGGAGCGCAGCTGGTACCCGGGTCGCTACTTCGACCCGCTCGACTCGCTCGAGCCCCATGTGAGCTCGGCGCTTGCGGCGATCGACCGCGCGATCGCGCTCGCCGCCAGCGATGACGATCGGCTCGTGCTCGCCGGCTTCTCCCAGGGCGCGTGCCTGATCGCCGAGTACCTCGCGCGGCGCGGCCCCCGGCCGTTCCGCGGCGCCGCGATCCTCACCGGGTGCCTGCTGGGCGCGCCGGCCGAGCGCGCCGAGCCCCGCGTTGCGCCCGGCCTGCCGGTCGCGGTCACGTGTGGCCGCCACGACGAGTGGATCCCGCTTGACGACGCGTGCGAGACCGCCGAGCGCTTCCGAGGCGCCGGCGCCGCGGTCACCTTCACCGTGCTCGACGATCGCGAGCACCACATCAGCGACCGCGCCGTCGCGGCGCTCTGCACGCTCCTGCTCGTCCCGTAGGGCCGGAGCGGGGGGCAGGCGCGCGAAGGCTGATGATCCGGCTGGCGGTGATCCGCCGATTGACACGCCCGACGGCTCCGCGCGCGGCCACCAGGGAGCAGTGTGTCGGCGGTCCAGCCCGACGACCGAATTTGTTGGATCCGAGCGTTCGCTCGGCGTGGAAAGCGAGTTCGGGCGCCTACGAGGCTGGGGACTCGCTCGCCGTTGGTTTCGAGCGTCCGGCTTGGCGTGAGAAGCGAGCGCCCGTCAGGGTAAAGCGAGCGCCACGAGCTGGCCGCGGCGCGTCTGGGTCAGGCCGCTGAGCGCTGCGGGACGGTCGCTGCGGGGGCGTGGTCGCCGTGCAACAGTTCGGGTGAGGGGTCAAGCCCGTTGGGCCAGACGATCGTGCGCAGCTCCTCGTCGACGCGGACCTGGCGGAAGTAGGCGGGATCCTTGAGCGGCTCGCCGAGCGTGCCGCGCAGCAGGAAGCCGCAGTCGATCTCGCGCACGATGCCGTCGTTGAACTCGACCCGCAGGTGGGGCGGGGTGAGCGGGGTGACGGCCGTGACGCGCAGCATGCGGTGGATGCTAGGGCAGCGGGTCGATCGCATCCAACGGTTCCAGTGCTTGCGCGAGCTCCCAGTCGTGCTCGAGCTCGGCGGCGTGCAGCTCAGCCCACTCGCGGACCAGCCGCATCGCCCGGGCCGGAAGCTGACCGTGGATGATCTCCAGGGTTCCGAGCCTGATCTGGGCAATGTGCTCGCCGTACTGCGCGTGGAAGTGCGGCGGCGGGTGATCGGGCCGATACATGTAGATCACGATCCCGTAGAAGGCAGACACCCTCGGCATCCAGCGATTGTCGCTGGCGCCCCGGCGTCGCTGGCCCCGGCCGCAGCCAACGGCGTCCGCGCTACACGCGCTCTCGCCAGACGACACTCCGGTTACGACGCGACCGATCCGCTACCTGCCTTGATGGTCTGGATCCAGGAGAGGATCGCCTCGCGGTACCCGGCCGGAAGCTCGCCGGCGTCGATCTCAGCGAGATCCATGAACGCGACCTGGTCATGCTCCTCGCTCGCGGAAGGTCGGGCGGCACGGACGGTCTCGCACCCGTAGACAATGACGGTAATCCAGCGGCCGGGGAGGACCTCGTAGGGATAGGCGTCGAGCAAGCCAAGAACCGCAGTCCTCAGGCCAGTCTCCTCGGCAATCTCCCGGGTCAGGCATGAGGGGAACGGCTCGCCGAGGTGCGGACGGCCGCCGGGCAGCTCCCACTCACCGCGATCATTGCGGCACAACAACACCCGCCCGTGGTCATCCAGGCACACACCCTTGATCGTCACCGCTGAGAGATCGCCCATACGCGAAGACTGTCAGCCCCGCGACGGTCCGACCCTGCTGACCGCGCCCCCGAGGCTGAAAGCCGTGGCGCTCACGCCTCCTTTTGTGGCTGCCAACCACGACGTTACGGCGCTCGCTTGGCGACGATCGCGTGCGCCACGGTGCCGTCCTCCCGGCTCGGCACGGCACGACCCGGGCGGCAACGGCCAGTTGCTACGGGCGCTTTCGTCGCAGGGCGCTGCGGATGCGGTCGGCCAGCCGTCCGACTCGGCTGCGGGGGCCAGGACGTCGCCGTGCGTCCGCTGGCAGTGCTCGGCCGCGGCTTCCGACTCTGCGCGACTGCCAGTGGTGATTTCAATCCCGGTCGGGCGCATCTGGGTCGATCTCGCGCCCGACGATCGTGACCGTCGCGCCCTGGTGGTGTCGGACCGCGACCCACTGCGCCTCCAGCGAGCCGACGGTGAGGAACGGTTCACGCCGGCCCTCGATGTTGATCTCGGTCTCGCTGACCGGAGCGGCGAAAGACACGGCAGCAAGTCGGCGACGCTGAGCGCGGAACGAAAGCGTGAGCCCCGCCTCGGATAGCCCGTCGGTCACGGCATCCGCGCGGTCCTCGCCGGCGAGCCGCGACCCGAAGGTGTCTCGGGCGATTGTGAGCGGCTCAGGTTCGTGCGGGTCGACCGACGTCGTGACCTCGACGCGTGGCCGCGTGATGAAGGACGCATCTGGATGAGCCGCGATTGCGTCGCACCCATGCCGCTGCGTCGATCCTGCCCCCGAAGATGCGCCCTTCACGGCGAAGAGCGATCAAGAATCCGCTCATCGGCAACGCGATCTCGACCGCGTCGCCGTGCCGATCACCGCGCCGACACGGTCATCGTTTCGACCGTATCCAACTTCTCGAGCTGGTCGATCTCGGCGCGCCGGTGCTCCCAGTGCGGCGGGATGCACATGTGCGTGCCGAGCTCCTCGGCGGTCTCGTCGATGAGGAACCCGCGGCCGCCGGAGTGGCAGAGCTCGAGCAGCAGGCCGCTCGGCGTGCGGCAGTACATCGAGAAGAAGTAGCCGCGGTCCTTCTTCTCGGAGATGTCCGTGAAGCCGAGCCCGACGAGCCACTCCTTGATCGCGAGCTGGTTGTCGTCGTCCGTCGCGTCGAACGCGTGGTGGTGGATCGTGCCCTCGCCGAAGTGCCATGTCCCCTGGGGACGATCGGGCTCCTCGACGAGCTCAAGCATCCGGCCGTGCGCGGAGTCCGGCCCGAGCCGGTACTGGTGGTCGGCTCCCTCGGAGGCGACGAGCTCGCCGCGCACGCCCTCGCGCAGGAAGAAGTCCATCTCGCCGACGGCGCGGACCGAGGTCGTCGTCCCATACGCGCCGCGAATGCCGTGCTCGGCGGGCACCGGGCCGCGCTCAGGCGGCGTGCGGTCATCCCCGTCGGTGTCGCCGACGAGCGCGTACGGGATCCCGCACGGGTGCGTGAACAGCAGCCGCTCGGTGCCGAACAGCTCGGTCGGCTCGGTCGCGATGCCGTGCTCGGACAGGTGATCGGACCACCAGCCGATCGAGTCCGCGGGCACCGCGAGGTTGATCTGCTTGGCCTGGTTGGTGCCGCGCTCGCCCATCCAGCCCGCCTGGCGGTAGGGGAAGGTGGTGAGCAGCGTGGACACGTCGCCCGCGTCGTTGCCGTAGTAGAGGTGGTAGATCGGGATCTCGCCGTCGAACAGGACCGTCTTCTTGACGGACCGCAGGCCGAGCACCCGCACGTGAAAGTCGTAGTCCTCCTGGGCCGGTCCGACGCACATCGTGAGGTGGTGCGTGCCGCCGATCGTTCCCGTCTCCGCCACCGTCTCCCTCCTTCGGGTCGCCTGCCGATCGCCGCGTGCACGGCACGCGGGCGCCGATGATGGAACAGTACGGGACCCCGATCGCACGAACCACCTGGAGACCCTCATATGCGCTTCGCCTCCGTCAGCCACGCCGGCTCCCCGCTGCTCGTCCGCATCGAGGGCGACGCGGCGACGCCGCTCGCCGGCGCGACCGAGCTCGGACGCGAGACGAGCAGCGCGTGGCTGGCGGCCGCCGAGCCGGCGGGCGACCCGCTCCCGCTCGGGGAGCTCCATCTGCGGCCGCTCGTGCCGCGGCCGTCGAAGGTCATCTGCGTCGGCCTCAACTATGTCGCCCACATCGAGGAGACGAAGCGGCAAACCTCCGACTACCCCGTGCTGTTCCCGAAGTTCGCCTCGAGCCTCGCCGGCGCCCGTGACCCACTGCCGCTGCCGCCGGAGTCCGAGGCGGTCGACTTCGAGGGGGAGCTGGCGGTCGTGATCGGCACAGCGGCGCGGCGAGTGGAGCGCGCGCGGGCGCTTGCGCATGTCGCGGGGCTAGCGGTCGCCAACGACGTGACGATGCGCGACTACCAGTACAAGACCCATCAGTGGATGCAGGGCAAGGCGTGGGACGCGGTCACGCCGCTCGGACCGGAGTTCGTCACGCTCGATGAGATCGGCGACGGCGGCGGGCTCACCCTCCGCACGACGCTGAACGGCGAGGTCGTGCAGGAGACCTCGACCGACCTGATGATCTTCGACATCCCGACGCTCGTCTCGACGATCAGCGTGTTCACGACGCTCGAGCCCGGTGACGTGATCCTCACCGGCACCCCGTCGGGCGTCGGCTTCCGGCGCGATCCGCCGCTGCTGCTGCGTGACGGCGACGTGCTCGTCACCGAGGTCGACGGTCTCGGCCGGCTCGAGAACCGGATGGTCGCCGAGGCCTGAGATGGAGCTCACCCGCCTGCGCGAGCTCTCCGGCGCGGCCGCGCCCGCGCTCACGATCGGCGGCACGACGCACGACTACGGCGAGCTTGCCGGGATGTGCGGCGCGCTCGCCGCCCGGCTCGACGGTCTCGAGCGGATCGCGTTCTGGGCCGAGCCGCGCCTCGAGGCTTGCGTCGCCGTCCTGGCCGCGATCGAATGCGGGGTGCAGGCCGTTCCGCTCAACCCGAAGCTCGGCTTCGCGGAGCTCGCTCACATCGTTACGGACTCCGCGCCGCAGGCGCTGCTTGCCGCGCCGGACGACGGCGGCGCGGGCCCGCTTTCCGGGATCCCCCGGATTGACGTCGAGCCGGGCGGGCGCGGCGTGCTGCCGGACGCGCCGGCCGACCCGGAGTCGGTCGCGCTCGTCATCTACAGCTCGGGGACGACCGGGCCCCCGAAGGGCGTGCTCGTGCCGCGCCGGGCGATCGCAACGAACCTCGACGCGCTCGCCGACGCGTGGGCGTGGACGGAGTCAGACCGGCTCGTCCACGCGCTCCCGATCTTCCACGTCCACGGGCTCGTGCTCGGGCTCGTGGGCCCGCTGCGCCGCGGCGGCCATGTCCGCCACCTCGGCCGTTTCACCCCGGAGGCGGTGGTCGCCGCGTTCGCGGACGGGGACACGACGCTCTTCGGAGTGCCGACGATGTATCACCGCCTGGCCGAGCTCGCCGAGCGCGACCGGGCGGCGGCGCGGGCGCTCGCAGGCGCACGGCTGCTCGTCTCCGGCTCGGCGGGGCTGCCCGCGGCGACGTTCGAGCGGATCGAGCGGGCGACCGGACAGCGCGTGGTCGAGCGCTACGGGCTTACCGAGACGATCATGAACACGGCGGTGCGGGCCGACGGCGAACGCCGTCCCGGTGAGGTGGGGCGGCCGCTGCCCGGCGTCGACGTCGCGGTGCGAGCGGACGCGGGTCTCGGCGGGGCTCCGGCCGCTGGCGACGCGGTTCCGGCCGACGGCGAGACGATCGGCGAGGTGCACGTGCGCGGCCCGAACCTCTTCCTCGGCTACCTGAACCGGCCCGACGCGACCGCGGAGGTCATGCGCGACGGCTGGTTCGCCACCGGCGACCTGGCGACGGTCGCGCCCGACGGCTACCTGCGCATCGTCGGCCGACGGTCGACCGACCTGATCAAGACCGGGGGCTACAAGGTCGGCGCGGGCGAGGTGGAGAGCGCCCTGCTCGAGCATCCCGCGGTCTCGGAGGCCGCGGTCACCGCGGCGCCGGACGAGGATCTCGGCGAGCGGATCGTCGCCTGGGTCGTCCCCGCCCCCGGCGCCGCCCGCCCGACCGCGCGGGAGCTTGCCGACCACGTCGCCGCCCGCCTTGCGCCCCACAAGCGCCCGCGCGAGGTGCGCTTCCTCGAGGAGCTGCCACGCAACGCGATGGGCAAGGTCGTCAAGCGGCGCCTCGGCGACTGAGCCGCTGCCGTCCGGGCAGCTGGGACGTTCGGGCTCGGGCGGTGCGCGCGTGCGGCGGTGCGCGCGTGCGGCGGGGCGGGCGGTGCGCGCGTGCGGCGGGGCGGGCGGTGCGCGCGTGCGGCGGGGCGCGCCGTCCGGTCAGCGCCAGATCTCGCGCAGCCCGAGCAGCTGCACGAGGTTGACGAACCGGTAGCCGCGCGCCCTGAGGCCGGCGACGATCTGTGGGACCGCCTGGAGCGTCTCCAGACGGGGCCCGCCGCCGAAGTGCATGATGACGATGCCGCCGTCGCTCGCCTCCGCGAGCGCCGTGCCGACGATCGCGCCCGTGCCCGGCAGCGCCCAGTCGCGCGTGTCGTCGTTCCAATTGACCGTGAGCAGGCCGAGCGTGCGCGCGAGCGACTCGACCTGCGGGTCGGTCGCGCCGTAGGGCGGGCGCCACAGGCAGGGGGTGAAGCCGGTCGCGCGGCGGATCGAGGCGTTCGTCTGCGCGAGCTGTGCGGTCTGGGCGGCCGGCGAGAGCCGCGTCATCTCCGGATGGCTCCAGGTGTGGTTGCCGATCATGTCCCCGTCGGCGAGCATCGCCCGCTCGACCGCTCCGCTCGGGTCGAACTCCGAAATCTGCTCGCCGATCTCGAAGAACGTGGCGGGCACCCCGAGCCGCTTCAGCTCGTTCACGAAGTCGATCGACGGCGGGTCCGACCAGGGACCGTCGTCGAACGTGAGCGCGATCTCGCGCCGGTTCGTCGGCCCGTGGTACACGAGCGACGGGCCGGCGGGCACGCAGCCGACGAGGCGGGGCGTGTGCAGACGCGCGAGCCGGGCGTGTGCCGGGAACGTGACGGCGCACAGCTTCGGATGACGGGGGCCGCCGTCGACGGGCGCGGTGATCGGGCAGATCGTCCCGGTCGCGGCGCTCCACACCTGCCAGCGCAGCGAGCGGTACGGCAGCCCGAGCGCGACCGGCGAGAAGACCGCGGTGACCGTGTGGGCGAGGTGGCTTCGCGTCACCGCGGCCGGGAGGGGGCGCTCCACCCGGTGGCCGCCGCGCGTGATGACCCGGGCGAGTCCGAGGCGCGTGCGCCGCGCGGGCGCGGTGAGGCACAGCGTGCGCTCGAGCACGCGGGTGCGCGGCGTCTCGAGCTCCAGGCACAGCCGCCTCGCGCCCGAGGCGATGCCGTCGCGCCCGATTCCGTGGACGAGCGTCGTCGTCCACACGAGCGAGCGGCCGCTCTGCCCGAGCGACGCCGAGCGCACGTCCGCCCGGCCTGGGAGCGGGAGACGGCGGACAGGTGCGCGCGCCGGTGGCGCGCCGGCGGCGGCGGCCGGCGCCGTCGTGACGAATGCCGTCGTGACGAACGCCGTCGTGACGAGCGCCGCCGTCGTCGCGAGCGCCGCGGGCGCAAGCGCGGCGGCGGTCGTCAGTGGGCGGAGGCGCATGGCGCGAGCAGACTACCCCGCGCGACCTGGTCGGCGCGCCGGTCTGGACGCATGGCCAGGACGACCGCGCGGACGGCCCGCGCACCCTCGGCGGCGGCCCTGGCTGGGGTCCGCGGCGTCGCGAGGCGCGCGACCGTGATGCCCGCCCGCCGCAGCGACAGGATCGGCGCGAGCATCGGGTTCCGCGCGACCGGCACGATCAGCACGCCGCCCGGCTTGTCCGCGGTCACCGCGTTCGTCACCGCGATCTGCGACGACGCCGAACCGTTGCGTGGCCGGGCGACCCTCAGCGCGTGATGGAGCCGCCGCGCCTCCATGCGGGCGCCGCACACAAGCGCGGCGTCGGCGCGCGCCGCGGCGGCGGTCGCCGGGCGGGCGGTCGGGATGAGCACGAGCTGGTGGGCGTCGACGGTGCCGTAGCCGGACCGGCCGCAGCCCGCGAGCAGCAGCGCGGCGAGGAGCAGCCCGACCGGGGCGGAGCGTCGGCCGGCGCCGCGGGAGTGACGGAGGCGCATCGTCCCCCAGTGTGCCGCCGGTCGACGGGGGCGCGTACGGAGCGGACGACACCATCGGCAGCCGACATTTCCTCGACAACGTTGTCTAATGTGATCGACATGTTCCCGGGGAGCGTTCGATGAGCGCCGGTGGCCGCGCGACGATGGTCGACGTCGCCGCGCGCGCGGGCGTGAGCCTGAAGACCGTCTCGCGTGCGATCAACGGCGAGCCCGGAGTGAGCGAGGCGACGATCGAGAAGGTCCGCGCCGCGGCCGCCGAGCTGCGCTACGCGCGCAACGACCTCGCGGCGAGCCTGCGGCAGGGGAGGGGCTCGGACACGATCGGGCTCGTCATCGAGGACGTCGCCAACCCGTTCTACTCGGCGATCGCCAAGGCGGTCGAGGACGCCGCCCGCGACCGCGGCTGCCTGCTCGTCACCGCCTCCGCCGGGGAGGACGCCGGCCTCGAGCGTGAGCTCGTCTCGGCAATGCTCCGCCGCCGCGTCGACGCGATCCTCATCGTCCCCGCCTCGCGCGACCATCGCTACCTCGAGACCGACGGGCTGCTCGGCCGCGCGGTGTTCCTCGACCGTCCGCCGGCGCGGGTCAGGGCCGACGCGGTGCTCGTCGCCAACTCCGCCGGGGCCCGGCACGCCGTCGAGCATCTGCTCGCCCGCGGCCACCGTCGGGTCGCGTTCCTCGGCGACGACCTGGGCGTCTCGACCGCGCGCGAGCGTCTCGCCGGCTACCGGGCCGCGCTTGCCGGCGCCGGGATCGAGCCCGACGACGAGCTCGTGTCGGTCGCCAACCACACCTCCGACGCTGCGCGTGCGTCGCTCGCCACGCTCCTTGCGCTGCCCGACGAGCGGCGGCCGACGGCGGTGCTCGCCGGCAACAACCGCTGCACGATCGGAGCCCTGCAGACGCTCGGTGGCCCTCCGTCCGAGCGCCACTCGGTCGCGCTCGTCGGCTTCGACGACTTCGAGCTCGCCGATCTGCTCGGCGTCACCGTCGTTCGCACCGACCCGTCGCGGATCGGCCGGCTCGGCGCCGAGCTGGCGTTCGCGCGCATGGACGGCGACGCTCGCCCCCCGCAGCGGCTCGTGCTTGAGGCCGAGCTCGTGCCGCGCGGCAGCGGCGAGCTGCCGCCCGCGTGAGCGACCCGGCCGGCGGCGGGCACCCCCGTCCGAGCGTCCGGCCCGGCCGTCGCAAACCCCCCGTCTGAGCGACCCCCGTGCGGGGGGTTTGCCCGGAAACGCGCCGGTTCCGGCGATATCCTGCGGCCTCGGATCGAGCGTCCCTCCGGCGCCGTTTCCAGGGCCGTCGCCCTCTCGCGGCGACCGTCACATCCCGCCCGACCAAGGGGAGATCCGCGTGCGCCTGCTCGTAGCCGAAGCCACCCGTCCGCTCTCGGGGGAGATCATGATCCCCCCGTCCAAGTACCACGCCCACCGCGCGCTGATGCTCGCCGCGCTCGCCCCCGGGACGAGCACGATATCGGCGCGCACGACCGCGCGACACGTCAACTTCACGGTCTCCGCGCTGCGCGCCCTCGGCGCCGACATCCGCTCGACGCACGACAGCTGGACGATCAACGGCCGCGAGAGCTTCTCGCCGCTCGGCGACGAGATCTCGGTCGGCAGCTCGGGCACGACCCTGTACTTCCTCGTCGGGCTCGCCGCGCTCAGCGACAGGCCCGTGACGATCACCGGTCAGCGCTACTTCCGCCGCCGGCCGATCGGCCCGCTGCTCCGCGCCCTGCAGCGGCTCGGCGTGCGGATCGACTACGAGGGCCAGTCGCTGCCGGTCACCGTCCACCCCGGCCGCCCGCGCGGCGGGCGCGTGCGCATCGACGGCACGCTCTCGCAGTGGGTGTCCGGCCTCATCCTGCTCGCGCCCTTCGCGCACGAGGCGACGACGATCGAGGTCACCGGTGAGCTCAACGAGCGGCCGTACCTCGAGCTCACGCTCGAGATGATGCGCGAGTTCGGCCTCGAGGTCTCGGTCCGCGAGGACTGGCGGCAGTTCCACATCGAGCCGGGGCAGACGCCCCGGGCCGGGAACATCGTGCTGCCGCCGGACATCGGCTCGGCGGTGTTCGGCCTCGCCGCCTGCGCGCTGCATCCCTCGAGCGTCACCTTCCGCAGCCCGGTCCCGATCCACGGCCACCCGGAGCGGTCGGTGCTGGAGGAGCTCGTCGGCGTCGGCGTGCCGATGCGCTTCGCGCAGGACGGTCTGTCGATCTCGATCGAGCACGACGGCACGCCTCCGGTCGCCGGCAAGCTCGACTGCCGCGACATCCCGGACATGATTCCGATCCTCTCGACGCTCGCCAGCCGCGCGCGGGGGCGCACGATCCTCTCCCACGTCGCGCACGCCCAGCTCAAGGAGTCAGACCGGGTGGCGGCGATGCTCCAGCTGCGCAAGATGGGCGCGCGTGTCGAGTTCGACGGCAACGATCTCGAGTTCCAGGGCGTCGACCGCCTGCACGGCGCCGAGCTCTCCTCTTACAACGACCACCGGATCCTGATGGCGCTCACCGTCGCCGGCTCGACCGCCTCCGGGATGACCGAGATCTCGTTCCCGCATGCGTACCGGATCTCCTATCCGGAGTTCGTCGACCACATGAACGCCCTCGGGATCCCGGCCGCGGTGACGCCGCGGGTCCCGACGACGATCGCGACGTGACGGAGGCGGTCGTCACGCCCCGTCGACCGGTTCCCCCGGCCGGCTGGTCCCTGCTGGAGGATCTCGAGCGTCAGGCCGCGGCCGACCCCGCCGGCCGCGCGGTCGTGTGCGTCGACTCCGCCGGCGCCGATCATGTGCTCACCTGGTCGGAGCTCGTCGCCGCCTCCGAGCGCGTCGCGGCGGAGCTGCTCGCCCTCGGCGTGGGGCCGGGGGAGCCGGTCGCCTACCAGCTGCCGAACCGCCTGGATTTTCTCGCGATCACCCTCGGGGCGCTCCGGATCGGTGCCGCGTGCATGCCGCTCATGCCGATCTTCCGCGAGCGCGAGCTCGCATTCATGCTCGCCGAGGCCCGCGCGCGCGTGCTCTACGTGCCGGATCGCTTCCGGGGGTTCGACCACGCGACGCTCGCGCGCTCGCTCGGGCAGCGGCTGCCGGCGCTCGAGCACGTGATCGTGCTCGACTCCGCGCGCCCGGTGGCCGACCCGGCCGTGCCGGACGGCCCGCCCGCGGGCGACACGAGTTCGATGAGCGCCCCGCGGCTCGGCGCGCGCGCCCGCGATGAGATCGCCCGGCTCGGCGCACGCTCCCCCGACGAGATCGCCCGGCTCGGCGCACGCTCCCCCGACGAGATCGCCCAGCTGCTGTTCACGAGCGGCTCGACCGGCGATCCGAAGGGCGTCCTGCATCGCCACGACGTGCTCACCCGCGCCGCCGACGCGCACGCCGCCCACTTCGGCCTGTCCGGCGAGGATGTCATCTTCATCCCCTCGCCGCTCGCCCACCAGACCGGATTCCTGTACGGGATGTGGCTCGCGCTGCGGCTGGGGGCGACGCAGGTCGCGCAGGAGCACTGGGACGCCGAGATCGCGTTCGACGCGATCGAGCGCCACGGGGTCACGTTCACGCAGGCGGCGACGCCGTTCCTCGCCGATCTCGTGCGGGTCGCGCGCGAGCGGCGCCGGGCACCCGCGACGCTTCGCGTGTTCGTCGCCACCGGTGCCGCGGTCCCGCGCGAGCTCGCGCACGCGGCGCGCACCGTGCTCGACGCGGAGGTCGGCGGCGGCTTCGGCACGACCGAGTCGTGCATGGGCGCGGGCTTCGTCCCCGGCTCCGACGATGAGCGCGCCTGGCTCACCGACGGCCGGGCGCTTGAGAACGTCCGGCTGCGCGTCGTCGACGACGACGGCCGGGAGCTCCCGCCCGGCGTCGAGGGGAACTTCGAGATCCTCACCGACACGCTCTTCGCCGGCTACCTGGGCCGCCCCGAGGCGACCGCGGCCGCGCTCAGCTCCGACGGCTGGTACCGGCCGGGCGACCTGGCGACGATCGACGCCGACGGCTGGCTGCGGATCACCGGCCGGGTGCGCGACGTCATCAACCGCGGCGGCGAGAAGGTGCCGGTCGCCGAGATCGAGCAGCTTCTCTACCGCCACCCCGCGGTCGCCGAGGTCGCGATCGTCGCGATGCCCGACCCGCGGCTCGGCGAGCGGGCCTGCGCGTTCGTCGTGCCGGCGAGCGGCGCGACGCTCACGTTCGCCGAGATGCAGGCGCACCTCGACGCCCACCACGTCGCCAAGCCGTACTGGCCCGAGCGCCTGGAGCTCGTCGCCGAGCTTCCGCGCACGCCATCGGGCAAGATCCAGAAGTTCGTGCTGCGCGACCGCGCGCGCGAATTCGACCCCGACGCGCAGAGAAAGGCCGCTTCATGACGACCGCCCCGACCGCTCCGCCCGACGCCAGCGAGCTGGCCGCGCTCACCGAGGAGATCCGCGAGTACGTCCGGGGACCGGGGGAGGAGTGGGCGCAGCGGATCGAGCGCGAGCGCGCGGTCGCGCCGGAGCTCTGGCAGGAGCTGAACGATCGTGGCTACCTGCGGCTCGCCGCGCCCGTCGAGTACGGTGGCCGCGGCCTGCGGTTCACCGACTACCTGCCGCTGCTCGAGCTCTTCTCGATGTCGCACGCGGCGCTGCGGATGATCGTCCACGTCTGCAACGGCGTCTGGCGCTCGATCGACTCGCATGCCTCGCCGGAGCAGCGCGAGCGGTTCGTGCTGCCGCAGATCTCGGGGGAGATACGCGTCGCGTTCACGCTCACCGAGCCGACCGCCGGCACGGGTGCCGACCTGCGCTGCTCGGTCGTGCGCGAGGGGGACACGTACTACCTCTCCGGCGAGAAGCACATGATCACGTTCGGGACGATCTCGGACTACCTGCTCCTGTTCGCTCGCGTCGCCGGGACGACCGGCGCCGACGGGACGGTCGCGCTCATGGTGCCGCCCCACGGCGAGGGGATCACGGCGACGGTCATGCCGGAGACGATGGGCGTGCGCGGCTCCGATCACGGCGCGTTCGTCTTCGACCGCGCGCCCGTGCCGGTCGCCAACCGCCTGGGCGAGGAGGGGGAGGGGCTCGGCGTCGCCTTGAGCGGCTTCCTCACGCCGTCGCGGATCGCGGTCGCGATGACGTGCGTCGGCCTCGCCAAGCGCGCGCTCGAGCTCGCGGTGCAATACGCGACGACCCGGGAGACGTTCGGCAAGAAGATCGCGGAGCGGCAGGCGATCGCGTTCTCGCTCGCCGAGGCGAAGACCGAGATCGAGGCCGCGCGGGCGCTCGTCATGCAGTCGGCGGAGCGCTGGGAGTCGGGCGCCGACGCGAACGCCGACTCGGCGATGGCGAAGCTGTTCGCGGTCTCGATGCTCGGGCGCGTCACCGACATCGCGCTGCAGGCGCACGGCGGCATCGGCTACTGGTCCTCCAGTCCGATCGAGCGGGTCTATCGCGACGCGCGCGCCCAGCGTTTCGAGGAGGGCACGAACGAGATCCAGAAGACCGTGATCGCCCGCGCGCTCCTGCGCGGCTGACCGGCGGCGCGCCGCGACCGACCGTCGGTGCCGCTCGACCACGTCTTCCGCGGGGGCGCGATCGGCCCGCTCGCGCTCGATCACCGGATCGTCATGGGCTCGATGCACCTCGGCCTCGAGGGGCTCGAGGACGACGGCCGCGCGCTCGCCGCCTTCTACGCCGAGCGGGCGCGCGCGGGCGCCGGACTGATCGTCACCGGCGGCTCCGCGGTGAGCCGCGTCGGCGCCGCCGGTCGGGGCTACTCGTTCATCAACGACGACGCCGACGCCTCGAAGCTCGCCCGCGTTGCCGACGCGGTGCACGAGGCCGGGGGCCGCGTGCTCCTGCAGCTGTTCCACGCCGGGCGCTACGCGATCCCCGAGGCGTTCGGCCTGCAGCCGGTCGCGCCCTCACCGGTGTACTCCTCGCTCGTGCGCGCCGAGCCACGCGAGCTCACCGGCGCCGAGGTGGTGCAGACGATCGAGGACTTCGCGTCCGGCGCCGAGCGGGCGCGCGAGCTCGGCTTCGACGGCGTCGAGCTCATGGGCTCGGAGGGCTATCTGCTCAACCAGTTCACCGCGCCCTTGACGAACCACCGCGACGACGAATGGGGCGGCGACCGGGAGCGGCGGCTCGCGTTCCCGCTCGCGGTGAGCGCGGCCGTGCGGGAGGCGATCGGCGGCGAGCACGCGGTCGTCTACCGGATCTCCGGGGCGGACCTCGTCGAGGGGGGCACGCCGCCCGAGGACGTCGCCGAGCTCGCGGCGCGCCTCGCCGATCCCGACCCCGACCGGCCCGCGGTCGGCAGCGCGCGCGGCATCGACGCGCTGAATGTCGGCGTCGGCTGGCACGAGGCGCGCGTGCCGACCGTGCAGCAGGCGGTGCCCGAGGGCGCCTGGGCGCCGTGGGCCCGGGAGCTCCGGCGCGTCGCCGCCGTGCCCGTGATCGCCTCGAACCGTGTGAACACCCTGGAGCGTGCCGAGGAGATCCTCGCCTCGGGGGCCGCCGACTTCGTCTCGCTCGCGCGTCCGTTCCTCGCGGACCCTGCGATCGTCGCCAAGGGAGTGCGCGCATCGGGTGTCCCGGGGAGTGCTGGGCATCTCAACCACCTCACGCGTGGCTTCGATGCCCAGCGCTCGCCGGTGAGTGTGAACGTGTGCATCGCCTGTGACCAGGCGTGCATCGACCGCTCGCTGTTCGACCGGCGCGTCTCGTGCGTCGTCAACCCGCGGGCCGGCTACGAGCTTGAGCTCGGCCCCGGCGTCGACCCGGACCTCGGCGGACGGCGAGTCGCGGTCGTCGGCGGCGGACCCGCGGGGATGGAGGCCGCCCGCGCGCTCGCCGCGAACGGCGCCCGGGTGACGCTCTACGAGGCGGGCTCCCGGCTCGGCGGCCAGTTCCGGATGGCGGCGCGCATCCCCGGCAAGCGCGACTACGCGGGGACGATCGCCTATTTCGAGGACGAGCTCTCGCGGCTCGGGGTCGACGTCGCGCTCGAGACGCTGCCCTCGGTCGCGTCGCTGCGGAGCGCGGATGCGGTCGTGCTTGCGACCGGTGTCACGCCTCGCATCGCGGACATCCCGGGCGCCGACCTCCCGCACGTCCACACGTACGCCGAGCTGCTCGATCCCGACGCCGAGCCGGTGCCGCTTGCGCCGCGGGCACCGGTCGCGATCATCGGCGCGGGCGGAATCGGCGTCGACGTCGCGCACCTGCTCAGCCATGCTCCCTTCGGCGACGACGGCGATCCGCTGGGGCGCTTCTACGCCGACTACGGGCTGCTCGCGCACGGAGTCCCGGCGGCGCCGCTGCGCACGCCGCGCCCCGTGACGCTCATGCGCCGCGGCGGTGGCCGCGTCGGCGCCTCGATCGGCCCGACAAGCCGCTGGGTGACGGTCGGCGCGCTGAAGCGCGCGGGCGTGGAGATGCTCACCGGCGTCGCCTACGAGCGAATCGAGCCCGGCGCCGTCCACATCCGCGATATGGGCGGCGGCCCCCGCCGGATCGCCGCCGACGTCGTGATCGTGTGCGCGGGTCAGGAGCCCGACCGGGGCCTCGCGCGCCGGCTCGATGCGGCCGGCGTGCCCCACCTCGTCATCGGCGGCGCCGCCCGGGCGGCGGAGCTCGACGCCGAGCGCGCGTTCCGCGACGGCGCCGAGACGCCCGCGCGTCTCGCCGCGCTGCTGTCGCGCTGAGTCCGCGGCGCGGCGGCGGGGTCCGTCGCCCGCTGAGCCCCGGGGCGGGCCGCGGCCCTGCCCGCTCAGCCGCCGCGCGCCACCACCCGCTTGACGTAGCGCCGCGCCTCGACGATGACCGCGCCGTCGGCGGTGTCGGCCGGATACGCGATGCGTCCTCCGTCCGCCCAGCCGCACCGCTCGTAGAAGCGCCGGGCGCGCGCGTTCCCCGGAACGACGGCGAGCCAGGCCTCGTCATGGGCGCTCGCGGCCACCTGGCGCTCGGCCTCGGCGAGGAGGCGCTCCGCCACGCCCGTCCCGCGCTGCTCGGGGGCGACGTACACCTGCTCGACCTCGTCGCCGACGACCATGACGAAGCCGGCGACCGCCCGGCCGACGAGCGCCACCGTCGTGTCGCCGACGCGCTCGGCCGCACGCGACGCGAACGACTCGGGCGTGCGCGCGGCGACGAGCTCCTCCGGCACCCGCCCGAGGTGGGCCTCCCGCCAGCCGCGGCGCCAGATCTCCCCAACGGCGGCGGCGTCCGCCACGCGCGCGGGCCGGATGTCGATCGGGTGCGCGGCGGGGTCGTTTCGCCGGTCGGTTGTCGACATGCGGCCGAGTATCGCGTGCCGGGCGCGGCTGATAGCTTCGCGCCGTGCCCGCGACCCGCTGGGGCCTCACCGTCCCGTTCACCGGCGTTCCGCTCGCCGACCACTTCGAGCTCTACCGCCGGGCGGAGGCGCTCGGCTACGACGACCTGTGGTCGGGGGAGACGCCGAACGGGCCGGACGGGTTCACGACGCTCGCGATGGCGATCCCGGTCACCGAGCGGATGCGGCTGGCGACCGGGATCGTCAACCCGTTCACGCGCGGCCCGGCGGTGCTCGCCCAGACCGCCGCCACCCTGCAGGACGCGAGCGGCGGCCGCTTCGTGCTCGGACTCGGCGCCTCGAGCAACGTGATCGTCGAGCGCTTCAACGGCCTCGAGTTCTCCAGGCCGCTGTCAAAGGTGCGCGAGGCCGTCGACCGGCTGCGGCCCGTGCTGAGCGTGCCCCCGGAGAAGGGCTACGGCGGGCTGCGCCTCGAGCGGCCGGTGACGACGTCCGTGCCGATCGTGCTTGCCGCGCTCCGCGCGCGGATGCTCGGACTCGCCGGGGAGCTTGCCGACGGCGCGTTCACGAACTTCCTGCCGCTCTCGGGCCTGCCGCAGGTGCGCGCCGCCCACCGCGCCGGGGAGGCGCTCGCCGGGCGGCCCGAGGGTTCGACCGAGCTCGCCTGCCGCTTCTTCATCATCCCCGGGGACCCGGACCAGGCGCTCACGCTCGCGCGCGGCATGTTCTCCGCCTATGGCAGCGTGCCCGTGTACGCCGCGTTCTTCCGCTGGCTCGGCTGGGCCGAGCGGCTCGACCCGATGGTCGCCGCCTACGAGGCGGGCGACCGCGCGCGGGCGATCGAGCTCGCGCCCGAGGAGCTCATCCGCGAGATCTTCCTGTTCGGCGCCGTCGAGGAGATCCGCGAACGCCTCCGGGCGTTCGTCGAGGGCGGGATCACGACCGCCGTGCTCACCCCGATCTGCCCGCCCGACCAGCTTGGCGAGGTGATCGCGGCGCTCGCTCCGTGACCACGGGCGACGCCGGGCGGCGCGGCTGACCCGCCGGGCGCTTGGCCCAGGAATTCGGCCGCGAAATGGACCTGACGGGCCAGGCTGTCGAGCCGTAGGCTCGAGCCATGACCGCTGCCGACAACACAACGCACGCCGACGCCCACACCGACGACCCATCCGTCCCGCGGCTCGACTTCGACGCCCACGCCGACGGCTTCTCCCGCGCGCTCTCACACCTCGACCACGCCGCCACGAAGGAGCTCGATGCGGCCGGCATCGACGCGAGGCTCCGGGAGCTCATGCGCCTGCGCGCCTCCCAGCTCAACGGCTGCGCGTACTGCATCGACATGCACAGCAAGGATGCCCGCGCGATCGGCGAGACCGAGCAGCGGCTCTACGCGCTCTCCGCGTGGCGCGACACGCCGTTCTTCGACCGCCGGGAGCGGGCTGCGCTCGGCTTCTGCGAGGCGGTCGTGCGCATGAGCGACAGCCACGTGCCGGATGCGGAGTGGGCAACGGTCGCCGCCGAGTTCAGCGAGCCGGAGATCGCCGCGCTGCTCTGCCTGATCGTCTCGATCAACGCCTGGAACGCGGTCGGCGTGTCGACGCACACCTGGCGCCCCGGCAGCTACGAGCGCTGACCCGCGGCGCTGCCGGCATGGTGAGCGCATCCGGTCGCCCCACGCGACCAGAGACGCCCAGCGCTGCCGACGGGCCGGCTCAGACGCGGCTGGGCGCGACCGGCGAGGTGACGAGCGTCGTCTCCGGCGAGATGTACGTGCCGCGGTTCTCGCCGCGGCAGATCTTCGTGATCGCGTCGCGCTCGTCGAAGTCGAACACGTGGAGGGGCAGGCCGTGGTCGCGCGCGAGCACGATCGCGGTCTGGTCCATCACCCGCAGGTCGCGCTCGAGCACATCGTTGTAACCGAGCGTGTCGTAGCGGCGCGCGTCCGGGTTCGTGCGCGGGTCCGAGTCGTAGATCCCGTCGACGCCGTGCTTGGCGAGCAGGATCGCCTCGGCGCGCACCTCGATCGCGCGCTGCACCGAGGCGTAGTCGGTCGTCACGTACGGCTGGCCGATCCCGGCGGCGAGCAGCACGAGGTGTTCGCGCTCGAGGTGGGAGATCGCGCGCAGGCGGATGAACGGCTCGGCGACCGACTGGATCGGCACCGCGGTCATCAGCCGCACGTCCTCCAGGCCGCGGTGCTTGAGCACGCCGCGCATCAGGATGCCGTTCATGACCGTGCCGAGCATTCCGATGTTGTCGGCCTCGGCGCGTTCGATCGACCACTCGTCGGCGACGTTGCCGCGGAAGAAGTTGCCCCCGCCGACGACGACCGCCTGCTGGACCCCGAGGTCCCGGGCGGCGATCAGCTGATCGGCGACGAACCCGAGCGCGTGGTTGTCGAAGCCGACGTCGGCCGCCCCGGCGAACGCGCGGCCGCTCAGCTTGACGACGACGCGGCGGTAGCGGAGCCCGGACACGGCCCGCAAGGCTACCGTGACGGCGCGGCTGCCGGGCGGCGCCCGGGCCGCCCGCCCGGACGCGTCTACTGTGTGCCACGGACGGTGGACCCGCGACGCTGGCACTCCGAGCAGCCCAACGTCACCGGCCGCGGGATCGTGGCCGGGTACTCGGCGCGGTTCTGGGCGACGATCGCGGTGCTCGGCGCGCTCACGGGGCTCGGTGCCGCCGGGCTGATGATGCTCCTGCGGCTTGCCTCGCATCTCGCCTACGGCTACCGCCACGGCGCGTTCCTGGCGGGTGTCTCGCGCTCTCCCGGCTGGCGCCACTTCCTCGCGCTCGGCGTCGCCGCGCTGGTCGTCGCCGGTGGAGTGCTCGTGCTGGGGCGCCTCGGCAGTCGCGGCGGCGGCACCGACGTCTCCGACGGGCTGTGGCTGCGCGGCGCGCGCCTCGACTTCCTGCCGAGCGTCGGCCGGGCGCTTCTGTCGATCGTCACGGTCGGGCTCGGCAGTTCGCTTGGGCGCGAGGGGGCGCCGCAGACACTCGGGGCGGCGCTCGCGACGCGCTTCGCGGAGTGGTCGGGGGTGCCGCGCTGGCAGCGGCGGCTGCTCGTCGCCTGCGGCGCGGGCGCGGGTTTCGCCGCCGTCTACAACGTCCCGCTCGGCGGCGCCGTGTTCGCGGTCGAGGTGCTCCTCGGATCGCTCGCGCTCCCGCTCGTGCTGCCCGCGCTCGCCACCTCGGTGATCGCGACCGCCGTCGCGTGGGCCTTCCTCGGCACCGGCCCCTCCTACGCGCTGCCCCACTACCCGCTGCACCCCTCACAGATGATCTGGGCGCTCCTCGGCGGCCCGGTGATCGGCGCCGTGGCCGTCGCCTGGGTGCGCCTCATCCGCCGCGCCGCCCGCGCCAAGCCGACCGGACGCATCCGGTACGTGGCGCCCGCAGGCGCGTTCATGGCGCTCGCCGCGCTCTCGCTCCCCTATCCGCAGCTGCTCGGCAACGGCAAGGGGATCGTCCAGCTCGGCGCCGTCGGGGGGCTCTCGCTCGGGCTGATGGCGGTGCTGTTCGCGCTCAAGCCGCTCGTCACCGCGGCGTGCCTCGGCTCCGGTGCGCCGGGCGGCCTGTTCACGCCGACGCTCACGGTCGGCGTGCTGCTCGCCGGGATCCTCGGAATCGCCTGGAGTCACGTGTGGCCGGGGGCGGCGCTCGGCAGCTACGCGGTGATCGGCGGCGGCGCGTTCCTCGCCGCGGCGATGCAGGGCCCGCTGTCGGGGGTCGTGCTCGTGCTCGAGCTCACCCGCAACTTCGACACCCTGATGGCGCCGACGCTGCTCGCGGTCGCGGAGGCGACGGTGATCGCGCGCCGGCTCGGGGCGCCCTCGATCTACTCGGCACGGCTGCGACAAGCGCCGGAGCGGCCGGGGGTGAGCACGCTCACGCAGGAGGCGCTCGCCAACCTCGATCGGCCGGACATGGTCGGGGACGAGGAGCGGGACGACGGGGTCCCGGGCCAGGACGGCGCAGCCGGCGAGGATGGACGCCGGTCGACGGACCCCGGCGAGGCGGCCGCCGGGGATCTCGGCGGCGCTACCGCGCCAGGCGCGAAGCCGCAAGGCGGTCGAACAGCACCGCCAGCCGCGGCGCCTGCGCGGGCGCGACGCGCACGACGAGGTCGATGAGCTTCGCGTCGTTGCCGACGCGGATGCGGGGGCGGTCGTGCTCGACGCCGTCGACGATGATGCTCGCCGCCCGCTCCGGGGGCATCCTCAGCAGCTTCTCGTTGTAGAGCCGCTCGTTGGCGCGGTCCTCCTCGGTCACCTCGAGGCCGAGCTGCTCGGCGGTCCGCATCGCGCTGGAGGCGATTCGCGTCTTGACCCCGCCGGGATGGACGACGCTCACCTTGACCGGAGCCCGGGACGCGAGCATCTCGCCGCGCAGGCTCTCGGTGAACCCGCGCACGCCGAACTTCGTTGTCACGTATGCCGAGAGCTTCGGCTGGGCGAAGTAGCCGTTGAGGCTGGAGACGTTGATGACGTGGCCGTCGCCGGAGGCGATCAGGTGGGGCAGGAACGCCTTGCACCCGTGGATGACGCCCCACAGATTGATCGCGATCACCCGCTCGAGCTCCGGATAGCCGGACTCGAGCACGGTGTGGCCGGAGGCGATCCCGGCGTTGTTGTAGATCTGATGCACGACGCCGAAGCGCTCGAGAGCCGCCGCCGCCCACGCCTCGACCGCGCCTCGGTCGCTCACGTCGAGCGTGCGCAGGTCGAGCTCGGCTCCGCCGCGGCGCAGCTGCTCCTCGGTCTCGGCCAGCCCCGCCTCGTCGATGTCGGCAAGCGCGAGCCCGCGTGCGCCGCGGCGCGCAAGCTCGAGAGCGATCGCGCGTCCGATGCCCGATCCGGCGCCCGTGATGGCGCACACCTTGCCCGAGACCGCGGTCATGGAACGCGAGCGTACCAGTGTTCGGATCCGGCCGGGAGTGAGCGCCGGAGGCGAGGGACGGAGGCGAGCGCGTGGCTTCCCTACGACCTCCGCGCCGCACGAGGCGCGGCCGAAAGTTTCGCGTAAGATGTGCTGTAGTTTGCGAAAGATGTGGGTAGAGTGACCGCGTTCGCGCGACCGCTCCCCCGTGTGCCTGGCCGCGCTCGGTCCCAGGAGGAAGGAAGAAGGCATGCACGGCACGATGTTCCGGCTGCGGCTGCGCGGCCCCCGGCAGCGGCGGTTCGTTCTGGCGATCGCGGTCGTCCTCGCCGCCCCGCTCACGCTGATCGCGACCGCGAGCCGCGCGCGGGCGGCGACGAGGCGCGGCGCGACGGTGACGATCGAGGGCGCCCGGAGCTATCAACGGATCGCCGGATTCGGCGCCTCGGAGGCGTTCGGGCAGGCGGCGACGGTCATGAACGCCTCTCCGGCGGTCCAGCGACAGGTGCTGAGCCTGCTCTACAGCCCGAGGCGCGGGGCGGGCCTCACCATCCTGCGCAACGAGATCAGCGCCGACCCGGGCACCACGATCGAGCCCGACGCGCCGCGCAGCCCGAGCGCGCCACCGCGATACCTGCCCCTGTCGGCGATCGACCAGGACCAGGGGCAGCTCTGGTTCGCTCGGCGGATCAAGGCCGACTACGGCATCACCGACGTGTTCGCCGACGCCTGGAGCGCTCCGGGGTTCATGAAGACGAACGGCTCCCCGATCAACGGCGGCACTCTGTGCGGCGTCCCGGGCGCCACCTGCGCGAGCGGCGACTGGCGGCAGGCGTACGCGAACTACCTCGCCCAGTACGCGAAGGACTACGCCGCGGCGGGCGATCCGCTCAGCTACGTCGGTCCCGAGAACGAGGCGAACATCGGTCCGGCCTACGACAGCATGATCATGAGCCCCGCCCAGTCGGCGAACTTCATGGAGGTGCTCGGCCCGACGCTGTGGCGGTCCCGGCTGCCGACCCGAGCCGAGTGCTGCGCGACCGAGGGCTGGGACTACGCGCAGCAGTACGCCGCCGCGATCGAGGCCGACCCGCTCGCAAACCTGTCCACGCCGCTGTTCACCAGCCACGGGTACACCGCGGCGCCCGATTCGCCGCTGTCGGGATGGAGCAAGCCGGTCTGGGAGACGGAGTGGTCGACGTTCCAGCCGTGGGACCCGGCCTGGGACGACGGCTCGACCGCGTCCGGCTTCTCCTGGGCGCAGAACATCGACACGGGGCTGACCGCCGCGAACCTGAACGCGTTCCTGTACTGGTGGGGCTCCACGACGCCGACCGAGAACGGCGACAACGAGGGGCTCATCGAGATCAACGGCAACTCGGTCGCCACCTCCGGTCGGCTGTGGGCGTTCGCCAACTACAGTCGGTTCGTCCGGCCCGGCGCCGTCCGGATCGGGGCCTCGAGCGCCGACGGCAACCTTGAGCCGGTCGCGTTCCGCAACCTGGACGGCTCGGTCGCGATCGTCGTGCTCAACACCGCCACGAGCGCGCAGAGCGCGAGCTTCGCGCTGCGGGATGCCCGGGGAAGGCGGGTCACGCCGTACCTCACCGATGCCTCCCATGACGTGGCGGCGCAGCCCTCGATCCGGGTGAGAGGCGACTCGTTCACGGCGACGCTGCCTCCGCGCTCGCTCGTCACATACGTGATCGGCCCACGGCGCTCACGCGCGGCCCGCGGTTGATCCCCGCACGACGAGCCTCGTCGCGACCTCGACCTGGGGCGCATCGAGAGACTCGCCCGCGATCAGGCTGAACAGCATGCGGGTGGCGAGGCTCGCCATCTCGGTGAGCGGCTGGCGGACGGTCGTCAGGCTCGGCTGCATCCACCCGGCCAGCGGCAGATCGTCGAATCCGACGACGCTCAGGCTCGCGGGCACCGCGAGCCTGAGCCGGTGCGCGGCCTCGTAGACGCCGAGCGCGATCATGTCCGAGGCGCAGAAGATGGCCGTCGGGGGCTCGCGCAGCGTGAGCAGGCTCGTCGCCTCCCGCAGGCCGGCGGTCCAGTTGAACTCGGCGAAGCGGACGAGCTCCCGCGACGCGCGCATCCCCCGGTTGTGCAGGGCGGCCCGGTAGCCGTCGACCCGAGCCCGGCTACACAGGACGTCGCGCGGCCCGGAGATCACCGCAACCCGCTCGTGCCCCAGCTCGAGCAGATGTTCGGTCGCCGCCAGGCCACCTGCCCAGTTCGTCGCGCCCACCGTGGGGGTGTCGGGGGGCGGCGCGCCGAGGGGGTCGAGGAACACGTACGGGATACCGAGCGAGTCGAGCGAGTGCACCTGTCCGAGGGTGAGATCGGAGACGACGAGGACCGCCCCCGCGCTGCGACGCTCGATCAGCGCGTCCAGCCACGCCCGCGAGGGCCGGTTGCGGCCGTGGGCGGCCGTCACGACCATCCCGTGCCCCATCTCGTGGGCGACGTGCTCGACCGCGTCGAGGACGACCGAGGCCCACGGGCTGTCGAGCCCACGGATCACCAGCTCGATCATGCGACCCGGGCCGCGGCGAGCGCCGGCGCGGCGACGGGGCCGATACGACGCGGCGGCGAGCGCGTCCTTGACCCGGGCCCGGGTGGCCGGCGAGACGTCGCTGCGCTCGTTGAGCACTTTCGACACGGTCGGCACCGAGGTGCCGGTTCGCTCGGCGATCGCCGCCAGCGTCACCCGGTTCGCCGCGCCGCCGCGCGGCGGCCCCGGTGACCGGTCGGATCGTTCAGCCGCCGCGTCCGGCATGGGGCGATCCTATCCGAAAGTTTCGAGCCCTCCAAGGCGCGCGCGCGGATCGACGGGGTCGACCCGCCGCGCGAGCTCCGCCCGGGGCCGCGGCCCACGGACGACGAACGCCGGCCGCGCCTCAGGGGCACGACCGGCGTCCGGTCACATCCGAATCGAGGAACGCGGTTACGCGGCCCGACGCAGGTCCTCGAGGCTCGCGCTCTTCGCGAGACGGCTGAGGCCCTGCTGCTCGAGCTCACGCGCCTTGCTCAGCGGGATGCCGAGCTCGATCCCGGTCTGGCGCAGGTTGAGGGGCTCCGCGCCCGCCAGGCCGAACCGCAGCCGGATCACGTTGCGCTCGGCCTCGGGCAGCTTCGCCACGGCGCCGCTGATCAGCTGCTGGCGCTCGCGCTCCTCGACCTCCTCCGTCGGCTCGGGCCGCTCGGAGGCGAGCAGATCGCCGAAGGCGGTCTCGCCATCCTCGCCGACCGGCTGGTCGAGCGAGGTGAGGCCGCGCGTCAGCTCACGCAGCTCCGCGACCTCGTCGACGTCGATCTTGGCCTCGGCCGCGATCTCCTCGTCGGTCGGCTCACGGCCGAGCTTGGTCGACAGCTCGGACTCGATCTTGCGGACCTTGGTCTGGCGCTGGGCGACGTGCACCGGCAGCCGGATCGTGCGGCCGTGGTTCTGCAGGCCGCGCTGCAGCGCCTGGCGGATCCACAGGGTTCCGTAGGTCGAGAACTTGAAGCCGCGCCGCCAGTCGAACTTCTCGACCGCGCGGATCAGGCCGAGCATGCCCTCCTGGACGAGGTCCTCCATCGGGAGGCCGTGGCCCTGGTAGCGGCGCGCCTGCGAGACGACCAGACGGAGGTTGGAGTTGATCATTCGCTCCTTGGCCTCCAGGTCGCCGCGCTCGATGCGCTTGGCGAGCTCGACCTCCTCCTCGGCGGTGAGGAGCGCGTGGGCGCGCGCCGCCCGCAGGAACAGGTCCAGCGAGTTCTCGGTCATCGAGCCGGTGGTTCCCGGCGTCAGCCGCGGGTCAGCGGCCGTCGCCCGCCGCTCGGCGCTCCGAGCGGCCGGACGGCGGCGAGGCTGACGGCGTGGCGACGGCACCGAGCTGGCGGCGCCGTGCTCGCCGCGTGCCCGCGGCCGCTTGGTCTCATCGTGATGGTCGTGCGCCAGCGGGGCGTCCCGGCCATCGTCTTTGGAAGTTTTCAAGACAGTCTCCGTGTCACGCATGGTTTGCTCCGTCAGTAACGGTACCAGATTGTTCGACGGATGTCGAACTTCTCTTACGGAGCGCTTCAACTCCGCGGTCTCCCGGCATCCGTGCCGCGCGCTGCAGTACTTCGGTGGATGCCACCGGATGCCTCCATCAAACACCACCGGGGGCCAATTCCGACCGGTGTGTGATGGATTACCGCTCCAACCGTACAGATGCCTACCGATTCGGCGTATGTACGGGGCGTTAGGGGGTGCCTACAAGTCCGCCGGCGGACCGGGCGGCGCCCCGTCCGCGCCCCCGGGAGCGGCGCCGACCTCTCCGAACATCTCGAGCGCCAGCTCCAGAAACGCGGCGGTCGCCGGCGACTGGCGCCGGCCCGCCCGCCAGGCGAGCGTGATGTCCCGCCGGAGCACCGGCTCGACGATCGGCGCCGCGACCACGTCCGCATCGGCGACCATCGCGTCCGAGCGCGGCAGGATCGCGACCCCGAGCCCGCGGGAGACGAGCGCGCGGATTCGCTGAGCCTCGTTGGACTCAAGCGTGACGCGCGGCTCGAACTGCGCGTCACGGCCGGCTGAGAACAGCAGCTCGCGCAGACGGGCGCCCTGACGGAAGCTGATGAAGTCCTCCTGCGCGAGCTCGGCCATCCGCACGCGCGCGCGCCCCGCGAGCGCGTGGCCGCGGGGGAGCAGCACCATGAGCTCCTCGGAGATGAGCTGGTGGAGTGCGAGCTCGTGCGACTCGACGCGCTCGGTCACCGACAGGAACGCGAGGTCGA
>Ga0070737_10000501_pt1 | contig 79719 bp, 74 predicted proteins | sample Coa_R1_10_FD_66438 | JGI IMG/M metagenome (GOLD analysis project Ga0070737, IMG submission 66438) | Surface soil microbial communities from Centralia Pennsylvania, which are recovering from an underground coalmine fire - Coalmine... | ecosystem: Environmental > Terrestrial > Soil > Unclassified...
ACGCCTAGGACCGCCAGCCCGATCACGACCAGGACGAGCGACCAGAGGGCAGCCGGGGCGCTCCCTCGGAGGATGTCGATCGCACCTCTCAGCGTCGCTACCAGCGTTCCCATCGCGGCGGCCAGGAGCCCGATCCATACCGCCGCCTCGGCTGCGGCGATACCGTCGGGCATGGTGGGCGTGGTGGTGGTCAGGAAGCGGGCGGCGGCGGCCAGGTCAGGCGCCCCGATGACCAGGATGGCGGAGGCGAGCTCGATCCCGGTCACCACCAGGGGGAGCAGCAGCCCAGGCAACGATCGCCTCATCGGCCCTCTCAACGGAAGACGTCGGAGATGGCGACGGCCGCCGGGTAGAGGATCAGGCTGAGCAGCGGGAGGACCATGAGGCCGATGGCGAGCGCCATCCGGGGCCTGGCCTGCTCCATCCGGACCGTCATCGCGGCGATGTGCTTCCTGCCCGTCGCCGCCGCCAGTGAGGTGAGCACGTCGGAGGGCACCAGGCCCTTCTCGGCGATGCGACGCATGCTCGCGGCCAGCTCGCTGAGCATCTCCAGGTCGTAGGCGTGCCCGACGCGCTGGTAGATGGTGACCGTGCTCAGCAGCTGGTCCGAGCGCAGGGCCAGCGCCAGAGGCGTGTCCTGAGGCGAGACAAGCCGCCGCCAGTTCTCCTCCACGAGCAGGTCGAGCAACGAGCGCTGACGGTGACAGCGGGCCACGAACTCGAGCGCACCCGACACCGTGTACCCACCGGCGTAGGTGAGGATCGCCATCTCCGAGAGCGACTGGGCGATGGCGCGGTTGATCTCCTCCTGTCGGCGACGGGCCTCGAGCTGCAGCGAGAGGTAGGACAGAGGCACGAACAGGCCGGCCAGGACCAGGCAGGCCAGCGGCGGCACCGGCAGCTGATGGGAGCTGAGGCTGGCCAGGAGATCGAGGGCGAGCAGGGCGACGCCGACGATCAGGACATAGATGGCAACCCTGACCAGCCAGGTGTTGAGGCTCTCACGACGATTGGCGATGGCGAGCAGGCGGGGCACGCTCGTCTGCCGGAAGAGGCGCGCAAGGGAGGGGACGCGGTCGGCGAGCCGCTCCTCCAGCGGGCGCTGGTCGGTCAGGTGATGGTGACGCCCGATCCGGTTCCAGGCCACCACCGCCCGGGGGGCGAAGGCCCCGAGGCGCCAGAGGGTCACCCCCAGCCCCGCCCCGAGCGTCAGTAGCAGGAGGGGGAGGGCGAGGTCAGGCATAGCGCCTCCTCATCTGCTCCCGAACCGCGGCCACGTCCCACCGAACCCACGGCGTTCGGGGCGTCATCAGCTCCAGGATCCCGAGGATGCCCACGATCATGGCCCCGTCCAGAAGGAGCATGAGCTGGCCTGCCAGGCTCGCGTAGGCGGCTCGCAAGGTCTCGACCCGCATGACGACCACGAACGCCACCGCCATCACCGCGATCACGATCAGTCCGTTCTGGCGGCCACCGGCGAGGGCGGCGTGGTTGCGGGCCTGGATCTCGAGGTCCTGGTCGTACTGCGGGATCAGGATCTTCTGGGCCTGCTCGATGAACGCCTCTGGGGTCTGGTCCATCGAGAGCAGGAGGTCGACGCACACCCGCTCCAGCATCGGCGACATCCCCCGCTGCGCCACCTCGACCAGGGCGTCGCTGACCGACTCGGCGCTCTTGAGCGGCTCCAGCACATGGGCGAGCCGCGGATCCGGGTTCTGGGCCAGGTCCTTGAGCGCATGGTTGAGGGTCTGCTGTCCCTGCGAGAGCAGGTTGATCAGGTTGATCATGAACGGGATCAGGGCTCGATCCAGCTCCAGCTTGCGCTGCGCGGCCCTCGCCTTGAGCCACCAGGGCACGCCGAAGAGGCCGACCGCCCCCAGCCCCAGGATCACCACCGGGGTGCCGATCAGCGTCCCGATCACGAGGCCGAGCCCGGCGGCGCCGAGCCGGATCGCCAGCCAGACCCGGAGGCTCCAGCCCAACCCGCTGGCCACGTACCGCTCGCGCTCCAGCAACGGCTCCAGCCGCCTCAGCGCCCGACCTCGCTCCCACCTCGGGCGGAACCCGCTGGCCACGAGCAGCACCACCAGCCCGAGGGCGATCAGCAGCAGGATCTCGGTGAAGAAGAGCAAGGGGCTCACGGCGCGACCCTCGCCCCGCCCCCGCCCTGCCGGTGGCCGGCCCCCAACCGGTGCCCGCTCATACCGGGGGGACCCCGGCCAGGTAGGGGGCCAGCTTGTAGGCCAGCCGCGAGGGGAGGTCGCCGAGCAGCGAGATCTCGCGGACCAGCCTTCCCTCCGGGCTCAGCGAGTACACCCATCGCCGGTCGCCGACCCCGTCCCCCATGGCCACGATCCCAGTCACCTGCCGGCGGCCGCCGCGCTGGCGCAGGTGGACAGTGACGTCGAAGGCCTGGTGGACACGGCGCAGGGCCATGCTCTCGGCGTTGGCGCTGCCCATGAAGTCGGGCGACATCATCACGTACTCCGCCGCCCGTCGGATCGCCTCCTCGGCGTCGTCGGCATGGAGCGTGACCATGGAGCCGTCGTGCCCGGTCGAGGCGGCGAGGCAGACATCCGCCATCGAGGCATCTCGCGCCTCGCCCAGGATGATCCGATCCGGGCGGAGCCGGAGGGCGAGCTTGACCAGGTCCCGCATGGTGATGCCGGGCTCCCCCCTCAGCACCGCCTCCACCGTGTTCACGCTCTGGACGTAGGGGTGCCAGGGGAGACCATCCCCCCGATCGTTCTCCAGGTGCAGCTCGGCGCTGTCCTCGAGGACGGCCAGCTGCTCGTCCCAGGGGATGGACCCGGCGAGCACGCGCAGGAGGGTGGTCTTGCCGCTCCCTGTCCCTCCCGAGATGATGATGTTGGCCTTCCCCAGCACGCAGGCGAGGAGGAACTCGGCCACCCCCCGGGGCATGGTGCCCTGGCTGACATAGTCCTCGAGCGACCGGACCCGGGCCGCGCCCTGGACCCGGATGGTGGCGAGGAGGCTCGTGGGCCCAGAGATGGCTGGGGGCTGCAAGAGGGCCAAGCGGATGAGGCCGCCGACGTTGACCTCCGCCGTCGGCCGCCCCTGGCTCAGCATCTTCTGTCCGGTGGTGCCGGGCAGCGTGATCACCTTCTCCTTGAAGAAGTCCAGCCAGGCCTCGTCGCTCCGAAGGGGGTTCCCCTCCGGGCTCAGCTGCACCTTGAAGTCGGGCCCCTGGATCACCCACGTGTCCCAGCGATAGACGTGGATCTCCTCGACCCCCTCCTCAAGGTAGAGGAGGCGGGAGAGCGGGAAGAGATGGGAGGCGAGCACCATCGTCCCCCTGACCACCCGCTCCCGGAAGCCAGGGTCGTCGGCGATGTCGTTGGCCACGGCCTTGTTGATCCCGAACTCGACCGGTCGCTCCAGCGCCTGGTCGACCAGGTCGTTGATGGTGTCGAACAGCCCCTCCTCCTCGCTCACCGAGGGGGCGACGTCGTGGAGCCGACGGTAGCGCTCCAGGTGATCGGCCAGGGTGCGGCAGACCTCGTAGAGCTCGGCGTCGACATCGGGCCAGGGCTTGACCGGCAAGGTCCGGTACCCGAGCTGGGGCGCAAGGTCGAGGGCTGCGGGAGGCATCGGGGCCCTCATCGGGCTCGCCCTCCCAAAGCAGCCCGGACCTGGGCCAGGACCGGCTCGGCCTGCTCCGCGAGCTTGAGCTCGCGCACCAGGGCCGGCATCGATAGTGGCCGGCCCGAGTCGAGCGCCCGCTGGGCGCGACCAGGGTCCCAGGGCAGCGTCGCGGCCAGGGCCACCTCCGGCAGCTGCAGGCGGAGCACCTCCCGGACGTGCTTGCGGAGCTGGCCCCGCCGGCTCTCGGCCAGCAGCAGCTCGGTCTTGGGTGGTTGCGCCGACCGGAGCGCCAGCACGGCGCGAGCGATCATGGGCGGGTCGTCGCGAAGCACGGTGAACACCCGATGGGCGATCGAGGCCACGGCCGTGACCGACTGACGCAGCGAGCGCGCCTCGGGGTGGGCGATGGCACCGAAGTCCACGACCACGAACTCCACCCCTGGGATGGTGAACGCCTGCCCATCCCGGAGCTGCTCGACCAGTCTGGGGACGGCGCTCCCGCAGATGGCGCTCAGCCCCGCCACCAGCCCCAGGTTGCGCTGGTGGGTGGGAAGGGCCTGGGCGAGCAGGTCGCGGGCGCTGATGGCCCGGGCCCCGATCAGGTTGTTCATCCCCCGACCGCCGGCGTCGAGCTGGAGGGCGTCGGCGGCGGTACCGGTGCCGGACATGTCCGCGTCGACGAAGACGACGCGGTGCTGCCGGGCCAGCTCATCGGCAACGGCCAGGGCGGTCGTGGTCAGACCCTGGCCGTCCTTGATGCCGTAGAAGGCGACCACGTAGCTCACGGCCTGCCGCCGGTGACCGGTGACGGGTTGGAGGAGGCCGGCGCGGCCGCGCTGAGGCCGTTCAGGGAGGCCAAGGCGTCGTCGATGGTCTCCGCCTGCACCTCGGGCACCCCAACCCCACCGCTCCGGGCGGCGAAGAGGGCGACCGAGTTGGCCTGCAACGCGACCCAGGCCGGCTCGTCGGTGGTCGGCACCCAGACCGAGGCGTTGCTGCCGTCGACCCCATCCACCACCAGCCGCCGGCCCACGATCAGGGTCTGGCTCCCGATCTGGGCGTAGACGTCGATGGTCTGGCCGTGGGCGAGAGGGGGCGGGTCCTTGAGCGTGAGCGTGACCAGGGCCAAGTCCTGGTCGAGGACGTCGTCCTTGAACACAATGGTCCCCGCCGCCATCGGGTGGGCCGCTCGCGCGTGGGCGGCGATCAGGTCGCCGGTGTAGAAGTCCCAGCTATCGCCGCTGCGGGGGATGCGGGTCTGGTGCACGTTGTCCGCCGTCAGCGGGTCACCGGCCTGGACCGGTCGGCTCACCGCCCAGACCAGATCGGAGGCGTGAGCCGAGGTCAGGATCTGGAGGTAGATCGCGCCAGTGACGGCGGCGAAGACCACCAGACCGATGAGCACGACCAAGGCGTGACGGGACATGGTCGCTCAGTCACACCTCCCCGGCCGGATGTGCTGGGGGACGTCAGAAGCGAGGGTCCGAGGGTCGTCCATTCGAGTCAAGCCCCCACGATGCGCTGATTGCCAAACACAGCTTGCCCGGTCCTAGTGGCCCGGACCGTGGCCGAGGCCATGAACAGCGGGATGGGCAGTGTCACCTCCTCCGAGACCGTGGCCGTGACCCGATTGGGGGGCACGAAGGTGCACCTCACCTGGCGTGGATGGGCGCCATCGCCCGCGACCTCGACCTGCTCACAGCGCTGGACCGCGAGCGTCGGGTCGAGGGCATGCTCACCCCGATACAGCGCCGCGACGTCGATGGCACTCGCACCGGCCTGGGCCCTGAGCAACGCCTCCGCGTCGACCTGGTTGTACCGCACCACCAACGTGTCGACATCGCCCACCAGGGCGATCATGGCCAGGAACACGAAGGTCATGGCGATAGCGAACATGACGAGCGTCTGACCCGACTGTCGACCGCTCATGGCCGAGCCGAGCGATAGGGCGAACGCACCGCCGACGCCTGGGCGGCGATGGTGGGGTCGAAGGGAACCACCACCGCCAGCGGCGTCCGTGAGAACTCGAGGACGGCCGAGCCCCGACAGGTGACCGTGCCCCCGGCGGCATAGTCGCCAGCGCAGCTCAGGCCCTGGGAGCTCAGCAACGAGTCGTGCCCCACCGTTGCCTCGAAGGTGGAGGTCGCGAAGCGGTCGGCATCCGCGCGGTCGTCGGCGTAGGCGGTGGCGTTGGCGGCGGCCGCCAGGGCGACCGCGGTGTTGAGGTCGACGTACCCTTGGGCGGCCACCCCGGCGGCGAGGAAGCCCAAGAAGAGCAGGATCATGATCGGCAACGTGATCGCCGTCTCGACCAGCGCCTGACCCCGCCCCCTCATGGCTGGTAGCTCACCGCGTGCATCTCGACCGTCACGTCGACGCTGAAGGGCAACCGCTCGGCGACCACGGCGGGCACGATCAGGTTGGGATGGCCGCGAACGGTCTCAGCCACCAGGGACCCGTCGAGATAGGCGCAGACTGCGACCGTGTCGGCGCCGATGCGGTCGAGGGGAGGGCAGGGCTGGCCGGGCGGGACCTGGACGATGGCAGTGGAGAACATCACCGGGCCCAGGAGGTCGCGGGTAGGCACGAAGGCGCCAGCCAGGTCGGGGCGATCCACCTGGCCGGGAGTCCCGCTGGCCGCCACCTCCACCCCCGCCGCCGCCGCCATCTCGGCCACGGCCCGTTGGATGGCATGGAAGGCGGCGAGCATGGTCGCGAACATGACGAGCAGGAACGCGAACACCACCACCGCGAACTCGACCAACGCCTGTCCGGATCGACCTCGCATCTCTCCACGATCGCTCGTCCCTTCCCATGCCGCCAAGCCGTCTGTATATCTAACACGGCCCGGCGCCGTCGGTGGCAACACCAGGCCACGGACAAAGCGCCCGGCGGGGTGCCCTCTCACGGAGGGCGGGGTCGTCATCAGTGGTCATCTTCATCATTGATGACATGGAGGATAGGGTTATTCTTTCCACAGCAAATGTTGCCAAGTGCTGAGCGACCCCACTCAATCCTGCCTCATAGCAGAGGATCGGGCGTTACGCTATCGAGCATGCGAGGAAAGCACCTATCACCGCGCTGGCTGGCCCGGCAGGACGCTCAGGGCATGGTCGAGTACGCTCTGATCCTGGTGCTGGTCGCGATCGTGGTCATCGGCACCCTGACCTTGCTCGGGAGCAAGCTGCAGAGCGTGTTCACCCAGATCACCAACAGCCTGAAGTAGCGTCAGACGCAAAGCGGCCGCGGGGCACCTCCTCCCTCCGCGAGGCCGCACGGCATGGGCGCGGCGGGGAGGGCACCTCTGGGGGCGTCGGCCCCAGCGCCTCCGGCCCCCGGGGAGGCCCGGCCGGAAGCGGCCGGGAAGGTCGAGCGGGGGCGCGGCCCACGGCTCCAGCCCTCGCACGGGCGGTGTGATCCCAGGCCTCGGCCCCCACCGTGGAGGGGCGCCCTCCGATACGATCGCCAGCCCGGCCGAGGAGGAGCAGCCGACCTCGGCCCCGGCGAAGGCCACGCTCAATCCGGGGGGAGCGTGGCATCGACGGTCTGCACCCGCACGGGACGATGGCGACGACGGACCAGCAGGCCCCGCCCGGGAGGCTGCGGAGCGGCTCGATGTAGCCCCAGGATGGGGCCCTCGCCAGGGTCACCGGACATGATCAGGCCCGGGACCTGGAGCTCACGGAGACGGCTGAGGAACGGGTCCATGCCGCCCCTGGCCATCCCGCCCACCCGCCGAGCCAGGATCACGTGGAGGCCCAGGTCGCGGCCCTGGGCCAGGAGCTCGATCAGGGACGCCAACGGGTTGCCGGCGGGCGACGCCACCAGGTCGTAGTCGTCGACGACGACGTAGAAGTCGGGCCCGGTCCACCAGGAACGGGCGGCGATGGCCTCGGCGGAGAGCGTGGGCGCGGGCAGGCGCTCCACGATGCCGGTGGCCAGCTCTTGAACCGCGGCCGCGGCCTGGGGCGCGGCCCCGCAGTAGGCCCAGAGCTGCTCCGGCCGCGCCGCCCCCAGTAGCGTGCGGCGGTAGTCGATGACCAGGAGCATGGCCCGATCGGGGCCCTGCCGCGCCTGCAGCCCCGCCATCCAGGAGCGGAGGAAGGTGGTCTTCCCTGACTCGGCGTCGCCGAAGACGAGGAAATGAGCGTCGGCCCCGCTCAGGTCCAGGTACACCGGCGCGAGCTCCAGCTCCTCGACCCCGATCGGCACCCCAGGGAGCAGATCGTGGCCGGGGGCGGGGAGGTCACGTGGCACGACCCGCGCCGGCAGCAGGCGAACCGCAGGGGCGGGGTGGCCTCTCCAGGCAGCGGCGGCGGCGGCGGCCACCTCCTCCGCTCGGCCGCCCAGCTGGGGCAGGGCGATCTGGAGCAAGGTCGAGTCCGAGCAGAGCGCCCGTCCCGGGACGTCGACCGGGATGGAGAGCGCTGCCCGCCGATCGATCTCGGACTCGGCCGCGTCGTTGAGCCGCAGCTCGAGACGACCACCGATGTTGTCCCGGAGGTTGGGCCGGATCTCGTGCCAGCGATTGGCGGTCAGCACCAGGTGGCACCCGACCCTGAGGCCGCGAGCCGCGATCTCCCGCAGCTGGGCCTCCAGGTCCTCCAGCTCCTCACGGACGGCGCCCCAGCCATCGACGAGCAGGAACACGTCGCTCCCGAGCTCGGGCGGCACCGCCCCCTCGGCACGGCGCCGGCGCAACGCCTCGGGGGAGTCGATGCCGAGTTCACGGAGCCGGGTCTCGCGCTCGTCCACCAGCGCCCAGACCTCACCGACCGTCCGTCGCACCTTCTCCACCTCGAGACGTCCCGCCACGTCACCGACATGGGGGGCATGGGCCAAGGCGCCAAGGGTGCCCCCGCCGTAGTCCACGATGTAGATGCGAGCTTCGTCCGGGGTGTGGGTGGCGATCAGCGCCAGGACCAGGGTGCGCAGGAAGGTGCTCTTGCCGGTCTGGGGGGCGCCGACCACGATCAGGTGCCCCGCCCAACCGGCGAAGTCGAGGATGAAGGGACGCTGGGCCTGGGCGAGCGGCTCGTCGAGCAGCCCGACCGGGGCCCGAGCCTGGCCGAGGTGAGGCCAGCCCAACGCCTGCAGGCCGCGTCGGGGATGCCGGCCCAGGGGCGGCAGCAGCCGCTCCAGGCCCAGCTCCGACGGAAGCGGCGGCAACCATACCTGGTGCACCGGCTGGGCGCCGACCCCCCGCACCCGCTCCACGGCGATGGCCATCTCGGTCGCCGGCTCCTCCGCCGGCGGCAGGGCTCGAGCCGTCCCCGCAGCGCCATAGGAGGTGAGGCCGTGGGCGAACAGGGGCGAGGGGGCCTCCTCGGCCTCTTCCGCCGGCGGCTCGGGAGCCGACACCAGGGCCGCCCTGAAGCGCTCATAGACATCGGTATGGACCTTGAGGTAGGCCGAGCCCGGGATCGCGGGCAGACGGTAGGCATCCTGGGTCCCAAGCACGCTCTGGCTCTCGGCCGGGGTGAAGGTGCGCAGGCAGATGCGATACGACAGATGGCTCTCCAGCCCCCGCAGCCGACCCTCCTCCAGGCGTTGGCTGGCCAGCAGCAGGTGCATGCCGATGCTGCGCCCGACCCGACCGATGGCCACGAACAACTCGATGAAGTCAGGCCGGCTGGCCAGCAGCTCGCCGAACTCGTCGACCACGATCACCAGGTAGGGGAGGGGCTCGGAGCCCGGCAACCGGCCGGCGGCTCGTCGCTGCTGGTACTCCCTGACGCTGTCGAGGTTGCCGGCGCGGCGGAGCAGGCTCTGGCGGCGTTGCATCTCGCCGAAGAGCGCCGCGTAGGTGCGGTCGACCATGGCCACGTCGTCAGCCAGGTTGGTGATCATGCCGGCCACGTGCGGCAGCTCGGCGAGGCCGGCGAAGGCGGCTCCTCCCTTGAAGTCCACGAGCACGAAGCCCAAGGTCTCTGGGGGATGGGTGACGGCCAGGCCGGTCACCAGCGTGCGCAGCAGCTCGCTCTTGCCGGAGCCGGTGGCGCCCACCACCAGGCCGTGGGGCCCCATCCCGCCCCGGGCCGCCTCCTTGAGGTCGAGGAGCACGGGCGCGCCATCGGCGCCCACCCCGATCGGGACCCGGAGCAGGTCCCGCTCCGGCCGTGCGCCCCAGAGCGCGGCCGGGTCCAGGGCCCGGGCCGAGCCGACGCCCAGCAGCTCCATCAGCCGACAGGTCTCCCCCAGGACCGTCCCGTCGTCGCGGTCGCCCAGCCGAAGCGGGGCCAGGTGACGCGCGATCGCCTCCGCCAGGCACGGGTCCGAACGGTCAGCCCGGCCGCTACGGGCGTTGCCGCGATCGTCCTCCACCCGAAGGTCGCCGTCGGCCCCGATCCTGACCCTCAGGTCGACCGTGGGCGGCTCGTCACGCTGGTTCTCGACCAGGAAGAGGAGGCTGGCGCCCAGCTCCCGCGCCCGCTCGGTCAGCTCGCCCAGCACCTCGAGGCGAGCGAGGGGCGAGGCCGCCGAGAACCCATCCACGACCACCACCATCTGCCGGGGGCAGGGCTCGTCGTCACCCCGCCGCGTCTCCCGGCGCTTGGCTGCCTCGCGGCGCCGGCCTACCTCCTCCATCAGCGGCTCCAGCACCTCGGAGGCCTCCCCGCACAGGGCACGACCGCCCTCCCCGACCTGGTGGGGCAACCACCTGACGAACCCCCAGGCAAGCCCCGCGCCCGGTGGGTGGAGGACCGCCAGGAGCAGCTCGTCGGGGGCGCAGAAGGTCGCCAGCTCAGTGAGGATCGAGCGGGCGACGGCCCTGGTCTGCTCGGGCGCCCCGATCACGCTGACCACCGGGTGACGGCGGAGGTCGAGGACCACCGGGTGGTCGGGGACCTCGCGGTGCTCGGCCACCACCCGCTCGGCGGCTGCCAGCAGCTCGGGGTCGCGCTCGACCAGCGGCTCGTGAGCTCCCTCCAGGATGAGAGGGGTGGCGAGCGGGGCTCGGCCCAGGCCAACCCGGGCCGAGAGGAAGTCCTCGTGCCGGGGCCGGCGCTCCCAAACCCGGACCCGACCGCAGGCCACCGCCCACCGCTCGGCTGGCCCGGGGTGCACGAAGCGGGCCGCGGCGTCCTGCAGCTCCGCGGTCCTGCGGGCCCGGCGAGCGACCTCGAGCAGGTAGGCGAGGTAGCGCCGCCGCTCCACGGCCCAGCGGCGGCGCGAGGCCGTCACCTGCTGCGCCACCATGGCCAGACTGAGCGCGACCGAGGCCCCGGTCATCACCAGGCTGATGGCGATGTAGGTCGGATTGGGGTTGTAGACGATGAAGTAGAGGCTGCCGCAGCTCGTGACCAGGGGGAAGAGCAGCTGGGGCCACCACGAAAAGCCCATCCCCTGCGGTGGCTCTGGCGGCAGGGGCACGGTGATGGGACCGTCGGGCACCACCGGCGGCATCACCCGGGCAGGCCGGTGGAGGATGGCCTTGCTCATCGGTCGGCTTGAGTCAAGCACGCAGGGTACGGACGCGGCGCGGACAATGGCGGGAACGAGAAGCTCGCCTCCTCGTGCAAGGCCAGGTGCGAGGTCACCCCAGGCCGAGGGGCCAGCTCAGCCTCGCGGCCGGCGGACCAGGCCCTGGGAGTACACGATCGCCCCCGGCCACGCCTCTCCGACAATCCGCCCTCGCTCCCGGACCTCACGGAGGCGAGCCAGCGCCCCCTCCGCCACCTCGTGCCCCAGCCCTGTCACCCGCAACATTCGGTAGACCTCGCTCGGGTCCAGGGCCCGCACCGCCTCCCACACCTCCGCGGCCAGGGATCGCCGCCAGAGCAGCATCTCGGCCACGAAGTCGGAGGTGATGCGTCCCTCCCGGGCCTGGCTCGGGAAGGCGTCCCCGTGGTCGATGGCGACCGGTCGTCCCCCGGGACGGGTGACGAGGTTCTCCGCCGTCCGATCGCTGTTGGCGATGAGGTAGTCGAGCACCGCCAGCCGCTGCCGGTCCAGATCCGGGTAGCGGTAGAGCTCGGGGTAGCGGAGCCCGGGACCGCCCTCCACCCACTCCTGGAGGGCGCCCACCCCCTCCGGCTCGAAGGCCCTTGCCACCGTGGTCGGGACCAGGCCGAAGCCGAGCATGCGGTCGAGGCGATAGGCCGCCAGCTCCCGCACCCACCTCCACTCCTCCTCGGGGACGTGCTCCCAGCCCTCTGGCCCCCTGCGCCAGAGCTCGGCCCCCCGCCACTCCTGGGCCCCCAGCCGGTTCACCCCCGTCTCTGGTTTCCAGACCCCCCAGCCGCCGCCAGCGAAGCGGACCAGGCGCGCGTTGCGGGCCTCGCTACGCAGGAGCTCGAACCCCGCCACCGCCCTGCGGGCGAGGGCGAGCTCGGCCTCCGAGAGGGGCCAGGCGGTCAGCCCCGACCCGCTCCGGAGGGCCTCCATCAGCTCCCGGCTGGAGCGCGCCACCGCGCCGAGGTCGGTCACCAACCGGCCCGCGGCCGGATCGCTCCGGGCCTGGTCCACAGCCTTCTCCAAGGCCCCCACGGCGGTCTCGGCAGCCACCCACCGTCGCTCCACCTCCTCTGGATCCAGCCCCCAGGTCACCGCCTGATGGAGCGCATCCACGGCCCGACGGGCGGCGTCCAGGGTCTCCATCAGCGGCCCGGTGCGGGGCTCGGACGGGGCCCGCCACGGATGAGCTGAGGAGCTCAGGGTCCCAGGAGGCCACGAGGAGCCGGCGCTGACCTCAAAGGGCCTCCCCAGCTCCTCCGCCCCCGCCGGGGTGGGGGCGGGGTGACGACCGGCGGCGTCGAGGGACCGGCGCGGGTCGGGGTTGCCGCCAGCCGGGGCAGGCACCGACCGGAGGGGACGGGATGCCTCGTCCGCCCCCATGGCCGCCAGTGGTGTGGTTCGGAGGCGACCTGCCCGCGGGGCCGTGCCTGCCCCCGGAGGCAGGGGACCTCCAACGTGCTCCTCCGGGGAGAGCGGTTTGGAGCCAGGCTCAGGGCGGGGGATGGGAGCCCTGGGGAGGGGATGCGAGGTGCCTGCGAGCCGCGCCCCCCGCCCCGATGGCCCCACGGGGCTCGGCCTGGCAGGGGCCGGCGGCCCGCCGCTGGCCTCGCTCGGCCCACCGGGGACGACGTCCGGCCGGCCGGGGAAGACCACCCAGCCGTCCCTGGTCAAGACCCAGACCGAGCGCACGATGCCGCGATCGAGGATGCGAGGGACGACACCCTGACGCCCGAAGTCGAGCAGCTCCTCCCTCCCGATGTTGGGCGCCTCGACGTAGACGCCGACCCCGGAGTAGCCCGCCCTCCGGGCACTCTCCTCGGCGCGCCCGAGCTCACGCGCGAAGCCGCCGAGCCCGCCACGGTGCGTGGCCTTCAGGCTGACCAACTCCCCGTTCCAGGCCCCATCCACACCCGGAGCGCGCTCCACGCTCGGGCCCTGGAAGTGGCCACCCCTGAGGTCCAGGATGCGGGCCGCCTGCGCCACCTCCTCCGGTGCCAACGTTCCCGGCTCGAGGGCACGAGCCCCTCCCGGCCCGAGCAGCTCGACCTCCCTCCCCTGGCCTTGAGGCCCGAGTCGGCCCACCCCGGGCCCGCCCACGGAGGCCATCCCCCTCGGCTGCATGCCCTCCGGCGATCCGGCCGGCACCCCGGCCAGGATGGCCGGCGGCCAACCTTGGGGAGCCGCCACCTCCGCCCCGACCGGGGACGGCGAGGCCCCGCTCGCCGCCGACGACGCGGCCCCTGGCGGCGGGGAGGACGACGCCACGCTCGGGCTGGCCGTCGGCTCCGCTCCAGGCCCGGGCAGCTCCGAGGGCACGCCCGGCCCCGCCACGGATCCCAGTGAATGGGTCGGCCCAGATCCGACCGACCCGGGTGCCCTGGGTGGCGGGACGCTGGCGAAATCCACCGGCGGCCGTGCGAGCGAGGGGAGGGGGCCCGGCGCCTCCGGAGATGGGGCCCTTGCCGTGAGGGTCGCGGGGGCGATGGGAGGCTCGGCCGCCCCCGACGCTGGCGGCACGGGGGCAGAACTCAGCCCGGCCGAGCTCCCGGCCCCAGGAGGCGAGGGCCCCTCGGCAGGGAGCGTGAGCCGGCCGCCGAGGCCCGAGCCGGCAGCGAGCGGGCCCACCGATCCCTGCCCTGCCGGGCCGACACGGAGCCCGGCATCCGAGCTCGGACCGACCCGCGCGACGCCCTCCGGCACCAGCCAGGCCCCACCCTGTCCCTTGTCCACCCACCAAGGACCGAGGTCACCGGAGTCGTTCGGGACGGCAACCGGCGGCCGCTGCAGGGCGGGGCTGGGCGTCGGCCCCGTGCCCTCGAGGTCGAACGTGAAGCGCTGGTCGGGATCCTGTGGATCCCACACCGTCACCTTCCCCGCCACTGGCTCGTGAAGGGCAGCCCAGCCCTTGGGCACGGTCAGGCCACCGTCGGGCCCGACGGCCAACTCCGGGGGCGACGCCTGACCACCCCGAAGCACGGTGAGCCGCAGCGTGCCATCGCTGAGGCCCCAATCCCTGAGCAGCCATGGCTGGCCTTGGCCATCGGCGTGGACCTCGAAGCCCGCCACCCGGCTGGCCACGATCACACGGGCGTTGACCAGGGGGGTCTCGACGAGGTCGTTGGCCCCAGGGCCGCTGATCTGGAGCGACAACCTCGGATGCGGCCCCTCCCCGGCAACCGTCCAAACCAGCCGTCCCGAGCCCACCGGGTTCTCGCCCTGGAAGACCAGCAGGGATCCATCCCCTCGGACTCGGGCGTCGTACCGCCCCTGCGGCGTATCGATCCTGACCACCACCTGGTTGGGGTCCGAGGGCAGGTGAGCGGGATGGAGGATCCCCTCGAACAGCACGCCGAAGCCGGCCGAGATCAGGGCGTCCTCACCCGCCTGGCCCCAGCTCAGAGGGCGGAACCTGGCCGGGTCGACCTGGTGATCGAATACCTGCATGCCCACGTCAGCCATGAACGTGCCCAGGCCGAACCCGACCGCGCCGACGCCGGCCCTGAGGGCCAGGCTGTTCCTCAGGCCGTTGGCGAAGAAGGTGCCGACACCGGCAGGCAGCCTCGAGAGCAGCGCCCCCAGCCCCAGACCAGCCAGGGTCGAGATCCCCCCGATCACGAGCCCCGTGAAAGCCTCCAGGCCCAGCTCGCCCAGGTCCAGATGCTCCAGGGAGGTCAAGAAGCCCTCGTGGCCGAGGATCATGTTGTCGACGGTCTGGTTGGTGAAGTCGACGGCGGCGGAGGTGACGGCCCCACCCACCGTCCCGATGACCAGGGCCGCGCCAACCGTGCCCAGGACCGGCGTCAGCAGGCCCGCCGTGAGGAGGCTTCCCGCCACCGAGAGCCCGATGATGGCGACGTCCAGGGCGAGCGCCGTCTGCTGCGCCTCCTGCTGGTCGATGGAGGCTGCGTATCGCTCGAGCCAGTCGGCCATCGCGTTGCAGCCGTCGATCGCCTGGCCGAAGGCGGTGGCCCTGCTCGCGCCGCTGGCATGGGCGGAGCTGGACTTGTCCTGCGCCCAGGCACGAGCGCTGAGCTGCCGGTTGGCGGTGACGTACCGGCACCACTTCGCCCACAGGTCGTCCTTCCACTGCCCCTGCCAGTCGAAGCTGTAGAAGGCCAGCCAGTGCTCGGCATCGTCGGAGATCGCCTGCAGGGTCCTGGCGCAGGCGCGGAGCTTCGCGGCATACCCCCGGATGGCAGCCGAGTCCCCAGGGGTCGCGGTGCCGCTGTTGTCGAAGCCTGCGATAGCGGCGTCGGCCATCGTTCCCCCTCCTCAGGACGGCCCTCGGCGGGGTTGGGACCGGCTCTTGCGGGGATCGGTGGCGCTGACGTGGACGCCGTACTGCGAGAGCCCTTGCAGGTTGCTCTGCTCGGTCTGGAAGACGACGTCGGCCGCCTTCTCCAGGCCGTCGCCCAGGCCCCCGAGCACGGTGGCGACCTGCTCGATGACCTGCCGCAGGTTCGGCCACTGCTGCTGCCAAGTGGCGAGGACCTGGGCCCCGATCTCGTCCGTCCCCATCGCACCCTCGATCCCGGACATGTCAGACGTGAGCCGATGCAGGGCCGAGCTGACCTCACCCGCATGCGAGTGCATCTGATCTGCCAGCCCGGAGAGCTGCTCGATCGCGGTCGTCATCTGCTGCGTGTAGGTCGTCGCCTGCTGCCGCAGGTACCGCTGGAACTCAGCCCAGGTCATCACCCGGCCGTCGCTGAGCTTGACGAGCTGGTCGGGCGGGTAGTCGTAGGTCGGCATCGGTCACCCCGCCGGCGTCGTGCCGACACGGCCACGTCGCCGGCCGATCATCGAGGGGCCCACCATCGGCTCAACGGACGACCTGGGACGCCAGCCGCGTCACCTGGTCGAGCACGCCCAGCGTCCCAAGCGTCAGCGCGACCAGGGCCAGGTCGACCCCCAGCCAGCCCAGCCGGATCAGCGACGCCGGGAGCCTCGGGAACTCCCCCACCCCCGCCAGCGCGACCAGGGCCAGGCCCACGCCAGCGGCCAGGACGACCCCGGCCAGCCCTTGCCCGTGACCGGCGAGGGTGACCCCAGCCAGGGCCACCAGGCCGAGGAGCAGCGCCCCCGCCGCGACCGCGGACGGCAGCACCTCGACCAGGGAGGCGCAGGATCGGGAGCGGAGGCAGAGCTCCGCCGCCACCGCCGCCGCCAGGCCGACGCCGGGCCAGCCGCCGTGGGCCAGCAGGACCAGCCCGGCGGCCAGGACGACCAGGGTGACGCCCCCCGAGAGCGAGGCCGACGCCCACTGCCCCCACCCCGGGTCTCCGGGCCCCCGGAGGTCGGGACCGGCCAGGGCCGGAAGGTGGCCGTCGGCCGGGGTCGGCCAGAGCTGGAGGAGGAGGGATCCCGCGGCCGCCACCACGGCCGCCGTCCGCTCGGGCGCGACGCCGCCCGCGGTCGCCGCCGCGGCCAGGGCCAGGGCACCGGCGACGAGGCCGCCACCCGGGGCCAGGGCGGGCAGCGTCCGGCCCACGACCAGCAGCGCCAGGCCCGCGCCCAGTCCCGCCCCAGCCGCGCCCAGCGGCCCCCGGTCACCGACCAGGCCGGCCCCGGCGGCGCTCCCCAGCAGGGCGACGGCGGTGACGAGGGCGAGGCGGGCCGGGTGCCGCCCGTCGAGGCCCGGCCGGAGGACGACGAAGGTGGCGAGGCCACCGGCCAGGGCCAGAGCCACAACGCCCGCTCCCCGGTCGAGGGCGCCGGCCACCCCGACGAGGAGGAGGACCAGCCCGAGGGCCGCCACGCCCAGGCTGGAGAACAGCCAGGAGGTCGCGGACGACGCCCAGGCCCGACGGCTCGAGCCCGCCGAGGCCACGGCCGGCTCGCCCAGATCCGACACCCGCGGCGCCTGCCAGGCCGAGGCGTCCACCAGGTGGAGCACCTCCCCGTCCAGCACCCCCGCCTCGGCCAGGGTTGAGGTGAGGTCGAAGGGCGCGCCCCCCACCCGGGCCAGGGTCCAGGCCGGCGGCGTCGCCTCCCGCTGCGCCGCCTCCTGTCCCTTCCCCTCGACCTGGCAGAGCTGGGCCAGGGTAGGGGTGAACTCGAGGATGGGGACGGTGGTGGGAAGGGCCAGGTCGACGCGCCGGCTCGACACCTGCACGGTCACGTGGCATCGATCGGGCATGCCGCGATGGCCGAGCCAGGCAGGAGCGCCGGAGGCGGTGCCCGTCAAGGTCACCCTCCCCAGAGCTGCTCCAGGTAGCGCTCGGTGGCCTGGTAGTTGCCGAGCGCCACCTCCAACGCGTTGTAGAGGTGGAGGAGGATCTGGTTGACCTCGTCGCAGGCCTGGTACCACTCGCCGCGGACAGCGGCCCAGCGCCCGGCCGCGGCGCCCTCCCAGGCCCCGTCGAGCCGGGAGAGGAACTGCTCCAGCCCCTCTTTCTCCCGGACCAGGGCGTTGTGGCAGCTCCGCACGTCCTCGGCCGCCTGTCGCATGGCGGGGAAGTTGACGTTGACCACGATCGCCTCCTAGATGGAGTAGCCGAGGCCCTTGACCGCGTTGTCGATGCCGAGCTGGCTGTCGAGGTCGGCCTGGTCGTAGCGCTTGGCGCTCTCGCCAAGGCAGCCCTCGATGTCGGCCAGGGCCTTCATGAGATGGCCATGGGCAGCCCGCCAGCGATCCTTGGCCTGGAGGAAGGCACGATAGGCCTCCCCGTCCCAGGTCCGAGGGTTCAGCTGCTCCAGGTTCGCCATCAGCCGGTTGACCTCGGTCGTCATGACCTGGCCGACGTGACCGACGTACTGTTGCGCCGACACCATGACGTGGGTATCGGTCACGAACCCCTGGCCACCGCTGAGCCCACCGGGAGCCACGTAGCTGGGGCCATCTTGCGGCGCGGTTCGCAGTGTCATCGCGGGCTCGCCCTCCTCATGCCTACCATGGGCTGATCACCTCCCTCCAAGCCTCGGTGGGGCAGGGTCGGGCCCCGGCCTCGCCGGTGGGGCTTGAGCGTCCGCCCAGGCACGGCGACGGCCAAGGGCCGCAGAAGACGCCGGCCGGGCCACCACCCGTCACCCGGGCCTGGGCTCCAAGGCAACGCATCGTCGACCCGCGCATCATGGTGCCCGGTTGGAGCCGGCGCTGCGGCGGACATCCGAGGGACAAAGCAAGGACGGCCCCGGCGGCGGGGTTGCCCTCGCCTCCGGCTCCAGGCACACTGGCCCCACGTGGGGATTGACCGAGATCACGGTGGTCGGGCGTCGTGACCGGGGCCGGCAGGCAGCGGCCCCGGGAGAGCATCGGGCGCACGATCGTCGTCCTTGAGGACCAGCCCTACCTGTGGGCCGCCTTACGTCAACGCCTCGACCCGGCCGTGGCCTACGTGCGCAGCGCCACCGCCGAGGAGCTGACGGAGGTGTGGCGAGCCTGCCGGCCCTGGCCCTGGATCGTGGTCGGCGCCAGCTCGACCCTCCCCCCCGAGCTCCCCGACCTCCTGGACGGCCTGCCGATCGCCGTGCACTGGGTGGGCCAGCCGCCGGCCGGGCTGCCTGTCGCCCCCTCTGTGCATCCCGACTGGGTGGCGCTGGCGGCCACGCTGCAGCGGCTCCAGGGGCTGATCAGCCAGGGCCCGAACGGCGTCCGGCTGCTGCGCAACCGCGGGATCCAGGCGCCCGACGGCCGCCCCGTGCTCGGGGTGGCCCACCTTGAGGGCCTGATGGCGGCGCTCGACGGCCTGGCGCTCGGCGACGGCCGCGCCGCCGACCGGCTCGCGGCCAGGCTTCGAGCCGAGATCGACGGTAACCGGCTTCCCCTTCGTCTGGAGCGAGACGGCCAGCTCCTGCGCCTGGCCTGACCGGCCGCTATCCTCCGACGGGATGAGCGCTCCCCCCCTGCCCGAACCTGCCGCCGGATGAGGGCCCCGGCTCAGGCCCTGGTCCTGGAGGACGACCCCGAGCAGCTGGACCGGATCGCGGCCGCGATGCGAGAGGTCCACCTCGAGCCCATCCGCACCATCTCGCCCGACCGGGCCCTGCGCCTCCTCAAGTACAACCACCCGGTCCTGGCCGTCCTCGACCTGGACATGTCCATGGCTCCCGAGTCCAAGGCCACCGTGGAGGACCTGCTCGGCCACCTGTTCGAGCTCCACGGCGGCTGCTTCGTCCTCGTCTACTCGGTCATGGCCGATGAGATCCAAGAGCGGAAGCGGGTCGAGTCGGTGCACCCCTTCGCCATGTTCGTCTCCAAGCACGACGGCCTCGAGGCCCTCGTCGAGCGCATCCGCCGGATGATGGGGGTGCGCTTCGGCGACCTCCACGTGCGCCGGGGGCTGACCGTGCACGAGCCCAGCGGCCAGGTCTTCCTGCACTCGGTGGGGGTCTCGCTGGTGCTGGGCGCCGTCTTGGGGCAGGAGGTCGTGCTCCAGGACAGCGAGGCCAAGGCGGCGCGCCGGATGCGGGCCTGGCTGGAGAAGGTCGGCTCGGTGGTCCAGCTCGTCGACCTGGGCCGCCGCTGCTACGCCCTCCACCTGGCCGAGCCCTCGCCCGGATAGCACGCCGAGGCCCGTCCCCGGCTCATCCTCGCCCCAGTTGGCGATCGACCCTGGCCATGGCCTCGACGAGGCGAGCCACCTCCTCCCCGGCGGGCAGGCGCACCTCGACCTCCTCTGCCGGGGCGCCGGCCGTCCTCGGCCCCACCGTGACCCTCCGCACCTCGGGGCCCAGGGCCAGCTCGAGCGCATCGGGGAGGGGCGAGGCCACCACCACGTGCGCCCCCACCCCACGAGCCCGACGGGCCAGCGCCCCCAGCCCGTCGAGGACCTCCCCACCCCTCCGTTCGACCGCGACCACGAGCTCACGGCCACGTGCCGCCGCCTCCAGCTCCCCTCCCGCCCCGAAGACGGTCCCGACCGCGCCCACCAGGTGCGGCAGCCGCCCGAGCCGGCCAGGGTCCCCCACCAGCAGGACGCCCATCGCCCGAGGCGACCGTCGGAGCGCCAACGAGGCCACCACGCACTCGAGCGCCACCCTGGCCTCCTCCTCCGGGCCGAGGATCAGCAGGTCCCGATCGAGGTCGATCTCCAACGGCCGCCCGGCGGGATCGGCGCCCAGCACCGCCTGCGCCGGCTGCGGCCCCCCTCGGGCTCGGTCGCGGATCCAGTGCTCGAGCACCTGCCGCTCGACCTCCTCCCCGAGGCCCAGGAGCTCAAGCAACGAGGGGCCGGCCTCGCCCAGCGGGCCCACCCACGGGGCCGGGTCGCAGCCCAGCTGGTCGGCGCCTCCGAGCCGACGTGCCCCGGCGCCCGCCATCTCCAGGCAGGGCCTGCCCCCTTCGGCGGTCAGGTCGAGCGTGGCCATGCACTGCCGACGCAGACGCTCGGCCGCCAGCCACACCGGGTAGACGCCAGTGGCGGGCCCCGCCGCAAGGTCCCACCCCCCCGAGACCAGGTCAGCGTCGAGGATCGCCACCAGGGCAGGCTCAGGTGCCTCGCGCCCCTGCGTCAGGCGCCGTAGCCGCCGATGCAGGCTCGTGGCCTCCTCCGGGCCGAAGGCCAGGGTCGGGCCCCCGAGCGGCGAGCGAGCCGGGTCGGCGTGGGGGAACCGGGCCAGCCACGCCCACCGCTCGCGCTCCGCCTCGGGCAGGGCGACGCACACGACCACCTCCTCGGGACGATGCAGGGCCACGGCCTGGAGGGCCAGCCATCGCGCCACCCCGAGCCCGGCCCGGCGATCGCCGCACAGGCCGAGGGGGGCGACGGCCGGGAGCGAGAGGGTGATCGGGGCCCCCGGCAGCAGGGCGTGCCGGGCGGCGACGAGCCTTGCCTCGGCGCGCAGGTGAGCGGCCCCGCCCGGCCCCAGCGTCACGCCCAGCCCCGAGGGCTGATCGGCCCAGCCCAGCCGGAGCCGCAACCAGCCCGGCCGGTGCCGCCGTCGCGGAGCCGGTAGCCCCCCTCCAGCGAGGGCAGCCATCAGCTGGGCCGCGTCCGGGGCGGCAGCGTCGAGCTGGGCCAGGCGCGCCCGGCGCGTCGCGGCCAGCGCCCGGTCCAGCTCGGCCAGCTGTCGCCGGAACCGGCGTCGAGCGCGGTCGAAGCGCCACCAGCCACCGGCCAGCCAAGCGCCGAGGCCAGCCGCCGCCACCCCCATCGCCATCAGGGGCGGCCTCGCCCCGACCAGGGCCAAGGCGCCGGCGGTCAGCCCCACGGCCAGGGCCAGGGGGACGGGCAGGACCGCCCCCGTCGGCGGCGCTGGGGCCCGGAGGCCGGGCATCGACCCGAGGGGCCGGGACGCGGGGATGGGACGGTCCGGCCGCTCGAAGGAGAGCAGCGAGTCGTCCAACGCCAGCCGCTCCCCGGGCTCGACCGGACGCGGGCCGTCTAGGTGGGCTCCGTCCAGCGTGATCCCCAGGCCGGGGCGCGCCGGGGCCACGGTCACCTCGCCGGCCGCGCTCACCTGCACGACCAGGTCGGCGGGGGCCAGCCCCGGCTCGTCCACCACCACGGCGCCCTCTCGACGGCCGAGGCGGTGCTCCCCTGGCCCCAGCCGTGCCCGACGGCCGGCCCCGGGGCCGCCGCGGACGACCAGCTCGACCGCCCCCTCCCTCGATCCGGGCGGTGACGGTGTCGGGGAGGCCGGAGCCGGCTTGGACGCGGGTTGGGCGTCCTCGCCAGCCTCCGGCCAGAGCAGGAGGATGGCCCCCGAGAGGACGCCGGCATCGGCCAACGTGGCGTCAGGGTCGAGCGGCTGGCCGCCCTGGGGCGTCAGCCTCCACCGCACCGAGCGATCGGCCGCCGCCACCTGGAGGATCGCGGGCAGCAGGACGCGGAGGGAGACGTCCTCGGGCAACCACAGGTGGTGGCGGCCGTTGGGGCCGACAACGGTGACCAGGACTCGTGACATGGCACGGGATCCGCCTCGCCGCCTAGATTGCCGGCCCAGGCCGGCGCCGGGGCGTGGCGGAGGCCGTTTGTCCGCCACCTGGCCCGGGGCCCGTCCCATCCCCCACCGGCCCCGGGGAAGCCGGGACGGAGATCGAGCTTTGTCCGCGCGCTGGGCTTGCCCGGGCCCTTGGGCTCGGGCAGCCTGCCGGGCATGAGCCATGTGGTGGTGCGCCGGCCGGCGCGTATCCCGCCGCCGCCGATCCCGGAGGGCGAGGAGTCGATCGAGCTCCCTGCCGCTCCTGCCCAGGAGGCAGACGGTGTGGTGGCCTGGGTCCAGTACCTCCTCCCTCTGGTTGGTAGCCTCGGCTCGCTCCTCTTCGTGGCCATGAACCCCCAGCCGCTCACGATCGCCAGCGGCCTGCTCTTCGCCTTGAGCAGCGTGGCCGCCGGCCTGGGCATGGGCGCGATCCAGCGCGCCAACCAGCGCCGACAAGCCCAGGCGGAGCGCGACCGCTACCTCGACTACCTAGCTCGGGCCCGAGAGCGGGTTCAGGAGGCAGCGCGCCGGCAGGAGACGGCCTTGCGCTGGCGGCACCCTGATCCAACGGCGTTGTGGTCCCTGGCCCGGCTCGAGACCCGGGTCTGGGAACGGCGCCCCGGCGATGACGATTTCCTGCAGCTCCGCGTGGGGCTGGGCCAGCGCCCGCTCGCGGTGCACCTGGCCCTCAAGAGCCCTGGGCCAAGGACGGAGACAGAGCCGGTGGCGACGGCCGCGGCACGGAGGCTGGTCACCGCCCACCGCTCGCTGCCCAGGCTGCCGGTGACCCTTGACCTCCATCGAGTCCGGATCGCGACCGCGATCGGCCCGACGGACCGGACCCGAGCCCTGGCCCGAGCCCTCCTCTGCCAAGCGGCCACCTTCCACGCCCCTGACGAGCTCCGCCTCGGGCTGGCCGTGCTCGCCGACCGGCTGCCGCAGTGGGAGTGGTGCAAGTGGCTGCCCCACCTGCGCCCTGGCGCCCCCGGGGACGCCGAGCCACCTCCGAGCGTGGCCAGGGACCTGGACGGCCTGGAGGCCTTGGTCACGGCCGAGGTGGAGGCCCTGCGCCGAGTGCGAGAAGGCGACCAGGGTCTCCGGAGCGCCGAGGGCACGCCCTCCTCGGCCCGGCCTCGGCTTTTGGTCGTGGTCGACGGGATGGTCCCCGGCCGGAGGTTGGTCGAGCTGCTCCGGCGGCCCGAGGCGGAGGGGATCACGCTGCTCGTGCTGGTCGAGGCCCGAGAGGACGAGCCGGCCCACGTCGACGCCCGGCTCTGGGTCGGCGCCGACGGCTCGCTCCGCCTCCAGCCCGATGAGGCAGAGGCGGGGCCAGCCCTGGCCGACCAGCTGGGGCCGCGGACGTGCGAGGCGCTCGCCCGCATCCTGGCGCCGCTGCGACCCTCGCCCGAGTCCCGCCGCCGGGCGCTCGCCGACGAGCTGGACCTCCTGCCCCTCCTCGGCCTCGAGAACCTGGAGGGGCTGGAGAGTCCCTGGCCACCGCGGCCGCCCCACGGCCTGCTCCGGGTCCCGATCGGGGTCGAGGCCAGCGGCGACCCGCTCTTCCTCGACCTCAAGGAGGCGGCGCTGGGCGGCGACGGCCCCCACGGGGTCGTGGTCGGCGCCACCGGCTCGGGCAAGAGCGAGCTGCTCCGGACCCTGGTGACCAGCCTCGCCCTCACCCACCCACCGGAGGTGCTGGCCTTCGTGCTGGTGGACTTCAAGGGTGGGGCCGCCTTCGCCGGCCTCGCCGAGCTGCCCCACGTCGCCGGCCTGATCACCAACCTGGCCGACGACCTGACCATGGTCGACCGGATGCGAGAGGCCCTCTTCGGCGAGCAACGCCGCCGCCAGGAGCTGCTGAGGAGGGCCGGCAGCCTCGCCTCGCTTCGGGAGTACCACCAGCGCCGGTCGGCCGGCGCCGAGCTGGAGCCGCTCCCCTACCTCCTGGTCATCGTCGACGAGTTCGCCGAGCTGCTCACCGCCAAGCCCGATTTCATCGACCTCTTCGTCGCCATAGGCCGCCTAGGGCGGAGCCTGGGCATGCACCTACTCCTCGCCTCCCAGCAGCTGGAGGAGGGACGGCTCCGGGGGCTTGAGGGCCACATCAGCTACCGCATCGCCCTGCGCACCTTCAGCCCCGCCGAGAGCCGGGCCGTGATCGACACCACCGACGCCTACCGGCTGCCCCGGGTGCCCGGCTCTGGGTACTTCAAGGTGGGCACCACCACCTACAAGCGGTTCCGCGCCGCGCACGTCTCCCAGCCCTACGCGCCCTCTCAGGCCAGGCCGGGCCGAGGCCTGCGCCAGCACACCCTGGAGGTGGCCGGCGGCGCCTCAGAGGCCGATGGCCCAGGCCCGCCGGCCGTGCGTGAGGCGCCCGGTGGCCATCGGGCCACGGTCCTCGAGGTCGCGGTCGAGCGCCTCCGCGGCGCCGCCCCGCCCGTGCACCAGGTGTGGCTCCCACCCCTGGAGCCGAGGGTCGGGCTAGGGGAGCTGCTCGGCCCGGTGGGCGAGGTCGAGGGACGAGGCCTGACGGCGGTGGGCTGGCCAGGGATGGGACGGCTGACGATCCCGATCGGGCTCCTCGACCGTCCCGCCGACCAGCGCCGGGATCTCCTGACCCTCGACCTGTCCGGCCCGGGCGGCCATCTGGCCGTGGTCGGCGCCCCGCAGACCGGCAAGAGCACCCTCTTGAGGACGCTGGCCCTGGCCCTGGCCTTGAGCCACACCCCCGCCGAGGTGCAGCTCTACGGCGTCGACCTGGGCGGGGGCACCCTGGCCGTCCTGGAGGGGCTACCCCACGTGGGCGGGGTGAGCGGCCGGCACGAGCCGGAGCGGGTCCGCCGCACCGTGCGCCAGCTCGCGGCCCTGCTCGAGGAGCGCGAGGCGCTCTTCCGACGCCTGGGGGTCGACTCGGCCGAGGCCATGCGCGGCCTGCGGGCGACGGGGGCCGTGCCCGAGGGGCTGGCCGACGTCTTCCTCTGCATCGACGGCTGGGCGTCCTTCCGTCAGGAGTTCGAGGAGCTCGAGGACGCGGTCCGCGCCATCGCCCTCCGTGGCCTCGGCTACGGCGTGCACCTGGTGCTGACCGCTGGTCACTGGATGGACGTTCGCCCGGCGCTGCTGGAGGCGATCGGGGCCCGGCTCGAGCTCCGGCTCAACGACCCCTCGGAGTCAGCCATCAGCCGCCGGGCGGCGGAGAACGTGCCGGCGGGGGCGCCAGGGCGTGGCATCACCATGGAGGGGCTGCACTTCCAGGTGGCGCTCCCGCGCCTCGACGGGAGCCTGGAGACGGCCGATCTGCAGGCGGCGTTGGAGAAGCTGGTGGCCCGGGCGGCCGCCGCCTGGCGGGGCCCGGCCGCGCCCCCGATCCGGGTCCTGCCCGAGAGGGTCCTCTTCACCGACCTCCCCGGGCCCGGCTCGGACCAAGGGCGCGGTGTCCCGATCGGCATCTCCGAGCACGACCTGGGGCCGGCCTACCTCGACCTCACCGGAGGTGACCCCCACTGCCTCGTCTTCGGGGACGGCGAGACGGGCAAGACCACCCTGCTGCGGACCTTCCTGCTCGGCCTCGTGGCTCGCCAGCCGCCCTCGCGTGCCCGGGTGCTCCTCGTGGACTACCGGCGGACGCTGCTGGGGACGGTCCCCCCGCCCCACCTGGTCGGCTACGCCGGCAATGCCGCCGCCGCCGCCGAGCAGGTACGGGCGCTGATGGAGCTGCTCGCCACCCGGCTCCCCCCCGCCGACCTCACGGTCGAGGAGCTGCGCCAACGCAGCTGGTGGAGCGGCCCTGAGATCTACGTGGTGGCGGACGACTACGAGCTGGTCACGGCCGGGGCGGAGAACCCGCTGCTACCCCTGGTGGAGCACCTGGCCCAGGCCCGCGACGTCGGCCTGCACGTGATCCTGGCTCGACGGGCCGGAGGCGCCTCACGGGCCCTCTTCGAGCCGCTGATGATGGGGCTCAAGGACCTCAACACCCAGGGGCTGCTCCTGAGCGGCGACCCCCAAGAGGGCCCGCTGCTGGGCGACCACCGGCCGGGGCCGCTCCCGGTCGGACGAGCGCTCCAGGTCGTCCGCAACCAGGCCCGGCTGGTTCAGGTGGCCTGGTCACCCTCGTAGCCATGGGCATCCCCGCTCAACCCCTGGACGACGACGGTCGAGGTGCGGTGGCCAGGACCTCCCTTGGCCAGCGTCGCTCCAACCATGCTGGCCAAGCCGATCCCGAGCGCGAGCCCGGCTGCCAGGGCCACCCCCCACCAGAGCCCGTGGCCCTTCGGGCGTGGTCTGGCCGAGCCATGCAGCAGCGCCTCCACCAGGCGACGTCGGCTCGCGGCCTCCAGCTCCAACGCCTCGTCGTCATCGAGCCGGCGCTCCTCGAGCCCCGTCTCCCCAGGCTGCTCGTCCGGCGGCTCGGTCGTCGGCGAGGGGGGGACCGGGATCCCCGGCTGGCCTGGGGAGGCCGGCCCCTGCCGGAGGCGCTCGCGCAGCTCGCCGAGGAGGCGAGCCAGGTCGGTCGGATCAGGAAGGGTGCTCTCCGCCATGGTGCCACTATGGCGTCCAGGCATCGAGAGGTGAGGGGATGACCGAGGGCTTCTGCACGGTCACGGTGGTGGGCCCCGCTCGGCGGGCCGACTTCTGGCTGCCAGCCGAGGTGCCGGTGGCGGAGCTGCTGCCCGAGCTGGTCGACCGGCTGGTCGGCCCGCCAGCCGAGGCCGAGGCACGGCGCTGGACGCTGCTTCGGCTGGGGGGAGCGCGCCTGGAGGAGGAGCGCAGCCTGGCCGAGCAGGGGGTCCTGGAGGGGGCCATGCTCTTCCTCCGCGAGCTGGCCGAGCCCCCGTCGCCGCCGGTGGTGGAGGACCTCCCGGGGTCGGTGGCGATCGCGGTCGAGGCGAGGCCTGGCCGCTGGACCCCTGAGGCCCGGCGCCACCTGCTGCTGGGAGCGGCCGTCGCCTGGGCGCTCGGCGCCGCCGCCGCGGCCCTGGCTGGCCCTAACCAGGTCCTCTGGGCTGGAGCCACGATCGTAGCCCAGGCCATGGCCGCGGCCCTGGCCCGATCGAGGGGAGAGCTGCTCGCCGCCGCCGCGCTCGCCCTGGCGGCCGTCCCCTCCTGGGCGGTGGCCGGCGCCGCCCTGGCCACGCTGGGCGGGCTCCACCCTCCCTTCGCGGGGGCCCTGGCAGGGGCCCTAGCCGGGTTGGTGGTGGCCCAGCGCGCCTCGCCCATCGCCGCCGGGCCGGTCTGGGCAGGGGTGCTGCTGCTGGCCCCGGCGCTCCTGGCCGCCGCCCTCGGGCTAGCGGCGGCACCGGCCGCCACCCCCACCGGGGCGGCGGCCGTGCTCTCGGTGCTCTGGCTGGCGGCGGGCGACCATGCGCCTCGGCTGGCGGCTCTGCTCTCCGGCCTGCCCGAGGCCACCGTGGACACGGCCACCTCGGTGTCCTGGGTGCGGGAGCGCGTCGACCACGCCCATCGACTGCTGGCCTGGATGCTGGCCGCGACCTGGCTGGGCGTCGCCATCGCGATCGGGGCGCTCGTCCTCGAGGGGGAGACGCTCACCCTGGCGCTCGGGGCGGCGCTCACGGCCGCGGCTGGGCTGCGCGCCCGGCGCTACCGTTTCACCGCCGAGGTGCTCCCGCCCGCCCTGACCTTCTTGCTCGGGACGTCCCTGCTCACCCGGACGCTGATGGAGCAGGCCGCCGGCCGTGGCCTCCCCCCCTCGGCGCTGCTCACAGCCATGGGGCTGGCCTGGGCTGGCCTGGCCTTGACCCTGCCTCAGCTGAACCTGGAGTCGCCACGCTGGCGGACCTACCTCGGCCGGGTGGAGCTGGCCATCGATCTCACCCTGGTCCCGCTGGTGCTGGCCGTCCTCGGGCTCTTCCAGCTCGCCGCCGATCTCGGCCATCGTCTGTCATGAGCCGTCTGGAGGCATTGTCCGCCTCCTGGTCTTGTCACCCTCCAAGGTCAGCTCCATGCTCAATACAAGCGATCGGTTACCAACCTTCAGCAAGGAGGATCGACACATGGCAGGCGTTGGTGGTGGCTTCGAGGTCGACTTCAACCAGTTGCTCAAGACCGCCGAGTACGCGCTGGCTCTGGTGCCACAGATGAAGCAAAATGCGAGCAAGGCCAACGAAGCCGCCGAGTACCTGCACAGCACATGGCAGGGGAAGAAGGCCACCGAATTCCGGCAGCTCTACGCCACCTGGCAACAGGACCACCGGCAGATACTGCAGGCTCTTGACAACATCGGCTCGCAGCTACAGAGGAGCTATCAGCTCTACCTGCAGTCGGACGAGGCCTGAGCGCCGTCGAGCTGGAACAGCCACTAGAGGAGGTACAAGGAGATGGGTGTGCTCAAAGTTCAGTTCTCGTCCATGAGCCAGGCCGTCGACACCTTCAACCAGTGCTTGAAGCAGCTTAACGCACACTCTGCCGATCTGGATGCCCACGTCCAGCAGCTACTGCAGACCTGGAGTGGCGAGGCCCAGGCTGCCTATCACTCCCAACAGAAGCGCCTCCGCTCGGCCATCGATCAGTCTATAGAGCAGCTGGGGAAACTGAGTACCAAACTCGACACGACGAAGCAGACGTACCAGGCCACCGAACAGACGATCAGGAAGGCCTGGAGCTGAGACTGGAGCGAGGGTTCGGTGAGCAAGACCAAAAAGCTGCTCAAGAAGGGCGGCGGTCCCGGGGGCTACGACATCTACGTCGATCCCGACGCCCTGCGCGCGGTCAGCTCCTACTTCAAGAGCCGGCTCGCCGCCTTCGACCCTCACAAGCGCAGCTTCATCTCCAGCACGCCCCATCAGGACGGTGAGTTCGGCAAGCTGCCACTGGACGAGACGCGACGGGTGAACGACCAGTACGTCCACGTCCAGGGCCAGGCCGTCCAGAGCCTCAACGACCTTACCACCTGGCTGGGCCAGATCGCCGACGCCCTGAAGACGTCGGCCGACCTCTACGACGGGGCGGACGGGGTCAAGTGAACCATGGCGGGCTCCCTGGACGAGCTTCTGAACCTAGTGGAAGGCCTCTGGAACTGCTACGACATCGCCGGCAACGCCTCCGTGCTCCGCCACCACGCCGATCAGTGGCGGCGGATGGAGGCCGAGCTGCGCGCCCTCGCCGACGACCTCCAGGCCAGCGTCGCCGGCCGCCTCGCCGGTGGCCGCGACGGCAACTGGAACGACCAGGCGGGGGAGAACTTCCAGCAGGTCTGGGGGCAGACCCGAAAGCAGATGGAGGACCTGGCCCCCAAGTTCGGTCAGGTCGCCGATCAGCTCGACGCCTTCGCCTCCCAGGTCGACAACTTCAACGACAACTTCCACACCTGCCTGATCACGCTCGCCGCCTGCACCGCGGTGATGGTCGCCACCAGCTGGATCCCGGGCGTGGACCTGGTCACCGACGGCGGGGGCGCGATCGTGGACGCGGCGGAGGTGGACGAGGCCTGGAACCTGATCAACACCCTCAAGACCGTCCTCACCTTCCTCCGCTCCAACCTGGTCAAGGACCTCGTCTTCGACCTGGCCAAGAACTTCGCCATCAACTTCGCCATCACCTGGGGCAGCCGGCTGGTGGAACGCGGGATCATGCTCGGAGACCCCACCGAGGGCTGGAGCCCGTACGACCGGACCCAGATCCTCCTCCTCTCCGGGCTCTCGACCCTCCCCGGCATGATCATCCCGAGAACGCCGCTGGGTCAGTGGGCAGCGCTGCCGGAGGTCCCCGTCACCTCCCTCGCCGACCTGCCCTGGGGGCAGTTCCTCAAGGCCTCGCTGCTCAGGATCGGCCAGACCGAGATCCTCGCCAACACCTACAACCTCTTCAACAAGGCGGTGATCCAGGGAAAGGGGCTGAACTTCAACCTCCTCCAGCTGGTCGGGGTCGGCTCCGCCTCCACCGGCGCGCCCACCCTGCTGATCATCGCCGGTAACGCCGTCTGGTTCCTCCTCACCAGGGGCACAAGTGGCCTGCCCCAGGGTCTCACCATGCCCACGCTGGTCAGCGTGAACACCGTCCTCGACGTCGGCCTCGGCCCGGCATCGACGCTGGTGCGGAACGCTCGCGGTCTGGTCTACACCACGGCCGGCGGCCAGCTGCCGGCCACCACCTCGACGCTCCCGGACGACCTCCAGAGCATGATCGGGGCACCTCCCATCTACGTGGTCAAGCCCGGGGACACGCTCCGGGACATCGCCGTCCGCGAGTACGGGGCACAGTACGCCGACATCGGCGTGCGCCAGATCGTTGCCTACAACCACCTCACCGGCACAGGGCTCCACATCGGAGAGAGGCTCGTGCTCCCGGCCATCTCCGTCCCTCAGCAGCAGGCGGCGTAGTCGGGGAAGGGAACTTCGACGCCCCGGGGCGCCAGCCCCGGGGCGTCAGCCGGCCTCGTCCGGGAGGCCGAGATCAAGCGATCCGGGAGGCGCTGAGCCCGCCAGCCAGGCAGAGTCCGTAGCAACGACGGCCGTGGTCGACGACCCGGACGCAGGAGCCGACCGCTGTCAGCCAGGTGCCCAGGCGTCGCACCGCCCTGGCCTCGACCTCGTCGACCACGACCTCGTGACCATTGGCCACGCCGACCAGGAGCGAGACGGCCACCCGATGTCCAAATGCGCGCTGACTGGGCTCGTGGAACACCACCCCACGCCGGAGCGCCAGGTCGCCGAAGCGGACCCCCATCATCCGCCGCACCCGCTCCTGCAGCGCCCCTAGGCCGTCTCGCTTGGAGAGGAAGGTGGCGAGCGGGTGGATCTGCTCCACCCGCTTCCGCTCCCGGACGTCGTCGGCCCACACCGAGTAGACCAGGGTGGCGCACCCCCCTCGTGCCTGATAGAGGGCGGCGAGCACCTCCTCGACGCCGCGACGGGCCCCCGCGGCCAGGGACATGTCCAGGTCGATCAGGGCCAGCGTCGGCCGGCGCCGCCCCAGCTCCATCAGCGCCTCGTCGGGCGTGCCGGCGTCGATCGGCGTGAGGAAGAGGCCACGCATCGTCCCGACCAGGGCGGCGCGTTGGCCTGGGTCGTCCTCCAGGATCAGGACCTCCGGCATGCGGCCCCGGGTCATGCCTCCCTCCTCGCCACGAGGTCTCTCAGCCCACCTCCAGGAGTCGGTCCATCGCCTGCCGGGTCGACCCGAGGTGTCGCTGCATGGCCTCGGCGGCCGCGCTCGGGTCACGAGCGCGGATCGCGGCCAGGATGGCGGCATGCTCCCCCACCGAGTCCTGCCGGTTGCGGCTTCGGTAGAGGAGGTCGAGCGGGGTGAAGAACTCCGCCCGCAGCCACTCCACGGTCCGGAACAGGTAGGGGTTGGCGGGGATGCTGGCGATGGTGAGGTGGAAGATCGAGTCCTGACGCCGGAACTCGACCGCGGCCTGCTCGGCGCTCCCCTCCAGGCCAGCGTCCCCGGCCAGCGTCTCCAACCGGGTCGATGCCTCGGCCATGGCAGGGATGGTTGCGGCCAGCGCCTCCAGGTGCGCCTCGGTCCGGTGCACGGCGGCCAGGCGCGCGGCCAGCCCCTCGTTCGCGATCCGGCAGTCGATGATCTGCAGGAAGCGCTCCCGCTCCCGCCTCAGCTCCCCGCGGACCTCGTCCGCCGGTCGGCTCCGGGGTGCGCAGACCTGAGCTCCGCCGGCGTTGCTGCGGCGGACCTCGATCAACCGCTCCCCCTGGAGGACCCGCAGGGCCTCCCGAACGGTGATCCGGGAGACTCCCATCCCCTCGGCCAGCTGGCGCTCCGAAGGCAGGAGATCCCCCGGGCGGTAGAGCCCCAGCGCGATCTTGCGGCGCAGGCTGTCGGCCACGATCTGCCAGGCCGGGGGAACGGCCAGACGATCGAAACGGGCAGGGTCGAAGATCTCGGTTTTGTCCGTCAACGCGTCGGATGAGCTATGGATCAGTGGTCTGCTGGACTAATAGAATACCAGCATGGCCCGTCCGGCCACGTGATCTGACGAGCGGAGGTGCATCCGAGGTGGGATCGCTTACACTCGCGCTGGGCTCACATCGCACGACTCGAGGGGGAATTGGAGACGGATGAAGAGAAAGTTGCTCACGTGCCTCGCCACGGCCGGGCTGCTGCTCGCAGCCTGCGGGCAGGCCACCCCGGCCTCCACCAGCGCCGCGCCCAAGCAGGGGCAGACCCTGACGGTGGCGATCGGCATCGACCCCGACACGCTGGACCCGATGCGGCAGACCACCACCACCGTCCAGAACATCGTCCAGATGGTGGTCCAGACCTTGGTCCAGGTGAACCAGCAAGGCAAGATCGAGCCCTTGCTGGCCACCAAGTGGGAGGAGAGCTCGGACGGTCTCACCTGGACCTTCACCCTGCGTCAGGGGGTGAAGTTCAGCGACGGCGAGCCCTTCGACGCCCAGGCCGTGCAGGCCAACATGAACCGGGTGCTCGATCCCTCGAACACCTGCCCGCTCTGTGGCATCATGCCCAAGGCGGTGAAGAGCGTGGAGCCGGTGGACGCCAGTCACGTCCGGTTCACGCTCAACCAGCCTCTGGCCTCCGACCTCTTCCTCGGCCTGCTCAGCGAGGTGACCTTCGGGTTCCTGGCCCCGAGGACCATCGAGAAGGGGACGCCTGGCTACCAGGACCAGGAGCAGCCCGTGGGCACCGGCCCTTACCTTTACAGCGAGCGGGTCAAGGGCGACCACGTGACGCTGACGCGCAACGAGCAGTACTGGGGGCCGAAGCCCGCCTACCGGGAGCAGGTGTTCAAGGTGGTGCCGGAGGCGGCTGGCCGGGAGGCCCTGGTGCTCTCCGGGCAGGCCCAGGTCATCTTGAGCCCGCCCGCGGCCGACATCCCCTCCCTCAAGAGCAACCCCGCCGTGAAGGTGCTCCTAGCGCCGGATGATCGCACGATCTTCATCGCCCTGAACACGACCGACAAGCAGCAGCCGCTGCTGCAGAAGCCCGAGGTCCGTCAAGCCCTGAACTACGCCGTCAACAAGAACGCGATCATCAAGAGCACGCTCTTCGGTGCGGCCGACCCGATGACCGCCCCCATGGCGCCCAGCCTCTTCGGGTACTGCCAGCAGCCTGCCTACCAGTACGACCCGAGCAAGGCCAAGCAGATGCTGCAGCAGGCCGGCGCTGCCGGCATGACCTTGAAGCTGATCTCGCCCACAGGCCGCTACACCCAGGACTTCCAGGCTGCTCAAGACATCGCCAACGACCTGCGCAACGTGGGCATCAAGGTGGATGGGCCCCACACCATGGACTGGCCCACCTACCTGGCCACCATCAACGTGCCGCCGGATCAGGCGTCGGTGGACGCCCACCTGCTGGGGTGGGCGCCCGGGTACCTGGACGCCAGCCAGCAGATGACGATCTTCGACGGATCCTCCATCCCCAAGAAGGGGCTCAACACCTCCTACTACAACAACCCGGAGGTGAACGCGCTGCTCCAGAAAGCAGCCACCGAGACCAACCGCCAAGCCAGGGCTCAGGACTACTGCCAGGCCGAGAAGATCGTCTGGAACGACGCCCCCTGGATCTTCCTTTGGGTGCAGCGGTTCCCGATCGTGTACTCGGCCAAGGTCAAGGGGGTCAGCTACGTCCCGAACGAGTCCTTTGACACCACCTACGCGCAGCCGGCCTAGCGAGGTGGTGCCCCGGGGCCCAAGCTGAGGAGGAGCCGGCGTGCTGACCTACGTCGTGCGCCGGCTCCTGATCGCCATCCCCACCCTGTGGGGGGTGGCGACGGGCGTCTTCATCATGGCGCGCCTGCTCCCCGGCGACCCGGCCCGCGTGATCGCCGGGGTGCTGGCGACGCCGGAGCAGGTCGAGCACGTCCGTCACCAGCTCGGCCTAGACCAGCCCCTCTACGTGCAGTACCTCGACTTCATGGGCCAGCTCCTCCACCTCAACCTCGGGACCTCGGCCCACTTCGGCTCCCCGGTCGCCGCCGAGATCGCCAGCCGCATCCCCTACACCGTCGCCCTGGCCGTGACCGCGATCGCGATCGCCGTGGTGGTGGGGGTATTGGCGGGCGTGGGCGCGGCCATCCGACGGAACACCCCCCTGGACCTGGCCATCTCCGCCCTCTCGGTGTTCGGCATCTCCATGCCGGTCTACTGGCTGGGCCTGATGCTGATTGTGATCTTCGCCATCCAGCTCCACTGGCTGCCGGCAGCGGGTGCGGACAGCCCGAGCAGCATCATCCTGCCCGCCTTCACGTTGGCGGTGTTCTCGGTGGGCCTGATCGCGCGCATCACCCGCGGCTCGATGCTGGAGGTGCTAAACCAGGACTACATCCGCACCGCCCGGGCCAAGGGCGCCCCCTTCCGGCTGGTGGTGTTCAAGCACGCCCTGCGCAACGCGCTCCTCCCCATCATCACCACGATCGGGCTCCAGTTCGGGTCCCTGCTCGGGGGCGCGGTGTTGACCGAGAGCGTCTTCAGCTGGCCCGGCGTGGGACGCCTGCTCCTGGACTCGATCTTCTTCCGGGACTACCCGATGGTGCAGGGCCTGGTCCTGCTCTTCGCCGTGACCTACATCGTGATCAACCTCCTGACCGACCTCCTCTACGCCTATGTCGATCCGCGCATTCGATACGACTGAGCTGGCAACCGAGGCCGAGGAGGACCTCCAGGCGGCCCACGAGACGGCCTGGCGGCAGCTGCTGCGCCACCGCAGCGCAGTCGCCGGCCTGGTCGTGCTCGCCATCTACGCCGTGACCGCCCTGCTCGGGCCGCTGGTGTTCAACCAGTACAACCCCGCCCACCAGGACCTGAGCAACGTGCTCCTGCCCCCTTCCCCCCAGCACCTCCTGGGCACCGACAACTACGGTCGGGACGAGCTCTTGGACCTCATCTACGGCTCCCGCTACACGCTCAGCCTCGGCCTGATGGCGGTGGTGATCGGGGGGGGTGTGGGCGTGCCCCTCGGCGCCGCCTCAGGCTACTTCGGGGGCTGGATCGACCTCCTGATCCAGCGCCTGACCGACATCCTGCTGGCCTTCCCCAACATCGTGCTCGCTCTGGCCCTGGTCGCCGCCCTGGGGCCGGGCCTGAAGAACGTGGTCATCGCCGTGGGCGTGAGCTCGATCCCGAACTTCATCCGGCTGGTCCGCAGCGAGGCGCTGAAGGTGCGCCAGCTCCCCTACGTCGAGGCGGCCAGGGCGCTGGGCGTCTCCTCCCCACGCATCCTGCTTCGCCATCTGGTCCCGAACGTGCTTGCCCCCGTGATCGTGCTCGCCACCCTGCAGATGGGCCTGGCCATCCTGGTCGCCGCCGGCCTCGGCTTCTTCGGCCTCGGGGTGCAGCCGCCGACGCCGGAGTGGGGCGAGCTGCTGGGGGAGGGGCACAACTACATCTTCCGGGACGCCAACCTGATCACCTTCCCGGGCCTCTGCATCTTTTTCGCCGTCCTGGCCTTCAACCTGGTCGGCGACGGCCTGCGCGACGTCCTCGACCCCCGTCTGCGCAGCTGAGCCCCCTCCGGGGGATCGCGCTACGGAGGCGAGGCGGGGCCCGCCCGATCAGCCGCGATCGGCCCCTCCCTGGCCTCATAGCCGGGGCAGCTCAGCACCGGCAACCGCGGGTAACGGCTGAAGCGCGGGTCGGTCCGCGACCGCTGACAGAGCCAGAAGGTGCTGCGCGCCCCTTGGACCCGGCGCCCGTGGCGACAGTCGAGGCAACGACCGGGCCCCGTGCCCTCATCCCCGTCCGTGGCCGGGGGCCTCGAGTCCGGGACGGGCACAGGGGTCCAGCCGGCCGCCCTCATGGGACGACCTCCCTGGCCGCCCGACGGATCAGCTCCCAGGTCGCCCGCACGTCGTCCGGCGTGGTGCGCAGGTTGCCGATGGCCACCCGCAGCGCGTGCACGCCTCGGACCGTGGTGTGGGAGATGAACGCCTGCCCGGAGCGGTTCACCGTCTCCTCGATACGGCGGTTGGCATCGTCGCCGGCCCGATGGCGGAAGACCACAGTGCTGAACGGCGTGGGGGCCAGGAGCTCGAACTCCGGGTCGGCCTCGACCCAGCCCTTGAGCTCCCGGGCCATGGCGAGGTGGGCCGCGATCCGCTGCCGCAGGCCCTGAAGGCCGAAGGCACGAAGCACGAACCAGAGCTTCAGCCCTCGGAAACGCCGTCCCAAGGCGACGCCGTAGTCCATCAGGTTGCGGACCCCGTCCCCCTCAGCCGCGGTCAGGTAGTCCGGCACCAGGCTGAACGCCCGGCGCATCATCTCCTCGCGCCGACAGTAGAGGACGCTGCAGTCCATGGGGGTGAAGAGCCACTTGTGGGGGTTGATGACCAACGAGTCGGCCCGTTCGCAACCCTCGAGCACCCAGCGGAGCTCGGGGACGACGGCCGCGACCCCGCCGTAGGCCGCGTCCACGTGGAGCCACAGCCCCTCGCGCTGGCAGAGGTCGGCGATGGCGGGGACCGGGTCGATCGCGGTCGTGGAGGTGGTCCCCACCGTGGCCACGACGGCGAAGGGCAGGCGCCCCGCCGCCCGGTCGGCCGCGATGGCCCGCTCCAAGGCCCCCACATCCATGCGCAGCTCGGCGTCGGTGGGCACCCTGACCACTCCCCGCTGGCCCACGCCCAGCACGATCCCGGCCTTCTCCACCGACGAGTGCGCCTCCTCGGAGGCGTAGAGGACGAGGGGCGGCAGCCCGGACAGGCCTCGGTGACGGACGTCAAGGCCCACCGCCTCACGTGCCGCCGCCAGCGCGTACAGGGTGCTCGACGAGGCGGTGTCGTTGATGTGCCCGAAGATGGGACGTGGCAGCCCGACCGCTTGCCGTAGCCAGTCGCAGGCGACCTCCTCCAGCTCGGTGGCGGCTGGCGAAGCACGCCAGAGCATGGCGTTGACGTTGAGCGCGGCGATCAACAGCTCGGCCAGGATGCCGGCCTCGGAGCCGGTGGTGGCGAAGTAGGCGAAGAACCGGGGATGGTTCCAATGCGTGATCCCGGGCACGACCAGGCGCTCGAAGTCCTGCAGCAGGCGATCGAGCGGCTCGCCCAGCTCGGGGGGCGCGGCGGGGAGGGCGGCGCGTACCTCGCCCGGGGCGACCTCGGACAGGACACGGCGGTCCCGCACCGAGCCCAGGTACTGCGCCACCCACGCCACCGCTGACCGGGCTGCTCGTTCGAACTCGGGGTCGACGTCTTCTGCCCTCATGAGGGGAAGGTACCCTCCAGCCTTCGAGTGCCGCTCGCGGCCTGGCTCGCGCCGATCGTCGGCCACGGCGTGCGGACGTTCGGGGGACACTGTAGGCGTGGCCCATGCACGTGAGGCGAGGAGGTCGAGGCCCGCAACGGCCGTCGGGCAGGGCGGCGTCGAGCCCCGGCTGGAGAGCGGAAGGAGGCATCGTGGGGCGAGGTTGCCCGCCGCCCCAGGTCAGGGCTGATCGGGTCGAGGCTTCGACCCCCGAGCCCCTCGACCGCGTCCTGGTCGCGCTGGCCCTCGGTCCTCCCTCCAGCTCGGCCGACCGCCTCTCGGCCGACGGGGAGGGGGCCCGGCCGGGCTTGGCCGTCTGGCCCCCGCCCTACCTCGGGCACCCCATCCCGGGCGGCGCGGCGGCGCCCTCGGGAAGACGGGTCACCCCCCCGGCGTGATCGGGATCCCGGCCCCAGGTGACGATCAGGAGCGGGGATGGCTGAGCTACTGGTGATCGGAGGAGGACCGGCTGGAGTCGCGGCCGCGCTCACGGGCGCCCGCCTGGGGGCGGGGGTGACCCTGGTCGAGCGAGCGGAGCCAGGTGGGACCTGCGTCCACCGGGGGGACGTCCCCACCGCGACGCTGCGGCGAGCCGCCGACCTCCTGGACGAGCTCGACCAGGGAGGGCAGATGGGGGTGCGGGCGGGGTCCCTCATCGTCGATTGGGGGCGAATGCGGAGCGCCGCGGCGGCGGCCACGACCATGGCCGCGCGGCTCACCCGAGCCGCCCTCGAGCGGGCCGGCGTCGAGGTGGTGGTGGCCTGCGCGCGATTCGTTGGGCCGGGCCGGGTCGAGGTCGCCGGCCTGGTCTTCGAGCGGGTGCCGGTGGTCCTCGCCACCGGGGCCAGCCCCGTCATCCCCCAGCGGCGCGGGACGCCCCGGCCCGGTCGCCGCGCCGCGACCGGCGAGGAGGCCATGGCCTTGGACGAGCTGCCCTCCCGGGTCCTGATCGCCGGGGCGGCCCACCTCGGGCTCGGATGGGCGAGCCTCCTCAACCGCCTGGGCTCCAAGGTGGCGGTGGCGACGGCGGGCGATCGCATCCTGCCTGAGGAAGATGGGGAGGTGGCAAGGACCCTCCAGCGTGCCCTGGAGCGGCGTGGGATCCGGTTCCTCTTCGGTCGAGGGGCCCTCGAGCAGGCCGAGGCGGAGCTCGAGCCCGAGCTCCTGCTCTTCGCCGACGCCCGCCTCCCCAACCGCTCCGGGCTCGACCTGGAGGTCGCGGGCGTCGCCACCGGCCCGGCCGGTGAGGTGATGATCGACGCCCGCTGCGCCACCTCGGCCCCCGAGGTCTTCGCTGCCGGCGACCTCACCGGCCCCCCCTGGCTCTCGAGCCGGGCCCGCGCCCAGGGCATGGTGGCCGCGACCTGCGCCCTGGGCGGCACGGCGAGGTTCCGGCCGGAGCGGATCCCCCGCTCGGTCAGCACCCGCCCCGAGCTGGCCGCGGTCGGCCTCACCGAGGAGCAGGCGATCGCCCGCGGGAGACCGGTGGCGGTCGGCCGCGGGGGGCCGGCCATCGACCCCGACACCCCGACCTCGGGCGAGGACCCGGCCAGGCTCAAGCTGGTCGTGGACGCGGAGTACGGCGAGATCCTGGGGGCGCACATGGTTGGGCGCGGAGCATCCGAGCTGATCGGCCTGGTCACGACCGCCATGGAGCTGGAGGCGGACTACCGCGACCTGGCTCGCCTCCATCACCTCCCTCCCGGCCCAGGCGGGCTGCTCGCCGAGGCCATCGCGTCGATCCGGTGAGCAGGTGGGCCCGAGGCCCGGCCCCTCTTCCTGCGACCTTGGCCTATCCTAAGAGCTGTCCCTACGGACGGGAGAGAGGAAGGCCGCACGATCGTGACCTGGAGTGGGGAGCGCGGCCCGTCGACGTCGGTGGCCACCGGCGCCGCCCGGCGATGAGGCCCGATGCCCGATTGACCGTCTCCAACCTGACGGTCACCTTCGGAGGGGTGACCGCCTTGGAGGACGTCTCCCTGACCGTCGAGGCGGGAGAGATCGTCGGGGTGATCGGGCCCAACGGCGCCGGCAAGACGACCCTCTTGAACGCCATCTGCGGCTTCGTCCGTCCCCAGGCTGGCTCGATCACCTACCGGGGCCGAGCGCTGCGACGGCACCGTCCCCATGACCTGCCGCGGCTGGGCATCGCCCGTACCCTCCAGGGGCTGGGGCTGTGGCCGAGCTTGAGCGTGCTCGAGAACGTCATGGTGGGGGGGCAGGTGGCGGCGCGGGCCGACCTCGTGTCGACCTTGCTCGGCCTCCCCTGGTCCTCGGCTGAGGAGGCCCGGCTCCGGGCGCGGGCACGGGCGCTCCTGGCCGAGCTGCAGCTGGAGTCGGCGGCCGAGCGACCACCGGGAGTCCTCCCCTACGCCATCCAGAAGCGCGTCGCCCTGGGCCGGGCCCTCATGGCCGAGCCCAGCCTGCTGCTGCTCGACGAGCCCGCCAGCGGCCTCTCCGAACGCGAGATGGAGGACCTGAGGTCGCGGTTGCTGGACCTGCGATCACGGATGGGGGTGCTGCTGATCGAGCACCACATGGACCTGGTCATGTCCACCTGCGACCGGCTGGTGGTGCTCGACTTCGGCCGGGTGATCGCAAGCGGCACCCCTGAGGTGATCCGTGCCGACCCCCAGGTCACCACTGCGTACCTCGGCGAGGCGATCGCCGGGTCGGAGGCCGACGGTGCTGGAGGTTAGCGGGCTCTCGGTCTTCTACGGCCCCGTGCAGGCGCTGCGCGACGTGTCCTTCCGGGTGGAGCGGGGAAGCATCGTGGCGGTGCTGGGGGCGAACGGGGCCGGCAAGACGACGTTGCTCCGAGCCATCACCGGCCTGACCCGGGCGGCCTCGGGCAGCGTCCGCATGGATGGGGAGGAGCTGACCCGGCTGCCGGTGGAGGAGATCGCGCGTCGCGGCGTGGCCCACGTGCCCGAGGGACGAGGGATCATCGAGGAACTCACGGTCGACGAGAACCTCCGCCTCGGGGCGCTCTGGCGGCGGGACCGGGTCGACCGCCGCCGGGCGCTGAGCGAGGTCTACGAGCGCTTCCCCGCCCTGATGGAGCGACGGCGCCGACCGGCGGCGACGCTCTCGGGCGGGGAGCGACAGATGCTCGCCATCGGACGGGCGATGATGGCCCGACCACGGGTGCTCCTGCTGGACGAGCCGTCGCTCGGTCTAGCCCCCCTGGTCGCGGCCCGGCTCATGGCCCTGCTGCGCGAGCTGACCCGGGCCGGGGAGCTGACCGTGGTCCTGGTCGAGCAGAACGCCCGCAGCGCCCTCTCCATCGCCGACCGGGCGGTCGTGCTCAACCTGGGTCAAGTGGTGGTGGCCGAGGCCGCAGCCGCGGTGGCGGCGGACAGCGCCCTTCGCCACCACTACCTGGGGTTCTGAGGTGGAGGGCGGCGACGGCGCGGCCAGCCCCGGTCACGCCTCCCCAACAGGGGGCCAGGCCGGGCCGACGGTGAACGGAACCTTGCGGAAGGGGACCGGGAGGAGATGGAACGGCTCTTGGACCTGACCCTCAACGGCGTGACCTACGGCCTGATCTACGCAGCCGTGGCCTTGGGCCTGGTGCTGATCTGGCGGGCCACTCGGATCGTCAACTTCGCCCAGGGCGCGATGGCCACCTTCACCACGTATGTGGCGGCGACCCTGATCGACCGCGGGGTCGACTACTGGGCGGCCTTCGCGGTCGCCCTGGGTCTGGGGTTCGTCTTGGGGGCAGGCGTGGAGCGGCTCCTGATCCGCCCGCTCGCGGGGGCATCCGATCTGAGCCGGGTGATCGTGACCCTGGGACTCCTGATCCTGCTCGAGGCCGTGGCCGGGGCGGTCTGGGGCGGCAGCGACCGCTCCTTCCCAGCCAACTTCTCCCAGGTCGGGCTCCGCCTGGGGAACCGCCAGGTCGCCTTCTCCAGCTTCGACCTGTTCACGCTGCTCACGGTGCTGGGGCTAATGCTCGGCATCTTGGTCCTCTTCCGCCTCACCGCCCTCGGCTTGCGCATGCGAGCCTCGGCCTTCGCCCCTGAGGTGGCCCGCCTGCTCGGGGTCCGGGTCGGGCGCATCCTGACCCTGGGGTGGGCGCTGGCGGCCCTGGCCGGCTCCCTGGCCGGGGTCCTGGTTGCTCCCAAGGTCCTCCTCTACCCCAACAACATGGACACCGTCCTGGTCTTCGGCTTCGTCTCCGCGGTGATGGGGGGGCTGGACAGCCCACTGGGGGCGCTGGTAGGCGGGCTGATCACCGGCCTGGCCCTCTCCTACGTCGGCGGCTATCTAGGGTCGAGCCTCCAGACGGTGGGGGCCCTGATCATCCTGCTGGCGGTGCTCGTCGTTCGGCCCGAGGGGATCTTCTCCCGAACGGCCGTGCGGAGGGTGTGAGATGCCCGCGGTCGCGCCAGAGCCGATCGCGGCCCCGAGGGCGCGATGGCGAGCGTGCCTCCGGCGGCTGTGGGGCCAACCCATGGCCCGTCACCTGTCGTTGGGGCTGGCGGCGGCGGTGGGCCTTCTGCTCCTCACCTCCGCGCTCAGCCCCTACGACGACTTCCAGCTCGCCCAGGTGGCGGTCTACGCTCTGGCGCTCGCCGGGCTCACGGTGCTGACGGGGAGCAACGGCCAGATCTCTCTCGGCCACGGGGCCTTCATGGCGGTCGGCGCCTACACGACGGCCATGCTCCTGGTCGACGAGCAGGCCCCCTTGGGGCTGGCGGTGGCCGCGGCGGCGGTCACCAGCGGGCTGCTGGGGCTCATCGTCGGGTTGCCCGCCACCCGGCTCCGGGGTCCGTACCTCGCCGGGCTGACCCTGGCCCTGGCGGTGGGGCTCCCCCAGGTCACGGTCCGGTTCGCCTGGGTGTTCGGAGGCGAGGAGGGGATCTCAGTGCCACCGCCGACGCCCCCTGATGGCGTCGACCCGCAGCGCTGGCTGGCATGGATCTGCCTGCTGGCCACCCTGGCCACCCTCGTGCTCCTTGCCAACCTCATGAGCAGCCACGTCGGCCGAGCCTTCCGCAGCGTGCGCGACGACGAGGCGGCAGCCGCCCTCGCCGGCATCCACGTCGGCCGCACCAAGGTACTGTGCTTCACCGTGAGCGCGGCCTGCGCCGGCCTCTCCGGCGGGCTGCTCGGCTTGGGCACGGCCATCGTCAACCCCGGCGAGTTCACCCCCGCCCTCTCCATCGGGCTCCTCGCCGGCATGGTCTTGGGCGGCGCCGGCAGCCTGCTGGGGGCGTGGTGGGGAGCCCTCTTCCTCGTCTACGTGCCCCAGTGGGCGACCTCGGCCTCCGGCTCCCTGCACCTCAACAGCAGCGTCAGCTCCAACCTCGCCCTGGCGGCTTACGGGCTGGTGCTGATTGGGGTGGTGCTGGCGGCGCCCTCCGGCATCCAGGGCAGCCTGCGCGCCCTGGCCCATCTCCTCACCCGCCACCTGCGGTCCGGTGGGAAGGCCTCCTGAGCAGGCGAGGAGAGGAAGGGAGGGACCCGATTCAGCCACCGGACACCGCTGGGGCCACGTACAGCTCCGCCCCATCGGGCACGGCGGTGTCCAGCCCGAGCGCATCGCGAACGTTGAGTTCGCCCACGAAGAGCAGGACATGGGGTCGCAAGCCGCCCTGCTCGTCGCGCAGGCGACGCTCGAGCGCGGGCCACTCCACGGCGAGCCGATCCAGCACCTCGCGCACGGTCGACCCCTGAACCGGCAGCGCCCGGCGCCCCCCCACGTGCTCTCGCAGCACGCCAGGGAGGACGAGCGTCGCGCTCACGTCAGCGCGACCGCCCGCACCGACAGGACGTCCGGGAGCCTGGAGGCGACCTGCTCCCAGGACTCGCCGCCGTCCCGGCTCGTGTACACCTCACCGAGCCGGGTGCCCAGGTAGATCCCGGCCGGATCGCCGTCGTCGGCGCACATGGCGTCGCGGAGGACCGCCGCGTAGTAGGAGCCTTGGGGCAGCCCCTCACCGAGCGGCCGCCAGCTCCCCCCCGCGTCGTCGGTGCGATACACGCAGCAGCGGCCCCCCGGTGGGAACCGCTCCCCGTCGGCGCGAAGGGGGAAGGCGAAGACCGTGTCCGGCCGGTGTGGGTGGACGACCACGGGGAAGCCGAAGGTGCTCGGTAAGCCCGACTCGATCGGCCGCCAGGAGTCGCCGCCGTCGTCCGTGCGGTAGACGCCGAAGTGGTTCTGGGCGAAGAACCGACGGGGTCGTGAGGGATGCATGGCCAGGCGATGCACGCACTGCCCGAACTCCGGGTAGCGCTGGCCCTCCGGCATCCAGTACGCCTGGATGCCCCGGTTGGCCGGTTCCCAGGTCTCGCCGCCGTCGCTGGTCCGGTAGACGCCGGCGGCGGACATGGCCACGGTGACCCGCTGGGCGTCGGCTGGGTCGGGCAGGATGGTGTGCAGGCAGGCGCCGCCGTTCCCAGGCGTCCAGCGAGCGCGGTGCGGGTGGTCGAACAGCCCCGTCACGAGCGAGAAGCTGAGGCCGCCATCCTCGGAGCGGAAGAGGGCGTGAGGCTCGACCCCCGCGTAGACCAGGCCGGGCGCATGGGCCGGACCGGGCTGGATCTGCCAGACGCGGACGAGCGCGGTGCCCGTCGCCTCCGGGAAGGCGATCGGGGCCCGCTCAGGCTCGACCCAGGTCGTGCCCAGGTCGTCCGAGTGGACCAACGAGGCTCCCCAGTGCAGGCTCCGGGGGGCGGCGAAGAGCCGGGGCGTGGAGCCGCGGGCATCGATCCCGACCGCATAGACCTCCAGGTTGGCGAAGCGGATGGGGTCCAGCTCCCAGCGACCCCCACCCTTCGGCCGGCGGGCGAGGAAGAGGCCTTTGCGCGTGCCGATGAGCGCGATGAGGTGGGCCATGGCCATTTTTCCCTCCTTCGGCGGACAGCGCCAGCGCCGGGGCCGGCTCCGGCCTCACGCGACCCTCCCGGCCGCGGTGTGTCTCACCAAGCCACTGTATCGCTTCGAACGGCCGTCGACGCGCAGGGGGATCGCCATGCCCGCCGTCAGCCGGTTCGGGGCGACGCAGCGCCGAGGCACGATGGCGCCGGGCCAGGATGCGGGAGGCCCTGGGAAGGGCCTCCCGCCAAGAACGAGGGGAAAGGGGGAAGACGATCCGAGGGGCACGGCCTCACTGAGTGGCCCGGCTCGGGGTGGCTTGCGACCAGCGGGGGATCTGCGTGCTCAGCCGTCGCAGCGCCTGCTGCTCCTGGGCGGCGGTGAGCTCGCCGCTCTGCACGTCCTGGTCAAGGATGGGCTTCACGTCCTGCACCAGCTGGGCCTGGAAGCTGGCCTGGTCGATGCCCTTCTGGGCCGCCAGCTGACTCAAGGTGGTCCCCTGACGGAGCTGCTGGGTGAGCTGCCGGGGCGGCATGCCCAACACCTGCGCCTCGGCCTGGAGCACAGCCTGGGCCACCGCTCGGGCCGCCGGCCGCGACTGTGCCGGCGGGGGCGAGGGGACGCTGGACGGCGCCGGCGCGGGCACGGCGCTGGGGGTGGATGCCGAGTCGTTGAGGTGGATGCCGACGGCGGAGAGCGTGATCACGACCACACCGACAGCGACCACCAGGCCGCCCAAGCCTGCGATCACGACCTTCAGTGGGTTCCGCATGCCCTCCACCATGGGAGAGCATTGCAAGGAACGGGCCGGCAGCAGGTCAGGCTTCTGTAAGAGCCCCCGCGCCGTCGGCCAGGGGCAGCCGACGGGGCGGGGGCCGGCCCGGTCACCGGCCGCCCATCCGGCATACTCGACCTCGTGCCCGATGCCATCGCTCCGGACGGATCCGAGATCACGCTCCTCGTCACCGACGCCCGTCGGGCAAGCCTGGTGGAGGTGCGCCTGCCCGCGGGGCAAACCAGCCTGCCCGTCCGCCACCGGACCGTCGAGGAGATCTGGTACTTCCTCGCTGGCCGGGGCCGCGTCTGGCGTCAGCCGCCGGATGGGGAGGGCAGGGTCGATCAGGTCGGCCCCGGCTCGGTCCTGATCATCCCCACCGGTTGGGCCTTCCAGTTCCAGGCCGGGGATGAGGACCTGCGCTTCCTGTGCTACACCTCGCCGCCCTGGCCAGGAGACGAGGAGGCCGAGCCGGTCACGACCATCTCCCCGTTGACGTCGGCCACGCCCGAGGGGCCGCCCCTCAGCTGAGCCCTTCCTCCACCATCTGGGACAGCGCCCCGAGGAGCCGCCGCACCGGCCCCTCCAGGCCATGCTCCCGCGAGAGGCGCTCCAGCCGATGAGGGTCGACGGGATAGCGCGTTCTCCGCCCGCTCGGGAGCGGCAGCGGCAGGTCCTGCACCGGAGCCACCACGCGGCGGGCTCGCACGACGTAGTCACGCTCCGCCTCGCTCAGCTGCCCGCTGGCCAACAGCCCCTCCAGGCCGCCGTGACGACGCAGCAGCTCCGCCGCCTCCTTGGCCCCGACTCCCCGGAGCCCGGGCAGCCCATCCGAGGGGTCGCCACGCAGCACGGCCAGGTCGGCGTAGCTCCGACCAGGGATGCCGTAGCGGCGGGTGATCTCGGCCTCATCGACCAAGACCGGGCCAGCGGGGGACAGGTAGAGGACCTGAACCCACGGGTCCCGTACCAAGGCGAAGAGGTCCCGGTCGCCGCTCACCACCTCGATCCGAGGCGTGGGCGAGGCCTCAAGAGCACGGGCGACCCAGGTGGCGATGACGTCCTCCGCCTCCGCCTCTGGCCAGCCGACCTGATCCACCCCGATCGCCTCGAGCAGCGCCTCGATCGCCGGCATCTGCGACTCCAGCTCGGGAGGGATGGGCTCGGCGGTCCGATGCGCCTTGTACGAGGGGATCAGCTCCACTCGCCAAGCCGGGCGCCACTCCTCGTCAGCCGCGATCGCCAGCCGAGCCGGGCGTCGCTCCACCACCAGCCTGGCCAGGCGACTGATAAACCCGTGGACGGCGTTGACCAGGCGCCCATCAGGGGAGCGGAGGCTCTTGGGCACCCCGTAGAAAGCGCGGAAGATCAGGCTTGAGCCGTCGACGAGGAGCCAGTCCACCATCGGCGAGGCTGAGTATGGCCTCCGCGCACAGCCGCTGCAGCGAGGAGCTGAGCCCCGGGCCGTTCCCAGCCCGGCCAGGTACCCTGGGGGGCGTGGCGGGCGACCGCACGCCGGGGTTGATGGCGAGCAGGTACCACCAGGCCACCAGGCAGGATCGCGCCGTCGCTGGGAAGGCGCTGCGACGGGTCGACCTGACCGATCGCCCGCGGCCATTCAAGCGCTACCTCGGGGCAGAGCCGGTCCCGCTCCCCCGGGAACTCCCCGCCAGCCAGGAGCCAGCTGCTAGCGTGCTCTCCCGCGGCGGTCACGGCCCTGAGCCAAGGCTGGACCTGGAGGCGCTCGCTCGGCTGCTCTTCTTCTCGGCCGGCATCACCCGCTGGGTCTCCGGCATCGCCATGCGCGCCGCCCCCTCCGCCGGGGCGCTCTACCCGATCGAGCTGTACGCGGTCTGCGCGGAGGTCGGGGGGCTCGAGCCCGGCACCTACCACTTCGACCCCCAGGCCTTCGTCCTCCGCCGTCTCCGCGCCGGCGACCAGCGCGGCCACCTGGCGGCGGCGGCCGGGCCCGAGCTGGCGAGCGTCCCCGCCAGCCTGCTGCTCACCGGCATCCCCTGGCGCACGACCTGGAGATACGGGGCCCGCGGCTACCGGCACCTGCTCTGGGACGCCGGCACCATCCTCGCCAACCTGCTCGCGCTCGCCGACGGGGCCGGGTTGCCGGCACACGTCCTGACCGCCTTTTGCGACGCCGTCCTGTCCAGGTTGCTCGGCCTCGACGAGCCAGGGACGCTCGAGGAGTACCCGCTGGCGGTGGTGCCGCTGGGACGTCCTCGGGCCCACGCCGCCGCACCGCTCGGCCCGCTCCCACCGCTCGGGCCGGTCGTCGAGCCGGCACCGGGCCGGCCGGTGGCCGAGCCGCTGGTCACGGCCACGCACCGCTCCGGCGACCTCCACCGCTTGGACGAGGTCGAGCGGTGGCGGGAGCGGGCGCGGGCCCTGCCCAGCTTCAGCGCCAGCGTGCACGTGGGCAGGCCTGCGAGGGCGCTCCACCTCCCCCTCGAGGAGGTCATCCTGCGCCGGGGATCGACCCGCCGCTTCGCCCGCGTCCCCGTCCCCACCGAGGCGCTGACCTGGGCGCTGGCGGTCGCCACCCGACCGATCCCGGGCGACTTCGTGGCCCCGGGCCGTACCCTTCTGGAGCACCACCTCGCCGTGCACGCGGTGGCCGGCCTCACCCCAGGAGCCTACCGCTGGTCGTCCGAAGGCCCGATGCTCCTATGGGCCGGCGACCTGCGCGAGCGCGCTGCCCAGGCCTGCCTCGCCCAGGACGCCGGTGGCGGCTCCGCCTACACCGTCTTTCACGGCCGGCGGCTGGAGGCGCTGCTCGAGGCCCTCGGCGAGCGTGGGTATCGGGCCGTCCTCCTCGAGGCCGGGATCGTGGCCGGCCGCCTAGGGCTGGCCATGCACACGCTCGGCCTGGGCAGCACCTGCCTGACCTTCTACGACGACGAGGCGGAACGCCTCTTCGAGACCCGGGCGGCGACGATGCTGGTCACCGCCTGCGGGCAGCCCATCCGGCCGCCGCGCCCGGGCCACCGGCCGCCCCCCGCCCCCGGTGACCTCTCGGAGACCGGGGAGAGGACCTCGTCGTCCCCGGCGGGGGAGCGTAACGTGATGTCCGGCGATGGGCACCGCCACCTCCCGGTTGCAACGTGACCTCGAGGAGCTCCAGGGCTGCGTGGAGCGGCTGCGCGCGGCCTGCGCACGCCTGGGCGCAGAGGAGGAGGGAAGGCGGGAGCCGGCGGTCCTCGCCGTGGCACGTCACCACCTGGCCGAGCTGCGAGCGCTGATCACCCGGCTTGACCAGCAGCTCTCACCGGCCGGCGCCACCCGCCCGCCCGGGTCGTGCCCAGCCTGCCGGAGCGGATGGTGGCGCTACCGAGCCGAGGGCCAGCCGCGGTGGGAGTGCGCCACCTGCGGCTGGACGGCCATCGACCTCGGGGAGGTCTGAGGCGAGCCTCAGGCCTTGGGAGAAGGGCAGCCTCTGCTGATACCCATGCCCCCATCTTCCGTTTGGGGGCGTTTGGTGCTTGAGTTGAGTCCATGAGCATCACGAGCCCCGGCCAGACCTTCACCGTCCGGCCCGCCACCCGCACCGACATGCCCGCCATCGTGGGCATCTACAACTGGGCCATCAACCAGACGTTCGCCACCATCGATGCCGAGCCGCTCTCGGCCGAGGAGGCAACCGAGTGGTGGGACGAGCACACCCGGCGAGGCACCTACACGCTGGTCGCGGTGGAGGAGGGCGACGTGGTCGGGTGGGCACGGCTCATGCCCTGGAAGCAGCAGGGGTACCAGGTGGTGGAGGATCACGTCTACGTGGACCCGCTCTACCAGCGCCGCGGGGTCGGCCGCGAGCTCCTGGCCCGCCTGATCGAGGCCGCCCACAGCTCTGGCTATCGGACGATCGTGGCCTCGGTCGCGGCCGACAACGTGGCCGGCCTGCGGCTGCACGAGCGCCTCGGGTTCGAGGTGGTGGGCACCCTTCGCAACGCCGCCCACAAGTTCAACCGCTGGATGGACATCACCCTGCTCCAACGCTCGCTGGGCACCTGAGGCCACCGGGCAGCGAGGTGCCGCCGAGGAAGCCGGCAGAGGGCTCAGCGCGACCAGAGGTGCCGGGCGGTCGCCGACCGCCCGGCACCAGAGGCTAGCGTTCGATCGGCACCCGCACGGAGCTGCCCCACTCGGTCCAGGAGCCGTCGTAGTTGCGCACGTTGGCGTAGCCGAGCAGCTCGCGAAGCACGAACCAGGTGTGGGCCGAGCGCTCCCCGATCCGGCAGTAGGCGATGACCTCACGATCAGGGGAGATGCCCTTCGAGGCGTACAGCTCGCGCAGCTCCCCCGGCTCCTTGAAGGTGCCGTCCTCCCTGACCGCTTGCGACCAGGGGATGTTGACCGCGGTCGGGATGTGGCCCCCTCGCTGGGCCCCTTCCTGGGGCAGGTTCTCCGGAGCCAGAAGCTCGCCCGAGAACTCGGCCGGGCTACGCACGTCCACCAGGCCAGCTCGTCCGATGCGCTCCAACACCTGGTCCCGGTAGGCGCGGATTTCCTCGCGCGGCTCCCCAGGGAATCGGTACTCGACCGGCTGGATCTGGGGGACCTCGGTGGTGTAGGGCCGGCCCTCGATCTCCCAGCGCACGCGGCCGCCGTTGACCAGCTTCACCCGGTCGTGACCGTAATACTTGAGCGCCCAGTAGGCGTAGGCTGCGAACCAGTTGTTGTTGTCCCCGTACAGCAGAACCGTGGTGTCCGGGGCGACGCCGCTCTCGCCCAGCTTGCGGGCCAACGCCTCCCGCGAAGCCAGGTCACGGATGGTTGGATCCTGGAGGTCACGCTTCCAGTCCCATCCCACGGCCCCCGGGATATGCCCACTGTCGTAGAGGGCCGGGTTGACGTCCACCTCGATCAGGCGGTAGCCAGGCTCGTTGAGGTGGGCAGCCAGCCACTCCGTGCTCACCAGGGCCTCGGGATTCGCATAGCTGTTGGTCGTGGACATGATCAACCTCCAACGCGGGACAAGGGTCGGATGTGGATGCGTGAAGCCACATCGCCAGGGCAGAGATCCGGAGTCGAGGGAGCGCCACCAGGCGCCCAGGCGGCGTTAACGCCTACAGAAGCAGGCAGCCCGATGGACCAGACGCTGAGCAGGCCAGCAGAATGACTCCTGCATCGATGCGATTGTATGAATCCTCCGTGGCTCCTGACATCACCTTGACGAAGTACCAGGCGTTGGGCAACGACTACCTGGTCCTGGACCTACCGGCTGATCTCGACCGCGTGATCGACCTGCTTCCCCGTCTCTGCGACCGCCACCGCGGCGTGGGCGCAGACGGGCTGCTGGCCTTCGACCCTGGGACCCGACGCCTGCGGATCTTCAACCCCGACGGCTCGGAGGCAGAGAAGAGCGGCAACGGGCTTCGGATCGCGGCATGTCACGCCCACCTCGAGCACGACGCAGGCGATCGCTTCGAGCTGCACACCCAGGACCGGGCCAACCCGGTGAGGGTGCTGTCGAGCGATGGGGGGCGGGTCGTGACCGAGCTGAACCTGGGGAGGCCACGCCTCCATCCCGACCGCTGGCTGTACCTGGGCACGCCGGTGGGGAGGGTTCGTTGCCGATCGGTCGACCTGGGCAACCCCCACTGCGTGGTCTTCGGCGAGCCGGTGACCCCGGAGCGCTGCCGACAGCTCGGCCCGCACCTGGAGCGCCATCGGCGCTTCCCCAACCGAGCCAACGTCCAGCTGGTCGAGACCCTGGACCGGCAGCACGCGCGCATCGAGATCTGGGAGCGGGGTGCCGGCTACACGCTCGCCTCGGGGACCAGCGCCGGCGCCGTGGCCGCGGTGCTCTTCCACCTGGGGCTGGCCGACCCAGCGGTCGAGGTGCTGATGCCCGGGGGCTCGCTCGCCGTCCGTCAGGAGCCGAACGGCGAGCTGGTCCAGGTGGGGCCGGCGCAGCGAGTCTTCACGGCCCGCGTGAGCCTCGAGGACCTCTGATCCCCGGCGAGACGCCTCCGGCCGGGGGCCAGGCCTCGTGGCCGGAGGCACCCCGGGCGCCCCGCGGCGGGCTCGGCCCCCGAGCCGCCTCAGCGCATCGTCGGCAAGCGGCGCCCGTCTGGCGAGGGAGGCCAGGGCGCCGACCTCAGGTCAGCCGTAGTGGACATGCTCCAGCATCCGCCGACGCCGCGTCGCCCGGCGGCCCCCACCCCGCGCGCAGTCGTCGCAGATGCCCACCACCACCACCTCAGTGCGCAGGGGACGGAAGCGGTGCAGCCCTTCCAGGTGCCGCTCCAGATCGGCGATCAGCTCGTGCTCGATGTGGAGCACCCCTTGACACACCTGGCAGATCGCGTGCGGGTGATCGGCCTGGGCGACCTCGTAGTGGATCGGCCCGTCGCCCAGGCGCACCGCTCGGAGCGCCCCCGAGGCGGAGAGGACGTCCAGAGCCCGGTAGACGGTGCTCCGGGCCACGCCTGGCCGCTCCGCCTGGAGGGCAGCGGTGATCTCGTCGGCCGTGCAATGCCCCCCGAGCCGACAGACCATCTCCCAGACCTGCCGACGCTGCCGTGTCTGGCGCAACCCCGGGCGCAGCGGAAGCTCGTCGCCGACCCTGCGGGTCCTGGCCAGAGGGCGAGGGGGAGGGCCAGCACCGCTTCCGGGAGCCATCTCGCCGCCCCTACGGGCCCGCCTGCCGAGGGCTCACCCAAGCCCCAGGCCGCGGCTGGACCGAGTCAGCACCCGGCAGCCGTTCAGCTCCACCACCACGTCGTCCTCGATCCGGATCCCGCCCCAGCCCGGGATGTAGACGCCCGGCTCGATGGTCACCACCATCCCAGCCTCTAGGATGGTGTCCCCCCCCGGATCGAGGCTAGGCGCCTCATGCGGCTCAAGCCCCAGCCCATGTCCCAGCCGATGGATGAAGCGCTCACCCAACCCCGCCTCCCGCAGCACGGAACGGGCCGCCTCGTCCACCTCACCGGCGGTGACCCCGGCACGCACGGCGGCGATGCCAGCATCATGGGCCTCAAGGACCAGCCGATGGAACTCTCGTTGGCGCGCGTCCGGCTCACCCAGGACGATCGTACGCGTGGTGTCGGCTCGGTAGCCCTCCCAGGCGGCCCCGAAGTCCACGAGCACGAGGTCCCCCACCCGTAGCCGTCGGGTCCCAGGCGGGCGATGCGGCAGCGCGGTGTTCTCGCCCGACTGCACCAGGGTCGCAAAGGAGATGCCCGCCCCGCTGGCGGCGATGGCGAGGTCCAGCGCCGCCGCCACCTCGACCTCCATCCGGCCGGGCTCCAAGGCCCTCAACGTCCGCTCCGCGACCTCGTCGGTGATCCTGGCCGCCCGCTCCAGATGGGCGATCTCCTCTGGCGTCTTGCGCGCTCGCAGCCGTCGGATCTCAGCACCGACGTCGACCGGCTCACCCTCGCCGGCCACCTCTCGCAGCCGCTCCCAGGCGGAGAGGGTGAGGTGCGTCTTCTCCACTCCCAGGCGACGCGGGCGCCCCAGCGTCCCATGCACGACCCTCCATGGGTCCTCGCCGTCGCGCCAGGCTCGCACCTCCACCCCCCGTGCGGCACCGCAGGCCGCCTCCTCCTCGAGCCAGGGCACCACCAGCACGGCACGGTCAGGACGCGCCACCAGCGCCATGAGCCGCTCGTGGGGCTCGGCCCGAAAGCCGGTGAGGTAGGCGATGGAGACAGGATGGGTGATCACCGCGACGTCCACCGCCGCCCTCTCCATCCAGGAGGCGAGGCAGCTGAGCATGGCTACCAACCCCAGCCGGGCCCCGTACTCGCCGATCGTGGCGCCCGGGGGCGGAGGAGGGGCCACAGCGACCAGGGACCAGACTCCACCGTGGCCGCCCTACTCGATCCGAACGATCCGAACCGTGTACGAGCCGCCGGCAGGGGTCCGCACCACGACCTCGTCGCCGACCCGATGGCCGAGCAGCGCCTTGCCCAGCTCGGACTCGAAGCTGATCCGTCCCTGGGCCGGGTCGGCCTCGGCCGGGCCGACGATGCGGTACGTCTCCTCCCCAGCCCCGTCCTCCTGGAAGGTGACGGTGCTCAGCAGCTGTACCCGGTCCGAGGGACCGTTGGACTCGATCAAGACATGGTTCTTGACGATGGCCTCCAGCTCCCGGATCCGGGTCTCGAGGAACGCCTGCTCGTTCCGGGCCGCGTGGTACTCGAAGTTCTCCGAGAGATCACCGTGCTCACGAGCGGCCTTGATCTTGGCGACGATGTGAGGGCGCTTGACGTTGATGAGCTCGTCGAGCTCCCGCTTCACCTCCTCAAGCCCCTCAGCGGTGATCGGGACCTCGGGCGGTTGCCTCATTGGAGACCTCCAGGGATGAGGGACTGAACTTCGTTCACGAGGCGACGTTGATACACGTACGACAGGCCCCAAACGGCCCCGCTCGCGGCCAACGCCACGACCGCGGTCAAAAGGGCGTGCAGGAGGTCCGGCTCGATCGGGGCGACGGCGACGGCGTCGGCGCTCAGGACCGCGGTGGCCGCGAGGAGGGCAGGGGTGATGATCGGCAAGAGCCGCAGCCGGCGCAGGATGGGAGGCGCCGGCTGGCTGGGGCGAGGCACGAGCCGCTGGCCCATCACCCCCACTCCCCGCACGTGGCGCAGGTGCGGGGTCATGGTGAGGATCACGTTCACCTGATTGCCCGGGACCTTGCTCATCCGTTCGGGGGGGACCAGGTACTGCTCCACGCCGCCTCGCGTTTTCACCATCAGCATGCCCAGGCCGAGCTGGGTGCTGTGCTCGCTGGCACCAAGCAAGGTCCCATGGACGACCTTCGGCTCCTCCTTGCGATCCTTGAGGGCAAGCCGCACCCCGGGCAGCACGAAGCTGGCCTCGAACGCGATCGGCACCAGCCAGACGGCGGCCGCCATCGCACGCACCGGCCACCCGTAGGGCAGGAGCAGGAGCAGTACGACCAGGGCGACCACGCAGCCGAGGGCCACCGCCCCCGACACGAGGCCCACCCGAAGGACCAGCTCGGGCGCGTATCCCTGGAGCAGGCCACCCGACTGGACGTATCGTTCCCGTTGCCGGCGCTGGTCGCCGGCGCTCGGAACGGGTAGGGTTCGAGGCCGAACCTGTCGCACCTGACGGACCTGACGAACCTGCACGCGTTTCTTGCCCATTCAAAGCGGAGTCTATCGACCCAGCGCCCGCTTGCGGCGGCCAGCTCGGAGGGTCGCCGTCCGCCGGCACAATCCCGGCGTCAGCGGCACCCCGAGGCCATCGGGGCGTGGCCGCCGGCAGCCGCACCGTCAGCACGGCAGCCAACCGGCTCCCCGGGCGAGGGCTCCCAGGGGGCGCCCCCCCAGGGAGCGGCTCAGACGCGCTGCCCGTGCGTTACACTCGGTGAATCACATCACCTGTCATGCAGGCGCGCAGGCGCCTTCCGGGCGTAGAGATCGATCACGAGGCCGTACGGCAGGCGCGGATCGGAGCCGGATTGAGCCTGGCCGAGGTCGCAGGCTCGGCGTTGACGCGGCAGGCCGTGCACCTCATCGAGACCGGCAAGGCACGGCCATCGGTTCGCAGCCTGCGCATCATCGCCGATCGGCTTGGCATGCCCATCTCAGCGTTCCTCCGCTCCTCCCCCACTCGGTCCCGGGGGCGAGACGCTCGGGTGGCCGAGCTTGAGCAGCTCTGCCTCACGCACCAGCACGAGCGCGCCGTCCAGCTGGCCGACGAGGTGCTGAGGGACGAGACCGCGCCCCTCGACGCTCAGGCTGGTGCCCACTTCTACATGGGCCAGGCGCTACGTCACCTGGCCCGCCCCGACGAGGCCCTCGAGCACCTGCGGAGGGCCCGGGAGCTGTTCGAGGCCCTGGACGATCCCTGGATGGTGGCCGAGACGATGGACTGGCAGGCGAGCACCCTCCACCTCGAGGAGAAGGCGGAGGCGATCCCCCTGGCAGAGCAAGCGCTTCGCCAATACCGTTCCCTGGAGCCGCGTCAGCCTACCACCGAGGCACGCATGCTGGAGCACCTGGGCAGCTTCCTGATCGGCCAGCAAGCCTTCGCGCAGGCCCGGGATTGCTATGAGGAGGCCTTGCACCTCGCCGGTGGGCTCCTCGACCTCGGCCGCCTGGCGCGCATCCATCAGGGGCTCAGCCGCTGCCATGCAAGCCTGGGTGACCTCGCTCGGGCGACCGAGCTGGCAGAGCGGGCCGTGGCCCTCTACGCGATCGAGGACGACCTTCGGCCACGACCCGCCCAGGCCGCGCTGCCCCGGGCCGAGAACGAGCTGGCCCAGCTCCTCCTCCAGCAAGGCCGGCTGGAGCGGGCAGAGAACCTGCTCACCGCCGCCCTCGCCCGCCTGACGGCGACCGGGGTCGATCGACCCCGCCCTCACCTGCTGCTCAGCCTGGCCGAGCTGCGCCACCGACAGGGTCGGGCTGACGAGGCCCGAGCCTTGAGCCAGCAGGTCATCGAGCTCGCCGATCGCCTCAACCAGCCGGAGGTGGTCGCCACCGCCTACGAGCGGTTGGGCCAGATCCATGCCGAGCGCGGCGAGCGGGCTGAGGCAAGCCGCTGCTTTCGCCGGGCCAGAGGGATCCGGGAACGAGCGGGCTCGATCGAGTGATGAGTGATAGGAGTTGGCCAGCGCGCCGGGGACATGGGGGCGGGGCGCCCGGAGGAGAGCCCGAAGCCGACCGATCGCGCGAGCGACCCTCGAGAGGGTGAGGAGCGCCGCCCCCGGGGTTCCTGGAGGCGGGAGACCCTCCAGTCGGAACCGTGATCGCGTCGCCGGGGAGGACACGCTCCAGGCGATCCTCCGACGACCCTGGTCGATGGCATCTTCCCGCCCACGGCGGTGACCATCGTCCGGCGCCACGGGCCGTGGGCGGGGGGCTGGCTCAGGAGGCGATGCCCAACGACGGCCAGTCCAGCACCAACGCCGCGGCGAGCTCGCGCAACGATCGCTTCCAGCTCTTGGGCGCGTCGAGCCACTGGAAGCGCCCCGCCGCCACCGTTCGCGCCGCCGCCAGCTCGTTCCTGATCTCCACCATGCCTCGGGCGTGAGGCACGATGGCCCCGAAGGCGCGCAGGTCAAGATCGGTGGGAACGCCAGCCTTGTTCATGGCCAGCCAGATTGGCAGGCCATCCTGCTTCAGCACCGCCGCCGCCTCGGCCACCAGGCTGGCGGTCGCCGGCTCCGAGTCCGAGACCAGCACCACCTGATCGGCGGTGGCCAGCGCCGCCCTGGCGGCCGGCTCGTGGAGGCCAGCCCCCGAGTCCAGGACGATCACCCCCACCATCTGCTGCAGCTTCCGCACCACCTTGGTGTAGGCGTTGGTGTCCAGCCTGGCCACTCGAACCGGATCGGTCGGGGCGGGCAGCACCATGAGCCCGTGAGCGGCCCGGCTCAGGTGGTTGTCGAGGGTGGTGGCGGTCAGCTCCGGCTCGTCCAGGACCTCGTACAGGTCGTCCACGAAGACGGTGTGATCGGGAGCAAGCTGCCGCCCCAGGGAGCCGAAGTCGGGGTTGGTGTCGATGGCCACGATACGGTCTCGCCGTAGGAACGCCAGCAGGGTTCCCAGCAACGTCGCCACCGTGGTCTTGCCGACCCCGCCCTTGGGTGACATGACCGCGATCGTGGCGCACCGCTGCAGCTGGGGCGCGACGATCGCCTCCTCCAGACGGGTCAAGTAGTCGGTGGAGCGCCATGACATCCGTACCCGCTCCGCCAGGTTGGGCACAGTCTTCACCATGAGCGCCGCCGGGTTGATGATCTGTCCCGGCTGAGGCTCAGCCGCCAGGGTGGGCCGGGGTGGGCGGGGCGGCGCCACGGCGGCCTGGACGACGTTGGCCAGGCGCCCGGGCAGCGGCATGCGAGGTGGCAACACCGAGCGAGTGCGCTCCTGGGGCAACATGTCGGGCTGGGTCCCTGAGCCGGCGTGCGACCAATGCTGGCCCGACCAGGTCTCGGACGACCACTCAGGGGGCGACCACTGGGGCGGCGTCTGCGGGGACGATCCCTCGGCCCCGGGCCAGAGCGACGGCCCACCCTCGGGCCAGGAGGGCAGGGACCACGGTTGTGCCGCGGACGGATCGGCGGGAAGGCCAGGCTCAGGGGCGGGGGCCATGGTGTCCCGCAGGTGGAGCAGGGCCCCATCGACCACCCCGACCTCGGCAAGGGACTTGGCAGGGTCGAAGGCAAGCCCCCCCATGGGGCCGAGCTCCCACCTGGAGCTCTCCGATTGGTGGCCACCCCCGCATACCTCGACCAGCAACGGGACCAGCTCCATCACCGGCCTATCCACCGGCAGCTGGAGCTCCACGCGCTGGCCCGGTCCCTGGACGGTGACCAGGACCGTGACCGACCCTTCCTTCTGGACGTCCGTGGCGACTTGCCCCCCCGTTCCGACCGCTGCGAGGTGGGTCACGACATGAGGCCCGTGATCATCACCCACGGCTCGCGCGGGGAGCATAGCATGCCGGCGACGGTCTCTGGGGCTCAGCTGGCTCAGGCACCGTCCACCAGCAGCTCGAAGCGATCCCCGCCCCCGGCGGCCGGACGACCGCCCGACTCCCAGGCCTCTGCCACCGCCGCCTCCCGACGTCCTCGTCCGGCGGCCTGGGCCAGGAGCCCCGAGATCCAGGCCTCGGCCAGGCCGAACGCCAGCTCTCGCCCAAACCGCTCCGCGAGCTCCAGCTCCTGGCGCGCGAGGACGGAGAGGAGCCTCGCCGCAGCCTCCCGCCGTGGCGAGCCCAGGCGCTCGAGCTCGGCCAGGAACGCGTCACGGACGTTGGGGCGCCTGACCACGCGCAGGGCATCGAGCGCGAGGACGTTGGTGGTCCCCTCCCAGATGGGCAGGACCTGGGCCTCACGCAGCAGGCACGGGATGCCGGTGTCCTCCATGTAGCCTGCCCCCCCGAAGCACTCGACGACCTCGGAGGACCCCGCCACCGCCATCCTGGCCGTGTAGAGCTTGGCGAGCGACGACCCGAGCCGGCACAGGGCCTGCTCCTCGGCGAGCGCCACCCCGGCCTCCGCCCGCCCCAGCAGCGCTGCCACCCGCATGCTCAGCACCAGCGCCGCCTCGGCCTGCACCGCCAGCCCCATCAGCACCTGCCGCTGCAGCGGGAGCTCGTCGAGCCGGCGCCCGAAGGCGGTACGCACCGCCGCGTAGCCCCGGGCCAGGTGGAGGCCACGCCGGAGGGTGGCGGCCGAGGCAACGGCGTTATGGAGGCGGGTCACGTTCAGCATCGTGGTCATCTGAGCGAACCCACGCTCGAGCTCGCCCACCACCTGGGCCTCGGCGCCCTCCAGGGTCACCTCGCCGGTGGCCATGCCCCGGGTGCCGAGCTTGTCCTTGAGGCGGTCGACCCGGAAATGGTTGCGGGAGCCATCGGCCCGACGACGAGCGACCAAGAACAGTCCCAACCCCTCGGTGCCGGGAGCGGCGGCCTCCGGTCGGGCCAGAGCCAGCGCCACCTCGCCGCTGAGGTTGGAGCAGAAGTACTTGCGCCCATACAGGCGCCACGCGCCGTCGACGCGCCGCGCCCCGACTGCGGTCGCCCCCACGTCCGATCCTCCCTGGACCTCGGTCATCCACTGGCCAGCGGTCCAGGCCACGGCCGGGTCACGGCTGATCAGGTGGGGCACGACCTCGGCCCGGAGCTCCTCGGGGCCGAACTCGACCAGCACGCGCGTCGCACCGTCGGTCATCGCCACCGGGCAGAGGTAGGTCGCGGTCTGGGGCTGGAACAGGTAGCACAAGGCGGCATGGACGAGACGCAGGTCGGGTCCGGCCACCTGCCGCGCCTCCTCCTCGTAGGGCAAGCCGGTCAGGCCGTGACGGGCAGCGATCGCGCCCAGCCGCCGCCAGGCCTCTGGGTAGACGACCTCGTCGACTCGCTCGCCCCAGGGGTCAACCGTCCGCAACCATGGTGGCCGTCGCTCACACTCCTCGCCCAGGCGGTGCAGCTCCTCGGCCGCGAGCAGGCCCATCTCCTCCAGCTGCGGCTCCGCCCAGGCCAAGACGTCCGGCGCCAGCCAGGCCCTCAGAAGGGAGCGCAGGGCCGGATCGGCGGTGTACGTATTCGCCGGGAGCAGTCTCACGCCGGCTGATTCTAGGTGGCAACCCCAGCCCGGGCCGGCGGGTGATGGGGATCGCCGAGCGAGCGGCAGGGGCCGGTCCCGCCCTTCAGCCCCCTCCGTGCCGCCCTCCACCAGGGGTGAGCTGGCCCCGTGGGCTAGGCGCCCACGTCGACCGGCTGAGCAGGCCAGCCCCTCTCCAGGAGGTCACGGAGCAGGGGGCCCAGTCGCCGGGGACCGAACCGCTGCCCTGAGGCCTCGATCTCCTCTACCGTCCACCAGCGTTGCGCGAGGAGGGTGGCCAGCTCATCGACCTCGACCTGCGTCGCCCGCGGCGCAAAGGCCGCCACCCGGGCCACGTAGAAGTGCTCCTGCTGCCGGATCACCCGACCGCGAGAACGGAACTCGATCTCTCGCCGCCACACGCACGGGCCAAGCCCCACCCCCGTCAGGCCGGTCTCCTCGGCGAGCTCGCGGAGCGCGGCCGCCTCGAGCGACTCGCCGGGTCGAACTCCCCCGCCCGGGGCACCCCACCACCTCAAGCCCGTCTCCGGGTCCAGATGATGGACGAGCAGCACCCGGTCGGTCGGGTCGAGGAGCAAGACCCGGACCGCAGGACGGGGGATCGGCTCCCCGCTCATCGATACATCGACGGGGTCAGCGCCGGCACCAGGACGCGCTTCTCATAGGTGACGCCGCCGCTCCGGAAGGCACCGCTGAACAGGTACGCCGGCTCAAGGTATCCCCCAGCGCCGTCCGGCACGGCCACGTACACCAGACGCGCCCTGACCAGCGCGACCACTGGCGCGGGGCTTGGGCCCACCTGCGAGACCGGGGCCGTCGCCACCGCGGTCAGGCTGGCCTCCCGCGGGCTTCGGGCCGGATAGGTGGCCACGTCCTCGACCGGCGGCAGCACCCCCGGGTCGAAGACCGTCCCCGCCGGCGGGCCAGGCGAGGAGTAACGGTAGACCTGGAGGTCGGAGACGGCCTCGGGAAGAGGCCCGGGCACCGTGAGCTGGGCAGGGCCGTCGTAGGCCACCGGCTGAACGCCCTCCGTCGCCGCGGGCGGGGTGGAGGGGACCGGGGGTGGCGTTGGGAGCAAGCCGAAGCCCCCCAGCCGGGTCGGTGACCGCTCGACCCCGACGGTCGCCACGGCGGGCCGATGCCCCACCGTCGGGCTCCCGACCGCGAGCCCGATCGCGCCCACGAGCGAGAGCGCCATCGCCACCCCTATGCCCGCCGCCAGGGGCAAGCGCCGGGGCCGCCGTGGCCTTCCCCGACCCGACCCGCGCAGGGCCAGCGGCCGCCCTCCGGCGTCGTCTCGACGCCGACCCTGCTCCTCCCCTGTCCGGCCCTCCCAGCGGAGAGGCCGCGAACCGATCAACCGACCTCCTCGTGGCACGCGCATGCCAGACCCGGCGTGGCCAGGCAGACACCTCGGAGCTGGGGGCCTCCCCTTCGCGCTCCGACTCCGGCGTATGGTATCCCTTCCTCGCCACGCCATGGCGTCGAGGTCCCGAGAGGCGACCACGCGGCCCGGCGTGGGGCGCGTGGTGGAGTGCCTGGCACTCACCGTCCCCGGCCTGGGCCCGCTGGTACGTGAGGAGCTGCGCGAGCGGACGCTGGCCCAGGTGGGTCGGGTGGAGAACGACGGCCGGGAGGACGTGGTGCCGTTCTCGATCCCCGCCGGACGTCCCCTCCCCCAACTCCGGCTCGTCGAGGAGGTGCTGGTCCAGGTGGGATCGGCGCAGGGTGAGGTCGGGCTCCCGGGCCTGGTGACCCGCCTGTGGGACAAGGCTCGCTTCCTTGAGGCGCTGACCGCGTTGCCCGGGCAACGGTGGGGTCGTGCCCACACCTTCCGCGTCGTCGCCAGGCTCACCAGCGAACGACGCTTCCGCCGCACCCAGCTCCGGGACCAGCTGGCCACCGCGGTCCGCCGCAGCTACCCCCGCTGGCGCCAGGCCGACCTCGCCCGATTCGAGCTGTGGGCCCTGCAGACGGGCCGCGCCACCTACCGACTGGGGCTCCGCCTGGGACGGAGGTCGAGGGCCAGGCAGGTGGAGCGACCGGGTGCCCTACGCCCTGCGCTGGCCGCGGCCATGGTGTGGCTAGCGGGCCGGCCGGAGCGACCGCTGCTGGACCCATGCTGCGGCTCGGGGACGATCGTGAGCGAGGCGCTGGCAGCCGGCATGAGGGCGGTGGGGGTGGACCGCTCCTGGGATGGGATCTGGGTCGCCCGCGCCAACCTGCCAGCCGGGGCCTGGTTGGTCACCGCCGACGCGACCGCCCTCCCCTTCCCCGACCACGCCTCGGGGGCCGTCGTCGCCAACCTGCCCTTCGGACGGCGCTACCACGTGGAGGGGGACCACGCCGCCTGGCTCGACCGGGGCTTCGCCGAGTTCCTACGGGTGGTCGAGCCCGGGGGCCGGATCGTGCTCCTGCACCCTGACTCGCCGGCCTTCGAGCTGGGGGTGCTGTCCAAGCACCATCGTCGGCTCCGACGACGCCAGCCCGTCACCGTGCTGGGCCTGCCGGCCACGATCTGGGTCTTCGAGGCGTCGGGCTTGAGCCGTCGCGCCTGAGCCAGGCCACCCCGCCCGTCCCCCAGGGCCGGCTCAGCGCGAGGCCGGCATCCTCACCCCGAACCGCTCCCCGATCCGCGCCAGCTCGCCCCAGGTGGCGCCGGGGATGGGAACCCCCTCCACCGCCCGACGGCGCCGGCTGCGCCGCTCCAGATCGCCCGGCACCAAGACCTCCTCCCGCCCCGGGGCGGGTGGTGAGGCGGTCGCCGCCTCCAGCACCTCGGCCACCCGCCGTCGGTACTCCTCCGGGTCGCCGAACGCAGCCGGATCGACCACCAGCACCAGCACCCCAGCCAGCCGCGTCCCCCACGCCGCCGGCATGCGCATGCAGCCGGCAGGGGTCGGATCGAGGTCGCCCACCATCGCCAGCCCTCCGACCAGGGCCGCCGCCATCGAGAGCCCGTAGCCCTTGTGCCCGGCGAGCTCGTCACCGAGCAGGGTGAGGGTACCGCCCTGGTAGAGGGCAGCCGGGTCGGGGCTGGAGCGCCCATCGGCGTCACGGATGAGGCCGGGGGGGAGCGAGTCCCCGCGACTTCGGGCCAAGCGGACCTTGCCCTCGGCGACGGTCGAGGTTGCCGCGTCGTACACGAACCCGGGCCTCCCCGAGGCGGGGACACCGATCGACCAGGGATTGGTGCCGAGAAACCTTTGCACGCCTCCGAAGGGGGCCACGAGCCCCGAGTCAGGCCCCGCCACCCCGACGGTCACCAGGCCTACCAGCCCCTCGTCGGTGATCCGCTCCGTGTACTCACCTAGGCGCCCCACGTGCATGGAATGGCGGACGGCCGCGGCACCAAGGCCGGTGTGGCGGGCCCGGTCGATCGCCCATCGCGTGGCCACCATGGTCGAGTAGTGACCGAAGCCCCGTTGAGCGTCGAAGAGCGCAGCCGTCGCTCCGGCGCGGAGCAACCGGGGACGGGCACCAGGCCGGAGAAGGCCACGGTCCGCCTCCTCGACGTACTGGATGAAGCGCATGACCCCATGCGAGTCATGGCCGGAAAGGTTGGCCCGGACCAGGTGCCGGCCCACCTCGATCGCCACCTCGGCATCGGCGCCCATGGCTCGGGCCAGCCCCACGCTGAACTCCTCCAGCGCCGCGCTCTCGACCACCACCGCGTCTGCCTGCACGATAGGGAAGGGTAGGCCAGGCTCCGCCAGCATGGGCACCTTCGGGCGGGGCCAGGGGGCCCGCCGACAAGCGAGGCGTCGCGAGGGGTGGGGCTCGGCCGCCCCGCTCGACCCCCACCTCCCCGCTGGCGGCCCCGCGCCCGGCCGATCCCATACCAAGCCCCAGGACCGACCGTCGAGGAGTCGAGGACAGGGGCGCGCACGGCTTGAGTCGAAAGGGGTCTGGGCGCGGGCGTAGGCGGTGTATCGTGGGGAAAAGTGAGTGCAGAGAAGCCAGTCACGATCGGAGCGCTGAGAGCCAGCGGGCACGTCCGAGAGACGGTCAAACAGGAGCTTCGGCGCAACCTGCTCACCAAGCTCCGCTCAGGCGAGCGCCTGTTCGAGGGCATCGTCGGCTACGACGACACGGTCATCCCCCAGATCTGCAACGCGATCATCTCCGGCCACGACCTCATCCTCCTGGGCGAACGGGGGCAGGCCAAGAGCCGGATCATGCGGTCGCTGGCCTCGCTCCTCGACCCCGAGATCCCGGTCATCGCCGGCTGCGAGATCAACGATCATCCCTACCATCCCATCTGTCGACGTTGCCGCGACCTGGTCGCGGAGATGGGTGAGGAGACGCCGGTGGCGTGGTTGCCCCGGGAGCGACGGTACAGCGAGAAGCTGGCCACCCCCGACATCTCCATCGCCGACCTGATCGGCGAGGTCGATCCCATCAAGGTGGCCGAGGGTCGCTACCTGGCCGATGAGTTGACCATCCACTACGGGCTGATCCCGAGGACCAACCGCGGCATCTTCGGGATCAACGAGCTACCGGACCTGGCCGAGCGCATCCAGGTCGGCCTCCTCAACATCATGGAGGAGAAGGACGTCCAGATTCGCGGCTACCGGATCTGGCTGCCGCTCGACCTCATGGTCGTCGCCAGCGCCAACCCGGAGGACTACACCTCCCGGGGGCGCATCATCACCCCGCTCAAGGACCGCTTCGGCTCCCAGGTTCGCACCCACTACCCGGCGACGCCAGGCGAGGAGATCGCCATCATGGAGACCGAGGGCGCCCCCCCGCCCGAGGACATCCGGGTGATCTTCCCGACCTTCATGAAGGAGATCGTGGCCGAGATGACCCATCTGGCGCGCCGCAGCCCGCACATCTCGCAAGCCTCGGGCGTCTCGGTGCGGATGTCGATCGGGAACTACGAGAACCTGGCCGCCAACTCGGTCCGGCGGGCGGTGCGCCTCGGCGAGGAGGTGGCGGTGCCGAGGATCGCCGACCTGCGCTTTCTCGCCGCCTCGACCACGGGCCGTGTCGAGATCGAGGCCCTGGACGAGGGCAAGGAGGAGCAGGTCCTGGAGCGAATCCAACGGGCAGCGATCAGCTCGGTCTTCAACCGGTACTTCGCTCCTGGCCAATTCGAGAGCCTCGTCGCCCGCTTCGACGACGGCGAGATCGTGGAGGTAGGCGAGTCGATGCCGGCAAGCGCCTATGAACGCTCGCTTGGTGCCAGCCCGGAGGTAACGATGGCGGTGCGTCGGCTGCAACTCCCCGACCGTCCCGAGGTGAGGGCTTCGGTCGCCGAGTTCATCCTTGAGGGCCTCCACCTGAACAAGCGGCTCAACAAGGACGAGCTGGACGGCAAGGCGCTCTATCGGCGGTAGGGAGCCCTCGCCGGGCCCCTGAGCGACGGCGACCCCGCAAGGCTTCCCGCTCGGGGGCGATGCCTCAGGGCTTCTGGATCGAGTAGATGATCGCGAAGCCGAGGACGACAACGAAGACCAAGAGCACCACCAAGAGCTCGATGCGGAGGGTCAGCCGCACCAGCCGCCGCGCTCGGCGGGTCCGCTCGCCGCAGCGCTCGCAATAGGCGGCATCCTTCACCAGGGCCGCACCGCAGCGGTCGCAGTGGGTCTGCACGGTGCTGGTCACGCCTCGAGTATAGGCACGCTCGGGGCCGGGGAGGCCCATGGCGAGGCGGGGCCCAGGAAACGGCGGCCGGCCACGGCCTGAAGGGCTCGGGCGCCGTCGCCGGCGACCGACCGCTTGCCCAGGCGCCGGCCCCCCTACACTTGCAGGCCATGGCCCCCACCCAGCCCAGCCACGAGGAGGTCGTGCTGCTGATGGGGACGGTCCCCCAGCAACTGTCCGACCTGGTGTCCGGTCTGGATGAGCTCCACCTCACCTACCGGCATGCTCCCGCCTTCCCGACCCTCAGGGAGGTGATCGGGCACGTCTGCGAGGCCGGCATGGCCATCGACGGGCTCCTACGGCAGGCCTGCCTGGACGGGCTCCACGAGTTGCCGGTGCAGGCGACCATCGATCCCACCCCCGACCCCGACCTCTCCCCACCCACCTCCGAGCTGCTCGAGGGGTTCGCCCGCGTTCGATGCCAGACCCTCGACCTGCTCCACGGCCTGCCCCCCGAGGCTTGGCAGCGACGCGTCGTCGACCCCCTGCGGGGGGAGCTCACCCTCCTGGAGGTCTGTCAGCTCGTCGCCGAGCACGAGCTGGCCCACCTCTCGCAGCTGCGGAGCCTGATCGCGCTCCTCCCCGCCTCCTAGGCCGGCCCCACGATCGCGGCTACCGGAAACGGGTGGGCAACTTGACCAACTGGGAGCGACGCTCGCCGGCTGCGGGGGCCTCGTAGGACCAGAGCTCATCGACCTCCTCGAAGCCAGCCCCCAAGAGCAGCTCCAGCATCTCCTCGGTCCGGGGCCCGGACGACCGGGACGTCTCCACGAACGCCGCCACGGTGGCCGCCCCCTGCGAGCGCAGCAGCTGCATGCCCTGGCGAAGCAGGCTCTTGCCCACCCCACGGCCGTGGTAGTCCAGCTCAATCTGGAGGTCCTGCAGCAACCCGCAGCGCTCCGGCCCCAGCCCCACCTCGAGTGCCGCCGCCGACGCTTGCGCCGCCCCCATCGACAGCCGCCAGGCCGGGTACTCGCCCCACCCCACGGCTGGCTCGACCGTGGCCAGCCCGGGATCGGAGGCGAGCATCGCCTGGCGATCAAGGCGGGCGAGCAGGTAACGCCACGAGGCACGACGCTCGAAGCCCCGTGCCCGCAAGGCGGCGTGGGTGGAGGGACGACCGCGAACAGGCAGCGCCTCGACCCCGAAGGACAGGCTGGTGGCCACCGCGAAGGCACGACACCGGGTGGAGTCGCCCAGGTCCCGGAGAACGTGATCGAGGAGCGCGTCCACCACGGCACGCTCCTCGCCGGCATGGAGCCAGAGCAACCAGCCGGTGCCGTCAGTGACCTTGGTGGCGTAGGAAGCGGCGCCGACCGCCCGACTCCCATCAACCGCGACCACGGCGTGCACCTCCCCGAAGCCACTCCAACCCCGAGGATCGCCCGGGAAGTCCCCGCTCAACGCCCGACGGAGCGCCTGGAGGTCGCAGGCCGGCCGGCCCGGTAGACGATCGGCGTCGATCAGCCCCATCACGGCCTCAAGGTCATCGGCCCGAATCGGCCGAACCACGAGCTCACCGTGTCCCCCGGCAACGTTCCTGGGCTGGCCTCCAAGCACCGGCGGCGGTGGCGGCACCGCCGTGATGGCCTCTCCCAGCCCCCGTCCTCCCGCCGGGCGGACGGTGGGGACGAACGTCGAGGGAGGGCGGGCGCTCAGCCGGAGCAATGGCGTCGGGCGGGGCATCGGCGGCGGGTCGACCGCCGCCGGAGCGACAGCTCGCCGGGCACGTCCCTCGGAACCGGAGGAGGGGCCGGGCCAGGGGCTGTCGAGCCGGGGCCGCCCCCCCAGCCCCGAGCCCGATGGCTCCAGGCGCCGCGGCGGCTCCGGCTCCTCCCGTGGGGACCCCGGCCGATCCAACCGAAGCCGCAGTTCCCAGGAAGAGCGCGTCCCCTCCGAGGGTGGGTCGCTCGAGGACGTACGCTGGCGGTCCGGTTCCGGGCGTGGATGGCTCGATGGAGACATCGCCCCGAGCGCAGGCTCCAAGAAGCGCTCGGGCCAGGGCCTCGTCTGCGAGCCAGCGGGCTCCCCGAGCGGAGGGGCATGCCACTGCCGCTCCTCACCTCTCCGGCCACCAATCGGCGCCTCGGCTGGTGGCTCGGCACCGCCGTACCCCCGACGGCGCCCCGAGGGGTCGCGCCCGACCGCGTCCGGGGCCCCGCTGGCCCCGCCCCCGAAGCCGGGGTCCGGCTCTCGGGGCGGCTCCTCCACGCCAGCCAGGCTCCCTGCCGACGCAGCCCCCCATCCCCGCTCGCGGACCGGCGCCCCAGCGCGACCGAGCTGGGGCGCCCCGGAAGGCGGAGGCTGGGAGGGCAACGGACGACCGCCGGCCCCCCCAGACGCCCGCGGAAGCGAGCGGGGCGGGACGGATGGCGCGTCCGAGCCGGCTCCCCCTCGGCCGGGCTCAACGCCGGCCGCATGCCCTCCGGCCGACGTCGTCCCCTGCCCCGGCCGGCCGGCGTCGCCCCCAGACGGGGGGCCACCCCTGGGGAGGGCGTGGGTGACGGTCGGCTCCAGCGGCCTCCCCCCTCGCTCCAAGGTCGTCGGCGGCCTCCGCAGCTCCCCTGTGGGCTGCCGTGCCGGACGTTGGGCGACGGCCGCCTCAGCCTGCGGGGCGGGCCGCGTCCTTGGCAGCGGCCGTTTGGTGATGATCGTCTCCGGCTCCGACGCGAGCCGAGCCCCGGGCATCGGCCGGGACGGGAGCGCCGACGCCCCCAAGCCCAGCGAGTAGCTCGACCCGCCCCCTGGCCAGGACTGGACGTGGGCCGGCGCCTCGAAGCGCCCGTCCCCGTCCGGCGCTGGGTCGGTGACCTCCTCGGCGTCCGGGCCAGGCGAGCCAGGCGACGTTAGACGCGGGCGTCTGAATGCCTCGAACTTACTGGCACGCATGCTGATCCTCTGCCCCCCGGAACGGCGATCGTCCTCGTCACGCCATCGTATCGTCCCTGCCCCGGACCCGTCGGCCCCCGATCACGACCGCGACAGCCCGAGCCCCCGGCCCTCGCCTCTCCCACCTCCTCTTCACGGGCGCTGAGAGCCGGTCAAAGGGACATGCTGGGCGCTGGCGACGACAGGGCCCGGAGGTTTGTGAGAAGAGCTGTTGACGACCGCCCACATCTCATCGCCGAGGCCCACCGCCAGAGGTCGGCCGACCGCTGCCGCTGAGTAAGCGATAGTCTCATGCGGCACCCCTCACGGGGTTGCCCTCGCGGGCTTCGCGCTTCCTCGCCACGCGCCCGGGAGGCCCGCTCCCGACGCTCACCCCTCGGAGGAGATGACCTCCCGTCGCAGCGCAGCCAGGCGACCGGCGCTGATGGCCTCGCGCACCCCGGCCAGCAGCCGGGCCGTGAAAGCCAGGTTGTGCTCGGCGACCAGGGACACGGCCAGCAGCTCACGGGCACGGAAAAGGTGATGCAGGTAGGCTCGGCCGAACCTGACGCAGGCCGAGCACGGGCATCCGGCCTCGATCGGCCGGTCCTCGCCTCGCCGCCGGGCCGAGGTGAGGTCCAACCGGAAGCGCGGCTGGCCGTGGACCAGCGCCTGGCCGTGGCGGGCGATCCGGGTGGGCATGGCGCAATCGAAGGTGTCGATGCCGCGCAGCACGCCCTCGATGAGGTCGTCGGGCTCGCCCACGCCCAGCAGGTGGCGAGGTCGGTCGGGAGGCAGCAAGGGGCACACCAGCTCGACCACCCGGTACCAATCCTGCTTGGTCTCGCCTAGACAATCACCGATGCCGAACCCGTCGAACCCCATCGAGGCGACCGCGGTCGCGCTGGCGCGACGCAAGTCGGGGTACACGCCGCCGTGTACGATCCCGTAGAGGGCCTGGCGGTCTCCCATCCCCAACTCCTCGAAGGCCTGCAAGCAACGGCGAGCCCACCGTAGGTTCCGCTCCATGGCGGCCCGGGTGTAGGACTCGGGGACGTGGAAGGGCGTGCACTCGTCAAGGCAGAAGACCACATCGGCGCCGAGCGCCCGCTGCAGCGCCATGTTGCTCTCCGGCGTGAAGCGGTGACGGCTGCCATCGATGACAGAGCGGAACTCCGCCCCCTCCTCGTCGACGCTGACCATCGCCCCCTCCCCGGTCTCCGGTCGAGGCAGCCGGCGGCGCCCCTTCAGCTCGTCCGCCACCTGGCCGTGCCGGAGGCTGAAGACCTGGAACCCACCTGAGTCAGTGGCGAGCACGCCCTCCCAGGCCATGAACCGATGCAGGCCCCCAGCCGCAGCCACCACCTCGGGACCGGGCTGGACGGCGAGATGGTAACTGTTGCAGATCAGGGCCCGGATGCCGGCCTGTCGGGCGACAGCGGGATCCACCCCTTTCAGTGCGGCCCGGGTGGCGACGGCGAAGAAGCCGGGGGTCTCCAGCACGCCGTGGGGGGTACGGATCACCCCCCGGCGAGCCGCCCCGTCGACGGCCAGGATCTCGAACTCCAACACGATCGGCAACCCTACCGCGCCCGTCGGTCGGGCTGGCCCTCGGGGACGCGGGGATGAGTGAGTACGATCTGGCTCGTGCCCGAGGAGACCGGCCAGCCCGGCGACCAACCCGTCCCCTCGTCACGGGGCGCAGGCCGAGCCAAGAGCAAGAGCAGCCGCAAGAAACGCGCGACCCGACGCAACCTCCGATACTGGATGGTGGTTACCTCCCTGGACAACTACCGGAGGACCCAGGAGCGGGGGTTCACGATCCAGGGGTTCAAGACCCGGTACCGCAAGCGGGTGGAGGCGATGAAGGCGGGCGATCGCCTGCTGTTCTACGTGACCGGCCGGATGGCCTTCGCCGCCACCTGCACCCTCACCTCGGGCGTGCTCGAGGACCACGCTCCGGTGTGGCGCTCGGTCCACCGTGAGGAGGATTACCCCTGGAGGGTGCGGATCCACCCCGACGCGGTGCTCGACGAGCACGAGTGGCTGCCCGCAAAAGAGTTGGCCTACCGGCTGGAGTATGTGCGCAAGTGGCCACCAGAGCACTGGACCCTGGCCTTCCAGGGACCGCTCCACCAGCTCCCCCAGCGCGACTTCAAGCTGATCGAGGACGAGATGCGACGCCTCGAGCGTAGCCGACCGGCCGCCAGCTGATGCCCACCGCCGACCCGCTCGGGGTCCGGGCCGCCTGCGCCTCGGTCGTGGAGCGGGCGCAGGACGTGGGGCTGGGCCCGCTCGAGCCGCTGCTCGGCATCGTCCGTGACCGCCCGGTCCCCGCCTGGGACGCGCGGCGGCACTACTCGGGCCCGCCCGAGCGCACGCGACGCTACCTGCTGGTGCTGGACACGATCAACTTCTGCTTCTGGACCCCGGGGTCGGGCAACCGCTCCGCCGGCGGATACTGGCGGCTGGCGGAGCGGCTGCGGGACGCCTTCGCGGCCGGCGACGAGCTGAGCCAGCCTGCGCGGCTGGCGGAGATCGACGCCGGACGACTCCGGGCCTTGGTCGGCGACCTCCCCATGCTGGACGAGCGGGCCGCCGCCCTGCGCGAGCTGGGGCGGCACGGGTTCGAGGGCCTGATCCAGGAGACGGCCGCCGGGACCGCTCGCACCCTCTCCGAGCGACTCCCTTCGTACGCCGATGTGGCCGAGTACGAGGGGCGCCCCGTGCCCCTGCTGAAGCGGGCCCAAATCCTCCCCGCCGACCTCCACGGAGCAGGGGTGGCCCGATTCCCCGACCTGGCGACGCTGACCTGCTTTCCCGACTACAAGCTGCCCCAGGTGCTTTGTCACTTCGGGGTCCTCCGATACTCGGCACGACTCGCCCGACGGATCGACGCCCGGGAGGAGCTCCAGGCGGGTGAGCCGGCCGAGGTCGAGATCCGGGCCGCGACCGTGATCGCCGTGGAACGGCTGCGGGAGGCGTTGGCGGCGCAGGGACGACCGCTGCGCTCGATCGAGGTTGACTGGATCCTCTGGGACCTCGGGCAGAGCCTGGAGCTGGCACATCCCCACCATCGGACGCGTACCGTCTTCTATTGACCCACTGATCCCTGACGATGCGGAGCGAGGTGAGGAGAGCCCATGCGTCGCCTCGGTCACATTCCCACCCCCGGCGGTGCCTCATCGGATGTGAACGCCCTGCCAGCTGAGCTGACACGAGAGGGCAAGGACCCGGCCGCGGAGGACGGTGAGCCCGAGCTAGCCCCGTTCGATCAGCTCTTCCTCGCCGAGTACGGCCGCGTGGTGGCCATCGCCAACCGTGTCCTCGCCGACCGCGCCGAGGCAGAAGACGTGGCCCAGGAGGTCTTCATCGACTTCCACCGCCGCCACCGGCCCGACGCCCCTTACGCCTCTGCTTGGCTGCACCGCGCCGCGGTCCACACCGCGCTGAACCGGCTGCGCGGCCGGCGCCGGCGCCAGCAGCGCGAGCGGGCCCAGGCCAGGGACGGCGATCCGACCCTGCTCGACCCGGAGCAGGTCGTCGAGCGCCAGGAGGATCGACGCCTCTTGCGCGCAGCTCTGGCCAGGCTCCCAACGCGAGCGGCGACGGTGCTGGTGCTCCGCTACAGCGGCCTCAGCTACATGGAGGTGGGCGCCGCCCTTGGGGTGAGCGCCAGCCAGGTCGGCACCCGCCTACGTCGGGCCGAGCAAGCGCTGAGGAAGGAGGTGCACCGTGCGACATCTGTCTGAAGGGATCCTTCGCCGCCTGTACGACGAGCCGTACGCGGTGGACGACGTGGCTCGCCGTCACTACCGCTCCTGCGAGCGCTGCCAGCGTCGCTTCCGTGCCATCGCCGACGACGCCCGTCACGCCCAGGCGACGATGGTCGCGACCTCGATCCCCGTCGACGTCCACGCCGCCTTGAGCCGAGTCAGGCCTCGCCTCGGGGAGCCGAGGCCATCTCTTCTCGCGCCGTTGCGGGGGTTGGGTTGGCGACGACCGGCCCTGGCCGGTACGGTGGCCGCGATCCTGGTGGCCGGGTTGAGCGTCACCGCCTTCACGCCCTTGGGCGGCGACCTGGTCAGCATCTTCCAGCCCACGCGCGAGAGCACGGTCACCATCTCCCAGGGCGACCTGACCGGGCTCGACGCCTTCAGCTCCTGGGGGACCGTCACCTGGGCGGCACGACCCGAGCTGCAGCAGGTGGATTCGGCCGCCCAGGCCGCCCAGGTCTCGGGCCTGCCCATGGTCCGCGTGAGCCCGGGCACGCTGCCGGCGACGATGGCCGGGGCGCCGGTCTCCTACGCCGCCATGCGTCAGGCCACGGGCACGGTCACCTTCACCTCCAAGGCCCCCGCCCAGCTGCAAGGGAGCACGCTCCAGGTCCGCCTCGGGCCGGCGGAGACGGTGGTGTACGGCGACCTGGGCAAGGCAGGCGCGGCCGCCCACGGCACCGGGACGGCGAACGGCGCCACCGAGAACGGCACCGCCGCTCAGGGCGGCTCGGACGAGAGCATGAGCCAGGCCCGGGACACGCTGCGGGCCGCCGGTCCCCTGCTGGGCATCGTGATCATGGACGCCCCCCGGGCCTCGTCGACCGGCGTGAGCGTGGCCCAGATCAAGCAGGCGCTGCTCGCCCAGCCCGGCCTGAGCCCCTCCGTCCGCCAGTACATCAGCAGCCTCGACGACCCCGCCGGCAACCTGCCCATCCCGATCCCGGCCGGCCAGGTGAACGCCCACCCCGTCCAGGTCCACGGCGTGACCGGGACCGCGATCGGGGACAACACCGGCCTGGGCAGCGGCGTGGTCTGGATCGAGCAGGGTAGGGTGTACGCAGTGGCGGGCACCCTCACCGAGAGCCAGATCATGGCCATCGCCAACGGCCTGAGCACCTGAGCTGAGAGGACGACCGACCTTCGGAGGATCCTTGATCGAGTTGCAGGAGGGCGAGGCGACCGCGGTGGCCGCCTCGCCCGCGATCCACTGCCTGGAGCTGACCAAGCGCTACGGCACGACCTTGGCCCTGGCCGGGCTCACCATGACCGTGCCCAGAGGTGAGGTGTTCGGCTTCCTCGGCCCCAACGGGGCCGGGAAGACGACCGCGGTCAAGCTCCTGCTGGGCCTGCTTCTGCCCACGGCCGGGGAGGGTTGGATCCTGGGTCGCTCCATCCGTGACATCGAGGCCCGCCGCCGGGTCGGCTACCTGCCAGAGCACTTCCGTTACCAGCCGTGGCTGTCGGGGCGTGAGGTGCTCGGCCTGCACTGCCGGCTGGCCGGGCTGGCCCGCGCCACCTGGCCCGAGGAGATCGACCGGGCGCTCGACCTGGTCGGACTCCGGGACTCGGCCGACCGCCGCGTCCGCAGCTACTCCAAGGGCATGCAGCAGCGCCTGGGCCTGGCCGTCGCCCTGCTCGGCTCCCCGGAGCTGGTGATCCTGGACGAGCCCACCAGTGCCCTCGACCCGGTCGGCCGTCACGATGTCCGTCAGGTCATCCACCACCTGCGCGACCGGGGCACCACGGTGTTCTTGAACTCCCACCTCCTGACCGAGGTGGAGATGGTCTGCGACCGGGTGGCGATGATCGACCGGGGTCGGGTGATCGCCACCGGCACCCTGAAGGAGCTGCTGGGCGGCCACTCGGTACGGATCCGCCTCACCGGCCTCGATCGGCCACAGCGCGCCTCGCTGGCCCGCTTCGGGGGGGTGGAGGACGATGGGGAGTGGATCACCCTGCACGGGCTGGTCCCGGATCGGGTGCCGGAGCTGGTGGCGGAAGTGGTGGCCATGGGGGGACGGGTGTATGCCGTCGAGCCGCGGCAGCAGAGCCTGGAGGAGCGTTTCCTCCAGCTCCTGGGACGCGAGGGCTGAGGCCGTGCTCTCGGCCCGAACCGTCCTGGTCTTCGCCCGGCTGGCCGTCTGGGAGGCCTCTCGGCGTCGTCTCGTGCTGGCGGTGGCGGTCCTGACCCTGATCGTGATCGCGGCCACGGCCTGGGGCTTCTCGAAGCTCGGCGACCCCACCCTCGACCGTGGACACCCGCTGAGCGAGACCGAGCTCCGCCTGGTCACGTCCCAGCTCCTGATCGTGATCGCCTTTCTCTTCGCGGCGGTGTTGGCCCTGATGGCGGCGGTGGTGGGGGCACCCAGCATCTCCGGCGAGCTGGAGTCCGGGCTGGCCCTGGCCCTCCTGGCCCGGCCGGTGCGGCGCGCGGAGATGGTGCTCGGCAAGTGGCTCGGGCTCGGGGCGCTCCTCGTCGCCTATGCGTTGGTGGCCGGGGTCCTGGAGTTGATCGTGGTCGACCTGATCACGGGCTACGTGCCCCCCCACCCGATCCAGCTGATCGCCTACATCGCCGGCGTCGGCCTCATCCTGCTCACGCTCACCCTCCTCCTCTCCACCCGCCTGGCGAGCATGACCGCCGGCATCGTGCCGCTCGTCTGCTACTTCATGGCCTGGATCGGGGGGATCATCGGCGGGGCGGGCCAGGCCCTGGGCAACGCCACCCTGACCGCCGTCGGCACCGTGACCAACTTGCTCCTGCCCACGGACGGCCTGTGGCGCGGGGCCGTCTATGCCATGGAGCCGGCAGCGTTCATCGCCGGCCTCCAGGAAGCCGGCCCGGCCGCCGCGGCCAGTCCTTTCTCGGCCGCGGCGCCCCCCGCGCCTGCCTTCTTGGCCTGGACCGTGATCTGGTTCCTGGCCATGCTGGGCCTCACCCTCTGGAGCCTGCACGTCCGCGAGGTGTGAGGAGGCCTCCGCCGACCCGATCGAGGTGAGAACGGGGTCTTGCCCAAGCGACAGCGACCGCCGGCGCCGTCCGGCAGCGATGAGCGGATGGCCCGCAGGGGCCGCGAACGTCGAGGAAGGAGCTGCAGAGCCGCCGGAGGGCCGCCTAGCCTTGTCTGCCATGTCCGACACCGATCCGCCCGCCGACGCCGAGCGCCCCATCCATGACCTGCTGCCCCCCGGCCCTCCACCCTCAGCCGAGATCTGGGTCGAGGAGGACCAGCTGCCGTACGACCTCTCAGGGGCGCCCCCTAGCCCGGCCCTGATCCGGCTCGTGGAGCGGTTCGGCCTCCCCGAGCGGGTGCTGGTCACCCATGCCGAGGACGGCGCCGACGGCGACTGGCAGGTGCTCCAGGGGTCTCTTTGGCTGCGGGCAGCGCGAGAGGCAGGCATGCGACGCATCCCGGTTCGGGCCATGGAGCTCTCCCACCTCTCGGCCGCCTTCCTGGCCCTGGTTCTCAACCAGCAGTGGGCAGCCGACGTCGCCGCCCAGGCGGACGCGCTCCAGGTCCTACTCGAAGCCGGGGCCACCCCGGAGCACCTGGCCCGGATCAGTGGCCTCGGGCGCGGGCGCCTGCGCCGCCTGACCTCGCTCCTGGAACTCCATCCCGTCCTCCGTCAGGCGCTGCGTGAGGGACGGCTCCGGCCCTCCCTGGCCTTCGCCATCTGCGGGCTCAGCGAGAGTTCTCAGCAGGAGCTGGCCGACCTGCTGGAGCGGGAGGGTGAGCTCTCACAGGCGGACCTACGGCGGCTGGGGAAGGCCGGCAGCGAACCCGTCGACGGCCAGCTGGAGGAGGTTCCCGGGGGACCCGGGAGGGGGGCGACCCCACCAGCCCCGAGCTCCTCCCAGCCCGAGGACCCGGCCCGCCGCGCCCGCCGTCAGGCAGAGGAGCTGCTACGCACGCTGGAGGAGGCGAGGATCGCCGGCGAGATCACGGCGCGGGTGGCCGAGGTGGTGGAGGAGCTACGCCGAGTGGCCTGGTGACCTGGCCCTCAGGGCCAGGCCGAGGCAGTCCCCGTGCCCTCCAGGGATCCGGGGTGCATGGAGGCGAGGGCGGACCACCGAGGTCGATGCCGCCGGGCCTGCCTCCTCAGCAGGGATACAGGCCGCGCTCTCGCGTGGCGGCCGCCACTCGCTGCACCGCCTGCACGTACGCCGCCATGCGCATCGAGAGGCCACGCCGCTGGCTCACCGCCAGCACCTGCTGGAAAGCCCGTTGCATGACCGCCCGAAGCTTCTGGTTGACCTCGTGCTCGGACCAGAAGAACGACTGCAGGTCCTGCACCCACTCGAAGTAGCTGACGGTCACCCCGCCGGCGTTGGCCAGGATGTCCGGGACCAGGAAGACCCCGCGGTCGCGCAGGATCTCGTCGGCCTCAGGAGTGGTCGGCCCGTTGGCGCCCTCCACGATCAACCTGGCCCGCACCTCACCCGCGTTGCGGGAGGTGATCTGGTTGCCAAGGGCGGCCGGGACCAGCAGGTCGCAATCGACCGTGAGCGGGCCGTCGGGAGGGATCTCCTCGCCTCCCGGGAAGCCCTGGAGGCGCCCCTCCCGCCGGCAGTGCTCGACCAGCCGCCGCACCGGGAGCCCCCTGGGGTTGCAGACCCCACCGTACTGGTCGGAGACCGCGACCACCGAGCAGCCCACCTCCTCCAGCAGGCGCGCCGAGACGCTACCGACGTTGCCAAAGCCTTGCACCGCCACCTTGACCGCATGGGGCCGCATGCCCAGGTGCTGCATCGCCGCCAGGGCGCAGATCGCCACCCCCCGACCGGTGGCCTCCACTCGTCCTAAGGAGCCCCCGACCTCGACCGGCTTGCCGGTCACGGTGGCCGGCACCGAGTACCCGGTGTGCATGGAGATGGTGTCCATGATCCAGGCCATCACCTGGGCGTCAGTGTTGACGTCGGGAGCCGGGATGTCCCGTTCAGGCCCGATCAGGATCGCGATCTCGGTGGCAAAGCGGCGCGTGAGGCGCTCCAGCTCGTGGACGCTGAGGCGGCGCGGATCCACGACCACGCCCCCCTTCGCCCCTCCAAAGGGGATGTCGACCACAGCGCACTTCCAGGTCATCCACATGGCCAGCGCCTTCACCTCGTCCAAGGAGACGTCGGGGTGGTAGCGGATGCCGCCCTTGGCCGGGCCACGGTGGATGTTGTGCTGGACCCGATAGCCGGTGAAGACCTCGACCCGGCCGTCGTCCATCCGCACCGGGAAGTGACAGGTGAACTCGCGCTGGACCTCGCGCAGGACGCACCGTAGCTCGGGCTCGAGGTCGACAAGCTCCGCCGCCTGGTCGAACTGCCGCTGCGCCGTCCGCCAGGCGTCGGCCTCTTCCGGTCGGTCGGTCGGCGTGGGAGCCATGGTTCAGAGCAACGGTGAGGATCGAGGGTACTCGATCCGGGGATCGCAGAGCACGTTCACGCAGGCCGGCGCCCCCGAGCGGAAGGCACGATCCAGCGCTGGCGCGATGCCCTCCGGATGCTCCACCAGCTCCCCATGGCCCCCCAACCCCTCGACCACGCGATCGTACCGTGTCCCCGGGGCCAGGTCGGTCAGCAGCGAGACCCCCAGCAAGCGCTGCATCGGATGCTTCTCCAACCCCCAGATGCCATTGTTGCCAATCACGCACACGACCGGGAGCCGGTGCCTGACCAAGGTGTCGAACTCCATCGCCGAGAAGCCGAAGGCGCCATCGCCGGCGATCACGACCACCTGGCGCTGAGGATGGGCGAGCTTGGCGGCGAGGGCGTAGCCGAGGCCCGAGCCCAGGCAGCCGAAGGCACCGCCGTCGATCCAGAGCCCCGGCCGCCGGCGGTGGATCAGGCGGCCGGCGAAGGAGACAACGTCGCCACCATCGCCGACCAGGATCGCGTCAGGGTCGACGAAGCGCTCGACCTCGGCGACCAGCCGAGCCGGGTGGACCGGCGACCCGCCGGCGGCCGCCAGCTCGGCGTCGGCGGCGCGAGCCGCCGCCGCCCGGTCGGCCACCCGCTCGACCCAGGCCTCCCGCTCACTCCTGCTCTGAGCGGGCACGGCGGCCTCGGCAAGCCGAGCCAAGGTGGTCCTGACGTCACCCAGGAGGGCCGGCCCGGGGCGGGGTTTCCGGAAGCCGTCGACATCGACGTAGGCAACCGCGGCCTCCTTCGGGAACAGGGGCGGCTGCCCGAAGTTGAGCCGAAAGTCGAGCGGGGCCCCAACCACGAGGATCAGGTCCGCCTGCCCGAGCGCCACCTCCCGGGCGCGCGAGGCGAAGAGCGGATGGAACGGCGGCAGCATCCCGCGTGCCATCCCGTTGAGCACGACCGGAACCGCGGCAGCCTCGGCCAGCCGCACCAGCTCCTCCTCGGCGTGGGCCCACCACACGGTGCTGCCGGCCACGATCGCAGGGCGTCGAGCCTGTCGCAGCATCCGCGCCACGAGCCGGACCTGGTCGGGATCGGCCTCCGGAAGGCCGGTGGGGACCCTCCCCACCGCCCCCTCGTCCGGGATCTCGGCCCCGGCCAGGAAGACGTCGACCGGGACATCCACGAATGCCGGGCCGGTGCGACCGCCCAGGGCCGTGCGCGCCGCCTCGAGCAGGGCCGGGTAGGCCTCCGCAGCCGAGGAGATGGTCCGGGCCGACCGGGTGACGCTGCTTACCAGGGGAAGGTGGTCGAGCTCCTGGAGCGACCCCATCCCCCAGCGCGAGCTCGGTGTCCGCCCGCCGAGGAACAGCACCGGGCTGTCGTTCTGGTAGGCGGTGACTATGGCCGAGATCGCGTTGGTCACCCCCGGGCCAGCGGTCAGGGCCGCCACCCCGCAGCGACGGGTGATCCTGGCCCATCCCTCGGCGGCGAAGCCAGCGGTCTGCTCGTGGCGAACGTCCACCATGGCCACCCCCCGCCGCTGGGCGCCGAGGTAGAGGCCCCACAAGTGGCCGCCGTTCAGGGTGAAGATCGGCCCCGCCTCCACCCGTCGGAGGGCCAAGGCGAGCAGCTCTCCCGTAGGAGCTACCTCGGCCACGAGCTCGGCCCCGAGCACGCGCCCGACATGGCTGCAAGCGTATCCGGTCGAGCGGGTCGCCTGACCTCGGCCACGCGGCGAGGAAGGGCGGCCCGGTCAGGGGTCGTGCCCACGTCCGGCGAGCTTGTCGTCGAGGCGACGCTCGGCCGCCCGGCGCTCTAGCTCCCCGGTCGGCTCCAGGTCCACGAAGCGCGCATAGGCGGCCAGGCGCGGGTGCACCCGCTGTACCTCCCGGAACATCTCCTGCGCCACCTGGCGGTAGTCCGGGTGCCCCTGGACGCCGGTTCGCAGCTCGCACAAGTGATAGACCTCCCGCAGGCTGAGCCGCATGTACCAGCGGACGCGATAGGCGAGGGGGACGACGTACTGAGCCAGCACCGGCCCGAGGTCGGTGGCCAGCGCCCGCTGGGCGGCGGCGGCCTTCTCCACGGCTGCGCGGAAGCGGGCGTCGAGCCCATAGCGGCGCAGGTCGGGGGGCAGGTCGTAGCCGAGGTCGACCCCGAGCAGCTGACGGTCCTGGGTGAGCATGCGGTGGCGCTGAAGGTCGCGGTAGGCACCGAAGTTGGCGACCAGCTCGAAGGTGTAGTGCACGTGCTCGAGGGCGCGCGGGGGACGATGGCGACGGTTGCGCCGGGCCTCCATGAGCGCGGCCAGGACCCGATCGAGGTCGACCTCCGCCCGACCGAGCTGCTCCAGGGGTTGATCGGAGTGCGGGAAGAGCGCCGCCGCCAGCACCTTGCGCTCGGCCTCAGGCTCATAGTCGACCAGGCGCACCGGGACGAGCGGTGAGGTCCGGGGGCCACCGCGGGGAGCGAGCGCGGCCACGCGGTCTCGGCTCTGCTCCAGGTAGGCGACCGCCGGCCGGCCGTGCTGCTGACTTCGCGCCCGGCGTACGAAGGCGGGGATCACCTGGCGGAGCTCAGCGTACATATCCTCGGCCAGGGCCCGGCACTCCGGGAGCTCCGAGGCGGCGAGCTTGATCAAGAGGTACTCGAAGGCCCGGCCATTGCCGTAGAGGCCGAGGTTGGTCAGGGCGCCGGCAGGCAGCAGGCCGCGCAGCAGATCCAGAGCCCGCGCCTGGGTGGCCGATCGCCACGCTCGCTCCGTCTCCCCTGCCTCCGGCGGATACTCGGCGCGCACCCGCTCCAGCAGCGGGGGCAACAGCTCGGCGTAGGCGGTGAACAGCGCCTCGGCCGCGGGCTCGTAGGCGGGGTGCTCCAGCTCCGGGCCACGATGGTAGGGGAAGCGCCCATCCGGTCCCCGACGATCGAAGCGGACGTAGCGGGTGGACTTCTCCAGCGGCGAGAGCCCGATCCGGGAGTCCTCCAGGGCCTTGGCGGCCAGGATCGAGACCTGCTCCAGGGCGAGGTGAGCCCCGGCCAGCTCGGCCACCGAGTCATCCCCGTACTCCACCAAGACCCGGCGGTAGAAGCTCTCGGCCCGGTCGCGGTCCACCTGCGCCTTCTCCTCGGCCACCTCTGGCGGTCCCGGCTCCAGGGAGGCAGGCCCTAGGAACTCGTCCAGGAGCACACGGCGCAGGCTCCTCGCCGTTCGTGAGTACCGACTGAAGAGCGCCCCGCAGACGACCTCGGGCAGGTTGCGCAGCGCGAAGACCCGGCC